>Ga0073932_1004442_pt1 | contig 16632 bp, 11 predicted proteins | sample DewCreD2012metaG_FD_76967 | JGI IMG/M metagenome (GOLD analysis project Ga0073932, IMG submission 76967) | Hot spring sediment bacterial and archeal communities from British Columbia, Canada, to study Microbial Dark Matter (Phase II) - Dewar... ... | reverse complement strand
GAGCGTCAACGCATTCGAGAAAGTGCCTGTAGATCAACTGCTTATGAAGTCACTGTCCCGATTTCCAGAACCAGACAATCCGAACCAACTGCGGCTGTTTGAGTTATGACCGGACACGCATGGTCGTTCATCACTCAGAAGGCGATTGGAGCCTATCGCAGGACTACGCCGGCCCGCAAATTGCGCTCCGTCGCCTCCGGGATGCCTCTGACGGAACCGAACCAGCCCGTTGAGGCTCTGGTCGGCCCGCCTCAGCCTCCCGCGCAACGCTGGCGCCAGAAGACAAGATCGAGCAGGGGCGGACGAGGAAGCAGCTTTGGCTAAGCGTGGGGATGACGTGTGACTCTCGGTCAAGCCGGACACTTCAGCGCCACCCTCGACCGGCTGCTAACCGACCCTCTTAAACGGCAAAGACAACCAGGACGCGCGGACGGCACGGGCGGAAGCCGCGCGCCCGCAATAAACGCCGTTCGAGGATGAACAAGACCCGTTGCCAAAACGCCGGCCGAAACCGATTCGTGATGCTGAGCGCCGCGACCTTGCTGGCGCTGGCCGCGGGCTGTCAAACGGTGCCCTCGCCCGGCGCGCCTCGGGCGCGGCGCGCACCATCCCCGGCGCCGCGGCCGTCGCAGACGCCGAGACCGCAACCGGCACTGCCGCCGCGGCCTCCGCCGTCCGCTCCGCCGCAACCCGCCCCGGCGCCGCCGGCGGCCGTCCCGCGTCCGCTTCCGCCCCCCGCGCGCCTGCCGTCGTCCTCCGAACTGCCGCCCGAAACGGGCGCCTTGACCTTTCGCGAAACGCTGGCCTTGCAGACGTTTCTCGACCGGCAAAACTTCTCGCCCGGTTGCCTGGACGGCCGGCTCGGCGCGCGCACGCGGGAAGCCTGGCGCGCCTGGCGGGAAGCCCACGGCCGGCCCGCCGGCGCCGAGCCGGACCGCGACGCCCTCGGAGCGCTGGGCCGGCCGGAAGACGCTTTCACCGTGCACCTCGTGACTGCGGAGGAACACGCGGAGTTGTCGTTCGTGCCGGAGAGTTGGCTCGAACGCTCCCGGCTGGCGTATCTGGGCTATCGGACGATTCTGGAAGGCGTGGCCGAGAAATACCACGCTTCGGAAGCGGCGATTCGCCGCCTGAATCCCGCGGTGGCCTGGCCCGATCCGCCGCCGGGAACGGCGCTGGTCGTGCCCAATCCCCAGCCGTATCGCAAGGCACAGGCCGCCAAACTAACAATCGAACTGGGAAAGAAACAGCTTTCGGCCTATGACGCCCAGGAGCGGCGAATCGCACTATTCCCCTGTTCGATCGCGGCCGATGTCGAGAAACGGCCCCTGGGCGAGTTACGCGTGGTCAACGCGGCCTCCGATCCCGACTACACGTTCGATCCGTCGCTGTTCACCGAAGACCCGGAGGCGCGCCGCCTGCAGCGCAAGTTGCGCATCCCGCCGGGGCCCAACAATCCCGTCGGGCTGGCTTGGCTGAGTCTCGATCGGCCGGGCTACGGCATTCACGGCACGCCGAAGCCGGAGGACATCGGCAAGACCGAATCCCACGGCTGTTTCCGGCTGGCCAATTGGAACGCGCGCAAGCTGCTGCAGATGGTGCGGCTCGGCACGCCGGTGATCGTGCAGCCTTGACCGGCGCCGGCCGGCACCCGAACGCAGAGCGGAGGGCGCAGAGCCCGTCTCCCGGCCGGCAACCGCTCGAATAAAGGCGCGGCCGTCGGCGTCCAATCCAGCAGAAAGCAGCACAGCAACCCGCCAAGGGCGGGTCGGGAGGCGCGTCATGAAAGCGACCAGGACGGCAGTGAGCATGGGCGTGGCGATGGCTTTGGCGGCGACGGCGCTGCGGCCGCTGCCGGCGGCCGGCGGCGACGAGGAATGGGCGACGGTCGGCAAGATTCTGACCGGGGTGGTGGCCGTCAGTTTGCTGAGGCCGGCCCCGCCTCCTCCGCCCGTTTATTGTCAGGCGACGCGCGTCGTGGTTGCGACGCCGGTGTATGAAGAGCGCGTGGTGTGCTATCCGACGGTGCGTTACTTGCCCCCTCCGCCTCCGCCGCCGGTGGTCGTGTATACGCCGCCCGTGGTAGTCTGTCCGCCCCCGCCGCCGATTTTCTGTCCGCCCCGCCCGTGGCCGCCCCTGTGCGCGCCGCCGCCCATTTGCCGGCCGGCGCCACCGCCCTGTCCGCCTCCGTACTGGCCCCCGCCCCGCTATCCCCCGCCGCACGGCCATCCGCCCCGGCTGCCGCCGCCCTGGGGCGGCTGCCCGCCCCCGCGTTGGCGCTGAGGCCCGGCTTTCTTTTTCCACGCCGGGCGGCTAGTATCGCCGCCGCATGAGCAGGAAACGCGGGCTGCTATTCCTACAGCTTCCGGCGCTGGACAACGACGTCCGTGGGCCGCGGGAGAACCTTCCCCTGGCCGGGGTCTGTCTGAAGCGCGCGCTCGAGCGCTCGCCGGCGGGTCGGTTGTTTGCGCCGGACTTTCTGCCGCCCGAGGCGGACGACTGGGACAACGCCACCCTGGCGCGCGAGATTTGCGCCCGGCGGCCGGCCGTGCTGGCCTGCACCTTGTATCTCTGGAACATCGAGCGCACCCTGCGGCTGCTGCGGCGGCTGCGGCGCGAGCGGCCCGAACTGGCCGTGGTGGTCGGCGGGCCGGAAGCAGCCTGGTCCCACCCGCTGCTGTTTCGGGCCGGCGTGGCCGAGGCCGTGGCGGTGGGGGAAGGCGAGAACGTGTTCCCGGAAATCCTGGCCGCGCTGGCCGCGGGCCGCCGGACGGACTTCGCCACGGTGGCCTGGCGCCAGGGCCGGCGCTACGTCTGGGGCCGGCGGACGCCGCCGCCGGTGGATTTGGCGCGCCAGGCGCCGCCGGCCGACGACGCCTGGTTGCGGCCCGACGGGCACGGCACGGCCGCTCTGGAAACCGTTCGCGGCTGTCCGTTGCGCTGCTCCTTTTGCCGCTATCCGCAGTTACGCCGCCGCCTGACCTGGTTGCCGCCGGCGGAAGTGGCGCGGCGCGTGGCCGTCCTGGCCGAGCGCGGCGCCCGCGAAATCAAGTTCACCGACCCGACCTTCAATGCCCATCCGCAGTTCGCGGAAACGCTGGAGCTCCTCGCCGCCGTCAACCGCGAGCGGCGCGTCGCCTTCTTTGCCGAACTGCGCGCCGACACGCTGCGTCCGGAGGACGCCGAATGGCTGGCGCGCGCGAACTTTACCGAAATCGAAGTCGGCCTGCAGAGCAGCGATCCGGCCGTCCTGGAAGCCATCCGCCGGCCCGGCACGCCGCCGCGCGTGCGGGAGGGGGTGCGGCGGCTGACGGCGCAGGGAATTCGGGTCACGCTGGACGTGATGTACGGCCTGCCGCGGCAGACCGCGGACGACGTTTACCGTTCGCTGGAGTGGGGGCTGGGACGCCGGCATGTGCGCGTGCAGGGCTTGCAGACGCTGCTGTTGCCCGGCACCGCGCTGCGGCGCGAAGCCCGCCGCTGGCGGATGGAAGCGGCGCGCTTGCCGCCCTACGGGGTGTATGCCACGGCGACCCTGTCGCGGGACGACCTGCGGCGGATCGAGGAATGGATCGCCGCCACGCCGGGTTTGCCGGCGGATTCCCCGGCCGAGCGCTACCTGGGACGCCGTCTGCCCGACCTGTTTGCGGAACAGGTGGCGATTCCGTTGACCCCGGCCGCGCCGCCGGTCATTGGCGGGCGGCACAACCGGCGGGCGCTGGTGTTCGCCGGCCCTCGGCTTTACGAGCGGCGCGAAGGGATTCTGGCCGCCATCCGCGCCGCCGTGCGGCGGGAGCCGGACGCGCTCTGGCAGTTTGTCCTGGAGCCGGACGAACCCGAACCGCTGGACTTGCTCGACGCCCTGCACGCCGAGTTGCAGCGGCAACTGCGGCGGCTGCTCGATCGGTACGCGGGAACCTTTCTGACCGGGCGGCTGGCGTCGCGGCGGGTTTTCGTCCGGCTGCAGCGCGGCCGGCGCTACGACCGCGCCTGGACGGCGGCGGTCGAAGCGGAGTTGCGGCGGCGCTACTACTGAAACGACCCACAGCCCGCCGCGGCGGCGCGGCGGGAGCCGGTTCGCCGGCAAGGAGCCGCAGAGCCATGAAACGAAAGCGCAGACCGGGCCCGATCCTGCTGGCGCTGCTGCTGGCCGCGCTGACGGCCGGGGCGGCCCGCGCCGCGGGCGAGGCGACCCTGACGATTCTGGCCACGTCCGACCTGCACGGGCACCTCTACAACTGGGACTTCGCGCGGGGCGAAACCGCGCCGCTGGGACTGGCCTCGGTGGCCGCGATCGTCGCCGAGGAGCGGGCGCAGGATCCGGCCTTGTTGCTGGTGGACGCGGGCGACACCCTGCAGGGTTCGCCGCTGGTGTACTACTACAACACGCGGCTGGCGGCCCTGGAAAACCCGATGGCCACCGCGATGAACGCGCTGCGCTACGACGCCATGACCCTGGGCAATCACGACTTCGATTTCGGGCTCAAGACGCTGGACAAATTCATCCGCGAAGCGCGCTTTCCCGTGCTCTCGGCCAACATCCGCGCCGCGGGAGGCGGCGAGCGGTTTCGGCCCTATGCGCTCAAGACGGTCAAGGGCGTCAAGGTCGGCATCCTGGGGCTGACCACGCCCGGCATTCCGCAGTGGGTCAAACCGGAACACATTGCCGGCCTGCGGTTCGACGACGCGGTGGAAACGGCGGCCCCCCTGGTGGCGGAACTGCGGCGGGCCGGCGCTCAGGTGGTGCTGGCCCTGGCGCACGCCGGCCCGCATTTGCAGCCGGTTGAGAACGACTCCGCCGCCTGGCGCACGCCGCTCGAGCGCTGGGTGGACAAGGGGTACGGCGCCGTCCCGGAGCAAAACTTCGTGATTCCGCTGGCGCAGCGCGTGGCGGGGCTGGATGTGATCGTCTCCGGCCATACGCACCTGACGGTGCCTGAAGCCGTGATCAACGGCGTGCTGCTGACGCAGCCTTCGTACTGGGGGCGAGGCGTGGCCAAGGTGACGCTGACGCTGGGCGCCGACGGGCGGGTGACCGGCAAGCGCAGCGAGTTTCTGGCCGCGGAAGGACGGGAACCGGACCGCCGCATGCTGACGCTGACGCGCCCCTGCCAGGACAAGGCGCTGGCGTACGTGAACACCGCGGTGGGCACGGCCGTCGGCGATTTCCCGGGCGGCGCCGAAGCGCGCCGCGCCGACGGCCCGCTGGCCGACCTGATCCATGCCGTGCAATTGGAAATGGCGCGCCAGGCCGGCTGCCCGGCCGATGCGTCGGCCGCCACGCTGTTCAACAACGCCGCCCGCTTGCCCAAGGGGCCGATCCGCATCGCGGACCTTTACACGCTCTATCCCTACGAAAACACGCTCTGGGTGCTCGAAATCACCGGCGCGGGGCTCAAGGCGGCCTTGGAACAGACGGCGCGCTACTGGGCGGGTTCGGATGCGGCGGCGCCGACGCCGGACCCCGTGCCGGCGCCGTTCGCCAAGCCGTACAGTTGGGACATGTACAGCGGCATCGAGTACGAGATCGATCTGTCCCGGCCCGTGGGCGAACGGGTGACCGTGCTGCGCTGGCAGGGCGCCGACCTGCGGCCCGAGCAGACCTTGAAACTGGCCGTCAACAATTTCCGCGCCGTGGGCGGCGGGGGCTACCGCATGTTCCGCGAGGCCAAGGTGCTGTGGCGCGGCGAAACGGAAATCCGCGAGGCACTCGTGGAACACGTGGCGGCGCGCCGCCGTCTCGATCCGCGCGATTACTTCACGCCCAACTGGCGGCTGGCAACGCCCGGCGCGGCGGAGACGGGGCCGTGAAGCGAAAGGAGCGCGCGCCGCGATGACCTGGCGGTTGGACCTGCCGTTGTGCCGGCAAATCCTGCGGCTGTCCGGGCCTCTGATCCTGTCGATGACCGGCACCATGCTGATGCAGTTCGTCGACGGGCTGTTCCTGGCGCGCTATTCGGCCGAGGCCGTGGCGGCGGTGGGCCCGGCCGCGCTGGCGGCGTACTGTCTGAGCAGCGTGTTTTCCGGGGCGGCGGGTTACACCTCCACGCTGGCGGCGCAGTATTACGGCGCGGGCCGCCCCTGGCAGATCGGAAGCGCGGTCTGGCAGGGGGTGCGATTTGCCGCGGGCTCGGGGCTGCTGCTGGCGTGCCTGGCGCTGCCGGGGCCGTGGTTGTTCCAGCGGATCGGGCACGCGCCGGCCGTGGCCCGTTATGAGGGGCAATACTTCGCCATTCTGTGCCTGGGGATGCCGTTCGCGTTGGTCAACACGGCCCTGGCGGGCTTTTTTGTCGGGCGGGGCGCGACGCGGACGGTGATGTACGTGCAGGGGCTGAGTCTGGCGGTGAACGCGGCGCTGGATGCGCTGCTCATTTTCGGGCGGGGCGGGTTTCCGCGACTGGGGGTCGTCGGGGCCGGAGCGGCCACGGTGGCGGCCCAGGCGCTGGGGGCGCTGCTGTTCGCGGCGCTGTTTCTCGCCCCGGCGCAGCGCCGCGAGTACGGCACCTGGGCGGGCCGCCGGCCGGACCCGCCGATGCGGCGGCGGTTGCTGCGCTTCGGTTTGCCCAGCGGCCTGCGCCTGGCCATCGAACTGCTGGCCTGGACGGCGTTCCTGTTGTTTGTCGGCCGCTTGGGGGCGACGGAGCTGGCGGCCACGACCATTGCCTGGCGGATCAACGGGCTGGCCTTCTTCCCGGTCGTCGGCCTGGCCGAAGGCATTCGGACGCTGGTCGGCCAGGCGCAGGGCCGCGAGCGGCCGGACGAGGCGGCGCACGCCGCCTGGCAGGGGTTGCTGGTTTCGGAAATCTGGACGCTGCTGCCGGTATCGGCGTTTCTGTTGTTTCCGCGGACGCTGTACGGCTGGTTTCACGGGCATGCCGCCGGCACGGCGCCGATCACGGCCGCCGGCGTGGTGCTGCTGCGCTTTGTGGCGGCCTATTGCCTGCTGGACACGATCAACATCGTGATTGCCGGAGCGCTGCTGGCGGCCGGCGATACGCGCTGGACGTTCTGGATGTCGCTGCTGATGCACGGCGTGTTTCTGGCCGGCCTTTGGGCGGCCGACGCCGCGGGGCTGGGGCTCTACGGCGAGTGGGCCATCGCCACGGCGTTCGTGATGGCGAGCGCCCTGGTCTGGTTGTGGCGGTTCCGCGGCCGGGCCTGGCGCGGCCTGCGGGTCATCGAACGCGCTTGATTTTGCGCGGCGGCTGTGCGAGACAACGCCGCATGTTTAGGCTCGCTCAGGCGTGGACGGCCTTGGGGCTGTGGGGCGCGGCGGCGGGCGCGGCGCTGGCCGCGGCCGCGCCGGGCCCGCCGCCGGCGATCGTGCTGATCACCGGCACGGTCTCCGTGCCCGAGGCCCGGGAGCGGAACTACGCGCAGACCGTGGCGCGGCGCCTGAGCCGCTGGCTCGGTCATTGGGGCGTGGCGCACCGCGTGCTGACCGACGAGGAGGCGGCCGCCGGTCTGCCGGCCGAGGCGCGCTGGGCCATTTTGCCCTACAACCCGCAGCCCCCGCCGCAAGAGCTGGCGGCGCTGCGGCGGTTTGCGGAGCAGGGCGGCAAGCTGATGGTGTTCTACGGCGCGGACTCCGAACTGGCCGCCGCGCTGGGCATGCGGCTCGGGCCGTACGCGGCCTCGGACCCGCCGGGGCGCTGGCGGGCGATGCGCTTCGCCGCCGCCGCGCCGCCGCACGTGCCGCCGCGGGTGACGCAGGCCTCGCGCAACATCCGCCCGGCCCTGGCCGTCGAGGGCCGCTCGCGGGTGATCGCGGTCTGGGAGGATGCCGAGGGGCGGCCGTTGCCGGACCCGGCCTGGACCTGGTCCGAGCGCGGCGTCTGGATGTCGCACGTCCTGCTGGACGACGGCGACACGCCGGCCAAGCAGCGGATGTTGCTGGCGCTGCTGGCCAGCGAGTTGCCGGCGGTCTGGCGCGCGGCGGCCGAGACGGCGCTGAGCGGCGCGCAGCCGCTGGGGCGGTTTCGGAACCTGGACGCGGCGCTCTGCGGGGTGGCGGCGGAGGCGGGCGCGGCGCCGCGCGCCGGAGCGGCGCTGGCGCGGGCCCGCGCGCTGCTGGCGGAATGCCGGCGCAGCTACGGCCAGGGCCGCTACGCGGAAAGCGTCGAGAAAATCCCGGCCATCCGCGCGGCGCTGATCGAAGCCTACGCCGCGGCGCAGACGCCGCGCCCCGGCGAACGGCGGGGCGTGTGGGATCATTCGGGCATGGGGCTGTTCCCGGGCGACTGGCCGCGCACGGCGGAGCTGTTGGCCGCGCAGGGAGTGACCGACATTTTTCCCAATCTGCTGTGGGCGGGTTGGGCGCACTATCCGAGCGCCGTGCTGCCGCTCTCGGACATCGGCCGGCTCTACGGCGACCAACTGCGGGCCTGCGTGGCGGCGGCGCACGCGCGCGGGCTGCGGGTGCACGTCTGGAAGGTGTGCTGGCGGGTGGACGGCGCCCGACCCGAGCTGCTGGCGCGGCTGCGCAGCGAAGGCCGCCTGCAGCGCACGGAGACGGGCGCCGAGGCGCCGTGGCTGTGCCCGTCCCAGGCGGAGAACCAGCGTTGGGAGAAAGACGCCGTGCGCGAACTGCTGCGGCTGGCGGAGGTGGACGGCGTGCATCTCGACTATGCGCGTTACCGTGACGGGCACGTTTGTTATTGCCCGGCCTGCCGCGCGGCCTTCGAACAGCAGCTCGGCCGCCGCGTGAACGATTGGCCGGCCGAGGCGCGGCGCTGGCCGCTGAAGAACGATTACGCCGCCTGGCGCTGCCGGCAGATCAACCGCCTGGTTCAGGATGTGAGCGCGATCGCGCGCGCGGCGAATCCGCGCCTGCAGGTCTCGGCCGCGGTGTTCGGCAAGTATCCCTCGTGCGTGGAGGGGATGGGCCAGGACTGGGTGGCCTGGCTGCGGGAGGGCTGGGTGGATTTCGTCTGCCCCATGAACTACACGGAGGACTTGGAGACCTTCACCAGCCTGGTGCGCGGCCAGACGGCGCTGCCGGGAGCGCAGGGACGGATCCTGCCGGGCATCGGCGTCACGGCGGCGGAAAGCCGTCTGGACGGCATGCAGGCGCTCGAACAGGTGGCGGCCGTGCGCCAGGCCGGAGCGCCGGGCTTCGTGCTGTTCGATCTCAACCGCGCGCTGGCGGGCGAAACGCTGCCGCTGCTGCGGCTGGGCGCCGCCCCGCAGCGCTGAGCGGCGTCAACGCCCGGCGCCGGAGCGCGAGATGCGGGCGCCCAGCGCTTCCTCGAAGTTGATGACCGCGAGGGTGTACTCGTAAGCCGCTTCGAGGCGGCCGCGCTGCGCTTCGAGGATTTGCGTGCGAAGGCCGGCCAGTTCCTCGGCGGTCAGGTCGGTCTCGGGATTGACGCCGGCCACGGCGTCCTGCATGGCGCGCAGCAGCGGCTCGGTTTCCTCGCGGTACGCCGCCCATTGGCGCGCGACGCCCTTCAGGTCGTCCAGGGCGTCGCGCAGTTGGCGGCGCAGTTTCTTCAGGGCTTCGGCTTCGCGGATGCGCGCCAGCTCCGCCTCCGCGGCGCGCAGATCGTCGGCGCGCTGCGTCCAGGAGAAGAGCGGGATGTTGATGGCGGTGCCGATCTGCCATTCGTCGCCTTCGCTGCGGTCGTCGAAGCGCGTGTCCGTCAGGGAATCCCCGCCGTCCGCGCCGCCGAAGCGGCGGGCGGTTTCGAGGCCGCGGCTGTTTTCGCGGGCGGCCGCGTAGGAGGCCTCGACCATTTTGAACCAGGGCCAGCCCTGGGCGCGCGCCTGGCGGTAGAGGGCTTGCGCGGCGGCGCTCTGCCAATAGAGCATGGCGAGGTCGGCGCGGTGCTGCAAGGCCCGGGTTTCGAGTTCGGCCGCGGCCAGGCGGGTGACGTTGCTGACGACCAGCACGGCGTCGGCGGGATCGAGGGCCAAGCCTTCGGCGGGAAGATCCGCCAGCGCGGCCAGGGCGCGGCGGCGGGCGGACTCGCGGCGGCGGACGCGGTCGCGTTGGGCCAGGGCCTGGAGGTGCCGGCGCGAGGCCGTCAACAGGTCGCTCAACGCGGCATCCCCGGCGTCGGCGCGCTGTTTGACGGCGTCGAGGATTTGCTGCGACTGAACGACCAGGCCGCTCAACACGCCGAGGTCTTTCTGGAGATAAAGGATTTCGGCGGCCAGGCGGCGGATTTCGATGGCCAGGGCCCATTCCGCCTGGGCCAGGGCCGCCTGGGCTGCGTTGAGCCCGGCCTGAGCTTCCGAGACTTGAGCCGGCAGCACCCAGGGGTTGGGCGGAAAGAAGCGCAGGCCGGCTTCGTAGGCGCGGTCCTCGTCGGTGATCAGGCCCGACTGCTGGCCGGTGGCGCGGCCGGCGGCGTCCTGCTCGTAGCGGCGGCGGGTGTTGTCCACGCTGCCTTCGCCGTAGTTCAGGCGCAGTTCCGGGTCGGCGAGGTCGCGGACGGCGCGCTGGCGTTCGGCGGCCACTCGCACCGCGGCGCGCAGCGCGGCGAGCGTGTCGTTGTTGGCCAGGGCGCGGGCCATGAGCTGCTGGATGGTCAGCGGCCCGGCGGCAAGCGCGGCGGCCGGTTCGGGGGGCAGCGCGACGCGGCCGGGGGGCGGCGCCGCGGCGGCCGGCGCCGGGGCGGGGCGGGGCGTGGCGCAGCCGGCGGCGCAGGCCGCGGCGGCGAGCGCCGCCAACACGCGCGGCCACGGCGGCCCGATGGAGTGGCGCGTTCTCACAGCGTCTCAACCTGTTTTTCGCCGCCAGGCGCGCAAGCGTTCGAGCAGCCCGCTGAACCCGGCGCCGGCTTCGTGGATTTCCACGGTTTCGCCGGGGATGAAATCGTGGGGCCCCTCCAGCTTGAGCAGCACGCGCCGGCCGCGCAGGGCCTGGCCCTGAATGGGGCTGACCCGGCCCGGCAGGGCCTGCACATCCGGGGAAACCGAGACCACGACGGCCGCCACGCGCCGTCCGACGCGATTGCCGCGCCAGACGTAGGCGCGCTCGCCCACCGTCAGGTCGGTGACGTGGACTTCCGGCAGAAAGCCGATCACGTGCTGCGGGTGTTCCGCGATCAGGGTCAGGATCGGCTGGCCGGCGTTGATCACGTTGCCGGGTTGTTCGAGGATGGTGGACACCACGCCGTCGCGCGTGGCGCGCAGGGTGAAGTGTTCCTTGCGGCGCAGCAGCATCTTGCGGGTGGCCTCGATGCTGGCATTGCGCGCCTCCATGGTGGCGGCGATGGCTTCCGAGACGTCCTGGCCTTCGCGCATGCGAATCCACTTCTTGGTGTCTTCCGCCTGGCGGCGGGCGTCCGCAAGCCGCTGCCGGTGCGAGACCAGCAACTCGGGCAAGGCGGCCACGGACCGTTCCAGGGCCGCGATTTGGGGGCGCAGTTCGTTGAGCGTCTGGTCGTTGATCAATTTGCGGGCGGCCAGGGCCTCGCGGCGCGCCTGTTCGGCCTGCAGGGCGGCCAGCTCGGCTTTCTCGGTTTCGTAGCGCGCCTGTTCGGCGAGCAGCGCGGCTTCCGCATCGCGGATGGCCTGTTCGGAACGGGCCAGCAGTTGCAGCATGTCGCGCTGGTAGGTGGTGATGGTCTGTTCGGCCTCGGCGAGCATGGCCTCGTGGATCGCGATTTCGGCATCGATCAGGGTGGTGTCCATCTGGGCGACGGCGTCGCCCGCCCGGACGCGCTGGCCGGGTTGGACGTGGATCGCCGTCAGGCGCGCGGTTTCGAGGGGCGCGACGGGTTCGGCGATGGTTTCCACCGCGCCGAGCATTTCGCCGTAGCGTTCCGTGCGCGCGTAGAACTGCCACACCGCCAGGAGGATGCCGAGCCAGAGCACGAAGGGCCAGTTGCGGGCCACGCGGCGCCACCAGTAGCGCGGGGGATGCCGCACCCGCGGTTTGCGGAAGGAGCGGTCGGCGCTCAGAGGCGACGGGGCAGGGGCGTGGCTGGAGTTGGCGTTCACAGTTCGACCGTGGTGCGGTGCATCAGCAGGCTGGGCTCGGCGACGCCCTCGACGGCGTGCAGCCGTTCGACCAGTTCGGGCTGGTAGGAGGGGTCGATCAAGCGCACCTGATACGAATACTCGAGCAAATCCCCCTGGGCGGCTTCGCGCATGGCGATGAGGTGAAACGCCGAGCAGCACTGCCGCAGAATCTCCTTAATCTCCGCTTCGCGCGGGCTGTCGGCCGGCAGCAGGAAGCGCAGCAGGCCTTCGTACTCGCGGCGCGAGGCGAACGGCGACCAGTGCAGGAACAGGGCCGCGGCGCAGATCGTGACCGTGCCGACGATGGCCACGTTGTAGGTGCCGGCGCCGCAGGCGATGCCCACGGCAAAGCAACCGAAGAGGAAAATCATGTCGCGCGTGTCGCGGACCTGGCTGCGGAAGCGGATGATGGCCAGCGTGCCGAGGATGCCCAGGCCGCGGGCCAGGTTGTTGCCGATGGCCATGATCAGCATGGTGACGATCATGCCGCCGAGGATCATGGTGTGGACGAAAGCGCGGGAATAGGAGAAGCCCTGGAACGTCCAGCGGTAGATCGTGGCGAAGACGAAGCACAGCGCGTAGGTCAGGAGCAGAGCGAACAGAATCTGCTCGGCCCCCAGCACGCGAGCCTGTCCGAAGACCGTCAATAACTGGTCCATGGCGTATCGCCCCACCGCTCGTTACAGGTCGAACAGGGCTGCGGCGAACGGGGCGGTGTTTTCTCCGGCAAACACCGATTCCTGCCAAATCGCGGTAGAGTACTTGCAGTTTCCGGTGCGTTCAAGGTTGAATTGCATGATCAGGTCGAGCATCCACTGCGGGGCGTCGCTGAGGGTTTTGAGTTCGAGAATCACGCCCGAGAACGGTTCGCCCTTGCCCTGAAGCAGGGGGGTGTCCATGGCGAACCAGCGGCCGTGGCGGCCCCAGTCGGTCCAGGAGCTCGTGGGCTGGTAGCGCAACTCGCGGTCGAAGGTGACGCGGGCGTAGGGGTCATGAACGCCGAAGTAGGACTCGCGCCGGTAGCGCACCAGGCAGACGGGGCGGGCGCCGATTTCGCGCACCAGCCGCGCGAACTCGTAGAAGCCGGCCTCTTCGTTCCGGGACTTGAAAGTCAGGCGGATACGCTTGCTCCAGATCAGTTCTTCGTTCCACTGGTCGAAGGGAATCTTGGCGCGGGATTTGATGATCGTGCCTTTGACCTTGCGTTTGACTTCGGCGAAGACGGGGCTTTCGCCGGGCTCGCCGTAGATGCGGGCGCGGATTTTGAAGCGGCTGACGGCCTCCGTTTCCTTGGCGCGGTGCAGAGCGTGGTCGAAGGTATCGAATTGCAGCGTGGTCACCAGGTATTCCGGGGGCGAACCGCGGGCGTAGGGATCGGGCTCGCAGAAGGGGCGGATGAACTCGCGCAGGCGGGGCACGATGGCCGGCGGAATGATGTATTTGGCTTCGTGGCGGTCGAGCTGGATTTCGTACTTGGCGCGCGGGCGCGCCGGGGCGGGCGCCGGCGGCGCGGGAGCGGATGGGGCGGAGGCTGGGGAATCGCTGTTCACTCGTCGGCGGGGGCGCGGATGCCCATTTGCTCCATGCGGTATTTGAGGATGCGGCGAGTGGTGCCCAGGGCCTGCGCGGCAAGCGTCTGGACGCCGCCGGCTTCGGCCAGGGCCCGTTCGATCAGTTGCCGTTCGAAGTTGCGCACGGCCTCGGCCAGCGTTTGTCCCGGCGCCAGCGCGGCGGCGGGCGCCGCGGCGGCGGGCCGGGGCGCGAACTCCTCGGGCAGGAATTCGGGCAGCAGGACCGGCTCGCGCCGGTGGAGGACGAGCAGGCGTTCGACGATGTTGCGCAGTTCGCGCACGTTGCCCGGCCAGGCATAGCGGCAGAGCCGGGCCATGGTCTCGGGAGCGATGGTGTGCGTGGCCGCGTCCAGATGGCGGCGGTAGAGGTCGAAAAAATGCCGGAACAGGACCGGAATGTCCTCCGGCCGTTCGCGCAGGGCGGGCAGGCGGATGGGCACGACGCTGAGGCGGTAAAACAGGTCCTCGCGGAAGCGGCCGGCGGCCGTTTCCGCGCGCAGGTCCTTGCTGGTGGCCGCGATGATGCGGGCGTTGGTGCGGATGACGCGCGTGCCGCCGATGCGCATGAATTCGCGTTCCTGGAGCACGCGCAGCAGCTTGACCTGCGTCGTCAGCGACATCTCGCCGACTTCGTCGAAGAACAGCGTGCCCGAGCCGGCCAGATCGAAGCGGCCCAGTTTCTGGCGCTCGGCGCCGGTGAAGGCCCCTTTCTCGTGGCCGAAGAGTTCGCTTTCCATCAGCGACTCGGGCAGCGCCGCGCAGTGCACGGCCACGAACGGCTCCTCGTTGCGCTCGCTCCAGGCGTGGATGGCGCGCGCCACCAGCTCCTTACCGGTGCCGCTCTCGCCCAGCAGCAGCACCACGGCGTCGCTCTCGGCCGCCTTGCGGGCGTGGTCCAGCGCCTGGCGGAAGGGGGCCGCGGCGCCGACGATGGCGCCGGTGGGATACTCGCGCGAAACGTCGGTTTGCAGAACGCGCACGCGCCGCTGCAGGGCGCTGTTTTCCAGACTGCGCGCCACCGTCTGGCGCAGGGCTTCCACGTCGAAGGGCTTGGTCACGAAATCGCAGGCGCCGGCGCGCATGGCCTGCACGATCGGACGCACGGAGGAGGAGGCGCTGACCATGATCACCGGCAACTCGGGATACGCCTCCTGGATTTCGGTCAGCAGGGCCAGGCCGTCCTTGTCGGGCATCATCACGTCCAGCAGCACCAGATCGACGCGCTGTTGCGCCAGTTGTTGCTGGGCTTCGGCCGCCGAGGCGGCGATGGCCAGCTCGTACTGGCGCTCGAAGATGGCGCGCAGCGCTTCGCGGCTGCCGCGCTCGTCGTCCACGATCAACACGCGTTTCATGAGACCCAGGCTTCGGCGGGCTGTTCCGTCGGCAGGACCAGGCTGACCGTCGTGCCTTGCGCGCCGGTGTCCACCTGCAGGCGGCCGTGATGATCCAGAGCGGTGCGCTGGGCGATGGGCAGCCCCAGGCCCAGCCCCTTGCCCTTGGTGCTGCAGAAGGGGGAGAAAATCTTGTCGCGGATGGCGGGCGGAATGCCGCCGGCGTTGTCGCGCACGCTGATCTCGACCGCCGGCGGGCCGTCGGGGCGGGGGACGGTTTTAAGGCTGATGTCCACCCGCGGGTCCTGGGGCCGGCCCGCCAGGGCTTCGACGGCGTTGCCGATGAGGTGCGCCAGGCATTCGGCCAGGGCATGGCGGTCCGCGGCCACCAGGGGCAGGTCGGGCGCGGCCTGCGTGCGGATGGCCACGCCGTTGACCGGCGCGCGGAAGCGGGCCAGCTCCAGGCCGTCGCGCACGACTTCGCGCAGATCGATCTTTTCGAAGACGGGCGCGGGAAGGTCGGCAAAGGAGTTGATCTGGCTGATGATGCGGTCGATGCGATCAATTTCCTGCGGGATGATTTCGGCGAACTTGGCGCGGAATTCCTCGTCGGTGTATTGCCGGGGCAGGAGTTGCGCGAAGGTCTTGATGGCCACCATCGGGTTGCGCAGTTCATGGGCCAGATTGGCGGCGATATCGGTCCAGAAGGCGGCGCGGTCCAGGAGGCGGCGGCGTTCGGCCAGGTCGCGCTCCTGGGTCAGGTCGTTGATGAAGGCGACGACGCCCAGCCCCTGCGAGCCGCGGACCAGCCGGGCCGCGCGCAGCGAGAGGAAGCGCCGGGTTTGGGGATCGGTCCAGGGCGCCGGCGCCGCGGCCGGTTCGCCGGCGAGGGCGGCGCGAATGGCGCCGGCGATGCGGCTGCCGAGCCGCTCGACGGGCTGGCCGAGCAGCTCCTCGCGCGCGACGCCGAGGATGCGCTGGGCGGCATCGCTGAGCCAATACACGTGGCCGTCCTCGCCGGCGGCCACGATGCCGGTGGGGATGGAGTGCAGCAGCGTTTCGGCAAAGGTCTTCTGGAAGGCCACGGTTTCGTGCAGCGCCGCGTTTTCCAGGGCCATCGAGGTGTGTTCGGCAAACAGCAGCAGGTCGCGTAGTTCGCCATCGTCGAAGGACGGTCCGGCGGCCGGCCGCCCCAGAAACAGCCAGCCCAGCAGGCCCTGCCGGCCCTGGAGGGGGACGATCACTTCCGCGCCCAGGGCGTCGAGCGCGCCCTGGAGCATGAGGCGCGCGTCCAGATCCGGCAGCGCGGCCAGGAGCGGGCGGTGGATCATCTGGGCGTTCGTTTCCAGCCAGCGCGCCAGGGGCTCGTCGGCCTTGACGATGCGGGACCGGGCGGCCTCGGTGCAGCCGAAGCCGGCGCGCCAGGCGTAGGTCTGGCCGTCGCCGCCGGCGGTGAAGACGCCGGCGCGCAACACGATGCCGGCGGCGGCCAGGCCGTCCAGCACGCTTTGGAGCAGGCGATCCGGGTGGTCGAAGTGGCGCAGGGGGGGCCAGCGTTCCCGCAGCGACGCCGTGCGGGGGGCGGCGGGCGGCGGCGGCGGCGCGGCGGCGGCGCGTTCCGCAAGCAGGCGCAGCTTGACGGCCAGGCGCAGGCGGTCGCACGCCTGCCGCACCACGGCCTGCAGCCGTTCCGGCGGCAGGTCGCGGTCCTCGCAGGCATAAACGCCCAGCGCCTCGGCCTGCAGGAAGGGGTCGCTGCG
>Ga0073932_1004438_pt1 | contig 16638 bp, 12 predicted proteins | sample DewCreD2012metaG_FD_76967 | JGI IMG/M metagenome (GOLD analysis project Ga0073932, IMG submission 76967) | Hot spring sediment bacterial and archeal communities from British Columbia, Canada, to study Microbial Dark Matter (Phase II) - Dewar... ... | reverse complement strand
TTGCCGTATCCCAGACCGGCGAAAGGCAGGGCTGCAAGCGGGCCGTGTCGCGCTCTTCGAGGATCAGCTTTTCAAGCTGCCGCCACTGGCTGCGCACAAGCGGAGAGTCGTCGTCGTGCCCCAGGCATTTCAGGGCCACGATACTCCAGATGATCGGCGGAAAGATCGCCCCCAGGCCATCGCTGTGGGCGAAGCGCTGCGTCATCCATTCCATCGCTGCGGCCAGCGCCCGCCGCCGCAATGGCCGCCACCTTCGCCGCTCTAGCCACTTGAGCGTGCCGTCGGCCAGCCGGAAAAACCGCTCCCACGACAGCCAGCCCTCCTCAGCCAGCCCCGGGCAGCGCAGCGGCGGCCACTGCGGCGGCGGACACAAAAACAGCTCCTGGATGCCCCGCTGGGGCGGCAGCTTCCGCTGCGGCCGCAAGGCCCACATGATCGACAGCGGCACCACGATCGTCCGCGACCAGGCCGACATCCGGTACAGGTTGATCGGCGACCAGGCCGGCAGCAGCACCAGCTCCGGTGGCACGGCCGGGCAGTGCGCATAGTCGATCTGCCCCAACAGTGCCAGATAAAAACGGGTAAAACTGTTGACGCCGTCCGCACCGCCCGCCCTCCGGATCGCCTCCCGTGCCCGCCGCAGCGGCTCGCTGTCCGGATCGTGCCCAGTCAGCTTCAGCGCGAAATAGGCCTTCACGCTCCCGCTGATCTCCAGCCGGCCGCCCGGATACATCGCCCAGCCCCCTTCGGGAAGCTGCTTTTCCAGGAGATAGGCGGCACACTTGCGCGCCAGGGGCGTCTGCTCGCGACCGAGCCAGGCCAATAGCAGGATGAACTCGCTTTCGAGGATCGTGTCCCCCTCCAGCTCGGCACACCAGTGACCATCCGGCCGCTGCTGCGCTAGCAGCCACCGCCGCGTCCGGTCGATCGCCTGCGTCAGCGACTGGGTCTCGGCCATGGCCAGCGCGCACCGTTCATCGTTGTCCGCGCGACCTTCCTGCTGCGGCGCCATCGCGCAGCTTGGTTGCAGGCCTAGCCCCCAAGAGCCCTCCATGACGAATCGCCTCCTTGATCCTGAGTGCCGCTGTCGTGCGGCGATGGACGATCTTCGCGGTAAGCGGCCGCTACTTTGGGGATGTGAGTGTCGGTGTGTCGGTCGATCAGCTCGGCACCGGCCTTGCGTCCCCGGACCATCGCCGCGTGGACGTGCGGGCGTCGCACCGCCGGGGCACGGTGCCCGCGGGGGCGCAGTGCCCGTGCGAAAACATTCGCCTATATGCCAAAGCCTCCCGGCCAGGCAAGACCAATTTCGGGGTCTGGGACAAAATGGGCAAGGTGGGAAAGCGTGGCAAGGGGGGCTACCCGGCCCGCTACGGCGTCGTGGCCATCTCTCCTTCCCGGATCACCTGTCCCACCAGGGGCTTGCGCGGCAGCTTCTCGTCGCGCATGGCAGCGTGGTACACGAAGCTGGCCATGATGATTGCCGCCTGCTGAACGTCTTCTGCTTGCAGCCGGTCGTACACGTCCATGTTGGAATGGTGCGTCCGCGTGTCATATTCCAGCGGGTCCTGGATGAATTGGAAGCCAGGCAGCCCCACGGCATCGAACGAGAGATGGTCGGTCCCGCCCGTGTTGTTCAGCGTGAGCGTCGCGGCGCCCATTTCGGCGAACGGCGCCAGCCAGGCGCGGAAGATCGGCCGCACCGCCTCGTTCCCTTGCAGATACACGCCGCGGATCTTGCCCGTGCCGTTGTCGAGGTTGAAGTATGCCGACAGCCGCTCATGCTCGGCCTTCAGCTCGTAGCGGGTTGGCGGCGGCCGCCGTGCAGTGTCCCCGTCACGGGGACGGGCCGGCTGGTTCGCGGCCGGGGGTGTGTCGCTGGCCGGTGCGGCCTTGGCGGCATCGGGTGGCGGCGGGGCCGTGGCGGCACTGGCTGCGGACTGAGCGGGGGACTGCGAGCCAGGCGCTGCGCTTTGTGCAGCTCCATCCGCCGCACCGCTGGCCCCGCTGCGGCCGCCACGACCACCGCGGCCGCCCGGCGGCGTGGTCGGCGTGATCGCCCGCCCGAAATGCTCGGCCACATAGGCCCGCGAACCGAGCAGTCCCTGCTCCTCGCCCGTCCACAGCGCCAGCCGGATCGTCCGCCGCGGCGTGATACCGATCGCTTTCAGAATCCGCATCGCCTCCAGCGCCACGCCGCACCCCACCGCGTTGTCGGTCGCTCCCGTCCCGGAATGCCACGAGTCGAAATGCGCGCCCAGCATGACCACCTCATGGGCCAGGTCGCCCCCCGGAATCTCGGCGATCAGGTTGAAGCTCATCGGATCGTCGGTGTGGTAGCGCGCCACCAGGTCCAGCTCCAGCTTCACCGGAACTTCTTTCTGGAGCATCCGCACCAGGCGGTTGTAATGCTCGACCGCTAGCACCACCTGCGGGACGATCGGCGGGGCATCCAGCGACCAGGGGCGAGGCCCGCGCGATGCAGGATCGCCGATCGGCGGCCGGTTGTCTCCCTCCCCCCGCTGTCCCTCGCCGGTCCGCGCCGGCGCGCCCGGCGGCATCGTCGCCGCGGTGAGGAACACGGTGCCGCCGTCTCCCCGCCCCGGTTCGATCACCACGGCCGCACCCTCTTCATAGATCATCTGCCATTTCCGGTTTTGCAGCGCGAACTGCGCACGCTGCTGCGCTGAGGCTCCAAATGGCGTGCCTGGCAAAGCGCCCGGGGCTCCCGGCGGCAATGGGGCGTTCGTCGGCGCCGCATTGGAAGGAGTGGCCGGCCGGCCGCCACGAGGCAACGACGGGTCGCTGTTGGCCAGCGCCAGCAGCGTGCTGTCGCTGTGCCGGCGGGCTGGCGGGTCGAACAGCGCTTTGACTTCCCGCGGTGGGCTTAGCAGCACGATCGCCCGGTGCAGTTTGCCGCGGAATTCGTCGAGCGCTTTTTCGTCGGCCACGTCCAGCAGCACGGGGGTGCCGCGGACCGTCGTCAGTGTGCTGGGCGACCACGCCTTGGGAAACGCGATCAGCGGGGCATAGCTCGGCTCCGTCATTTCGAGGCGGAAGCTCTCCAGGCTCCAGCCCCGACCGAATGGCCCCCACGGCTCCAGATGCACCCGCTCGATCCCCCACTGCCGCAGCCGCTGCATGGTCCACTCCGCCGCCCGCCGGATCTGCGGCGAGCCAGTCAGCCGCGGGCCATGCACATCGGTCAGGAAGCTGAGCGTCTCCATGATCTGCGAACGCTTCAGCCCCTCTTCCTTGATCTTGTTGACAATCTCCAGATCGACTGGCTCGCGCGACGTCTGCGCCTGCGCCCAGCTTGCCGTCCCGACTACCAACAGCAGCAGCACTAGTCCGACACGTTGACGGATCATGATCGGTCCTTTCCCGGAACGTTGCCTGCCAAAACTGTCGCTTGGTCCGCACGATTATGGGCTGCGTCCGCGGCCATTGCCAGCATTCGCTTCATCCACGGTGGTCGCCCTCCCGCACGTCCTCGAACGCCTTGCCGGCAGCCAGCAGGCCCAAGCCCCCGCACCGCCACCAGGCGAGAGCACCGACGCGTCGCCGTGGAACCACGTCTTCCAGTAGCCCGGCCATCCCCGCTGGAAAAAATACCGATGGCCGAGGTACAATCGGGAGCGTCGGTGGTAGAATTCGGGTACCTCACGGGTACCCTATCTCCGGCGAGAGACAAAGAAAAACGAAGAAGAATTCGGGCCCCCCCCCGACCGACCAGTAGGTTCCCGGGCGGCTAGCTCAGTTGGTTAGAGCGCCATGCTCACACCGTGGAGGTCAGAGGTTCGAATCCTCTGCCGCCCAATTGGGGGGTCAAGTAAATCCAAATAATGGAAAGCGGTGCTCGAAGGCGGCAAGAGGCCTTTTCGGGCTGTGCAATGCGAGGTTAGGTCTAGGGTCGTCGGCCAGCCCGTCGCGCCTAAAGCGGGGAGAGAGGCTTCGACAGTCTCTGACGGCGCTTTATTCGGTGCCGCTTGCGATCGCCGGCTGCTTTGTCGGATTTTGCGTCGCTCCGTCCGATCCCTCGGGAACGCGGTCGTCCCCTCACGCGGTCGCCCCGTCAGCAGCATGTCTCTTGTGGACCCAGGTTGCCCAGCAACGTGTGCAGCAACCTGGGCTGCTTACCTGAGGACCAACACACCGCGCTTGGCAAACGCTCCGAAAAGGCAGCGTTTTTTGCCGAGGGTCGGTGAACAGTGCGCTGGGGTTTAGCTCAGCCCACCGCTCCCGGCTCTCAGCCCGCGCTCCCGGTGTCGGTTCCGAGGCTTCCGGTCCTCAGGATCCCGGTTTTTGAACGACCGGGGGCCCTGGTCAGCGCCGGGGTTGAAAAGCGATAAGATAGAGCGCTAGGCGAACAGGGAAGGGTTCGATCGGTTTGGCGTGCCGGCTGTTTCGCCACTCTGCCGGGCGCTCGAAGTCGCCCGCAGGCGGCGGCTGCGGGCCACGTGTGTCCGTCCTCTCGTTCTGATCAGGAGTCCGGTCATGGCTACGGCTGTGGAAGCAACCCCGCGGAACATCCCGACCCCGCGCATCCGTCAGACCCAATGCTTCATCGGCGGGCAATGGGTGCCGGCCCAGAGCGGCAAGACGTTCGAGACGATCAACCCGGCGACGGAAGAGGTGCTGGCCAGCGTCGCCGAGGGGGATGCGGCCGATGTCGATCTGGCGGTTCAAGCGGCCCGCAAAGCATTCGAGTCGGGCGACTGGCCCAAGATGGATGCCCGCGACCGCGGCCGCTTGATCGCCCGCCTGGCCGACCTGATCGAAGAGGAAAAAGAAGAGCTGGCGGCCCTCGAGTCGCTGGACAACGGCAAGCCGATCCGCGACGCGCTGAATGCCGACCTGCCGCTGACGATCGACTGCCTGCGGTACTACGCCGGCTATGCCGACAAGATCCACGGCCAGACGATCCCGATCCGGGGCAATTACTTCTGCTACACCCGCAAGGAACCGGTCGGCGTGGTGGGGCAGATCATCCCCTGGAACTTCCCCATGCTGATGGTGGCCTGGAAATGGGGGCCGGCCCTGGCGGCAGGCTGCACGATCGTGATGAAGCCGGCCGAACAGACTCCGCTGACCTGCCTGCGGATGGCGCGGCTGGCGCAGAAAGCGGGTTTCCCGGATGGGGTGATCAACGTGATTCCGGGCTTCGGCCCGACCGCGGGGGCGGCGATCGTCCGCCATCCGGGCATCGACAAGATCGCCTTCACCGGCTCGACCGAGACAGCGCAGATCATCATGCGCGAGGCGGCGCCCACGCTCAAGCGGATCACCTTCGAGCTGGGCGGCAAAAGCCCCAACATCGTCTTTTCCGATGCCGATTTCGACGCGGCGATCGCCGGGGCGCATTTCGGCCTATATTTCAACCAGGGGCAGTGCTGCTGCGCGGGCAGCCGCCTGTTCGTGGAAGAGAGCATCTACCAGCCATTCGTGGACCGGCTGGTGGAGCTCAACCGCAAGCGCAAGCTGGGCGATCCGCTCGACCCGACCACGGAGCAGGGTCCGCAGGTCGACCAGGCCCAGTTCGACAAGATCATGCATTACATCGAGCTAGGGCGGAAGGAAGGGGCGACCTGCCTGACCGGCGGCAAGCGCTACGGCAGCCGCGGCTACTACATCGAGCCGACGCTGTTCGTCGATGTCCGCGACGACATGGCGATCGCCCGCGACGAGATTTTCGGACCCGTGATGTCGGTGCTCAAATTCCGCAGCCTCGACGAAATCGCCCAGCGGGCCAACAACACGACCTACGGCCTGGCCGCCGCCGTCTGGACGCGGGATATCGCCAAGGCGCACGCGTTGGCGGCCAAGCTGCGGGCCGGCACGGTGTGGATCAACTGCTACGACGTGTTCGATGCCGCGGCGCCCTTCGGCGGCTACAAAATGTCGGGGCAGGGACGGGAGCTGGGCGAGGAGGGACTGAAAGCCTACCTCGAGACGAAAACGGTCACCGTGGCCCTCGACCGCCAGTGACGCCCGTGCGCATCGGCCGGAATTCGCGGCCAACGCGGCCCGTCCGCCCGCGGTGGGTTTGCCGCAGAAAGCCTCGTCTGCGCGGCCCGTTCTACCGGCGGCCAAGGGGCGGTACACTGAGGGCGGCTTGGGTCTGCTTGTAGTTTAGCAGGCCACCCGCGCTTCCCCGCAGTCGCCCTTGGCGGGCACATGAGGTTATGACCCGCTCGCTTGCGGAACAGGATCCTGCCATGCCCCCCGTGTCGGCCCGGGCCCCGTCGGTCGCAGCCCCCTCGGCTTCGCCCGTTGCCGATGGCCTTTCCGCAAGCCATCCCCCGCGCGGGGATGACGCGGCGAGCCTGCCCGGCCGGCAGATCGACGAGGAACTGTTCCTGGATTGCGTGCACTGCGGGTTGTGCACCGCCTCCTGCCCGACTTACGTGCAGACCGGCAACGAAAACGACAGCCCGCGGGGGCGGATCTACCTAATGCGGTCGGTCCGCGAAGGGAAGCTGCCTCTGGACGCGCGGGTGCAGCGGCACCTGGAGCTGTGCCTGGACTGCCGGGCGTGCGAGACCGCCTGCCCCTCGGGGGTGCAGTATGGCAAGCTGATCGAGCCGTTCCGGGTCGATCTGGCACGGCAGGCGGGTTTCAGCGGGCGTCCTGCGTTCGACTGGTTCCATCGCTGGATCCTGTTCGGACTGTTCCCGCGGCGGGAGCGGCTGGAGAAGGCGCTGGTGCCCGCGCGCTGGGCGCAGCGGCTGCGGCTGGATCGGTTGCTAGTGGCCAGCGGGCTATTACGGCTGTTGCCGCGGCGGCTGGCTCGACTGGTGACGCTCTTGCCTCCGCTTGCCCGGCCGCTGCCCCCGCTGCCCGAGTTCCTGCCGGCCAAGGGACGGCGACGGGCGAGGGTGGCGCTGTTTACCGGCTGCGTGGGAGATGCCCTGTTTCGCCCGACGAACTGGGCCACAGCCCGTGTGCTCGTGGAAAACGGGTGCGATGTCGTGGTGCCTCCACAGCAGACTTGCTGCGGCGCGATCCACTTCCACGCTGGAGCCAGCGACGAGGCCCGTGCCCTGGCCGACGCGAACCTGGCCGCTTTCGATGCCTCGGGCGTCGATGCGGTGATCGTGAACGTGGCCGGCTGCGGGTCGATGCTCAAGGATTATGGCCATCACTGGCACGACGCGCAGCAGCCGGCCCGCCAGCGCTGGGCTGAAAAGGTCCGCGACGTGCACGAGTTCTTGGACCAGCTCGGCTTGATCCCGCCGCCGGGCGAATGGCGGGTGAAGGCGACGTACCACGATGCCTGCCACCTGGTGCATGCCCAGAAAGTGCGGCAAGCGCCGCGCAACCTCCTGCGGCAGGTGCGCGGCCTGACGCTGGTGGAGCTGCCCGAATCGGAGCTGTGCTGCGGGGCGGCCGGCACGTACAACCTCACCCAGCCGGACATGGCCGACCAGCTCGCGCGCCGCAAACTGGCCAACATCCGCCGCACCGGCGCGCAGCTTGTGATCACCGCCAACGCCGGCTGCCTGTTGCAAATCGCCCGTCAGGCCCGGCTGGAAGGCCAGGTCCTGCCGCTATTGCACCCGATGGACGTGCTGGATCGGGCATACCGGCACCAGCCGCTGCACAGCCCCGCGTAATGCACCCGCGCGGAACGCACCGCCCAGGCTGCCTGCGAAGGATAGAGCGTGCACTACGCCTCGCACGCCCGTGTGGCGCGCCCAGCGCGGGCGACAGCACGCGTGATGCACCGCTTGCTAGCAATGCCGCGAGCCTTGACCGGCCGCACGCCGCTTCTACGATTTTTCCAGGCACGAGCGCAGGAGGTTTCGTGCGCGTGCTCCTATCAGGACTCCAGGAAGGAGGCAGCGGCGGATCGGGCCGCTCGAAGCGCAGGAATCGCGCACGCCATCCGCTTTCTTCGAGGAGTCTGGCATGACGGTGCGCATCGGCGAAGCGTTTCTGGCGGGGCTGGGGCGGCGTGGGGTTTTCTGGACGGTGGTGGGCATCGCCTGGGTGTGGACGCCGCTGGCACGCGGTGAGCCGCCCCAGGTCCTGTTCGATCTGCCGGCGGTGGTGGCAGCGCGGGACGTGAACGCTTCGTCCCCATCCGCCGCCGGCCAGAAACTGGTCGAAATCAAGCTGGAACTCTCGTCGCTGCACCGCGGTGGGAAGGACGAGGACCTTGAGCACTATTTCCTCCGCGTCGCCGGATGGCAGACGCCGCTGTCGATCGTCGATTACCTGCCCAAGACGCAGCACGAAGCGCTTACCTCGCCGGTCAGCGTGCAGGACAGCACGGAACAGAGCTACTCGCTGGGCATCACACTGGCCGGCAAGTACGAGCTGGTGTCGGTGACCGGTCCGACGATCGGGGTCGGCGGAAAGCGCAGCTCCTGCGTCAAGTACGAGCGCCTTCCGCCACTGGAGACCGTGGCCGCCAGCGGCACGCTCGCCCGGGGCAGTGAGCTGTTCGTGAAGCTGCGGGCCACGCCCCGGCACAAACTGGAAGGTTCGCGGCAATTGGCGCTGGTGGTGCAGGTTCCCTCGGACTGGCGCGGCCAGGTGCTGCGCGTCGATTGCGAGGCGGTGGGGCTCCGCCGGGGGATCGTCAGCACGCTCGATCAAACGGTCGTCTGCGGCAAAAAGACGCTGCTGGTGGCGGTGTACCTGGAGGGGGACTCGCTGGGGCAGCAGCAGGCCGTCCAGTTCGCAGCCCGGCAAGCGGCCCGCGACGGAGGCTCCGAGCCGCCCGCGGCGCGTAACTCTTTGCCAAGGTGGACTTTACGTCTGCCGCTGGCCGAGCCGGCTACGCGGTAGGACCGGGCACCAGGCAGTGGCCCCTTGCGAGAAGGGGTGCCCGCGAGTGGGTTTCGCCAGGAGGCAACTTTTTTGCGAGCAGACTCGACTTTTCAAGAAAAACGTGTGACAATGAGCGCGTCGGCTGTGGAGGGCGTTCGTTCCTCCCGAGAGAGCGCTTTGGGGTTCGGTTTGCGACAAGACAGAGAGGAGGCGCGTGCCATGCGTTGCCTGGCGGTTGGTTCAGCGGGTCGGAAAGCCGGTGAAGGATTGCACGGGCCTAGGAGGGCAGTCGCGGCTGGCAGCCGTCGGGGGTTCACCCTGGTGGAGATGCTGGTGGTGATTGCGATCATCGCCGTGCTGGCGGGGATGCTGCTGCCGGCGATCCAGATGGCGCGGGAGGCGGCTCGCAAGGCGAGCTGTTCCAACAACTTGCGGCAACTGGCATTGGCGGTGCAGCAGTTCGACACCAATAAGGGGTACGTGCCGGCCTCGCGGACATTTTTGAAGATTCCTAGCCGTGGCGGGATGACTTATACGCCTCCGCCCACTTTTAATGCAAGTACGGCGAGCTTGCATACGGTAACGTGGGTTCACCAGATTCTGCCATACATCGAGCGGCAAGACCTGTTCGATCTGTTGCAGCAAGAGCTTCTTGGGTATTCGGGAGGATCTTATAACCCGGTGGAGATCATCGTACAGCGCGGTGGCAACGATGGCATCAAGCTCAATGTCATGTTTTGCCCCAGTGATGAATTGGACGGGACGAAAGAGCAAGCCAGCTACGCATGCAATAGCGGACTGCCCGACAACATCGGTATCACGCCCAGTAGCGGCTACGGATTTGGAGTCGATTGGGACGCCAACGGGGTTTTCGACAATCGGATGCAGGGTACTAACGACGTAGGCCTGAAGATCTTCAAGACGACATTGGGGCGCATTCCGGATGGAACAGCGAATACCTTGATGCTGGCGGAAAATGTCGATGTCGAGCAGTGGCACCTGAATGGATGGGGCACCCGTGGCGAACATGAGTTCAATCTCGGTCTGGTGTGGCAGGATGATACGATCACGCAGCAGATCAACAAAAACACGGGCAACGTTCCTAATGCGGGCTTCGCCGAAGACTACGCCCGACCGTCGAGCAATCACTCCAATGGGTTTAATGCCGCCTTTTGCGACGGCAGTGTGCGATTTCTGTCGGAGTCGATCGACTATGGCGTCTATGCTCGTTTGATGACCTCCGAAGGAAAAAGATATAAGCGCGCCGGCATGAATACACAGATCAGCGGAACGTATAGCGTGCAGATCGTTCCGCTGAGCGACAGCGATTATTGAGCCTGGCGGCCAGCGGCGTTTGGCTCGGAACGCTAGGCGGCCGCTCCCCTACGGCCGGGCGACCTTCTTGATTTCGAGCTTGTCGAGCGCTGCCTTGCCCGTCGCTCCGAACAGGCCGATGCGGAAAATGGCCTCCCGCGTCTGCGGCGGCACCCGGAAGGTCTGCCGTTCGTGGCGCCAGGCACTCGTGCCCCGGAACGGACCGATCGTAAGCACCGTCAACTCCCGCCGCTGCTCGTCGTATAGCGTGACGGCGATGTAGGGAGCCTGGTCGGCCTGCTCCCCGGGAACCACATTTTCGGTCTTCACATACCCGGAAACTTCCAGGAAATGCACTTGCCGGCCATCGAGGGCAAATCCCTGCAAGAGGTGGGCGCCGAGGTTCGGCTCTGTGTTGACGAACTCGACGTAGTGCTGACCATCGGGCGCCTGGTCGTCGGTTTTCCAGGTGACTTGCCGCTCGTAGTACCAGCCAGGCTGGCCGCCGCCGGGAAACGCCGGCTCCTCGAAACTGCCATTGACGAGCTGCGGATTGGCCGGGTCGGGCTTGACCTCCCGCTCTGCCTCCGCCTTGCCGGTCATGGGCACGAACAAGGTCGGCAGCAGGGCCTGCGACTGGAGCTGGCCATCCTTCTTGCGCAATAGGTAGAGGGTTTGCGAATAGCGCTGGCCCATCGGGATGAGCATCAAGCCACCCTCGGCGAGCTGGTCGATCAGGGGCTGCGGCGGCTTTTCCGGCGAGCAGGTGACGATGATCTTGTCGAACGGCGCATGTTCCGGCCAGCCGAGGTAGCCGTCGCCGATCTTCGTGTGCACGTTCTTGTAGCCCAGGCGCTGCAAGGTGCGGGCGGCCGTCTTGCCCAGCGACTCGACGATCTCGATGCTGTACACCTCTTTGACCAGCGGGCTGAGCACCGCCGCCTGATAGCCGCTGCCGGTGCCGATCTCCAGCACTTTATCGGTCGGTTGCGGGTCGAGCGCCTGCGTCATCTGGGCCACGATCAGCGGTGAGGAAATCGTCTGCTGCTCGCCGATCGGCAGGGCCATATCCAGATACGCTTTGCTGCGCCAGGCCAGCGGCACGAACTCATGCCGCGGCGTGTCGCGCATCGCCTGGATCACCCGCGGATGCGTCACGCCCGAGGGAATCAGCACCCGGTCCACCAGTTGCTGGCGGGCCTGGTCGAACTGCACCCGTGTCTGCGCCCCTGCCAGCGCCGTGAGCATCAGCCACGCCGCCAGCCCCCAGCCCACCTTTGCCACACGCCCTGTCTTCACGCGCCACCTCGCGCTTGCAAGAAGCTTGACTTTCCGCCAACCGCCTAGAAGTCATTTTCCAAGGGGGTGGTCTGGCCGGCTACCGGGGACGCCGGCCCGCCGCATATTCCCCTTCGAAGGCGGCGCGCTCGAACGGGTTGTCATGGTAGGCATCCCGCCCGCGTAGCCAGCACCAGGCGGAACAGGCCAGATAGGCCGGCACGAACAGCGGTCCCCACCGCTCGTACTGGGCCACGTGCACCTGCTCGTGGCTGCGGCAGCGGGCCAGGTCGGCCGCCGTGCGGGCCAGCACCACATGCCCCAGCGTCATGGCCGCGGCCCCTCCTGCGATCGGCACCCGCCGCAGGAGGTGCGTCAGCCAGCCGCCATGAAACTCGAGCGTCCGTCCCCAGCGCTGCACCCGCCCGCCACTGACCAGTCCCACCAGGCCCAAGAGCAGTCCCACCGCTGTCCAGGGAAAAGCCCATGCCAGCCTCACCGCGGCCAGCGTGTACCTCATCGGCCGATGCTCGCCGGTCATGGCGGCTACATCCTCCACGTTTGCCCGCGACGGCACCGGGCACCCGCCCGCCTTCCGCCTGGCGAGGGCAACCTCCCCAGGACCACCCAGTCCCTATCTTTAGTATAGATATTCGATTCCTGGAGGATCGGATGGGCGAAGGTCCCACTGCCGGAGACTTTCCCGCGACCCAAGATTTTGCAGCCGGGCCAGCCGTGAAACTGGGCCAGCAGGGCAGCCGGGCCGGGAGCGCAGGGGGACGTGCGACCTGGCCAGGCCACGGGAGGGAACGCTCGCTCCGCCAGGCGGTACCATCTGTCTTGGAGGCGCGGCACGTGCGAAGCGGTCTGGCGTGTGGTTCACCAACAAGGCGGCCACCGATGCGAACATGTTCGACTTGTGCCTTGATCGTGGTGGAACCGGCCAGCCACTTCGCGCCGGTGCTGCGCAGCATCCTCAAGGAGCGGAACTTGCGGGTGGTGGAATGCCGCAGTCTCGCGGACTGTGAAACGTGGCTGGCAGCATTTCCCTGGTCGGTGCTGGCGGTGACCGCCACGCTGGAAAACAGCTCGCTGGTCGTAGCTTTCTTGAGGACCCTGCGGGAGCGGTTCGACCGCGTCTGGGGCGTGGGCCTGGTGCCGGTGGAGGCGGTGGCGCTGGAGCCGCTGTTGCGGGAAGCGGGGGCGGTGGAGGTGCTGTGCAGCGTCGTCCAGGCCGACCGCCTGGCGCATCTGGTGCTGCGGCAGGCAGCGCGGGCTCCTCGCCAGATGGGCACGGAAGAGGCCTGGCTGGCGGCCCGACTTCCGTGGGGGACGAAGGTTCCGCCCGAGGGCGGCGGGTCGCGGGGGGAGCAGCCGGGATCGGCGCGGCCGGGGCGTCGCCCGCCCTCGGGGATGGGCGGGCCCTTGGGCATGGGCGGGAATGTCGTATAGTGACGGAAGGTCCGCCCGCAGGGTGGCAGCATCCCGGCTCGATGGCGATGGGCAATCATGGTGACCGATCCTTCCTCGGGGCTGACGCCGGCGACGGTCGAAGCGGTCCTGGACGAATTCAAAGACCCCGAGACGGGCTTGTCGATCGTGGGTCAGGGGCAGGTGCACGATCTGGTCGTGGAGGGGCATACCGCCGCGCTGACGCTGGCCCTGGCCACGCACTCCGCGCCGCTGTGGGAGGAGACGCGGCAGCGCCTGGCGGACTATCTGCGGGCGCGGCTGCCGGGCCTGAAGGAAGTGCGGATCGCCCTGCGGGAGCATCCGCGTCCGCCGCAGAAACTGGGGCAGGTGGGGCTGACAGCCAAGAGTGTGATTGCCGTCGGTTCGGGGAAGGGGGGCGTGGGGAAGAGCACGCTCGCCGTGGCCCTGGCGCTGGGGCTGAAGCGTGCGGGGAGCAAGGTAGGGCTGCTCGATACCGACGTGTACGGGCCGAGCGTGCCGCACTTGCTCGGTCTGGAGAATGTGCCTCCGCCGCAGATCGTCGAAGGGAAAGTGCCGCCGGTGCTCTGCGACGGCATGCCCGTGATGTCGATGGGCTTCCTGCTGCCGCCGGGCAAGGCGGTGATCTGGCGGGGGCCGATGCTGCATTCCTATGTGACGCAGTTTTTGCGGGATGTGGCCTGGGGGGAGCTGGACTACCTGATCATCGACATGCCGCCGGGCACGGGGGATGTGGCGCTGTCGCTGTCGCAGGTGCTGCCGCTGAGCGGGGCGGTGATCGTGTGCACGCCGCAAGAGGTGGCGCTATTGGATGCGGTGCGGGCGATTTCGATGTTCCGCACGGTGAACATCCCGATTTTGGGGATCATCGAGAATATGAGCGGCTTTGTGTGCGAGCAGTGCGGGCGGCGGTACGACATTTTCGGCAGCGGCGGTGCGCGGCGGAAGGCGGAGGAATTGAACGTGCCGTTTCTGGGGGAGGTGCCGCTGAACATGCAGATCCGCACCGGCGGCGATGCGGGGCGGGCCGCGGCCTATTTTGAGCATCCAGTGGTCGGACCGGCGCTCGAGAAGATCGTGGCCAGCCTGGTGCGGGTGCTGGCGCAGATGGCCGCCGCCCGCCCACCGGGTTTGCAATTGCCGGTGCTGAAATGAGCGACGTGGACGACTTCGGTCGTCCATCGGGGGTGATGAAGCTCGTGGCGAAGCTCGCGGGCCACGCTCTTCACGGTTCGTAGGGCATCAGGATCGTGTCGGGGGCCAGGCCGGCGATCGGGGCGAATTTTCCCTCGGCGATCTGCGCCCCCAGGTCGTTCAGGGCGCGGAAATAGCGGTCGCTGGGCCGCTGGCCTGTCAGTTCGCGGGCCAGGTCCTGGCACAGAATGTCGGCGGCCGCCCGCACCAGCTCGTCGTTCTGCCGGGCGGCGTACAAGCTGGCGACCAGGATCACGACGAGCTTTTGCACGCGGGCGGACAGCTCGCTCATCCGGCACTGGCGGTCCGTCAGGCGGAGCTGGTGCTTGCGCATCACCGCGCTGATCTGCCGCGGCAGGCTTTGCAGCCCGCGGATGGCGAATTGCGCGTGTTCCCGCAATGCGGCCGGCAGCGGCCCCATCTCCGAGCGCCGCTTGGGACGCAGGGTTTCGCCCAGCCACCAGCGGGCATAGGGCACCAGCGCCCGGCGCACCTTCCACAGCTTGAGCGGCTGCAGGGGGGAAAGCCCGACCAGGCCCGTTTCGGCCAGCGCCTTGCCGATCGGCTCGAAATAGGTCACGCCGTGCTGCTTGACCAGCGACTTGAACAGCGCCATGCCCAGCATCTCCCCCTCCCCCTCGTAGATGCAGGGGGCCAGATATTCATGGACATGGTCGCCGAACAAGTGGCCATGCAAAAACGCCCGCCCGCCGTGGGTCTTCATGAACAGCTCGATCGCCGCCTCTTTCTGCGCCTCGCTGCCGAAAATCTTGGCGATGATGCACTCCATCTCGCCGCGATAGCCCCGGTCGAGCAGCGTGGCGCACCAGGCCACCAGCGCGTCGCACCCCACGATGAGGCCGGCCAGACGGGCCAGCCGCCGCCGCACCAGTTCCCGCTTGGCGATCGGCTGGCCATACGTCCGCCGGAAATTGGCCCAGGGGATCATGCTGGCCATCATCAGCCGCAGGTTGCCCGCCGCCGTGGCGCACAGCGCGACCCGGCCCAGGTTCAGCCCGTGGTAGGCGATCGTCAGCCCGTTGCCTTTAGGCACGTGCAGCAGATTGGCCGCTGGCACGGGAAAATCGCGGAACACGATCCCCCGGTTGTAGGTGTGCTTCAGGGCATACAAGCCATATTTTACGAGGCGGAACTGCTCGTTCTCTTGCTCCGGCAGATCGACGATCAGCACGGCCGGCTGGTCGTCGATCAGGCACACCAGACCGATCGTCCGGCCGGGGGCGACATTGGTGATGAATAGCTTTTCGCCGGTGACCAGGAAAAAGTCGCCTTCGCGCCGGGCACGGGTTCGCAGGGCGGTCAGGTCCGAACCCGCGCAGGGCTCCGTGAGGGCGAAGGCGCTGAGCCGCTCGCCGCGGGCCAGTTTCGGCAAAAAGCGGCGTTTCTGTTCTTCGCTGCCGAAGGTGCGTACCGGATCGACCGCCCCGATGCAGCCATGCACCGAAGCCAGCCCCGCCACGGTCGGATCGACCAGCGCCATCTGCGTCAAGAACGGCATGAAGCTCCGCAGCGGTGCTCCGCTGCCGCCGTACGCCCGATCGACCAAGAGGCCCCAGTAGCCCACAGCCCCCAGGTCGGCCAGCACCGCGTCGGCGATCTTCCCCTCATGGTTGAGGAGCGTGCCAGCCGCCTTGTGCCGCCGCACGACGTCCAGCGAATGGCCCATCACCGCCTGCACATCGGGCGGCGTGCTCTCCAGCGTCGCCTCGAACAACTCCACCGGCAGGGTCCGGTCCCACACGGCCCGATGCACCGGACTGTGGATCGTCTGGTATTGCGGCTGGAACAGCGCTTCGACCTGGTCATCCGCGCGGTCGATGGCGCCGGTCCGGCGGGCTTCCTCGGCGCTTTTGCCGCCCAGCCGTAGCGCCGTCTCCGCAAACGAAGCCTCCGCCGGGACACTTGGGGACGTTCCGCCCGACCCCGGCGCCACGGTGGAAGATCCCGGCTCGCGCGATGCCGCACTCATGCACCCCCCTTGTGCCCTCACTACCCGGCCCAGCGCCGGCCCGCGTGCGTGGCAGGCCCCTGGGCCTGGCGCCTCGCCGACGGGCCGCGTTCCCTGTCATTCTAACGGCGGCCCAGGCGGATCCGCTCTACCTGGAACTCGAAATAGTTCGGTTTTGGCTCGACGGTGGCGCGCAGCGGCGAGGTCTCCGGGTGCTCATACATCGGGTCGAGCACAGGAGGGGCCGCCCGTTCCGGGTCGAGATAGCGCCGCGGAATGTAGACCCGGTACGTTCCCGGCGGCACTCCATCCCGCGGCCGGAACGTGAACGCCTCGAACGTGCCATCCGCGCGGATTTCCCCTTCGCTGGAGGTGATCCCGTCCTCCAAGGAAAACACGATCTGCCAGCCTTCCAGCTCGGGGATCGGTCGTCCTTGCTTGTCCACGACCCGACCTTTGACCGGGTACTGACCCGATCCGAGGCAGCCAGCCAGCAGGAGGCTCGCCCAGGCGACCAGCCCCAGACATCGTATGGTCGGCCGGTTCCGAACGACGACTTGCAGAATTTGGGTGGTTCCCATCCCTAAAGATAATGGTCGTTCACCGTTGGTCGGGCAGCCGCTTGACATAGGCGACCGATGAATCGTACGTTA
>Ga0073932_1004430_pt1 | contig 16685 bp, 9 predicted proteins | sample DewCreD2012metaG_FD_76967 | JGI IMG/M metagenome (GOLD analysis project Ga0073932, IMG submission 76967) | Hot spring sediment bacterial and archeal communities from British Columbia, Canada, to study Microbial Dark Matter (Phase II) - Dewar... ... | reverse complement strand
GGCACGGTGGCCGACGTGGTGCCGCTATTGGACGAGAACCGGATTCTGGTGCGGCATGGTCTGGCCTGCCTGCAAGCGCAGCCGCTGCCGGGAATGGCTGCGCTCCTGGAGGTCTGCGGGCTGAGTCAGAAAGCGCGGCTGGAAAGCGAGGATCTGGCGTTCGCCCTGGCGCCGCGGCTCAACGCGGCGGGCCGGTTCGGGCAGGCGCAACTGGGGGTCGAGCTGCTGACGACCGAGGTGCCACCGCGGGCCCGGCAGCTTGCGGAGTACATCCACGAGATGAACCGCAGCCGGGAAAGCCTCGAACGGAGCATCTTGCTGGCGGCCCAGAAACAAGTGCACCAGCAGTTCGACGCCGGGCACGATGCGGCGCTGGTACTGGCGGGGCGGGATTGGCATCAAGGGGTCATTGGGCTGGTGGCGGGCCGGCTCGCGGAGAAATACCATCGGCCGGTGATCCTGCTGGCGCTCGACCCGCTGGGAGCCAGGCCGGCCGTCGGATCGGCCCGTGCGCCGGCCGGCTTCGACCTGTTTTCCGCCCTCAAGGCCACCGCCGATTACCTGGTCACCTTCGGGGGGCATGCGGCGGCCGCCGGTCTGAAGATCGAAGAGGGGCAGATCGACGCCTTCCGCGCCGCGTTCTGCGAAGTGGCGGAGCAAGGGCGGCAGGCGACCGAGGCGGCGGCCGAGCTGCGGATCGACGCCGAAGGGCCGTTGTGCCAGCTTACGGCCGACACCTTGCACCAGATCGAGCAACTTGCCCCCTTCGGGCACGGCAATCCTCGTCCATTGCTCGCCAGTACGGGTGTGCAGCTCGCCCAGCCGCCGCGACGGATCGGCCACGACCAGCGGCACCTGGCCTTGCGCTTCGTGCAGCAACAAACCACCATCCGCGGCGTGGGCTTCGGCTGCGCCGACTGGGCGGAAGAACTGGCCGCGACGCAGGCCCCGCTCGACATCGTCTATCGGCCGGTGCTCAACGACTTTCGGGGGCGGCGGTCGGTCGAGCTGCAGCTTGTCGATTGGCGCATCTCGACCCTCCGCCAATCGGGGTAGTCCCTCAGATTTCTTCCGCTGCCTGGCGGAAACGCCGGGTATCTTCGCGAATCTGGCGGGTGAGCAAATCGGCCGAGGAGAGGGCCAGCAGGTTCGGATCCAGCGGCGGGATGGGACGGGTGGCGTCGAAGAGCGGCGTCTGGGCCGACGCCCGTGCTTCGCATGCGGGCCTGGCAGGCTGCACCGGTGGCTGTGTCGATGCGTCGTCCGGGAACGGGGGCGCTCCGGGCACGCTCGCCCATGCCTTCGTTTTCCAGGCGGCCCAGCCGGCCCAGCCGCCAAGACCTCCCAGGACCAACCCGCAGACGGCTCCCCAGGGCCAGCCTCCCGCCAGCAGCCCGGCCATCGCCGCGATCATGGACGTCCCCGCTGCGACAGCCCAGCCGGAAACCTCCAGACCCCCTATCCCGGTGGGTCGTGAACCTTCCAGGACTTTCGTGGCCTTCGGGCGCGGTAGCATGGCTTTGGGCGACGCTTTGTGCGGAAAGTAGCGGTGGTAAGGTCCTGGGCTGACGATGCCGGGCCGCCGCCTGCGTCCGCAACAGGCTCTGCACGGCTCACTCACAACTTTAGCATGGAGGCTTGCGCTGGTGCCCCCAAGCGCAGGCTCCCAGGTGGGACGGGCAGCTTGGCGCGGACCCCCCCTTACGCCGCAGGGGTGGCGGGGGGAATGATATGAACCGTCGGCGTCGCGGGGCCGCTGCGTCTGGGCATGGCACCTTATGATCGACTGGCTCATTGCGTGGGGCACCCTTCTGTGGCCGTGGGTTTTGCTGGCCGTCCACGTGGTGACCATGCTGGTTGCCTCCGGGCACGCCGTGCTGACCAAACGCGATTCGCGGAGTGCCATCGGCTGGGTGGGGTTGATCTGGCTGGCGCCAATCGTCGGGTCTTTGCTCTATTTCGCCTTTGGGATCAACCGCCTGCGGCGCAGGGCCCGCTTGCTGCGGGGCAGCCGCTCGTATGTCGCCGCCGCCGTCGTCCGCACGTCGGTGGCCGAGGAGGTGCTGCAGCGGTTCTTGGGAGATGACGGCCCGCACCTGGCCCCGCTGGTGAAATATGTCTCGCGGCTGACGCACATGCCGCTTCTGGAAGGGAACCGGATCACACCGCTGGCCACCGGGCGGCAGGCATACGAGCAGATGCTCGCGGCGATCGACCAGGCCCAGCAGACGATCGGCCTGATGACCTACATCTTCGACAACGATGCGGCCGGGCAGATGTTCGTCGAGGCGCTGGCGCGGGCGGTGGCGCGGGGCGTCGAAGTGCGGGTGCTGATCGACGATGTCGGCGCGCGCTATACCTTCCCGTCGATCAAGCGGGAGCTGCGGCGGCGGGGCATTCCGTTTGCCGTGTTCCTGCCGACCCTGGTGCCGCGGCAACTGCACTATGCCAACCTCCGCAACCACCGCAAGATCCTGGTGGTGGATGGCCGGCTGGGCTTCACCGGCGGGATGAACATCCGGCAGGGGCATCTGTGCGCCCCAGGGGATCCGCACCCGATCCAGGACCTGCATTTCCGGGTGGAAGGGCCGGTGGTGGGGCACCTGGCCGAGACATTCGCCTACGACTGGGAGTTCTCCGCGGGGGAGCATCTGGACGGGCCGGGCTGGTTTCCGAGCATCCCGCGCTGTGGGCAGTCGCTGGCCCGCGGGGTGCTGGATGGCCCGGACATGGACATCGACAAGATCGTGCTGGCGATCCACGGGGCGCTGAGCTGCGCCCGCCGCTCGGTGGAGATCGTCACGCCCTATTTCCTGCCGGAGCAGCCGCTGATCACGGCGCTGGGGGTGACGGCCCTGCGCGGCGTGGCGGTGCACATCCTGATTCCCGAGAAGAACAACCTGAAGCTGGTGGAATGGGCCTGCATGGCCCAGCTCTGGCAGATCTTGCAGCGAGGCTGTCGCGTCTGGCTGACGCCGCCTCCGTTCGACCACACCAAGCTGATGGTGGTCGACGGCGTCTGGTCGCTGGTCGGCTCCGCCAACTGGGACCCGCGGAGCTTGCGTCTGAACTTCGAGTTCAACCTCGAGTGCTACGACCGCGAGCTGGCCAGCCAGCTTTCGGCGCTGGTGCAGGCCAAGCGCGCCATCTCCCGCGAAATCACCCTGGCCGACGTGGACAGCCGCCCGCTGTGGCAGCGGCTGCGGGATGGCGTGTGCCGCTTGGCGCTGCCATACCTGTAAGGCATATTGCGGCTGGAGTTGTGTTCTGGGTGGCGTCGGGTGCTTCTACCGAGGGAGGGGTGATGCAGCGGCTGAGCAGGGCAGCGCAGTGGATCGTCGGGGCACTGGCGCTGGGCGCGGCGCTGGCGTGGCCGACCGGTGGCACCGCGCGGGGCGAAGACTGGCCGCGGTGGCGCGGAGTGCGCGGCGACGGAACCTGGCAGCCGCCGGCGGAGCTTGCCGTCTGGCCCGAGGAAGGGCCGAGGCGGCTGTGGCGGGCCGAGGTGGGGCCGGGCTACAGCGGCATCTGCGTGGCCCAAGGGAGGGTGTACACCATGGACCGCCCCCCGGGCTCGGACGACGAGCGGATCGTCTGCTTCGATGCCGCCACCGGCCGACGGGTGTGGGAGCACCGCTACCGCGCCCCCTACGGGAATCTGGACTATGGCAAAGGCCCACGGAGCACGCCCACCTTCGCCGACGGCCGGCTGTACACCCTGGGCGCCGTAGGGCACCTGCATTGCCTGGACGCCGCCACGGGACGGGTGCTGTGGGCCAAGGACCTCGTGGCTGAGGAGCGCGCCGTGATTCCCCAGTGGGGCCTGGCCGCTTCCCCGCTGGTGGATGGCAAGCAGGTGATCATCCACGCCGGCCTGCCGGGCGGCTGCTACGCAGCGCTCGACGCCCTGACGGGTCAGTGGCGCTGGAGAAGCGGAGACGACCCCGCGGGCTATGCCACGCCGATCGTGATCGAACATGCGGGGGTGCGGCAGCTTGTGGGCTGGACCCCCGAGCATGTGGTGGGGCTGCAAGTCGATGACGGCCAGCCGCTGTGGCAGGTTCCCTACAAGGTGACCTACGGCGTGTCGATCGCCTCGCCGGTCTTCCATCAGGGCATCGTGCTGGTCTGCGGCTACTGGGAGGGCAGCAAGGCGATCGCTCTGGGTCCGCGGCCGCAGGACGCCCGCCTGCTTTGGGAAGAGAACCGCTACCTGCGCGGCCTGATGGATCCGCCGCTTGTGCGCGACGGCTATGTCTATCTTCTGGACAAGCAGCACGGGGTGGTCGCGTTCGGGCTGGCCAACGGGGAGAAGCTGTGGACCGACGGCAACCGCCTCACGCCGCGCGACCGCAACCCGCAACTGTCGCTGGTCTGGCTGTCAGACAGCGACCGGGCCATCGGCCTCAACAGCGAAGGAGAGCTGCTGCTGGTGCGACTGACGCCCCAGGGCTTTACGGAGCTGTGCCGCTCGAAGATCGTGGGCCGCACCTGGGCGCACCCTGCCTACGCTGGCAGCGCTGCCTACGCCCGCGATGACCAGCAGCTTGTGGCCGTGGCCTTGACGCCGCCGGCCAGCAGCAGCGGCCGCTGACGGCCACAACGCCACCAAGGCCCCAACGCGCAAGCCCAGGTCCGAATTCGTGCAGGCCGCGGCGCGGCTTTGGCTCGCGCGGCGCCATCGCCCCCTAACCCCGCGGTACGGCTAGACAGCGGGCGAAAAAGTTCTGCGTGATCCGCTGGATGCGCGCGTCCGGGCCCGGCGGCGTCCCCCCGTGGGCCGAGGGACGCAGGTAGCCGGGCGGCTCGCTCAGCCCGTCCGACCACCAGATCGTGGCGGCATTGAACACCCAGTTCCCCTGGGGCCCCGGATAGATCGTGGCCGTGAATTCGACGCCTTGCGGTTTGCCCTGCGAATAGACCGGCCCGCGGGCCACCACCTCCAGCCCCTCGATCGCCCCCAGCGGCGGCCCATGGTGCTCCCAGCCGACCAAGCCGCGCACCGCGTCACCGTTTTTCATCCCGGTCCCCTCGAACAACCAGTGCTTCTCGTGCACGCACGTCCAGTCGGCCGTGCCGTTGTAGGGGTAGGTGCTGCGGGCACCCATGAGCAGCGCCGGGTCCGGCCCGTGCTGCTTCCAGCGGGCACCATGCTGCTGATCGGCCGGCGTCAGAGGGCCGCCGAACTTGCCGATCCGCTCGATCGTCCGCCCCTGGACGCCCGCGGAACTTGCCCGGATGTCGATCACCCCATCGACGGCGTTGCCGCTGAAGAACGCGGCGCTGCTGCCCGCAGCGATCGCTTGCCGCACATGCTCGTACATCGCCAGCGACCAGTATTCGTCGTGCCCCACGGAGAGGAATACTTTCGCGCGCTTCAACCCCGCCCCATCCAGGTGCGTGTCGATGTTCGAGATGTACGAAACGTCGTAGCCGTGCTGCTCCATCCAATAGGCCAGCGGAAACTCCCACAGCAAAAATTCGCCCGAGCCTTGCGAGAGCGGTGCGTCGAAGATCTGGCGGTAGCGGCCGTACGGCCGGTCGAAACTGACCGCGACGCCCGGGCCGGTGTACCAGTTGTGCGGCGGCGTGCCGTCGTCGTACAGCGACCACAGGTCGGGCCAGCGGTTGTAAGCCGCCCACGTCGTGTCGGAACATTGGAACAGGAAGTCGCACGGCCGGTCGTCCCGCACGATGAAGATCACATAGCTCTGCGTGCCTTCCCGCTGCTCGGTGAGCAGGCCCACGTACACGCCGCTGGGCCAGTCGTCGGGGATGGTGAGCACCAGCGGGTCTTCCCAGCGGCATTCCCGCAGCCGCACCTCGCCCACCGGCGGATCGTCCTGCGGTCTGCCCTGCCGCGGACCGAAGCTGGCCATCCGCCGGCCACCGCGGCCGCCATAGTAGCCCAGCCGGAAGATCTCCACCGTGTACGGCGCGGCCGGCCGCGTGCTGACGAAGATCTCCAACGTCTGCCCGCTGCGGACGCTCGTCCGCGAGCAATAGCCCTCGATCCACGGGCAGCGAATCCGCGAGCTATCCATCCGCGGCCGCTTCAGCAGCCAGTCGGTCGTGCCCTCCCGCTCGTTCTCCCGGCGGACCAGATCGCTCCCCTGGCCGAGCGTCGGCGCGACCGCCAGCGCCAGCCCCGCACCGGCCGTTCGACGAAGAAACGATCGACGATCCATCGCAGACTCCTCTCACCGCTTGCCAGAAATCTTTCCCTGATCGAGGCCTGTGCCGCCCCGTGTGCCGCACAGCCAGACGGACCGCGCTGGCGCGGGCGGTGGGCAGCAGCAGGCCTCACCGGGCCGTGCCGATCCCTTGCCGGGCCGTTTGGAAAAACTCCTCCTGCCGAGCCGTCCACAGCGCGGCCAGTTCCCGCACCTTGTCTGGCATCTGGGCTGCCAGGTTCCGCGTTTCGGTCGGATCTTCCGCCAGGTTGTACAGCTCCCACGGCCCCGGTTCTTCGCGGGGGCCAGGCTGCCCCAGCCGGCCACGCAGCGACGGCACGGCGGCGACCAGCTTCCAGTCGCCGACCCGGATGGCCCGGCTGCCTTCGTGCAACCACCAGAGGTAGTCGTGCGCGACCGTCCCGTCTTGCGCGAAGGCGGGCACCAGACTCCGCCCCGGAGGCGGCGGCTGGCCCTCGGCCGGCGCGGGCCAGCTTCCGCCGGCCACCTCCAGGATCGTGGGCACCAGGTCGATCACGTGCCCCGGGTTGTGGCGCAACGCGCCCCGGTCGGCGATCCCCCGCGGCCAGTGCACGATCAGCGGCGTGCGGATGCCTCCTTCGTGGACCCACGTCTTATGCAGGCGGAACGGCGTGTTGGCTACCGTGGACCAGCCCGGTCCCAGGCACAGGTGCGTGCCGGCCGAACCTGGCGGCAGCGCCGGGTCGTGCCCGTCGTCGCGGACCATGATCTCCGCGCTGGCGCCGTTATCGGAGAGGAACAAGATCAGCGTGTTGTCCCAAGCCCCCATCGCCTCGATCTGCTGGAGGATCCGGCCGATCTCCCGGTCCATGCGGTCGATCATCGCCGCGTGGATCGCCATTTTGGTGGCCTGGAACGCTTGCTGCTGCGGGGTCAGCTCGTCCCAGGCCCGCGGTAGCTTGACCTCCCCCGGGCCGAGCTTCTCGTAGGCGTCGGGAAAGTGGTACGGCGGGCCCACGTCCCGCTCCACGGGCGACAGCTCGCCGCGGACCAGCCCCAAAGCACGGATCCGCTCCCACCGCTGCTGGCGGACACGTTCCCAGCCGCCGTCGTACCGCCCCTGGTAGCGGGCGATGTCCTCCGCCGGCGCCTGCAAGGGAAAATGCGGCGCCAGAAAGCAGACGTACGCGAAAAACGGCTGATCCGCGTGCTGGGCCGCGTGCTCCTTGAGGTATTGGATCGTGGAGTCGGCGATCGCCGTGGTCGAGTAGTACCCGCTGTCGCGCGACACGGGCGGCAGCCGCCGGTCATCCTCCAGATGCACCTGCGGGCTGAAGAACCGCCCCGCATCCTGCACGAGGTACGACCGATCGAACCCCGCCGCCAGCACCGGCCCGTCGACATGCCATTTGCCGGTGTGGTACGACCGGTAGCCCAGCGGCTTGAGTAACGCGGGCAGCAGCTTGGCCCACGCCGGCCGCACCCCCTGTCCGCCGCTGCGCACCTGCGGCACGCTGTCGCGGCGGATCTGCTGGGCGTAGTAACCGCTCAACAGCGCCCCCCGCGTCGGCCAGCAGCGGGCCGTGTTGTAGAACTGCGTGAACCGCAAGCCGCCGGCCGCGAGCCGGTCCAGATGCGGCGTGGCGATCTCGCCGCCATAGCACCCCAGGTCGGAATAGCCCAGGTCGTCCGCGAGGAAGATCACCACGTTCGGCCGGGTCGGGCCGGCCGCCGTCGCCACCGACGCCCCACGGCTCCCTTCAAAGAGCACAAAAGCAAGGGCCGCGATCGCCCCGATCCACCTTCCCGCACCACGCAGCGACGCTTCCCGCACCCCTGCGCGGCCGCTTCCGGAGAACGCCGTCATGATTCGATAGCCCCGTCGCGTAAAGGCCGGCTGAGGCACCGCTCAGCGGCCAGATCAACGCGGCGGCTGCGCAGACGCCCGCGCACCTGGCCTGGCGCTAGGCTCGACTCGGCCGCCGCACGAGCCGATTGTCCGGGATGGCACGACGGCTGTCAAAGTGCCCTGCGGGAGCAAGGGCGCGCCCGGTCAGGAGCGCTCGGCCGACGGGGCACTCTTCCGACGGCTGGCGCGCTTCGTTCCGCCTTCCGCCAGCTCCATCAGCCTCTCGCGCGGGTCTTTCAGCCCTTCCGCCAGTTTGGCCAGGGCCTCGGTTTCGATCTGACGGACGCGCTCGCGCGTCAGCCCCAGCCGCTGGCCGATCTCCTTGAGCGTGTGCGGCTCGTGGTCGTCCAGTCCGAACCGCATCCTCAGCACGGTCGCTTCGCGCTCGTCCATCGTTTGCAGCATCGCCAGGACCGAGGTCAGCACATCGTGCTCGACCAGCTCGTCCTCGGGCGTCTTGAGCCGTTCGTCCATGACCACCTCGCCCAGCGACCAGCCCGTTTCCGCTTGGTCGGTTTGCGGCGTGCTGTGGTACACGCGGATCGCTTTCTTGATGATCGGCAGCTTCTTCCGCTGCAACCCCAGGACGCGGGCCACCTCTTCCGGCGTAGGCGTGCGGCCGAGTTCCTCCGTCAGCCGCGACGAAGCCCGCCGCCATTTGCTGAGCAGCTCGACCATGTAGGCCGGGATGCGGATCGTCTTGGCGCTGTTGATCAGCGCCCGCTTGATCGACTGCTTGATCCAGTAGCTGGCGTAGGTGCTGAACCGCGTGCCGACCGCCGGGTCGAACCCCTCCACCGCCCGCAACAGGCCCAGGTTCCCCTCTTCGATCAGGTCCTGCAGGCTCAGGCCCTTGCCGGTATAGCCGCGGGCGATATTCACCACCAGGCGCAGGTTGGCACGCACCATCCGGTCCCGCGCGCGGACATCCCCTTGCGCGATGCGGTGGGCCAGTTCCTGCTCTTCCTGGGCCGAGAGCAGCGGCGTTTCGTTGATCTCGCGGAGGTAGGTCTCCAGCGGCGTCTGGAGCGAACTGGATTTGCGGGCTGTGCGGCCTTTAGCACTGGCCGACTTGCGACGAAGGCTTGCCATGGGCTGGGTCACCCTGTGCGAGGTTCGAGGAACAACCCCATCCATCGACCCGACCGCCGCCCCTTCTGCATCGGCTGGCAAATAGCGCCTGCTGCGCAAGCTGTTCGTGTCGCGCCTGGGGCGCCGGTCACGCCGGCCGGGGCGATTTTGAGCGCCCGCCCCCGGCCAGGGGCGTCCGGAACGGCTGCCCGTGCGGTACACTAGCAGGGTGGCTTTGCACCGCCGATCTGCCGGGCAGCCGCCGGCCTGTGCTGCGTGGGCCAGGCCGACATCGCAAGCCCCGCTCGGCAGTCGCATGGCGTGAGCGGAGGTACCAGACGATGAGCACGATCCCCAACCCGATGCCACCCACCGTGGTGGTCTACACCCAATCCGGCTGGTCCCGCTTCTGGAGCTGGATCGGCTGGCTCGGCTTCTTCACCGTAGGCATGATCCTGCTGGGTCAGTGGGCGATGCTGGCCGACTACTTCGACACCACCGGTGGCATCGAGGAGAAATACGTCTCCGGCCCCAAACTCAGCGAAGACAAACTGGCCGTGATCACGGTCTCCGGCGTGATCCTCGAAGGCGAGGGGTTCGTCAAGCACCAGATCGAAAAGGTCAAGGCCGACAAGAACGTCAAGGCGATCGTGGTGCGGATCGACTCGCCGGGCGGCACCGTCAGCGGCTCGGACTACATCTACCATCACCTCAAACAGCTCCGCGAAGAGAAAGACGTGCCCCTGGTCGTGAGCATGGGCGGCGTGGCCGCCAGCGGGGGATACTACGTGGCCATGGCCGTCGGCGATCAGCCCGACAGCATCTTCGCCGAGCCCACCACCACCACCGGCTCAATCGGCGTGATGATTCCCCACTACGACATCAGCGGCTTGCTCGCCCGCCTCGACATCAAAGACGATTCCCTCGCCACCCACGAACGGAAACTCATGCTGAGCATGACCCGGCCGATGTCCCCCGAAGACCGAAAAATCGTCGAGGGACATATCCAGGACATGTTCGACCGGTTCAAAACGGTGGTCAAACAGGGTCGACCGCACTTCGCCAACAACCCCGCCGACCTGGACAAACTGGCCACGGGCGAAATCTTCACCGCCCCGCGCGCTGTCGAGCACAAACTCGTAGATAAAATCGGATTTCTGGAAGACGCCATCGACCGCGCCCTGGAACTGGCCAGCCTCAGCAAAGACAAAACCCGCGTCGTGAGGTACAAACGGCCGCTCGCTCTGTTCAGCCCTTGGAGCGTGGCCTCCGAAAACCGCCTCGCGGCTGGCCGCAGCGACGTGGCGACGCTGCTCGACCTGGCGGCACCTCGCGCTTGGTACCTGATGGCCGGCTGGCCAGCCGTCCTCAGCACCCACCGGGCCGACTAGCCAGTCAAAAGGCAAAACCAGCGTGAAACTTCTGCCTCGTACATTCCCTGCAACCGGTTTCTTCCCACCACTTGTTCTTCAAAATACCTTGGCAGTCTGGAGTTACGTTGCCTCGGTGCAGGGTTCATGTGCGGGCAAGTCGGCTGCCGCCTCCGGTCGGCTCCTGGAGTATCGGTGCTGCGGGCTGCGGCCAACAGCCTCGGGCTTTTCTCCTAGTGTGTGCCCTCGCCCTGGCGGAACATATTCCGTACGACCTCGCGTTACCTCGCACCAATGTTTTTTTAACAAATATATTTACATTTACCTCTAATCGGAGGGCCAAATCTCTATCGCGACGAACCCCGGTTTCGCGCAGTCCCCTGTCGGCGTAGAATGCCTGGACGGCTCGAGTCCCCCGTCTGCATTCCGTCACCGCACTCGGCATAAGGTGTTGCTGCGCTGCGGCTGCCAACAGTTCAACAGCTTATTGACTGTTTGATGCCAAGCCCCGAAATCCGGCGAAACACGCCTGAAGCATCATTCGCTTGCGCTGATTAAAGATATAAATGTTTTTTTATTATTATTGCCTTTGGAGGCCTGACCACGCCGCAAATACCTAGCCGTGACCTGGGTCACGCGAGCAAAAATCAAGGATATTGTCAATAAAAATTGCGGATATCATTCGTCGCTGTTTAGGCAACTCAAGAGGTTTTTCTAGTTTTTGAGACTGTAGCTCAGGGGTAGAGCAACGGACTTTTAATCCGTGGGTCGCGGGTTCAAATCCCGCCAGTCTCACTTCGCCATCTGTTGACAGCGTTTCACAAATCGCGATGGATTAGGACCTTGAGTCGGCTTTTTTCCTAAATGAACACGATCATCAAGGGCGTCTTTTTTTCTACTAACAGACGACACCGGGCACAGAGAGTCCGTTAGGGGGCCACGTTTGACGACTCGCCGGTAGGTACCCTACACGCCCATATTGGTCCACGAATCCACACGATTTCGCTGTGCGATCTTCGCCCGTATAAATTGGGCGGTCGGCGACTCGAACGCCGGACTTCTACCTTGTAAGGGTAGCGCTCTAACCAACTGAGCTAACCGCCCGCTGCTGCTTGCTGGGAACCTGCTGCTTGCTGGGAACTGTGCATTCCATGCGCTGGAAGCCCGCCCCGCGAATCATTCCACAAGGGCAAACGATTCTGCCTTGCAGACCGCGGCCTGCCCGTGCGCGATGCGGTAAGCCGCAGACGGAACCCAGCATCGGCATTTGGATTGTTGAAAGCCGCCTCGGCCTGGTCAAGGTGACATGGCGACCAGCGAGCGGCTTGGGACGCCCAAAGAACCAAAATTGGCTGCTCGAGCATCGGCACTGCAAGCATCGCCTGATCGACACGACGCAAGCGGCTGGCATCCCCCAGACCACCGGCGAACAGGCCGGACGGCCACCCTGACCCCGGTGCAGGACTTCCTGAGCGGCGATCGCGACTCAGCGTGCAAGCGGATCGGTGCCTTCAGTGCGCCAGTGGCTGGCGAGATTCCCTGCGCAGGCAGGTGGCTCCACCCGCGACACACGATTCCCGCGACGCAGAAGGCGGGCGGCGGGCGACGGGCAAGACACCGGTGGCTGCCTCTCGCTGGGAAGTTCGCTGGGCCGCGGCGGTTTCAAAACCGCATCGAGCAGAGCGGATGCGTAACACGCGGTACGCGACCCCCAAACGATCAGGCTTTCCGCGAGATGCCCTCCCATGCGGATTGCGAACGTTCGAGTGAGAAACCTCCAACGATCGACGCGGCCGGTCGTTTCATGCAGAGGGATAGCTGGTTGTACGGGAGGGTGGCTGGCCGCCGCTTGGACGTGGTACATTGTCGGCCGTGATGAGGGTCGGCCGTGATGAAGCATATTGGAGGTGTTATTTCACCGCGGCCCGTGGCTTGCTTGCGTCCAGCCGCAGCAAGTCCGAACAGGACGACGCGGAGCGAGGAGCTCTTGGAGGAGCTTTGCCAGTCCTTGCACGGGCGACGCGTGGCCGCCGAGGCGTGCGAGGCTTGAAGCGATAAAAGCACAACGGAGGAACTCGTCCATGACGCGGACGGGGGTGGAGTGGCTGTCCTGGGCGCTGGCGTGGGCTGCGGCAGTCTGTGTGGCCAGTTCTGCCGTCGCTGCGCGGGGGCAGGCGGTCGGTCCCAGTCGGCCGAACATCGTCGTGATCCTTGCCGACGACCTGGGCTATGGCGATCTGGGCTGTTACAACCCGCAGTCGAAGATTCCAACCCCGCATTTGGACCGGCTGGCTCGGGAAGGGGTGCGCTGCACCGACGCGCACTCGCCGGCGTCGGTTTGCAGCCCCACGCGCTATGCGCTGCTTACTGGCCGCTACGCCTGGCGGACCCGCCTGAAACGGGGCGTTTTGGGGCCATGGAGCGCTCCGCTGATCGAAGAGGGGCGACTGACGCTTCCCGAGATGTTGCGGCAGCACGGCTATGCCACCGCGTGCATCGGCAAATGGCACCTGGGCTGGCAATGGCCTACGCGGGACGGAAAGCCGCCTGCCACAGGTGCAGACCGGCTGAGCAATGTCGATTTCACGCGACCGATCGGGGGCGGGCCGTGCACCCGCGGGTTCGAGGTGTACTTCGGGACCGACGTGCCGAACTACCCTCCGTTTTGCCACATCGCCAACGACCGGACGGTCGGCATTCCCAGCGTCCCGAGCTGGCCGCATTTCAATGTTCCCGGCCCGATGCTGCCCGGCTGGAACTGGGTAAATGTGTTGCCGGAGCACGCGGCCCGAGCGGTCCAATACATCGAGGAAGTCGCCACGCAGCGGCCGGGAAAACCATTTTTTCTGTACTTCGCCTTAACATCGCCGCATTTTCCCGTGGTACCGGATCCGGCCTTTCTGGGGAAGAGTCAAGCGGTGGAATATGGCGACTTCGTCGTCCAGACCGATGCCGTAGTAGCGCAGGTGCTGGAGGCGCTGCAGCGCACCGGCGTGGCCGACCAGACGCTCGTGATTTTCACCAGCGACAACGGCCCAGAGGTTACCGGGGAGGTCCGACCGGGGGTGTACGACCGGCTGCGGCAGTATGGCCATGCCAGCAGCGGGCCGCTGCGCGGTGCGAAGCGGGACTTGTGGGAAGGCGGGCATCGGGTGCCGTTTCTGGCACGCTGGCCGGGTCAGATTCCCCCGGGGACGGTCAGCGACGAAACGATCTGCCATGTGGATTTGCTGGCCACCGTGGCACGCGTGCTCGGTGTCTCGCTGCCCGAGCAGGCAGGCGAAGACAGCTTCGATATCCTGCCCGCACTTCGGGGCCAGCCGACGCAGCGTCCCTTGCGTCCGTTCACAATCCATCACAGCGCCAGCGGGCGCTGGGCCATCCGGCAGGGGGACTGGGTGCTGATCGATGCGCCCACGGGCGATGACAATGGCGGTCCGCAGCGGCGCGGCGAGCCGACGTGGCTCAAAGAGCAGCGGGGCTATGTCGAGCACGATCAGCCGGGCGAGCTGTACAACCTGCGCCAGGACCTGGCGCAGCGGCACAATCGGTATGCTCAAGAGCCCCAGCGGGTGGCGGCGATGAAGGCCTTGCTGGAGCAGGTCCGCCAGACGGGCCGCAGCCGGGGACTGTAAGCATCCCCGGGTCAGGCCTCGAGGTCGATGCCTTCGAACAGGGCGCTGCCCACGCGCACCAGCGTGGCCCCTTCCTCGATGGCCACTTCGAGGTCGTGGCTCATCCCCATGGACAACACGGTGAGGACGATCCAGGGCGGACAGAGCGACTGCAGACGATCCCGCAGGGCTCGCAGGGCGGCAAAGGTCCGCCGGGCCGCCGCCAGGCCCCCTGCGAGCGGTGCCATGGTCATCAGCCCGCGGACCTCCAGATGGCGACATCCCGCGGCGAACTGGATCGCCTCTTCCATCGCCTCGGGCGGCCAGCCATGTTTGGTCGCCTCGCCGGAGAGATTCACTTCGAGCAGCACGGCGACACGCCGAGGGAGGCTGGCCGCCTCTGCGTCGATCGCCGCCAGCAGCCGCGGACGATCAACCGAGTGAATCCACTGCACCAGCGGCAGCGTGCGGCGGACTTTGTTGGTCTGCAAATGCCCGACCAGATGCCAGCGGACCGGCAGGTCCGCCAGGGCTTCCGCCTTCCGCCACAGCTCCTGCGGGCGGCTTTCGCCCAGGTCGGCCAGCCCTTCCGCCACCAGTGCCCGGGCCACCTCGGCCGGCCCATATTTCGTCACCGCCACGAGGGTGATTTCCTCGGGCGAGCGACCGCACCGGGCGGTTGCCTGAGCGATGCGCTCACGCACGCGCTGGACGTTCTCCCGCAGCCGCCTGCGCCAAACTTCGCCACCCGTGTTCATGTAGGTATCGTAGCGTGCGGAAGGCCCCGGCGGCGGCCGCTAGGACGCGGGTTGGAACCGATGGCTTCCGATCGTCCATGGATTCAATGTAATACGGATAAGCGGCACCTTCGAACGGCTCATCCACCGGCATCGGCGCCGGCTGTCCTCACAGCCCTGCCGCCAGCGAGTCCCCCGGCTCGTCGCGCGACCGTGATCGACCAACCGCGGGCCGCTGCACGGCCTTACGGCGGCTCCCTTTCGGCTGCTCTGTCCGCGGGCAGGCCGCCAAGCTAAGCTTGAAGATGGCCGAGCCGATGCGGACCCCCCTGTGGGGTGTTCTGCCGCGGCGCAGGGTGCGAGCGTGCGGTGGCGGCAGGCCAGTGGCCGAGGCGGGCTGGCGTGCCGGTCACGATGTTTTGGGCGGCCTGAAGGACGCCAGCCGCGGCCAGTCACTTGAGGAACGAGGTGCGGGAATGACCGACACTCGGACAGGCGGACCAGACCGGAATCGGCGGCGGGTACTGGTGGGACTAGCGGGGCTGTCGCTGTCTGTCAGCCTGGCCGCGGTGGCCTGGTCGATCGACCCTGGGCCGTCGTCGCGCGGGACGGACGGGCCCGCAGGAGCCGCGACGGTCGATGCCCAGCGGGTCGCGCAGCTTATCGAGCGGCTGGGGGCGGACGATTTCGCGGTGCGGGAAAAAGCCCAGAGCGAGCTGGCCCAGCTCGGGTTGGAGGCGTACGACGCCCTGTTCCAGGCGCAAAGCCACCACGATCCGGAGATTGCACTGCGAGCGCGGTACCTGGTGCGGAGCATGAATGTCCGCTGGTTTTCCCAGGGGGACCCGCCCAAGGTCGTGGCGCTGCTCAAAGACTACAGCGGCGACCTGCCCGAGGCCGAGCGGCGCAGCCGGATCGACCGGCTAGCGGCCCTGGAGCAGGGGATGGGGTTGGTGCCGCTGGTACGTCTGGCCCGGTTCGAGACCAGTGATGTGCTGGCCAAGTATGCCGCCCTGCGGCTGATGGAGCAGCCTCGGCCCGAAGAGCCGGTGCGGCAGGCGCTGGTCGAGGCGATCGGCCGGCTGATGGCCCACAGCCAGCGTCCAACGGCGGTGTGGCTGCGACTGGTGGCCCGCACGCTGAACGAGCCCGAGGCGACGCTGGACGAATGGAAACAAGCGGTGCAGCGGGAACAGGCGCTGCTCAGCAGCCAGCCAGAGCGAAGCAGTCCCGAGTGCGTCCGCGATCTGTTCCGCTATTATCTGGATCTCTTATCGCGATGTGGCCGGGACGCGGAGGCGATGGACGTCGCACGGCAGACGTTCGCCTTGGTGGATGGCACGCCCGAGCAGATTCAGGAGGCGACCGACTGGCTCATGCATCGTCGGGCTTATGGCCTGGCGCTGGAGCTGTTGGAGCGGTTCGATGCCGTGGTGCGGGAACACCCGCGGCTGTTGTACCGCCGGGCAGCCGCGCAGCAGCACAGCGGTGCCACCGAACAGGCCTTGCGCACGGCGGCGTCGGCGCTGGCCCTGGCGCCCGAGAACCTGGACGACCACCTGCTGACGGGCCGCTGGATCGAGGAGCAGCTTCCCGGTTTCGGCCACTGGGCGGAGCAGGAATATCGCCAGGTGATCGCCAAGGCGCCGCCGGGCTCGCGGATCGAGTTCATGGGACGCTTCCGGCTGTCGGAGCTGCTGCACGACCGGCTGCTGGAGCTACAAGCCGCCCAGACCCTGCAAGCGGTGGTCGACCGGATGGAGCAGGATGAAACGGCCAAAGACACGTGCCGCTCGGCCGGCCGGATGCCCGAAAGCGTGCTGGCGCGG
>Ga0073932_1004427_pt1 | contig 16691 bp, 15 predicted proteins | sample DewCreD2012metaG_FD_76967 | JGI IMG/M metagenome (GOLD analysis project Ga0073932, IMG submission 76967) | Hot spring sediment bacterial and archeal communities from British Columbia, Canada, to study Microbial Dark Matter (Phase II) - Dewar... ... | reverse complement strand
TCGAAATGCAGCACGTCGAAGCGAGCGTCGAACTGGGTCAACTGCTTGAGCTTTTCGCGGGCCGAGCGCGGCAAATCGTCCGGCTTGATTTCCTTCTGGAGTTCCGCCGCTTGGTCCGCCACGTCTTCCCCTTCGACGAAGCAGATATCCAGCGCCGCGTAATCGTCGGGTGAAATCAACGTCAACGACTCGAAGTCGCCCTCGGGGGTCGAACGCATGTTGCTCAGCCGATACCGCGAGTCGAGCCGACGGAGAACCTGTTCCACCTTCTTCGTTTTCGGCCGATGTTGCGAGTGAAACATCACCAAGTAGGTTTCGCGCCAGCGATAACCGGGGTTTTCAAACATCGACATGAGTTTCACCCTTTTTACGTGCCTCGCGTGCTGAAATGACCGCTTTCTTCCCAAAAGAGAGAAATCATTTCACGCTGTTCGAGGTACATGACGGTCTCGCCAAGCGCGGCCGCGTCCGCCAACGCTTACTCGGCGTTCGATCGGCGGTGCACGGCTCTGTGTTCGTTGGGCTTTCTCGCAGCAATCTTGGGAGACGCTCGCGGTCTTCATCCGCGCTGGCCGGCCCCTCTTCGGGCGGGAAGCAGGCCTCTGGCCGCCGCGAAGGTCGTCATCCCCCACCCTGGCGAATCTGTCGCGATTGCCAATCGTCGAGCGCGGCCAACACTGTATCGCGTTGGGCCAAGGAGACGGCCCACACCGTCTCGCCGCCCTGGAGTCTTACCTCGTACTGTCCTTCTCGTGCGCACTCGTCCGAACCGCAAAAATGCGGCAATGCCGATACCCACACGATTCGGCTAAGTGGAACGAACTTGTCGTCGATCGTGCAAAAACCGTTCATTGCCGAACCCCTCAACCAGCGGATGCTTCTTCACCAGCAGGGATCATCCCAACTCCTCGCTGCGCCGCGCGGCCGCTTCGACTGCGGCGATCAACGCCGCGCGGAACCCCGCTTCCTCCAATGCCGCCAATCCCGCGATGGTCGTGCCGCCGGGACTCGCAACGCGGTCTTTGAGCACGGCCGGATGTTCCTTGGTGTGCAACACCATTTGAGCGGCGCCGAGCACTGTTTGGGCTGCCAGGGTCAATGCGATCGAACGCGGCAAACCCATTCGCACCCCGCCGTCGCTTAGGGCCTCGATCAACACATAGACATATGCCGGCCCCGAGCCGGAAAGGCCCGTTACCGCGTCGAGAAGCCGCTCTTCGACGGCCACAACACGCCCCACGGCCGCAAACATCGTTTCGACCAGGGCCGCATCATCGCTTCCGGCTCGCGGACCCATCGCGTAGGCACTGGCCCCCTGGCCTACCAACGCCGGGGTGTTCGGCATGACGCGGATCAGTCGGGCTTGCGGAAACGCCTCGTTCAAGCGTTGCAGGCGGACGCCCGCAAGGATCGAAACAACCAGCGTCTCCGGTCCGATGCGCACACTTGCCGCAGCCGACGCGAACTGCTGAGGCTTAACCGCCAGGACCACCGTTTGCGCTGCGGCGACAGCCTCGGCATTGTCGGCAACCGCGCGGCAGCCCGTCGCCTGCTCGAAAGCTTCGCGCGCCGCGGGCGAGGGATCGGCAGCGAGAATCCGGTCGGGCGCGAATGTGTTCGAGCGAATCCAACCGCCGGCCAGTGCGGTGGCCATCTGACCGGCCCCGATCAATGCAACTTTTTGTTCGATCATGACTCCATGCTAAATCGCCTATGGGAAAAAGGAAAGAGTCGCCGCTGCCCTTGGCAGTGCACATCGGAGGACTAATGCCATTTACGGAGCAGCACCCCGCCAGGACGGCTGATCAACGGCTATTCCGAGCAACATTCGCCAAGGCTCGGAAAAGCCTTCGCTCTGCGGGGCGACGACCGGGAACCGCAACATGCCGCAAGAGGTATGCGCTGGCCGATCGCGACCGGTCGCGGCATGCCGGGATTTATCGCCATATTTTTTTGGGGCATCGCCTTTGCTCCCTCTGGCGGTTTTTTGTGGGAGCGGGTATTTTATTTTGAAGGAGCATCAAGGCAGTTTCCCACCGTTGGCGGCCGGATGCTCTGAAGGCCGGAGGCGATCCCGGCCGTCGGCCGGGATGTCGGCGCCCGATTGATCTTCGCAAATGATCTCGATGCACGTTTGCCCAGTTTCGGGAGCAAACACGTCGTTCGGTTTGGCGAAGCCCGATCAGTGAAGCCGCAACGAACGGAGGGCCGCCCAGCGGGGAAAGCGGGCAAGGGGCGGCAGTGGTCGGCCGACGGTTGCTTTCCCGCTTGTGCGGACCTGATCGAGTCGTTGGCGGCTGGTGCGTGCGGCGATTTCGGCCGTAATCGGCGCCGGAGTGCATCATCGTCTTTGCTCGGTCGGAGCCGAGGTTCATCCATCCGCATAGTGATCTGAGTCGGCAGAGCCGTTTGCATTTGTCCGTCGATTCCGTCGTCGTTCTATTCGCTCGAAAGGCGCGACCGCGTAGAATGAGAAACAGGGTGCGAAGTGAATACAGCACGAAGTCGGTTGCCGTTGCTTGCGGCAGCCGATTCGGCGCGTCTGACGCCCGCGGCCTCCCGCAACGGCGATTCCGCACCGCAAACCTGATTGGATCCACCCGGACCACTCCAGGGTGAAGGAGGTGTCCCCTGAACAACCACAAGTTTTCCATCGGATTGGCCGCTGTCGTTGCATTGGTGGCCTTGCGGATTGGTTTGGGCTTCCATTTCCTGTACGAGGGTGTGTGGAAGATCAAGCATCGCGATGAGTTTTCGGCCGAGCCTTTCCTTTCGCAGGCGAAAGGGCCGATCGCACCGTTGTTCTATGCGATGCTGCCGGACATCAACGGCCGGGCGCGGTTGCAGCCGCTCAAATTGGAGAAGATCGAAGTCGTCGATCCGAAAACGAACAAGGCCCGCAAGGTCGATGCGGTTCGCTGCCCTTGGTTGACCGACCGTTGGGAAGAAATTCGTGCCGGTTTTTTGAACTACTATCGGCCTTCGGCCAAAGACGAATCGGCGCAAAAACAGTTCGAGGAATTGACCAAGCAAGCCGAGGCGGTTTTCGGCCGCTTCAAGGACGAAGTTGAGCAGTCGTACTTGCCGTCGGTGATTGCCGACATCAACGCCTTCTATCAATCTCTCGACCGGTTTGAAAAGAACCCGGAAGCCGGCCAGTCGGCGCCGTTCCAGAAGAAACGGAACTGGGACGACATGATGAAGCTGCGGCAAGAGGCTCGCGGCTGGATCAGCGAACTCGAACAGCGCGAGGCCGTTTACCTCAAGTCGCTGTACCAGCTTTTGGACGAGAATCAACGAAAGCGGTGGCCGGTGCCTTCTTCATGGAACCCTCTTGAATGGAGCCGGCTGGAACAGATCAACTTCGCCGTGACGTGGAGTCTGACCTTGATCGGCGTCTGCCTGCTCGTCGGGTTCTGCACGCCGCTGGCGGCCCTGGGCGGCGCCGGGTTCATGTGCTTCGTGGTGATGACGCAACCGGCGTGGCCGGGTATTTACCCGCCCGATCCGCCCGTGGTCGGTCATGCATTGCTGGTCAACAAAGATTTCGTGGAACTGCTCTCGCTCCTGGTTGTCGCCTTTACGGCAGCGGGGCGATGGGGCGGATTGGATTACTTCCTCAATCACTTGGTTCTTCAGCCGTACCTTTCAAAGCGGTTGGGCGGGAATGGCCCCGTGGAGAAGACGGCGAAGGCTTAGCAGCCCGTTGAAAAAGACCAAACAAGCCCCCTGCCGGCATCAAAACCCTCGGGAAATGCGCGGCTGGGAGCGTGACAACCCGCCTTTTTCAACGGGCCGTTAGGATAGTTTTGCCCCATTGCGAAAGCGGCCGCGGGCCCAACGAAGCGGCTGGTTGAGTACGGTCCCGGTTTGAGCAGGTTGCCGTTTTGCGGTTTTCGTGCGGCACGCCAGCGGGCGGGACGATGGGGGCCGGTGGCGCGTCGATCGCGTCGATTGCGCCGGTGTGCGGCGGCCTGCGGGAGTGATAGCCTGCGGGATAAACAGTGCCGGTTTTTCCTTGAACTTCATCTTTGTGAAGGAAACGTGGACATGACGTACCGTCCCGATGAACACGCTTCGGCCGGCGACGTGACGCGCCGAGACTTTATCAAGGGCGGAATCACGGCCGGCGTGGTGGCCGGCGGCAGCGTAGGGGCGTTCTACTTCGGCTACTCCGCCGCCATAGGCTCTCCGGTGCGCGTGGGGGTGATCGGCACCGGCGACGAAGGTTGCGTTCTCTTGGGCGCGATCAATCCGGACTTCATCCAGGTCGTCTCTATTGCCGACATTCGGCCCTACAACGTGTGGCGGGCGTTTCACGGCGATCACTCGAGCGAGGCAGCCTTGGAGGCCCGCCCCGGCCTAATGTCGAAATACGGTTGGAAAACCGAAGAAGAGGCGCGGCGGCATGTCAAGGTGTACGGCCCGTACCAAGAGTTGATCGAGAACGCCAAGCAGGACGGCATCGAGGGCGTGATCATCGCCTTGCCGCTCCATCTGCACGCGCCTTGCGCGGTGATGGCTATGCGCAAGGGGCTGCACGTGCTCACCGAAAAGCTCATGGCCCACAGCGTGTACGAATGCAAGGAAATGGCCCGAGTCAGCGAAGACACGGGCAAGCTCTTGGCGACCGGCCACCAACGCCACTACAACGTGCTCTACGCTCAAGCGGTCGATCAGATTCGCCGCGGCAAGCTGGGCGACTTGCACTACATCCGCGCGCAATGGCATCGGGGCAACATGCCCGATCGCGACAGTTGGAAGATGCCGCTGCCGCCGGGCGTCAAAGTGGGCGAGGACGGCAAGGAACTCGAACCGCAAACGCGCGAGCTGCTCAAAAAGCTGGAAGACTCCGAAAAGGAGCTGGCCCGTTACGGCGGCGCCGCACTCGAAGCGGCGATGCTGCGGCACCAGCAATTGAAGATGCAGGCGGCGGACAGACTGCTGCACGAGAAGGACAAGGACGGCAAGACGTTGGCCGAGAAGTTCGGCTACGAAGCAAAGCAGTATTCCTACATCGAAGACGGCAAGACGATCGTGTACGATCGGCCCGCCATCGAAGAGTTGATCCGCTGGCGCCTCTGGGATCGGACCAGTGCGGGCTTGATGGCCGAGTTGGGCAGCCATCAGCTCGACGCGGCCAGCATCTTCATTGCCGCCGCGCACGGCGGCAAGAAGCAGAAGCCGCTCAGTGTGGTGGCGGCGGGCAACCGTCCGCTCTTCCCGCCGGACCGCGATGTCGAGGATCACGTTTATTGCATTATCGAGTTCCCCGCTCCCGGATACGACGAGAAAGACCCGCACGCGGCCTTGAAGCGGATCGGCGTGCAATACGCATCGATCAACGGCAACGGGTTCGGCGGGTATGGGGAGCTGGTGTTCGGCACCAAAGGCACGCTGATCCTCGAACGCGAACAGGTGGCTACGTATGATCTGGGACGCAGCGGGGCGGCAGCGTCGATGCGGATGGGCGGCGGGGGCGGCGGCCCGACAATGGACACCCAAGCCAGCGGTGCGGCCGGGCCGGCGGCGCGCGGGGCGGCCGAAAAAGTGAGCCGCGGCTATCAAGAGGAAATCGAACATTGGGCATGGTGCATTCGCAATCCCTCGCCCGAGAACAAGCCGCGCTGCCACCCCGAGGTCGCCATGGGCGATGCGATCATCGCATTGGTGACCAACACGGCCGCGCGGGAAGGCATACGCATCGAGTTCAAAAAGGAATGGTTCGACATCCACAGCGACGAGACGCCCGAGGGCGTCAAGCCGGATGTGAAGCGATACAACGCCTGATTTCGAGGAGAGCGATCCGATGTATCTAGGTTCCGAGGAAAAAGAAGTCGGCAAGGCTAATTTCTGCGCCGCGATCGGCAGCAAGGCGGTTCGCTACGACTTCCTCAAGAAGCAGGTCGATCAATCGCTCGCCTCCAAAAAAGGCTTGGGCGGTTACTACTACGGGTACGGCAGTGTCGATAAGCCGGTTCGCGTCGGCGTGATCGGCACCGGCGACGAAGGCAATGTGCTGATCGGCGCGCTCAATCCGAACTATATGGAAGTCGCGGCGATTGCCGACATCCGTCCGTACAACGTGTGGCGGGCGTTCAACGGCGATTGGTACAGCCCGGCGGCGCAAGCCGCTCGGCCCGGGCTAATGCGCATCTACGGTTGGAAGACCGAGGACGAAGCGCGAAAACACGTCAAAGTGTACGGCGCCTACCAAGACCTGATTCGCAATGCGAAAGAGGACGGCGTCGAAGCAATTATCATCGCTCTGCCGCTGCACCTGCATGCGCCGTGCGCGGTGATGGCGATGAAGGCCGGCCTGCACGTTTTGACCGAGAAGCTCATGGCGCACAGCGTGCGCGAATGCAAAGAGATGGTGCGGTTGGCCCAGCAGCAGAAGCTCTATTTGGCCGTCGGTCATCAGCGGCACTACAACATCTTATACGACAATGCCGTCGAGCTGATCCGCAAGGGCGTTTTGGGCGATCTTCATTACATCCGCGCACAGTGGCATCGAGGGAACCTGCCCGACAGCGACAGTTGGAAGATGCCGATGCCGCGGGACCTGAAGCCGACCGATTCGCTGGCCGACAAACTCGAACGCGACCAGGCGAAATGGTCGGAAACCCGCGCCCAGTTGCAAAAGGAATTCGAAAAGGCTCAGAAGGAAAAAGACGAATCGAAGCGGGCACGCCTTATCAAGCAGATCGGCGACGAACTGAGCCTCTGGGACAAGAAGCTTGCCCAAATCGCGGCGCAGATCAGCGATAAGTCGGTGGAGGCCGAAAAATACGGCTATACCGACCTGAAAATCCCGTACCGAGACGCCGACGGTTCGCAGAAAGAGTACCACCGCCCGCCGGCCGAGGAATTGATCCGCTGGCGGCTATGGAACCGAACCGGCGGCGGCTTGATGGCCGAGTTGGGCAGCCACCAGCTCGACGCCGCAGGGATTTTCATCGCGGCTTCGCACGGGTCGGTCGGCAAGAATGGACTGAAGCCGGTCCACCCGCTGAATGTCGGAGCTGCGGGAAATCGACCGCTCTTTCCGCCCGACCGCGATTGTGAAGACCACGTCTTCTGCGTCTTCGAGTTCCCGGCCAAGGACTACGACCCGAAAGATACAATGAACAAGGCGAAAAAGAAGATCGGCGTGCAATACGCTTCGATCAACGGCAACGGGTTCGGCGGCTACGGCGAGACGGTTTTCGGCACGGAAGGCACGCTGGTTCTCGAAACGGAAAAAGACGCCATGCTCTTTAAAGGCTCGGACACTGCGGCAAAGGCCCAGGCGAGGCCGCGCGGCGACCGCGCGGTGTTGGCCAATGTGGCCGACATCACCCCGGCCGAAGTTCAGGCGAAGGCCGAACGCGATCGGACGGAAGCGATGGCCGTGGGCATCCTCGCCACACTGCCGGCGGAACGCGGTTATGCCGAGGAGCTGGAACATTTCGCCTGGTGCATTCGCAATCCCGATCCCGAAAACCAACCTCGCTGCGACGGCGTCAAGGCGATGGGCGACGCGATCATCGCCCTGGTGACCAACACGGCCGCCCGCAAAGGCCAGCGAATCGATTTCGACGAACAGTGGTTCGACCCGGCCAGCGACGAAACGCCGGAGGGTGAAAAGCCCGACCTTTCTCGCTATAGCGACTGAGCGAAGCCCGAGTGCCGTCCCTCGCCGATCAGAGCAATCAAGAGGCCGGCGGTTGCGCGCAACAGACTCCCGGTTCGCTTCGTGTTTCGACGGTTCTTATCGAGCGATTCATCGCATCGCGTCTGCCGGCGATTGGAAAGCAAGGCCGTCGCCTGCGGCTGGGGTTTTCTCAGGCGCCGCTATGGCATGCAGCGCCCGGCTACTATACTGTTTCCATTATTCTGGCGCATCTCCTGCGATCGGAGGCATTGGGCGAATGTTCCCGGGCCGATGCGCCGATCAGGTGCGCAGGCGGTTGAGAGATCTTTCCGTCAAATCAAGCGAAAGGGAGACGCTCTATGGAACGGTGGCCCTTGGGTGTGTTCGCAAGCATCGACGCCGGCCTCGGCGTTCGGCTCGAAATCGCCCGCGAGTTGCAGGTGCCCACAATTCAGCTCCACGCGCCGCAGCCGTCTTCACGAACGGCGGAGAAGGCGCGGCAGTTCACCGAGCGGCTGGCCGAGTTGGGCATGCGGCTGACGGTGGTTTTTGCAGGCTTCGAGGGAGAAAGTTATGCCGACATCCCCACGTGCCGCCGCACCGTCGGACTGGTTCCGCCCGAACATCGCGAACAACGGATTGCTGAACTGAAGGCGATTGCCGATTTCGCAAAGCTCTTGGGAGTTGATGCCGTCGGGCTGCACATCGGCTTCGTGCCGCACGATCCAGCCGATCCGCAGCACAGGGCCGCCGTCGCCGCGGCGCAAGAGGTGTGCGATTATCTGGCCGCACACGGTCAGCGGTTGCATTTGGAAACGGGCCAGGAAACGGCCGACACGCTGCTTGCGTTTCTTGCCGCCGTGGGCCGCGACAACCTCTTCATCAATTTCGATCCGGCGAATATGATTCTCTACGGGTCAGGCGACCCGATCGAAGCCTTGCGGAAAGTCGGTCGATTCGTGCGAAGCGTCCATTGCAAGGATGCGAAATGGGCCGCGCGCCCCGGCGAGGAATGGGGGACCGAAGTCCCCTTGGGCGAAGGCGATGTGGGAATGGAACGATTCCTGCAAACCCTGGCCGAGATCGGCTACGACGGCCCGCTGACCATCGAACGCGAAATCCCGCAGGAACCCGAACGTCAAAAAGCCGAAATCGGCCGCGGGATTCGCGTGCTCAACGAGATCAAAGCCAAATTGAAGGCCTGAGGCCGTTCGCGCGATCCGCAATACGGTTCACTTGCGAAGCCTGCGTGTCAATGTGTCGGGCGAAGACGCGAAGAAGCCTCGCACCAGCGCGACATCGGCATGAACGAGCGCGAGCAGAGGCTCTGTTGCTGAGATTGGAGGACGACATGCCGCAATTGTCGATGGAGGTCGCGCATTCGCTTGGCAAAGACGAAGCCTTGCGACGGCTTCAGAGCAAGTTCGATCAGGTGCGCCGGCAATACGGCGATTCCGTGGGCGAGCTGACCGAATCGTGGAGAGACGGCCGATTCGAGTTCGGCTTTCAGACAATGGGCATGCACATCAGCGGACAAATAGAGGTGGCCGATACGGCCGTCCGCTTGAATTGCGAGCTGCCGTGGGCGGCCGCCATGTTCAAGGGAATGATCGAGAGCCGGATTCGCTCCGAGCTGGGCGATTTGCTCGACGATTCAGCGGCACGATAGCCCGTTGGCCCGACTGCGTTTCTGATCTTTCGCCGGCCTTGTCGAACAATACGTTTTTTCGTCACCGATGTGATGCCAACATCTTCCGCGCTGTCGCAAGATGCGCCATTGAAAACGGATGTTTGACAAGGCCTCTTTCGCCTGGGAGTTGCCGCAGAAATGGTGTTTCCGAAACGCCGCCTGATGACGCCCGGTCCGACGCAAACGCCCCAATCGGCGCGGCTGGCCATGGCGCGCGAGTTGATCAACCATCGCACCGACGAGTTTCGCGCCGTGATCGCTGAGGCGGTCGAGGGACTGAAGTACGTCTTTCATACCGCCAACGATGTGCTGATCCTCAGCAGCTCGGGCAGCGGCGCCATGGAAGCGGCCGTGGTGAACTCCGCCCCGCGCGGGAGTAAGGTTTTGGTGCTCGAGTCGGGCAAGTTCGCTGAACGCTGGCGAAAGATCGCTGAGGCGTTCGGCATCGAAGTTGTTCGCTACGAGTTGCCCTGGGGGCAGGCGTTTGCCCCCGATCAAGTGGCCGAGTTATTGCGGCAACATCCCGATATCGTTGCCGTCTTCGCGACGTTGATGGAGACGAGCACCGGCGTCGGGCACGACATCGCGGGCATCGGGCAAGTGGTCGGCCGAACGCCGGCGTTGTTTGTTGTCGATGGAATCAGCGGCGTCGGCGCGATGGAATGCCGGACTGACGACTGGAACATCGATATTCTGGTCGTCGGCGCACAAAAGGCGTTGATGACTCCGCCGGGCTTGGCGTTCGTCGCGGTCAGCGCCAAGGCATGGCGGCAAATCGAGTCGTTTCGGCACCCGGCGTTCTATTTTGATTTGTCGGCTTATCGCAAAGCGGCGGCCGCCGGCGACACGCCGTACACCCCGGCAATTCCCCTTGTGCTGGCGCTGGTCGAAAGTCTCCGGCTGATCCGGCAGGCGGGCATCGAAAAGCTTTGGACGCGGGGCAGGCTCTTGGCGCAAGCGGTTCGTGCCGGTGTATCGGCTCTCGGTTTCCGCTTGGTGGCGGAGCGGCCCGCCGAAGGCATGACGGCCGCTTTCCCGCCGGCGGAAGTTGACGCCAAGCTCTTTCTTCGAAGGCTCGAAGCTCGATTCGGGGTCAAACTGGCCGGGGGCCAAGGCCCCCTGAAAGACCGTATCGTGCGAATCGCCCACTTCGGGCAGATCGACGAGTTCGACATTCTCGGTCTGCTGGCCTCGATGGAGCTGGTACTTGTGGAACTCGGGCAAAAGGTTAAGCTAGGTTCGGCCGTGGCCGAAGCGCAGCGATTGCTTTCGGCCCGGGCAGCCCGACTGCCGGATTGATTTGGTCCCGGGGCGCCCGGTGGTCGGCCTGGCGATGAAAGAGTGCTCGGTGTTTGGTCATCGAAAAAACGTAGTGAACGGATGGTGCCGACAATGCCCAGAATCATCGTGCTCGACCCGTTGTCGCAAGACGGACTGAATCTTTTGCAGTCGGCCGGGAATCTCGAAGTCGAGGTGCGCACCGGCTTGAAAGGCGACGAACTCCGCAAAGCGCTCAACGAGTTCGACGGCGCCATTTGCCGCAGCGGCGTCCAGATTACTGCGGCCGCGCTGGAGGGAAATAACCGTCTTCGTGCGATCGCCCGGGCGGGAGTGGGCGTCGACAACATCGATGTCGAGGCCGCCACTCGGCAGGGAATCGTTGTGATGAACACCCCCGGCGGAAACACCGTATCCACGGCGGAACATACGATCTGCCTGATGCTCGCCCTGTCGCGCAATGTTCACCCCGCCTATCAGAGCCTGATCGAAGGCCGCTGGGACCGAAAGAAGTTCACGGGCACCCAATTGGCGGGAAAGACATTGGGCATCATCGGGCTGGGCCGGATCGGGCAAGCGGTCGCGTCGCGTGCCCGGGGGCTGGAAATGAGAATCATCGGGTACGATCCGTTCGTGACGGCCGCGCGCGCAAAAGAACTGGGAATCGAGTTGGTCGATTCGATCGACGACATGCTTCCCGTGGTGGACTATCTGACCGTGCATACGCCGCTCAACGACGAAACGCGGAATCTGATCGGCGCCGACCGCATCGCCCGAATGAAGAAAGGCGTTCGTCTGATCAACTGCGCCCGCGGTGGAATCTACGACGAGGCGGCATTGGTGGAAGGGCTCAAAAGCGGTCAACTCGGCGGCGTCGCCCTCGATGTGTATCCGGAAGAGCCGTGCACGTCGAATCCGCTTTTCGGCATGCCGAATGTGCTCTGCACTCCCCACTTGGGCGCCAGCACGGAAGAGGCTCAATCGAACGTGGCGCTCGAAGCGGCCGAATTGCTGATCGACTTTTTCACGACCGGGGCGATCAAGCAGTCGGTGAATATGTCGCCGCTCGATCCGAAAACGCTGGCCGACCTGCGCGGCTACTTGAATGTGGCCTATCGGCTCGGGCTGCTGCTTGCCCAAGTCGATCACGCCCCGCCGCATACCTGCCGGCTGAGCTACAAGGGCGAGGTCGCCAAGAAAGATACGCGGCTTCTCTCGGCGGCGTTCGCGGCCGGATTGCTCGAACAGGCTCTCGAGGGCGGCGTAAATATCGTGAACGCCGAAGTGCTGCTCCGCGAACGAGGCATCGAGCTGGTCGAGCAGCGGAATACGGACATCGGCGACTTCACTTCGTTGATCTCGGCCGAGGTCGTAAGCGAGAAACGATCGTCGTTGGCCGCCGGCACCCTCTTCGGCAATCACATGCCGCGGTTGGTGCAAAAGGGCCGATGCCGGCTGGAGAGCTACTTGGACGGTGTGTTGATGATCTTCTATCACCGCGATGCCCCGGGCGTGATCGGCAAGGTGGGCAGCATCTTCGGCAAGTATCGCGTGAACATCGCGCAAATGGCCGTGGGCCGCGAGTCGAATCAACCGGGCGGCGAGGCCGTCGGCGTACTCGCTCTTGACTCAGCACCGCCCGCCGAGGCGTTGGCCGACGTTTTGGCCATCCCCGAGATCGCCCGCGCCAGCGTCGTCAAACTGCCGAAAGCCGGCGAGCTGCCCGCATGGCTCGGCGGCTGAACGGCTTAGCCAGTCTTTTCTAGCACTTTGCGCCCAGCTTTCTCGAGCTTTCCGGGGTTCTTCGGGTTTCTCAAGGTCGTGTGTCTCTTCGGCAGAGTTGCGAAAACCTTGGAAACCGCCGGAAAAAGAAGCATTGCCGGCACGAAACGTCCTAGAAACTACTGCTTAGCGGCCCGTTGAAAAAGTCGGTTTTGCAAACTGCCCGCCGCGCCTTTTCCGCGGATGTCGATGGTCGGATTGCGCCTGCCGGGCTTTTGCAAGGGGCTGTCGGCAAGGCCGCCCGATTTGCGAGTCTTCTCTTCGCAACCAGCAGCATGGATTCGGTCGGTCGCGGCGCAGAACCGTAGCCCGCTGAAGGCAGCGCTCGCCGCCGGCAAGCGAGCGAAATGCCTCCTCAGTCGGCCGCTCTGCGTGGTAGGCGAGCCGACGTCGGCAGAGAGGGCATCCGTCGGTTGGCGGCCCGTTGAAAGACTCGGGCTTGGGCGCTGCCAAAGCGGTTTTTCCGAGGGTTTCGATGCGCGCAAGCGATTCCTTGGGGCGTTTTTCAACGGGCTGTTAGAGAAGCGATAACAGGAAGTGACTTTTTCGTTAGTCTTAGGGTTTTGGTCGGTCGGACGATTGAAAGGGATTGATCGGCGGGTAGGATAACCGGAGTGTTTCGTTGTCGATTTTGCGACGAGCCCGGTGTTGCCTGTCTAGGCGGTTCCTGCCGATGAATCAAGACTCCGCCGTGTTCATTGTCGTTCCAGCGTTCAACGAAGCAGCCTCGATCGGGGCGACGTTGAATCAGCTTTCCACCACAGGGCACCAGATCGTGGTGGTGGACGACGGTTCGACCGATGCCACCCCTTCGATCCTGAGCAGGTTCACACAGATCCACCGGTTGCGGCACCCGATAAATTTGGGGCAGGGAGCCGCACTCCAGACAGGCATGACGTACGCCTTGGAGCAAGGGGCGGGCTACATTGTTCACTTCGACGCCGACGGCCAGCACCGAGCGGCCGACATCGAGCGTTTGTTGGAACCGCTCTTCGCCGACGAGGCCGACGCGGTCTTGGGGTCGCGTTTCCTCGTGGCGGAGCATCGGCAGCGCGTGCCGCCCATGCGCCGCTGTGTGCTACAGGCGGCCCGAGTGGTGAACTACCTGCTGAGCGGCCTGTGGCTCACCGATGCGCACAACGGGCTGCGCGCCCTGGCGCGCCGCGCCGCAGAGGCCGTCCACTTTCAAGAGAATGGCTACGGCCATGCGACCGAGATCTTGATCCAATTGGCCCGGGCGAAGCTGCGGGTTGTCGAACGCCCCGCCTGCATCCTCTATACCGACTACGCCCGGGCGAAGGGACAAAGCACGTTCAACGCCGTGCATATCCTGCTTGATCTCTGTTTGGGGAGGCTGCTGCGATGACACCCATCCAGTACCTGCTCATTGGGGCGATCGGCTTCTCGGCGGCGCTGTATTTCGCGCGTCTACGCTCGCGAAAACGGGACCGGCTCGTTGTATTGTTCGTCAGCGTTCTGGCCTGCGCGTGCGTCCTTATGCCCGACTGGACCACCAGAGCGGCGCAGATCGTAGGCGTGGGCCGCGGCGCCGACCTGACGCTCTATGTATCGATCATCGCGCTCGGCTTGATGAACCTGGTGCTGCTGTCGCGCATCCGCGAGATCAGGCTGCAACTCACCGAGCTTGCGCGGCGGCATGCGATCGACCAAGCAGGCCCCCCGCAAAGGCAGATGCGATAGCTTATCGCCGGATCGGCCCCAGCGCGGACGTCGCCGATGAGACCAACTGGTAAACCTGGAGTGTATTTTGCAGGTGTGTCGCCAGGTCGTACTTCGGGGTATGAGGCGGGACATTGCACGGCACTCGGGCGATCTCGACGATCCGATCTGCCATCGCTTTGCTGTCCCCAGAAGGACACAACTCGACCTCGCCCCAGAGCACCTCCTCCACTGCATGTCCTGCTGTGGCGAGTACCCGACAACCAATCGCTCGCGCCTCGACGGCGGAATACCCGAATCCTTCGGACACCGAGGGGACTACCACGCAATCAGCCGCTAGAAGGTAGCCGGGTAGTTCGTCGCGAGGGACCGAATCAAGAACAAGCACGTGGTTCCCTAATGCATGTCTCCGCACGGTGCTTTCAATGCTTCGCCGCCCGGCGGCGGGTTCACGCCCTAAGAGCAGCACCAACCGGCTTTCGGGGAGACGCTGACGGACTTCGGCGGCGGCGGCGACCAGCGTGTCAACTCCTTTGGAGACGCCAGGCCGCCCGAAGAACAGATAGACGAAGGTTGTATCCGGCCAGCCGTGTTCTTTTCGCAATGGCCGTGCACAGTGACGATCGCGCTTCCAGAACCCGTAGTCCACTGCGTTGTAGACGACGGAAATCTTCGTCTCAGGAATGCGCGCAAATCGCATCAGTCGACGCTTCGTGAAGTCGGAGACACAGATATACCTGGCTGCGGGAAGGCCAACCACTATTCGCTCGAACACTCTGGCTGCCCATCCCGTTAGCCGGCCGATCGCCTTGAGCTGCTGCCATTGGTCGCCGAACACCTCATGTACCGTAATCACCAACGGCTTGCCTCGAAGCGTTGCAGCCAGGCAAGCCGGAACCGCAGCGAAATAGACCGCTGCGTGAATTAGGCTGACGCGCTTAGCGAGCCGCCAGGCGATCGGAATCGCAAGCAGCATGAACCACACGTGCGGCGCGAAACGCGGCGTCCAAACGCGTACGATTTCTACTCCGTCCACAACTTCGCGAGCCTTCATTCCTCGCAAACGCGGGGTTACGACGCTTACCCGACTACCCGCTTTAGCCGCAGCGCGCGAAAGCTCCCAGAACAAGGTTTCGCCGCCGCCAAGATGAGGGTAGAAGTAGTCGAGCACAAAGAGCACGCTCGCTGGCGGAGGGACAGGGATCGCAGTCTCGCCCGCGCAAGTCATGGCGCTATGGTCTCCTCAATCTCGCGGGCGGGGGCTAGAGGCTTCTGTGCAAAGACAACACCCAAGCACGGCCTTGCAAGAACCCTGTTCTCGACCCAGGCCCACGGCGCGGCCAGCATCGCGACACCTATGCCGAGCAGCCTCGAGACAAACGCCCTGACGCGACGCGCTCCATAGAGAGCCGGGGTGCTGCTGCTAGGAATCACTGATAAAGCAAACGCCCCGCTACAATTGCTCGACGTGTCGGGAATCCAAGTAACATTCTGAAAGCCGACGCGCCGCAAGAGACAAGTCAACCCGTTTTGCGTGGGCAAGGTCACGTGACGCGGGGCCTCAGTCGCTTGCGACCACCGCGAGCCAAACAGCAAGGCTTGCGAACTATCGGCCAACGGCACTGCACCCACGAACCAGCCGCCGGGCTTCAGCAATCGCGCGCACGCGCGAAGCAGTCTCTCGACATCCAGCACGTGTTCAAGCACGTAAAAAGCCGTGACGGTGTGAAAGCTCTCTGCCGGGAAGAAACTGCCCAATTGTTCCAGGTCGCCGTGATCCGCCCGAAGCCCTAGTTCGCGCCGCACATACTCCACGACGTGGGGTTGAACGTCCCATCCGTGCACTTCGTATCCGAGTCGGTGGAAGGCCAAAAGCCTCAGACCCCGTCCGCAACCCACATCGAGCAGAACCTTGCCTCTTGCTTCCTTTCCTGCCGTGCGCGCCGCAACTCGGCAGGCGTCGCGACGGTACATGCGGCCGTAAATCAGCACGGATTCAAGCCTGGACCACCACCTCCGCAACCACCCCGCTTTTTCGGTTACCGGCGAGAAACTGTAGACCTCCGGGTAGTAAGAGACAAGCGCCTCTTGCGAAGGGACCGGGCGAAGCAGGCCCGACCCGCACCTCGTGCAACGCACAAAGCTCCACTCTCCCGGCGCGCACTCCAGCCGATCCCGTATACCGCTAAGCCACGGTCGAGCCTCATCCGATCCGCAATAGGCGCAACGCTTCTCGTTCAGCGATGTCATCCTAGCAATACTCGATTCAATGAGAACGAGCTGCCTCACGCCGGTGCCAGCGTGCTTCAGGAGCAAGCATTATCTTGGTGAACAGCTATCGCGTCAACGGGGCCTAGTGGAATTGCCACACCGCTGCACTGAACGCTAACAAAACCTTGAAAAGAGACGCGGATGCCTCACGTTTCGATGCGCAATGCTAACATGATCCTGCTTTGTGCGGAAACACCATCAAGCTATACTCGTTATTCGGTCGGTTGACCGCCAGGGCGATTGCACCAATACTCATTGCCCAACAAGGACTTGCTCCAGGTAGTCGTCGTCCCAGCCGGCGGTGAGGCGTTTGTTCTTTACCCCGACCTTCTCTGTCTTCTCGTTGCGGAGCAT
>Ga0073932_1004424_pt1 | contig 16708 bp, 12 predicted proteins | sample DewCreD2012metaG_FD_76967 | JGI IMG/M metagenome (GOLD analysis project Ga0073932, IMG submission 76967) | Hot spring sediment bacterial and archeal communities from British Columbia, Canada, to study Microbial Dark Matter (Phase II) - Dewar... ... | reverse complement strand
TCGGCCCTTTCCCCCACGCAGAGCGCCTCGAGCCACGTCCCCGGTATGTTCGCCTTCGCCTTCCTGGAGGCCTTTGGCGCCAAACCGCCGGCCGCCAGGCCGTGAGCGACCGGCCGTTCGCCCGGCCAACCTCGCCGCTCCGTATGGTTGATGCCACACCACACGATCCGGCGTACCGGATTCCACCCGAGGAACCTGCTCGCCAGGATTCTGGAACAAGAGATCGGCATTGCCCGCGGCAGCCGCCCGGAGCCCCCTTGCCGCACCGCCAGCAGCCGGCGACCCTGCTCCTTGCCAACGCCTTCATACTGCTGCGGACCGATACCCTCCCACTGCTCGGCACCCATGTGAACCAAGATTGACCTTCGGTGCAGACGAGAAAGCCGGGCCGGAGGTCTCACGACCTCCGGCCCGGCCGGTATTTCCCATCATCCGAAGCGAACGGCAGACCTTACCCCTTCTGGTCCCTCTGCTCGCGGGCCTTATTCACGTTGCGGATGTAACCCGCCTCGTCGATCAGCTGCGACCGGCCCCCCGGCCCGCCGCCGGGGCCTTCCAGGCCGCCACGCAGTTCGCGACGACGCTCGGGCTGCTCGGCCGCAGCGCCCGGCTCGTCGGCCGCCCACTCGGCGCGCTTCTTCGACAGGCCGATCTTCCGCTCGGCCGGATCGACGCGGAGGATCTTGACCTCGAGCTCATCGCCCACCTTGACGATGTTGTGGGGGTCTTCGACCTTCTCGTCAGCCAGCTCGGAGATGTGCAGCAGACCCTCGAGACCCGGCTCCAGCTCCACAAAAACGCCGAAGTTGGTAATCTTGGTGACTTTGCCCTGGACGATCTGGCCCGGCAGGTAACGCTCGGGAATCGCGCGGAGCCACGGATCTTCGCTCAGCTGCTTGAGACCCAGCGCGATCCTCTGCTTCTCCTCGTCCACTGCCAGCACGACGCAACGAACGTGGTCGCCCTTCTTGAGCAGTTCCGACGGATGGCTGACCTTCTTCGTCCAACTCATGTCCGTCACATGCAACAGGCCGTCGATGCCTTCCTCGATCTCGATGAACGCCCCGTAGTTGGTCAGGTTCCGCACCGTACCCTCGACGATCGTGTTCGGCGGGTACTTCTCGGCCACGCGCATCCACGGGTTCTCCTCGGCCTGCTTCATGCCAAGGCTGATTTCCTTCTTCTCGCGGTTGACATCCAGCACCACCACGTCCACCTGGTCGCCTACCTTGACCATCTCGCTCGGATGGTTGACCCGGCGGGTCCACGACATCTCCGAAATGTGCACCAGGCCCTCAACACCCGGCTCGAGCTTCACGAAAATACCGTAGTTGACGACGTTGACCACCTCGCCCTTGACCCGCGAACCGATCGGGTACTTCTCCTCGATCCGGCTCCACGGATCCTCGCTCTTCTGCTTCAGACCCAGAGCGATCTTCTCCTTCTCGCGGTCGACGTTGAGGATGACCACCTCGATCTCCTGCTCGGGCCGGACCATCTCGCTCGGATGGTTGATCCGGTCCCAGCTCATGTCGGTGATGTGCAGCAGGCCGTCGATGCCGCCCAGGTCGACGAACACGCCGAAGTCCGCGATGTTCTTGACGATGCCCTTGCGGCGCTGGCCGACCTCGAGCGTCGACATGAGCGCGTGCTTGGCCTCTTCACGCTGCTCTTCCAGCATCTTGCGCCGGCTGATGACGATGTTGCGGCGCTCCGGATCGATCTTGAGAATCTTGGCCTCGATCTCGCGCCCAAGGTACTCACCGGCATCGCCGGTGCGCCGGATGTCCACCTGGCTGGCCGGCAGGAACACCGGCACCCCGATGTCCACCAGCAGGCCGCCCTTGATCTTCCGGGTGACGCGACCCTTGACCACGTCGCCTTCCTTGGCCTGCGTGAGAAGGCGCTCCCACGCGCGGGCGCGGTCGGCGCGATTCTTGGAAAGCTTGATGATGCCGCCGTCGCTCTCGACGGCTTCCAGCCATACCTCCACAGTGTCGCCCACATCCACGCTCGAAGGATCGGACCACTCCTGGAGCGAAACGATGCCCTCGCTCTTGAGCCCCACATCGATGACCGCGTTGTCCCCTTCCAGGCGAACGATCCGGCCCGTCAGAATCGTTCCCGGCGTGAAGGTGTCGAAGCTGTCCTGGACAATCTGGTCCAGGGCCTGATTGTCCGCTCCCTTGCCGAAGGCCTCTTCAAAGGCTTTGTTGATCTCGTCGTCGTCGATTGCCAGCTGCCGCAAAAGGTTTGGATCCGTCATGTGCTAACCGTTCTCTCTGCTCTTACTCGTGCACGACCAAGCAAATGAATTGCCCATTCACCGCAACCATTCGGTTACGGCGACACCCTGCGGGGCCGGAACACCCGGACCCCTGCCAGACAGGATGCTAAGCCGATAAGTATAGCAGCGGTTTCCATCCACCGCCATACGGAAATCACCCACAAACTTACGCTGTCACGACTGTTCCAGCCCCCAGCGTCAACGGGGGTCCCGCCCCACGCGAGGGGGGCTTCCAACAAGCGCCTTGGTCCCGGCCATCGGGGGTCAGACCATTCTGCCCTTGTCTCTTGCCCTCTGGCCGGCCCGACTTGCCGAATGTCAGCCGTACAAAACAGCATTCGCGTTCTTGCCACCTTGCGCTCCCGTGGGGCCGCCCCGCAGCCCCGAACACATTCCCCGCCCGCCAGTTACAGTCTGCACCCCGGGCGGCGACTCGCGCCCCATTCACCAGAAATTGCTTTGAATCCTGACCGTAAACGGTTAATAATATGGAGGTAACAGGTAAGGGAATCTCAGGCCGCCGCAGCCGATCGGCGGATCGCCCAAGATGCTTTCCCGTGGGGCGCACTGTGCGCCCCGCAGTGCCGGCCGGGAACCACCCGCAACCTGTTTTCATGCAGGAATGAAAGGAGACCTTTGAGCAAAGACAGAAGAATTGACCTGTCGGTTAGACAGGAAAGAGCATTGCTCGTTGGCGTGATACTCCCCGAGTCCCGGGTTGACCCGCGAGCCCCTCTCGGGGAACTCGAAGCCCTCGCCAAGACCGCCGGCGCCAAGGTCGTCGACCAGATCATCCAGAAGCGACAGGCCCCGGCCCCGGCCTTCTATGTCGGCAAGGGCAAGGCCGAGGAAATCGGTGCCCGCGCCAAGGCCAACAACGTCGACGTGATTATCTTCGACAACGACCTCACTCCCGCCCAGATCCGTGACCTCGAGGAAGTGGCCGACTGCAAGGTCATCGACCGTTCCGAACTCATCCTTGACATCTTCGCCAGCCGCGCCCAGACCAGGCAGGCCCGCCTGCAGGTCGAACTCGCCCAGTTGGAATACACGGCCCCCCGGCTCCGCGGCATGTGGACGCACCTCGAACGCGTCGCGGGCATGGGCGGCGCCGGCCAGGCCGGCGCGGTCGGCGGCATCGGCACACGCGGTCCGGGTGAGCGCCAGATAGAAATTGACCGCCGGCTCGTGAACAACCGCATCACGCAACTCAAACGCGAGATCCGGGAGATCGAGCAACGCAAGAAACGCGAGGTCTTCAGCCGGCGCGACTGGTTCACCGTCTCCCTGGTCGGCTACACCAACGCCGGCAAGAGCACCCTCATGAACGCGCTGACCGACGCCGGCGTGCTGGTCGAGGACAAGCTTTTCGCTACGCTGGAGACACGCACCCGCCGCTGGAACCTCGGAGACGGCTTCATCGCAATGCTCAGCGACACGGTCGGATTCGTGCGCGACATCCCGCACCACCTGGTCGCCTCCTTCCACGCGACCCTCGAAGAGGCCGTCAACGCCGACCTGCTGCTGCACGTGGCCGATGCCTCCAGCCCCGTGGCCGAACAGCAGATCGAAGCCGTCGACAAGGTCCTCGCCCAACTGGGCTGCCAGGACAAGCCGACGCTGCTCGCCCTGAACAAGATTGACAAGGCCACCGACGAGGCCGCCCTGCACCGGCTGCAACACCTGCGGTCCAATTCGGTCTCCGTCTCGGCCCGCTCCGGCATCGGTGTCGACAAACTGGTCGAGGCTGTCAAGGACGAGATCCGCAAGCAGCACCGCGTGACCGAACTCGAGATCGACCCCGCCGATGGCGAGGTGATCGGCTGGCTCGCCGCCCACGGCAAGATCATGGACCAGTCGCACCGGGACGGGAAATACACGATGAAGGTGTCCCTGACGGCCCACCGCTACCAGCAGTTGCAGCGACTCCGCCCCGGCCTGCTGGAACTGGCCCCGCTCAGTCGCTGACAGAAAAACCCGGTCCCGCCGCGGCTACGTCGCAATCTTCCACGGGCGGCGCTGGATTTCTGCTACGATGTCGCAGGCCAGGCGGACGGCGGCCATGCCGTCGGCGGCCGACACGGCCACGGGGCATTTGCCCTGGACGGCGCCGACGAAGGACTCCAGCTCCGCGCGAAGCGGCTCGACATCGTTCGCCACGAGCGGCTCGACCTTGACCATTCTGCCGAAATCGAGCTGGCCCATCTGCGAGAGGTCTTCAAGATTGTGCTCGCGCGCAAGCTTGAGCACGTCGAGGTTGGCGTCCTTGGTAATCGCGATGCCGGCCTTCTTCTGGTAATCGACCGACAGGTACGACGTCTCGCTGAACACGCGGATCTTCCGCTCGGTCTTCAGCGCCAAGCGCGAGGCGGTAAGGTTGGCGACGCAGTTGTTGGCGAAGCGAACACGGGCGTTGGCGACATCCTCGTGCGGCCCCAGAACGCTCACGCCCACGGCATCGACGCTCTCGACAGCCGCGCCGACCATGTGCAGCACGATGTCGATGTCGTGGATCATCATATCCGACACCACCCCGATGTCTGCCGAGCGGAACGTAAACGGGCTGATGCGGTGCGTTTCGATGAACTTCGGCTCAACGCCCATCCGCTGCATGGCCAGCACGACCGGGTTGAAACGCTCTGTGTGGCCGACCTGCACGATGGTCTTGTGCCTGCGGGCCAGATCTACTATCTGCTGGGCCTCTTCGACCGTCGGGGCCAGGGGCTTTTCGATCAGCACGGGGATCCCGGCCTCGATCAGGGGCCTGGCAACGGCCAGATGATGCACCGTGGGCACAGCGACCGTGACGAGGTCAACCTTGCCCACCAGGTCCTCGACCGTCTCGAAAACCTGCCCCCCGTACTGGCCTGCGACCTTCTCGGCGTTGTCGCGACGCTTGTCCACCAGGCCGACCAGTTGCACGCCGGGCAAGGAGGCATAGATCCGGGCGTGGTGATTGCCCATCCGCCCCAGGCCCAACACCCCTGCTCGTAATGCGGCCGTTGGCATCAGCGACTCTCCGACTTGTCACACCCGGCACAGCCGTCGAACTGCGCGGCCTGGTCGTAGAACGCCTTGCGATCGGCGGCGGTGTCGCAACGTTTGGACTCGAGATACCGACCGTAGACACCCTCGAAGAGGCTGCGCTTGACCGAATCGATGAGGTACTGGACATGCTCATCGTGCGGGCCGACCGCCTCAAGCTCAGCCAGGCGCTCCGAGAGGGGCCTCTTCCCATTCGAGCGCCCCCACAGAACCTTGTAGGCTCTCCAAAGATCGTCGACCTGTTCGGAACGGAACCCCCACCGCCCCTTGAGAGCTTTTTCGTTGATGCCGCGAACCTCGAGGTCGTAGCCCTGCACCACTGTGTAAGGCGGCACGTCGACCGAAATACGCGACATGGCTGCGACATACGCGTGCCGGCCGATCGTCACGAAGCTTTGGATGCCCGTCATCCCGCCGATGTGGCAGCGGTCCTCGATCAGACAGTGCCCTGCCACCTGGACGGCATTCGTGATCACGCACCCGCTGCCCATCTGCACGTCGTGGCCGATGTGCACGCCGATGAGAACGAAATTGTGATGGCCGATACGCGTGACGCCCCCGCCGACCTCGGTGCCCGGATGTATCGTCACGTGCTCGCGAAAGATATTGTCGTCGCCGATGAACAACTGCGTTTCAGTGCCCTTGTACTTGACGTCCTGCGGCGTGGCGCCGATGACGCAGCCGGGGAAGAACTGGTTGTTCTGCCCGATAACAGTAGCGCCATAGAGCGACACGTTGTGCAGCAGCCGGCTGCCCTCGCCCAGGACCACCTTCGGGCCGATGTAGCAATGCGGGCCGATCTCCACGCAGTCGCCCAACTGCGCGCCCGGGTCGATCACGGCTGTCGGATGAATCACTTTCATGCGAACGTCAAACCTCGTCTATACCGGGTCGGCGTCGACCATCATGAACTTGATGTCGGCCTCGGCGACCATCTCGTCGCCGACGCGGGCGCTGCACTGCACGTGGCCGGTGCGGCTCTTCACCCGGATGGCATTGGCCTCAAGGATGAGCTGGTCGCCCGGCACCACCGGCCGCCGGAACTTCACCTTGTCCAGGCTCAGCAGCACCGCAACCTTGCCCGTGTGCTCGAGCTTCTGGCTCAGGAGCACGCCGCCGAGCTGGGCCATGGCCTCCAGGATCAGCACCCCCGGCATGATCGGGTGGCCCGCGTAGTGCCCCTGGAAAAACTCTTCGTTGATCGTCACGTTCTTGATCGCAACGGCTCGCACCTCTTCCTGCAACTCGATCACGCGATCGAGCATCAGGAACGGGTAGCGGTGCGGCAGGATCCGCTGGATGCGGCGGATGTCGAGCACAGGCTCGTTGATGCGCTTGGGCTTTCTGGCCAGTTCGGCCGCCTCCAGCGAAGCCAGAATGCTCCGGACCAGCTCGTGGTTGAGGCTGTGCCCGGACCGGCGGGCGTAGACGCGAGCCTGCAACGGCCGGCCCGCCAAGGCCAGGTCGCCGATCAGGTCGACGATCTTGTGCCGGACGCACTCGTCGGGCCAGCGAACCTCGTTTTGCACCGGACCTTCCGAACCAAACACTAGAATGTCTTGATAGGTCAGGTGCGTGCCCAGGCCCGCCTGGCGAAGCTGTTGCGCCTCGAGATCGGTGACGAAGGTGCGCGACCGGGCCAGCTGGCACTCGAAGGTCTCCGGCGTCAGATCGATCGACAGCATCTGCCGGCCGATCGGGCCCTGTGGCCCGTAATCCAGTTCGTAGATGATGTGCAGGCCGGGCTCGTCACAAGGCAGCGCGGCGATTTCCGCGCCGCCGCGAGCCAAATGGATCGGTTCGGTTACCTTCAGGAATCGCTTCTCCGCCTGCTGCTCGGTCAGCCCCGCCTGCTTGAGGGCGTCGAGGAAGTGCTGGCTCGAACCGTCCCCGCTGGGCAACTCGGTACCGCTCACTTCGATCCGCAGGTTGTCGATGCCCAGCCCCGCGACTGCCGCCAGGCAGTGCTCGATGGTCTCAACGCCGGCAGTCCCGTTGCGTAGGCTCGTCCGACGCGGGCGAGAGGCCAGATAGTCCACGCGGGCCGGAATGGTCACCGGAACCTGCCCATTGGCGCAAACAAAAACGATGCCGCTGTCGGCCTCGGCCGGCCGGAAGCGGACCCTCGCCTCTTCGCCGCCGAACAGACCGCGTCCGCAGATCTCAATCTCGTTGTGTATCGTTCTTTGCTGACTCAAGCTCTTGCACCCGTTGAGCGAGCTGCCGCACCTGCTCCAGCAACTTCGGCAGCCGGCGAACCGCAATCTGGCTGCGCCTCCAGTCGCGTATGTCGTAGGCCATCACGCCGGCCACCTGGGCCTTGTCTGGTACCTCGCCGGTTACCGCGCTGGCGGCCGCCACGAGCACCTGCCGGCCGATGGTGCAGTGGTCGCTCACCCCCACCTGCCCGCCCAGTACACTGAACGCGCCGACCTTCGCGCTGCCGGCAATGCCCACCTGGGCCGCCAGAACCACGCCGGGCCCGATCTCGACATTATGTGCGATCTGCACGAGGTTATCAATTTTGGCGCCGGCGCCGATCCGGGTGGAACCGAACTTGGCGCGGTCGATGCAACTGTTCGCGCCGATCTCGACGTCGTCGCCGATCTCCACATTGCCGATCTGCGGAACCTTCACGTGCCGGCCATCGATGAATTCGTATCCGAAACCATCGGCCCCGATCGTGGAATTGGCGTGGATGATCACACGGTTGCCGACGACGCACCGATCCCGGACAACGACGTTAGGCCAGAGGACACAAGAGCTTCCGACCGAAACGCTCTGGCCGAGGAAGACACCCGCGTGCAGCACCGTGTTCTCGCCGACCCTCACCGCCGGACCGATCGTCACGTGCGGTCCAACCGAGACGTTGACACCAAGCATGGCCGTCGGGTCGATCACGGCGGTGGGATGCACGCCAGGTGGCACGGTCTGCGGCTCGTCGAACATCGCCAGCACGGTCATGATGGCGATGTTTGGCTGCTCCACGACGATAGCCACCGACCCGGCGGGGACGCACTGCACCCACTGGGAACGGATCAGCACCGCGCCGGCCCGCGTCTCGGGCAGCTTCTTGAGCAACGCCTCCTGGGCCACCCAGGTGATCTCGCCGGTGCCGGCCCGCTCGACGGAGTTGACGCCGCTGATCAAGCACGACAGGTTCCCCTCGGCATGTCCTTGGACGGCATCGACGATCTGCTGAATTGTGCAAGTCTTGCTCATGGCAGACCACCCCGAATGACCGGTCCCGTATCAACCCTCAACAGCGACACGGCCCTGCGGCTCGGCACTACCGAGCCGGCAGGACCGTGGCATCCCGCCGTACACAGCCAGCCGGCCTAGAACGGCAACTTGATGGACTTCTTGGCGCCCTGCTTCTCGTAGTCACGGTTCAGACGCTGGATCGTCTGGTCCGTAATGTCAATCTGCTTGGCGGCCCAGACGATCTTGCGCTGCAGGATGTTGTCGCGCATGGACTGGAGGTTCTCGCCCTCGACACGCGGTTCCTGGCTGTAGACCACCAGGTCGATGCCCCGCTCCGCGGCGATCTGGCTTACCGCCTCGTTGATCTGCTGGTAGGTCTTCTTCAGCCAGACGCGGTGCTCGTTCTCGACCTGCTCGCGCATGAACTGCTGCCAGGCGCGAAAGTCGATGGCCTGCCGCATAAACTCCTGGTAGCGCTTGTCGTAGTCGGGGGTGTCCGGCTTAAACGCCTCGAGCTCCTTCTGCCGGTTGGCCAGGCCCTTTTCCTTGTCCTGGCTTTCCTTGATGATCGCGTCCCCGCGCTGCTGAAGCAGATCGTTCAGATCACGCGTCTGCTGGAAGCCGTCAAAGACCTTGCTCAAATCGATTGCCGCCACACGGGTCGGCTGCCAGGTCGCATTGGCCTGACCGGTTGTCACCTTTGCCCCCAGGAATGCCACGACCGCCACCACCAGCAGGGCCAGCACCAGGTATCCGCGCCTTACATTCACCATGATTCTCTCTCCCACAAGCAATTCAGATAGCTTCCGTGCCCAAAGGGCGCATTTTCGGCGAAACGTGTGCACCGCACAAGACTTGCCCGGACGATACCGGATGAGCGGAACGACCCCTTCCCATCTTGCTCATCCTGTCCTTCCCTGTGAATGGCCTTTCTCCCGGTCTCCGCTGCGCCGTGGCTCATGCACCCTTACACCGGGGCCAGGCCTAGAACGTCGTTCCCAGCGAGAAGGAGAAGATCTGCGTGTCGTCCCCGCTCTCCTTCATCAGCGGGATGCCGAAGTCGAAGCTCATCGGCACCGGCCCGAACAGACGGATCACGAAACGCACACCGAACCCGACGCTCATCCGCCAGCTCGAGATCCCGAAGTCGTCCTCCACCGTGCCCATGTCGGTGAAGAACACACCGCGCAGGTCCTTGCCGAACAGCGGATAACTCACTTCGCTGCTGATGAGCAGAGAGAAGTCACCGCCGACGGCCTGATCGCGGAACCCCTGGCGCGGCGAGATGCCGCGGAAGGCGAAGCCGCGAATCGAGCCGATGCCGCCGCCGTAGAACCGCTCGAAGACCGGCGAATCGCCGAAGATGTAGCCGGTTTCCACGCGATTGCCCCAGACGGTCTTCCGCTCGAAGACGTCCGTGCGCAACGTGCGATACCAGTTGTAGCCGACGATCGCCTTGGTGAAGGTCCAGTCCCCGCCGAACACGCCCGCCTGCTCCACGCTGCTCAGGAAACGATCGCCGGTCGTGGGGAACCAGGCGCTGTCTGTCCGGTCCCGCAGCAGCGAGACCTTGCCCGTGCTCAGGTAACTGTTGCCCCGAGCCTCGCGCAGGTCGGGCGCGTCGAGCCAGCCGACGCCGCCAATGTCCACGAACTCCCACCGGCCGGCCCCTTCGACGTGCCAGTTCTTCAGAATACCCGACCCGAGCCGCTTGCCCAGACTGAGGGTAAAGCCGGTCCGTCCTTCGGTGTAATCGTCCCGGTCGCGCTCGAAAATGTAGGCGCTGGTGCCCAGGGTAATGGGCTTTTCGAAGAGGAACGGCTCGCGAAAGCTGATGCGGAACCGCGTCATCTCCGTGCCCGGTTCCAACTGGATGCGGAAGAGCTGGCCGGCGCCCCGGAAGGCCTGCCCCCGGAAGAACTCGCCGGTGCTGCGCGGCCACCGGCCGATGTCGAAGTTGCGATTCTCCAGGGTGATATTGCCCAGCAGGCCGTTGTTGCTCGTGATGCCGGCGCCGACGATGAACTGCGTGGTGTTGGCCTCCTCAACCCGAACGAGCGCGTTGCGGACGTCGCCCTCGCCCCCGGCGTCGCGGACCTCGACATCCTCGAACAACTGCGTCTCGAACAGGCGGTTCTTGATCTTCTCCTGCTGCGTGGAGTCGTAGATCTCGCCGGGCAGGAGCGTCACGTGCCGGCGGATGATGCGGTCCTGGGTGTGCTCGTTGCCCCGGATGATCACCTCTCCCACGCGGATACGCGGGCCTTCCTTGATGCTGATCGTCAGCCGGACCGTGTGCGGCTCGGGCAGAAACGCCGGAACGGCATTGACTTCGGCGTAGATGTAGCCGCGGCTGCCGTAGGCGTCGCGCATGTTCTTGAGGTCGGTCTTGAGAATGTCCTGAAGCAGGGGTGAGTCGACCTGGATCTTCATCAGGCCGCGCAACTCCTCGTCGGTCAGGACCGTGTTGCCCTCAAAGACGATCTCCCGAACCAAGTACTGTTGCCCTTCGTCGATCAGGAAGACCAGGGTCAGGTCCTCGCGATTCGGGGCGAACTCCAGGCGATGCGAGACCCGGACATCCAGGTAGCCCTGGTCCCGGTAGAAGTTGGCGATGTTCACTTCGTCACGGGCGACAACCTCGGGGTCGTACGCGCCCGTGCGGAAAATCCAGATGTACGTCTTCGTTTCAAGCGTCCGAACGAGCCGACTGGCGGGGAACGACGCGTTGCCTTCGAACTCGATGCGGCGCGTCTTGACGCGAGGCCCCTCGACTATGCGGAACAGGGCGATGCCCTGCGTCTGCAGCGTCTCCTCGTCGAGGGTCACCTGGGCGTAGTAGTAGCCCTTCTCGCGGTAGAGCTGCACGATCCGCTCGATCGCCTGGCGAATCGCAAAGATGTCAGCCGGCTGACCCGGGCTCAGCCCGATCGCCCCCAGCAGGTCCTTGTTCGACACCCGGCTATTGCCCTCAAACTGGATCTGGCTGAGCAGGGGCTTCTCCTGCACCCGGAACGTCACGACAGCCTGCCCGTCCTCGTCAATGCGATAGGTGGCATCGACCGCGTTGAACCGGTTCGATTCGATCAGCCGGCGCAGGTCGGCCCGGATTTCCGCCTCATCATAGATGCCGCCGGCCCGGCTCCGCAGGCGGGCCCGGACGAATGCCTCGGGAACCCGTTCGAGCCCCTCGATATTGACGGCCTTGATGACACGCCCCTGCGGGGACTGCTGGTTCTGGTCGGCCGGCTGAAGTTCCCCATTGACCTGCTGTGCTGCCACCTGGCCGCAGCAGAACAGCGCTGCTGCAATAGCGCAGATGTGCAACGTCGCCCGGCACGGGTAACGAGTCAAGAATGTTCGCATGTAGGCCTCTCTGGAAACAGGTTCCAGCGCGTATGTTACAGGGCGCACCTTCCCTGTCAAAAGCCCTATATCGGCGATACCAGCACTGGGAGTTGAGTTAAGTCCGGATAACTTTCAGATGGACTTGTTCCAGTTCGTACCCATGATCTGCAGGTCAAAGACATTGACCTTGTTATCGGCGTTCAGGTCGCAGGCAGGGTCGTAGCCGGGCTGGCCCTGCTGCTTGTTCCAGCTGGCGCCCAGCCGCTGGAGGTCGAACACGTTTACTCTGCCGTCGCCGGTGATGTCGCCCGCCAACGTCGTCTGCGGGATGGCCTGCGGGTTGTAGATCACGTCGTCGAGATAGACGATCGCGTCGGACCGACCGAAGAACTGGATCGAATCGATGGAAGCCAGCCCCGATACAACGCCGTCCCCGCCGGCCCACGGATCCCACTCCGCCGGGTTCGAGAGGAACCACTGGTAGAAGTGCCACTGGCCGTCCGCGACGACATTCTTGCGCACACCGCGGTCGCCGCCGAGATCGTCGTTGATCGCCAGCGAGACTTGCAGGCCCGGCGTGTTGGTGAGCAGCCAGAAACCCGCCGAGCCGATCGGCTCGAAGGCCAGGTTGCTCACGGGCGTGGCGATGCCCATCGGCCCGGTGCCGGAAACGTGGCGGTAGAAGAACTCCTGCCCCGAGGTGTAGTCGTATCGCAGGACGATCGCCTGCGACGCCAGCCCGCCATGGGCAACGCCGCTGATGCGCTCGGCCGTCGAGCCGCCCAGCCCGAACAGCAGGTTCTGGCTGCTGGCGGAGAAGTCGGGGTTGCGGTTGAAGTAGCCCTCGTCCAGTTCGAAATTGGTGAGGGTCTTCGGGGCGGCCTTGGTGCCCGAGGCCGGGGTTGCGGCCACGACCAGGCGGACGTCGGCGCCGTAGTAGAACCGCAGGATATCGACGTAGTTCCAGCCGCGATCGGAGAGGAAATCGGCGCCGTTCTGGCTCTTGCAGCCGCGGTTGTAGGCATTGCGCGACGGCGGGCTGGTCCGCCAGCCGAGCGAGGTCTGGATGATCGACTCGCCGCTGTTGTAGTAGTTGTAGGTGACGTATTTCTCGACACCGTGCGGATCGTAATCGGGCGGCACCTCGGCCACGCCGAAGGGCGCGGTGCCGGTGGTGTCGTCGGGGATCGCGCCCGAGACGTAGAAGCCGCAGATCGTGATGAGCCCCGACGAGGTCGGGTACTGCAGGATCTCCCGCTCGGTGGCCTGGGCCGCGGCATAGTGCTGCGACAGGGGCGCCCAGGCGTTGGAGTAGACCTGGTCCTGCGTGCCGTCGTAAACCGCCACGTCGCTGTTGAGCCGATAGTACAGGTACGTCCGTGCCGCCACCGCCTGGGCCTTCAGGGCCTCGAAACTGGCGGCGCCGTTTTCGGCCTCGACCACATTGGGAATATAGTCGGTTTCGCAGGGGATCTGGCGGATGATCGACGGATCCACCTTGTCGCGAACGTAGGCGTAGTCGTAGGCCAGTTGCAAGCCGAAACAGGCAGTGGCAGACAGGGCCAGCACAACCGGCAAAGCAAGAACGCAGTGGCAGATCCGTCGCATACAGGTCGTCCCTCCGCGAAATACCTGCAGCCCGCGGGACCGCCAAGAGCGACCCGGTGCTACTCCGATAACCTGTTTAGCAGATTGACGGGCCAGCCGCAAGGCTTTTTCAGCCCGCCTTTGCCGGTTGCCATGCTCCCATCCGCCGGGTACCTTGCAGGAGCATGGGGCCTCCCAACAGCCGGCTGCCACGGTCCTGTGGACGAGCTGCTCACGTGCGGCCCCCATACCGCTCAGAACGTCGAAAAAGCGGTACCAGGGCTGCGGAACGTGGCAGGCACCCTGCCTTCGGATGTACACTTGAGTGCAATGCTGCCGACGGGAGCGGCCCGTGCCTATGACGCCGCAATCGCGATAGCAAAGGCGCATGGCGACGCACGGCTGACCCCCGAATGCATACGTGCAGCCATAACGCAAGCGGATTGCCTTGCGGCCAAGATCCTGCAGCGTCTCGGCGTGGAGCCGCAGGAGGTCCTCGCGGCGCTGAAAGAGGCGGCGGCAGATTTATGATCCACCGCTACGATCCTTCGGCCCAGGTCTCGGTTATGATGGTATCGGTAGTATGTCAGCTCATCAAAGGTATCCAAGTTTATCGGGAGTAGCAGCCGTGTCGCCTGACAAACAGCACCGAAAGCAGGGGAGGCGGTATGAGCGCAAGCGGCGCCAGGTCCTGAAGGACCTGCAGCAGCGTGTCCGGGAGAACTTCTCCGGCCAAGAGGTGCGCTTCGGCGCTCCGAGCGACGGGCGGAAGATGTCGGAGGTGCTGGAGGCATTCGTCGAGCCGTACATGGACGACGTGGAGACCCGGGAACAGTACGAGGTACTCCTGACGCTCGGGATGGCTGCGTGGAATGCCGCCCTGATTCCGCAAGAGAAAGACATGGTCGACCCGATCCTGGCGGCCATGCCCAGGGACCTTCGTCGGGACGGGCGGAGGCTGCTGACAGAATTGCTTCACAGGAAGCGGACGAAGTTCGCAGGCAACAAGCGAGGCATCATAAGCTTCTCGGTCACCGATATGCCCGACGGCACCTGGCATCTGGCGGTGGTCTCCTCTCAGGGGCCTTTGTCAACGGAACGTTCGACCCTGGCGCCAAGAGGATTTTGGACATGGCTCCGATCGCTGTGGCCCTGGAGATGAGCGCGGCTAGAACGGCGTGAAATCTCCATCCCCCGCCGGCGCCAGCCCCGGCCCGTCGGTGTTGTAGCCGGGTGGCACGCCGCCCGCCGTGCCGCCGCCGTTGTAACCGTACGGCTCGGGAGCCATGGAGAGGTTGTCGAAACGCGTGCTCCGGGCGTCGAAGTGCAGCTTCACCGTGCCGGTCGGACCGTTGCGCTGCTTGGCGATGATCACCTCAGCCACGTTCGGGTCCTCGTTCGGATCGTAGTAACTCGGCCGGTGCAGCAGCATGACCACGTCTGCGTCCTGCTCGATCGCGCCCGATTCGCGCAGGTCGCTCATCCGCGGGCGGTGCCCGTCCCGGCCTTCCGTCCCGCGGTTCAGCTGAGCGAGGCTGACGATCGGCACATTCAGCTCCCGCCCCAGCGCCTTCAGACCCCGGCTGATGATCGCGATTTCTTGCTGGCGGCTTTCGGCGCCGGGGGTGTGCATGAGCTGCAGGTAGTCGATGAAGATCGCCTTGATCTTGTGCTGCAGCCACAGGCGCCGCGCCTTGGCGCGCAGTTCCAGGACCGTCATGCCCGGCGTATCGTCGATGAATAGCGGCGCGTCGCGCAACTCGTCGCAAATCATCTGCAACTGGCGGATCTCCTGCTCGTTGAGCATGCCGCGGCGCAGCCGGTGCGAGTCGATCCGGCCGCGACTGCATAGGATGCGCTGCGCCACCTGCTGCCTCGACATTTCCATCGAAAAGAACACCACCGGCATGTTCTCGTTGACCGCCATGTGCTCGGCCAGGTTCAGACCCATGGCCGTCTTGCCCATGGACGGCCGCGCAGCCACGATGATCAGTTCGGCCGGCTGCAGCCCGCTGGTAAGATCGTCCAGTTCGAGAAAACCCGTCGGCGCGCCCGTCAGGTAGTTGCCCTCGCGGTCCTGGATCTGCTGGAAGGTCTGCTCGAGCAGACTCGACAGGCCCACTGCCTCGTTGGCCACACGCTGCTCGGTGACCATGAAGAACTGCTGTTCGGCGCGGTCGAGGATCGCGGCCACCTCGTCGTGCGCGGTGTAGGCCTCGTCGATGATCGCGCCGCTCGCGCTGATCAGGTCGCGCAGCAGGGCCTTGTCGCGGACAATACCGGCATAGAACTCGGCGTTGGCCGCCGACGGTACCGACTGGACCAGTTGCACGAGATACTCGACGCCGCCGACCTTCTCGAGATCGCCGCGGCGGCTAAGCTCGTCCCGCAGGATCACCAGGTCGATGGCCGAGCCCTTGTCGTAGAGATCCAGCAATGCCTCGTAGATCGTGCGGTGCTCGGGCTGGTAGAACCGGCTGGCGTGCTGCCGGGGAATGATCGGGATAACGTGGCCAATGGTCTCACGATCGAGCATGAGCGAGCCCAGTAGGCTCATCTCGGCCTCGATATCGTGCGGCGGGATGCGATCGGCCCAGTTCAGGCGGGCGGGCGGGATGAAACCCTGCCCGTCCGCCGGGTTGGACCCGTCTTTACTCGCCCTCTTCCTCGGACTGCTCATCGGCGGTTTCGTCCTCGGCCTGCTCAGCAGCCTGCTCCGCCTTGGTAACGATCACCTTGATCTCGGCGTCGACGTTCTCACCGAGATGCATGTTCACCGCGTGCTCCCCAACCTGGCGCAGCGCATGCTCCATGCGCACCTGGCTGGGCTGCAGATCAGGATACCCGATCTCGCCCAGTTTGTGCACGATGTCCCGGGCACTGACCGAACCGTAGAGGTGGCCTTCCTCGTTGGCAGCCGCAGCTATTGTAATCTCCGTCCCGCTCAGCCGCTTGGCCACCTGCTGCAATGCGGCGATGCGCTCCTGGCGCTCCTTCTCCAACCGCTCCCGCTCCTTCTGGGCGGCCTTGACCGCCAGCGCGCTGGGCTCAGCCGCAAGTCCCCTTGGCAGCAAATAGTTCCGCGCATAACCCCCCTTGACCTCGACCACGTCGCCGACCCGACCGAGGTTCTCGACGTCCGTCATCAAAAGGACTCTCATCTTCATGTTGGTCTCCTTAGCCGACAAACGGCATGAGTGCCAGGAACCGTGCCCGCTTGATCGCCCGGCGTGCCTC
>Ga0073932_1004420_pt1 | contig 16733 bp, 17 predicted proteins | sample DewCreD2012metaG_FD_76967 | JGI IMG/M metagenome (GOLD analysis project Ga0073932, IMG submission 76967) | Hot spring sediment bacterial and archeal communities from British Columbia, Canada, to study Microbial Dark Matter (Phase II) - Dewar... ... | reverse complement strand
GGGGGAGGGGGGAGGGATCCGAGGATCTGCGTTTTGAGTCCAGGGTCCAGAGAGTCGAGCACGGTGGCCGCCAACTGAGAAAACTCCCTCGGTTTCTGAGCGCCCATGGCTCCCAGAATCTGACAGAGATTCTGAAGGAAGTTACCGAGCAGGGCGCCGCGTTGGGTCAAGGTGATGTCCTGGAGCTGGTCCTTCATTTCCCGGTCCACCTGAAGAAGCATTTTCTTCAAGGCCTCCGGGTCTTCCGAGAGGCGGGCGATGGTTTTCACTTTTTCGAGATCGAGATGGAAATCCCCGATCCCCGCGGGTTGAAGAATCAACTGGCGCCAAACCGCTGAATCCTCCCCGGCGGGAGAGAGTCTTGCGGCGACGGCATGAACACTGGAGAAGATGTTGTAGTTGATCATGCCGAGGCTCACGTGCCGGATGTTCTCCCGGGGCAGGGCGGCGATGACCTCGTCTCCTTGGCCCTGCTTTGCGCCGGCGAGGCATTCAACAAAAGACTCCAGTTCCCGAATCGTGATATTCTTTTCAAAAAGCACGTGGGAGATGCCGAGGGAATGGAAGAAATCGATAAAGCCCCCGAAGTGGACGTCTTTGGCCTTGTAGAAGCTCCCTTCCAGGAATAGCGAGTCTTTCGCAAGCCCCAGGAAAAGAAAATCGCGCTCTTCCAACGCCTCGGTCAGTTGATGGTGAAGGGTCGCTGCTTTTTGTTTGAACAGCTCATGGCCGCTTGAATAGAGCCGGCCGGCCTTGAGGGTGCGCATGAAAGCCGCAACAAATTCCTGCATGTTGCTCGGCAGGGGATAGCAGCCTTTGCTCTCGTCTGGGCTCATGCCTACCCTGGCCACCTTCAGGTGAGGACAGAATAATCGTAACTGGTTACGAATAATGAATATTTTAGTCGATACGGTCAGTTATGTCAACAAACAAAGGACTCCACGGTTCAGCCCGGCAAGGGTGAAATAGCCTCGCGAGCCAAGACGAGCAAGCAATGAGCATGGGCCGTGCCTATTTCCACCGCAGTCTTTTTCAGTTGGAACTCTGGGTTCAGAAGCGCGGCCCGGCAAAAGGGTTGACTTCCCAAGGCCGGGCATTTGTGCTAGAAAGACCAAAATCCTTGAGGGAGGTGAAGGCGATGATCGAGGGGATGGGCTTGGCGCTGGTGACAGGAGCGAGCAGCGGCATGGGGCGGGAAACCGCCAAGAGACTGGCGCAAAAAGGACTCAAGGTGATTGTCGCAGCCAGGCGCCTGGAACGCCTGCAGGAACTGTCGTCTCAACACAAACACATCATTCCCAAACCCGTGGACCTCTCGAATCCCGAGGAGGTGACCGCTTTCTGCCAATACCTCTCCACCCTCCCCGAGCCGATTTCAGTCCTTATCAACAATGCGGGATACAGCATCCGAGGCGCTTTGGAGGATGTGCCGCCTGAGGCCGTCAGGCGGGTCTTTCAGGTGAACCTGTTTTCCCTGATCCAGGTGACGCAGGCCTGTTTGCCGGCCATGCGGCGACAAAGAAAGGGCAGGATCGTGAACATCAGCTCCATGGTGGGGAAGTTCCCTTTCCCCATGAGCGGAGTCTATGCAGCCACCAAACATGCCCTGGAGGCCATCACGGATGCACTTCGGTTGGAAGTCGCTCCTTTCGGGATCAAGGTGGTCGCCGTTCGGCCGGGGTTTGTGAACACGGAGTTCAACGAGGCGGCGACTCGAATCACGGGCGACCTCATGAGCAGGACAGATCCAGACTATAGACCACTCTACGAGAAAGCCGGTGCGAGTGTGGGAAAGCTCTTTGTGAATGCGACGGTTCCAGGGCCCGAGGCGATTGCCGATTTGATTCTCGAGGCAGCTCTCTCCGAACATCCCAAGCTCGTCTATTCGGGGGGATTCCTGAGCCAAGAGATGCAGGGGAAGCGCTCTCAACTCGACGATGACGGGTTTTACCGGTTCCTGGGCGAGCTCACAGGGCTTGGATCGCTCAAGGTGTGATCACGAGCACCGGCTCTGTGATGTTTCACTTGCCGATGCAGAAGCGGCTGAAGATCCGGTCGAGAACCTCCTCGTTGGCGGTCGCTCCCACGATCTCGCCCAGGGCCTCAAGACCTCCTTGCAGATCCGCAGCGATGATTTCCAGGGGCAAATTTTTTGCGAGACTTGAAGCAGCGGCCTGAAATTGCCTGGAGGCACGCTCCAAGGCCTCCTTGTGCCTGAGGCTTGGGGCGACGCCGAGATCCGCGGTAACCAAACCGGAGGTGGTGACCTCCACGATGGCTTGGCGCAGCTCCTCGATGCCTTCTCCCTTTAAAGCCGAGATCCTCACCCGGTGAAGTCCTGCGGCAAGCGTCTCAAGGGCTTTCTCGTTGACTCTGGCCGGAAGATCGATCTTGTTGAGCACCACCACGGCGCTCTTGCCGTGCACTCTGGCGAGGAGATCCAGGTCATCTGCGTGAAGGGGGCGGCTCCGATCAATCACGAGCAACACCAGATCGGCTTCTTCCATCTTCTGCTTCGCACGATGAATGCCGATTTTCTCCAACGTCCCTCTGCCTTTTCTGAATCCGGCGGTATCCGTCAAACGAAGGGGGAGGCCGTGCAGGTGAATCGTGGATTCAATGACATCCCTCGTGGTTCCGGGAATGGGAGTCACCATGGCTCTCTCTTCGTTGAGAAGGCGGTTCAGGAGGCTTGATTTTCCGGCGTTGACCCGACCGACAATGACGGTCTTGATGCCCTCCATCCAGACCTTTCGCTGCTCATAGCCTGAGAGGATCCGGGAAACGGGATCAAGGAGGCCCTTTTGTAGGCAAAGAGCCGTTTCTTCCCGGTTGAGGCCGCCGTAGTCCTCTTCAGGGAAATCAATGGCCACTTCCAATCGCGCCAGGAGGTCCAGGGCCTGCTGCCTCAGGGTTTCTATTTCAGAGCGAAGCCGGCCGTGGATCTGACTGCACGCAAGCTGAAGCCCTCTTGCGGATTGGGCGTTGATCAGATCCATGACCGCTTCGGCCTGAGTGAGGTCCACCCTGCCGTTCATGAAAGCGCGAAAGGTGAATTCCCCGGGTTTGGCGGGACGGGCTCCCTCGCGCAGGAGGATTGCCAGAATCTGTCCCAGAAGAAGGGGCCCGCTGTGGGAGTTGATTTCCACGACATCTTCCCGGGTGTAGGAATGGGGCGCGGCCATGTAGGAGACGAGGACCTCGTCCATGGGCGCTCCCCAAGCAGGATCCACGATTTGGCCCAGGTAAAGCCGGTGACTCTGCATGTCCTTCACCGGGGTCCTGGGTTTGAAAATACGGTCGAGGATCTTTCGGGACTCAGGGCCGCTCATGCGGACGATTCCTATCCCTGCCTGACCCATAGGCGTGGCGATGGCGGCGATGGTTTCCTGGTCTGAAGCGTTGGGCCACATAGAAAAACCGGTACACGGTCCAGGATGGATCATTGGACATTGGTCATTGGGCAATGATCATGGCACATTGGAAGAGGATCATTCAATCTTGATGCTGTGGGAGAAGTTGAGTGTCAACTGATCCGTTCCTCATTTGCTTTTGGGGATAATCACCACCCGCTTCAGCAGGCCTTCTCCTCGGCTCTTCGTCTCCAGATGCTCGTCCTCTTTCAGGGCCAGGTGCACGAGTCTCCGCTCCTGCGGGTTCAGGGGATTGGTGGTGACCGGCTTTTTGAATTTTTTGGCCTTTTCGCCCATTTTCAGCGCCAGCTGCGTGATCGCGTCTTCCCTTCTGCGGCGGTAATTTTCCGAATCGATGACCACGTCGATTTTTTTCTCCAGGGCCTTGCTGACCATTTTGTTCACAAGGAACTGGAGGGCGTCCAGGGTCTTGCCTTTTCGGCCGATCAGAAGGCCGGAGCGGTCTCCCTGGATCCTGAGGGTGATCCTCCCCTGCCCGCGGCTTGCGGCGACGGTGGCCTCCACAGGGATAAGGGCCAGGACCTCTTCCAGGGTCCTTTTGGCGAAGGCCACGTCCTCTTCCTGCGGTTCCTCTTTTCTCTCCTCGGGTTCTTCCTGCTCCCCCGGCTCTTCAACTTCAGGGGAAGCCTTCACGGTCACTTTGATTTTGGCCTTTCGGCCTCCGACGAGCCCGAAAATACCCGCAGAGCCGGGCTCCAGGACATCAATATTGAGCTCCTCCACAGGAAGGTTGAGTTCACGGGCCGCATTCTGAATGGCGTCTTCAGTGGTTTTGCCTTCGAATTCGTACGTTTCCATGAGGGTCCTCCAAGGGGCTAAGCCGTTCGCTTGATAATCCGGTATTGCTGGCCAATGGAAAGGACGTTGTTGACCAGCCAGTAGAGTACGAGGCCGGAGGGAAAATTGATGAACATGAAGGTGAAGATCACGGGCATGAGGAGCATGATCTTCGCCTGCATGGGATCCCCTGGGGTGGGGGTCATTTTTTGCTGAATGAACATGGACGCTCCCATGAGCAGCGTCAGCACAGGGATCCCCGACGGCGGGGTCATCAGGGGAATGGCAAAGGGCAGGTGAAACAGCCGGTCCGGCGCAGAAAGATCATTGATCCACAGCACGAACGGAGCGTGCCTGAGCTCAGTCGAGTTGCCCAGGATCCTGAACAGGGCGAAGAACACGGGAATCTGGATGACCATGGGCAGGCATCCGCCCATGGGGTTGACTTTGTAGGTCTTGTAAAGCGACATCATCTCCTTGTTCATCATCTCTTTGTTGCCTTTGTATTTCTCCCGGATCTTGGCCATAAGGGGCTGTATTTTCTGCATCTCCTTCATGGACTTGTAGCTCTTGTGCGTCAAAGGCCAGAACAGAATCTTGATCAGAATGGTGAGAAGAATGATGGCGATGCCGTAATTCCCCGTGTACTGGTTGAAAAACCGAAGCAGGTAGAGCAGAGGCTTTGCAATGATGTCGGTCCAGCCGAAGTCAATGGCCAGATCCAGCTTCTTCCCGATGACTTTGAGAACATCCACATCCCTGGGGCCCAGGTACCAGATTGAACGGGCGGACCACCGGCCTCCCGGTGCGATGCTTTGAGGAGGCGCGCTCCAGAGCCCTTCCAAGACCCCTGAGGAAAGCATGCGGGCCAGGAAGCTGCTTTGCACTTCCGCCTCCGGGACAAAGGCGGTCATGAAGTAATCTTCCTGGTAGGAGATCCAAGCGATCTGGCCGGTAAGGTTTTTTTCCTGCTTCTTCAGGTCTGAAGAGGAAACCTCCTCGTGCTTGTTGTTCAGGAGAAGGGACGCACCGATAAAGGAGTAGTAGCTGGCCGATTCCTTGGGAGGGAGATTGGCGATCTGGGCTCTCAAGATGCCTTCCAAAGGTTTATCCAAAGGGTTGGAAACCGTGAAAAGGTGTTCCAGGGCATAGTGGTCCGGGTCGATGCGGAAAGTCTGCTGCACCCCCAGGCCCTGCGGCGTGGTCGCTGTAAAGGTGAGTTCCCTGGGAGGGCCCCCCGCCTCCAGGGCAAGGGAATTCTCGCTCACGTGATAGGGCAGCGGGCCGGCGTCTTTCAGGGTGGCAGGATCAAAGCGAACGGCCATCAGCGCGGTATTCCCCCGGGCGATTTCCACCAGGGGGGAGTTCGATTCCGCCGTCACTCGGTATTTCTTCAGCTTGAAGCTCTTGATCGCAGCCCCTGTGGTGGAAAAAACGGCTCTATAGAGCGGTGTGTCCACCACGACCTCTTTTTCGTCGGCGGTCGCGGCCGGGGACGGTGCGGATGGGACTGTCGTCTGTGAAGGCGGCGCCTGTGGATAGGCAGCGGTAGGAGCGGCGGAGGGCTTGAGAGCCTCTTCTTCGGCCGGCGGTTCTTTTTTCTCGACGGGCTTGGGCGCGAACAGAACCGACCACGCGATCAGCACGGCGAGAGACAATACAAATGCCAAAATGGTCTTTTTTTCCATGAATACTCCCTGACCCTAGTTTTCTATCATAGGCGGCGGACACCGACCCTGTCTAGGGAAGAGGGTCATAGCCTCCGGGGTGCAAGGGGTGGCATCTGAGAATCCTGGTCACGGACAGAATGCCGCCCTTCAAAATGCCATACCGTTCAAAGGCGAGGCGGGCATAGGTCGAACACGACGGGTAAAAGCGGCAGGAAGGCACAAGGAAAGGGGAAATGAATTTCTGGTAGAAGACAATCATTCCAATGGGGACAACCCTCAGAACATCAATCCAACGTCGAATGGGAGACACGCTCAAGAAGTTCCTCTTTCACTTCACGGAAACCGAGGTTCCCGGCATTTTTTCCTGCAGCAATCACGATGTCGCACCCTGAGGGGAAAAAAGGCTTGTAGAGCCTGAAAACCTCACGGATGAGCCGCTTGACCCTGTTCCTGACGACCGCGCCGCCGACCTTCCTGCTGGCTGTGATCCCCAGCCTCGAATAGCCCAAGCTGTTTTTTGCGATGAAGATCGTGAAGTTCGCCGTACGGAGCTTCTGCCCGAAGCGATTTAAATTGACAAACACCTCACGGGTCAATACCCTTTCGGTCTTCGAGAAGGCGGAAGCAGACCATTCCATCGCGATGCGCTTTTCAGAAGGTTGGGGGACAGCTACACGGTCAAGCGCTTTCGGCCCTTGGCTCTTCTTCTCTTCAGGACCTTGATGCCCCCGGTCGTACTCATTCTTGCCCTAAACCCATGAGTCCGCACCCTTCGGATATTGCTTGGTTGATAAGTTCTTTTCATGGTTTGATGATACCCGTTTTTTGATTGAATTCAAAAACAAAATTAAATAAACAAGAATTGTTTATTTGTCAAGTACAACTCTTCCGGGCCGATAAGGGAGAGTCTTCGTCCCCCTGAAAGGAGTCTGCTCATGCTTCTGGATCCCCTCTTGGGTCTGTTCTCCAATGACCTGGCCATTGACCTGGGAACCGCCAACACCCTGGTCTACGTCAAAGGCAAAGGGATTGTGCTCAGTGAGCCTTCCGTCGTGGCGCTGCGCAAGGACGGCCGGGGGACGAGCAAGGTCCTCGCCGTGGGCCGCGAGGCCAAAATGATGCTGGGGCGAACCCCCGGCAACATCATCGCCATTCGTCCCATGAAGGACGGGGTGATCGCCGATTTTGAGATCACCCAGGCCATGCTGCGGCACTTCATCGAGAAGGTGCACAACCGACGGACCCTGGTGCGGCCGCGCATTATCATTTGCGTCCCCTCCGGCATCACCCAAGTGGAAAAGAGGGCGGTCCGGGAATCCGCCGAGTCGGCCGGCGCCAGAGAGGTTTACCTCATTGAGGAGCCCATGGCTGCGGCCATCGGGGCGGGCTTGCCCATCACCGAGCCCAAAGCCAACATGATCGTGGACATGGGCGGAGGAACGACCGAAGTGGCGGTGATCTCCCTGGCCGGCATTGTGTACAGCAAGTCCGTCCGGGTGGCGGGAGACAAAATGGATGATGCCATCCTGCAGCACATTAAGAGGAAGTACAACCTCCTGATCGGTCTGGCCACGGCGGAGATCATCAAAACCACCATCGGGAACGCCTATCCCACGGAGCAGGTGGAAACCATTGAGGTGAAGGGAAGGGACTTGGTCACGGGAATCCCGAAGATCCTGACCATCGATTCCGACGAGGTGCGGAAAGCCATTTCCGAACAGGTGGACACCATTGTGGAGACCGTTCGCATCGCCCTGGAACAGACGCCTCCGGAGCTGGCTGCGGATATTGTGGACACAGGAATCGTGTTGACCGGCGGGGGAGCGCTTCTTAAAAACTTGGATGTGCTCCTGAGAGAGGAGACCAAACTGCCCATTACCATTACGCAGGATCCTCTGGCCGCGGTCGTGCTCGGCTCCGGAAAGGCGTTGGACAACATGGCCCTTCTGAAAGAGGTGGCCGTGAGGTAATCCTATTTACGGCGGGGCTCAGAGGCATCCTTGAATCCTCTCAGACGAATCAGAACGTACTGGGTGTGGGTCGTCTTCGTCTTCGTCGCGCTGGTGCTCATCTCCTTCCATGTGGGCAAGCGGCGATCCTGGACCCTTGTGGAGCAGGCCGTGATCGAGATGACCGCCCCTGTGCAGAAGTTCATCAGGAAGTCCGCAGAGACCGTGGAGAGCGTGTGGCTGAAGTACTTCAGCCTGGTGGATTTGCGGGAAGAGAATGCCCGTCTCAAAAAGGAAAGAGACGAGCTCCGAATGCAGAACGACCTTTACCGCGAACTGGTCTCCACCCACGGGCGACTTCGAGAACTCCTTCAGTTCAAAGAAAGCCTTCGTTCCCCTATGGTGGCGGCCCAGGTCATCGGCAGAGATCCCACCGGGTGGTTCGAATCCATTCTGATTGACAAGGGGTCCCAGGCCGGGCTGAGGCTCAACATGCCTGTGGTGGATGCCCGAGGGGTGGTCGGCCGCCTGGTGGCGGTCTCTCCCCATTACGCCAAAGTCCTGCTCCTGATCGACCAAAACAGCGCTGTGGATTGCCTTGTGCAGCGCTCACGGGAGAAGGGCATTTTGAAGGGGTTGCCTTCCCGATTATGCCGGCTCCACTATGTGTCCAGGGCTGCGGATGTCGCGGTGGGAGACAAAATCGTCACCTCCGGCATGGACCGGATCTTCCCCAAGGGATTGCCGGTGGGCGAGGTGCTGGAGGTGGTGGATACGCCCTGGGAGTTCTTCAAGGACGTCAGGGTCAAACCCTCTGCGGATTTCTCGAAATTGGAGGAAGTGCTCGTCTTGCTCAAGGAGGATCCTTTATCCAGCCCCCCTCAAAGAACCAAGTAGTCCTGCACGGAGCAGCCTGGATCCTGTCCCTGCTTGCCATTCTCCTCAAAGGAAGTGTGGTGAATGGGATCGCTCCCGTATCTTTCGACATCGACCTGGTGATCGTTTTCACCGCCTGCCTCTTGATGGGCTCGGGCAGCACCGGGGCCGCGGTCTTCGCCTTTGGCCAGGGTCTCCTCATCGATATCCTCTCGGCCGGGTTCCTGGGACTTTTTGCGCTGATCTACGTGGTCGCGTTTCTGTGCCTGGAGCTGGGATCGCGATTCTTCGACCTGCGCTCCGCTCAGGGGCAGTTCCTCCTGGTGAGTCTCGTGGTTTTCCTCAAGCAGATTTTCCTGGTGGGACTTCTGGATGTGTTTGCTTTTGAAGTCCTTCTTTCCGCGTCGCTTTTTTTGTGGTTCGGGGCGTCGGCGCTCTCCAGCGGGTTGATTGCGCCGGTCCTTTTTGGTATCCTGAAGACGCTGCAACTCCGGATCGCAGGAGAAACCAAAGAGACCGCTTAAGGGCGCAAAACGCGGTCTTTTAGATTCCTTTGGTCGAGAGAGGCCTCGCTCTTTTGAGAAACCAAGCGTTTGATCAGGCATCGGTAGAAGTTTTCAGGAAGAGACTGAGCAAAGTTCCCATCCTCGTGGTGGCCGTTTTCGCCGTGCTGCTCCTGAGACTGTGGTTTCTCCAAGTCATTGAAGGCCCCTCCTATCGCGTCCAGTCCGAAAACAACCGGATCCGGCTCCAGGATGTGGCGCCTTTCCGGGGAATGGTTTTCGATCGAAACGGAGAACTCCTCGTTGACAATCGTCCTTCCTTTGATGCTTACGTCATTCCTGAAGAGATCTCGGATCGTCAAGAGCTGATCCAAAGCCTTCAAACCCTCATCGGCACAGATCCCGGGAGTCTCGAGGAGAAACTGGGAAAGGAAGCCCAGAGGTACGGTTTCAGACCGGTGTTGATCAAGAAGAACCTTACCCGGGAGGAGTTGGCGGTCGTGGAGGCCAATCTCTTCAACCTTCCCGGGGTGATGATCCAGATCAAGCCGCAGAGGCATTATCTGCACGGGGAGCTGGCCTCCCACCTCATCGGGTATCTGGGAGAGATCAACGAAGCACAACTCGCCAGCGGCCAGTATCCCGACAACAAACAAGGGGACCTGATCGGGCAGGCCGGAGTGGAACGGGTCTGGCAGAAGAATCTGAACGGGATCCGGGGAGGCGAACAGGTGGAGGTCGATGCGGCCGGTCGCAGACTGAGCGTGCTCTCGAGAAAGCCGCCTGTGGCCGGGCAAAACCTGGGGCTTACGATCGACCGAACCCTGCAAATGACGGCGGAAAAGTGCCTCAAGGGAAAGAAAGGGGCGATCGTCGCGCTCCATCCCATGACCGGCGAGATCCTCGCCCTGGCGAGCAGTCCCGCTTACGATCCCAACGTGTTCGTGGAAGGGCTGAACAAGAGCGAATGGTCAAGGCTGATGTCGGGTAAAGAGCATCCCCTTCAAAACCGGGCCGCAGCAGGGCAGTACGCGCCGGGGTCCACCTTCAAAATCGTGATGGCTCTGGCAGGTCTGGAGGAAGGCGTGGATCCTCGTGAGGAGGTCTTCTGTGACGGAAAATTCATGTTGGGCGATCACATGTTTCGCTGTTGGCGAAAGCAGGGACACGGCCGGGTGGCATTGCACAGAGCCATTGTGGAGTCCTGTGACGTTTATTTTTACAAGCTGGGAAAACGGTTGGGGGTGGACAAAATCCACCACTATGCCAAGATGTGCGGGCTGGGAACGGTTTCAGGCTATGAGCTGGGTGCCGAGAGGGAAGGCTTGATTCCGAGCAGCCCCTGGAAGCTCAAGCGGTTCGGAGTGGCCTGGCAGCCCGGGGAAACCATCTCCACCGCCATCGGCCAGAGCTTCGTGCTGGTGACCCCGCTGCAAATGGCCAGGCTCATTTCCGCTTTTTTCAACGGAGGCATTCTTTACCAGCCAAAGGTCGTCAAATGGGTAGGGAAGGATGACAAGCAGGTCTACCAGTTCACCCCGGAGGTCAACGGACGGATCAAGGCGAAAGAGCAAAACCTCGCCCTGATCCGAAGCGCGCTGGTCGGCGTGGTGAACGAGCCCGGGGGAACCGGCTCCCGATCCAGAATCAAAGCGCCGGGGGTCCTGGTGGCCGGTAAAACAGGGACCGCCCAGGTCGTTGCGCTGGGCAAGGAAAAACCGGTTCAGAAAGGCGAGGAACCGCCTCCCGACTTGAACGATCACGCCTGGTTCGTGGCGATCGCCTCTGCAGACAAACCGGAGATCGCCGTGGCCGTTCTTGTGGAAAACGGGGGGCACGGCGGCAGTGCGGCGGCCCCCATGGCCAGGGAGATGTTTGAAGCCTTTTACAGCAAATGAAGATTTCACCACAGAGGCACAGAGGACACAGAGAGGGATCTTTATTTTTTCGCCTGTCGGGAGATACCGACAGGCGAAAATAGACTCTCTCTCAAACCGGTCATGAGCGATTACAACGATTCTGCAGCCAAGGGCTTCAGGAGCGAACTTTTGCATTTGCGCCGTCGGTGGCGGGGCAAATGAAAAGATTCTCTTCTTGCTCTCAGTGCCTCTGGGGTGATGATTAAGGATCAAGGGCATGTTTGATCGACGATTGCTTCAACATTTTGACTGGGTCCTGCTCCTGCTGCTCATCGTCATCGGTTTTGTGAGCGTGCTCAACCTCTACAGCGCCACCTACCCGATCAAGGGCTCGGGAGGCTCCCAGATCTTCTTGAAACAGATCTACTGGTTTCTTCTGGGGATCGGGGTCATGCTCTTCATGACCACCTTTGACTATCACCTGCTGGAGCGTGTGGCTTACCCTGCCTATTTTTTCTCTATCGGGCTTCTGTTCTTGGTGGCCCTGATCGGCGATGCTCGCTCCGGATCCCAACGGTGGTTGAGCTTTGGCGGGATTTCCCTTCAGCCCTCGGAGATGGTCAAGATGACGCTGATCATCAGCCTGGCCAAGTTTTTCAATGACCGGAGCCACCTCAATGAATTCGGGTTGCGGGAGCTTTGGCAGCCCTTCGTGCTCATCGCGGTGCCTGCCCTGCTGATCGTGAAGGAACCGGACCTGGGCACGGCCCTTCTGGTGATCGGCGTTTCATTTTCCATTCTGCTCTTCGCGAAAATGAGGTGGAAATCCCTTCTGGTCCTGATCCTCTCCGGGGCGTGCGCGGCCCCCTTCCTCTGGGTGCACCTCAAGGAGTACCAGCAGCGCCGCCTTTTGACCTTTTTGAGTCCGGACCTGGACCCCCTCGGAGCGGGATACCACATCAACCAGTCCAAGATCGCCATCGGGTCGGGAATGGTTTGGGGCAAAGGATTTCTGAACGGAACGCAGACGCGGCTCCATTTTCTGCCGGAGCAGCACACGGATTTCGCCTTCTCGGTTCTTGCGGAGGAGTGGGGTTTTGTGGGCGCGGTGTGCCTTCTGCTCCTTTACCTCTTTTTGATCTTGTGGGGCATTCAGATCGCCCTCAGTTCCAAAGACAAGTTTGGGACGATCATCGCCCTGGGGGTGGTCGCGATCGTTTTCTGGCAAACGGTCATCAATGTGGGCATGACCACGGGACTGCTCCCGGTGGTGGGCATTCCGCTGGTGCTTTTCAGCTACGGAGGGTCCTCCATCCTGTCGACCATGGTCGGCATGGGGCTCTTGATGAACATCAGCATGAGACGATTCATGTTTCAGTGAGTCTTGCCGGATTTTTTCTTGCGAAGCCCCCGAGGACGTGCTACAAGCCACTGCTGAATTCCCGGAGAGGGCTTCATGAAACGAAGAGACGAGATCAACGCCTTTTTAGGAAGAAACACGGAGTTCGAGGGAAAGCTGTCTTTTTCCGGGACCATTCGAATCGACGGACGGTTCAAGGGGGAGATCCTGGCGGACGGCACCCTGATCGTCGGAGATAGCGCGGTTCTGGAGGCGGACATTCGGGCTCCCCACCTGGTGGTGTGCGGGGAAATTCGGGGCAATCTTTTCGCCTCGGAGAAGGTGGAGATCCATCCTCCCGGGAAAGTGTTCGGAAACTTGCAGGCTCCGGTTGTGGTGATGGACGAAGGAGTTGTTTTCGAAGGCTGTTGCCGGATGCAGAATATCCAGAGCCCGGAAGACAAGGATCCTCAGCCGCACGAATAGGTCCAGAAAAAAAAGCTGAGGATCAAACAAAAAATTTGACAAAGGGATTCGTGTTTTTGTAAAAGCCATCGCGAGTCCTTCGATTTGCAAATCGAAGCACCAAGGAGGAATAGGTTCTATGATCATGCCGGACTATACCCTGTTTCTCCAGTTAGCGAATTTTCTCTTCCTACTCTTTATCCTGAACATCATCTTGTACAGACCGGTTCGCCGGGTTCTCGGCAAGAGAAAAGCGGAAATCGACGGTCTGCAGCATTCCGTGAGCGAATTGGAAGGGAATGCCGATCGTTTCGCCGGCGAGCTTGAAGAAGGCAAAGCCCAGGCCAGGAAGATGGGAACTCAGGAGAAGGAAACCCTGCGACGAGAAGGTCTGGAGGAGGAAAAGAAGCTCCTAAAGGAGGCGGCTTCAGCTTCTGGAGAACGAATGGGGCAGGCCAGAGGGGAGATGGAACGTAAGCTCCTGGAGGCCCGGGGAGCCCTGGAAAAGGAAGTTCACCTTTTCTCCAAAGAGCTTGCTGAGAAGATTCTGGGGAGGAGCGTTTGATGGAGACAGATCGCAAGAGTAGAGGAAAACGCTTCTTCTTGGCCGGGAGTGCGGTTGCCGTCGGTGTTCTGCTCTCTTCTCCAGTTTTTGCCGCAGGCGGGGCCGATCGGACGGCGGATCTTTTTGACCTGCTGTATCGGTGGATCAATTTCGCACTGCTCGTGATCATTCTCGTTGTCGTTCTTAGAAAAGTTCCGATCAAAGACTATTTCCTGTCGCGGATTGAAGGGATCAAGAAGGAGCTGGAAGACCTGAAACGACAAAGGGAGGAGGCCCAACAAAAGGCCCGCGAGCTGGAACGCAAGCTCAAGGCCTTCGAAGGGGAGCGCCAAACGATTTTGGAAGAGTACCGCGCGGAGGGTCTCGCCGAGAAGCAGAGAATCCTGGCCGAGGCCAGGGAACGCGCCAAGCAGATCCTTCAGCAGGCGGAAGTGAGCATCCAATACGAGATGCAGACGGCAAAGGAAAAACTGAAAGAAGAAGTGGTCGCCCTGGCCGCACAAAGGGCGGAAGAGATCATCGCTCGAGAGATGACGGACAAGGACCAGGACCGTTTGGTCAATGAATTCATAGAAAGGCTGGGCAAAACGCATTGATACGCTCAAAAGTTTCTAAACGCTATGCCAAGGCGCTGCTGAGTCTTGGAATGGAAGACGGCCGCTTCCAGGAATACGGGAAAGAGCTGCAGGATTTTTCCTCTTTTTATGCGTCCCACCACGAGTTGAACCAGGCCATATCCAACCCGGCGTTCACGCTGGAAGAACGAAAGCGCCTCCTGAGGGCTTTGCTGGCCAGGAGCGGCTACTCGGAGACGATCCGGAATTTTTTGAGCCTCATTCTCGACAAGAACCGGATCAGGGCCGTTGAAGAGATCAACGCCTTTTACGGGCAATTGACCGACGAGGTGTCCAACACCGTTCAGGCGGATGTGGTCGTGCCCAGGCCTCTCAGCGCAGAGGCCGAGAACAAACTGGGAAAAGCCCTGGAGCAAATGACCGCCAAGAAAGTCCGAATGGCGATCCGGCAGGACGACCGCATCCTGGGAGGCATTGTCGTCAAGATCGGCGATCTGGTGGTGGACGGGAGCGTGAAGACCCAGCTCCAAGGGATCAAAGAATCACTGAAAAGGGGTGAGTAAAGGGCATGGAAATCAGAGCAGAAGAAATCAGTCAGATTATCAGGGGCCAGATTAAGGACTATCAAAAAAAGGTCGAGATGAGCGAGACCGGAGTCGTCCTCTCCGTCGGAGACGGGGTGGCGCGGGTCTATGGCGTGCAGAATGCCATGGCCATGGAGATGCTGGAGTTCCCGGGAGGGATCTTCGGCCTGTGCCTCAATCTGGAAGAGGACAATGTGGGTGTGGCCATCATGGGCGACGACACCAAGATCAAAGAGGGGGACACGGTCAAACGGACGGGCCGCATCGCCGAAATTCCCGTGGGGGAGCCGGTGCTGGGCCGCGTGATCGATGCGGTGGGCAACCCTCTGGACGGCAAGGGACCGATCAACGCGAAAGAGTTCCGAAGAATCGAGATGGTCGCCCCGGGGGTCATCGCGAGGCAGCCGGTGAAGGAGTCCATGTACACGGGGATCAAGGCCATCGACGCCATGACGCCCATCGGCCGCGGCCAGCGGGAGCTGATCATCGGAGACCGGCAAATCGGCAAGACCGCCATCGGCGTGGATGCCATCATCAACCAGAAGGACTCGGGCATCTACTGCATCTACGTGGCCGTGGGTCAGAAAAAATCCACCGTGGCCCAGGTGGTGGACGTGCTGACACGTCACGGGGCCATGGCCTACACGACCGTGGTCGCCGCGTGCGCGAGCGACCCCGCGACCCAGCAGTACATAGCGCCCTACTCCGGCTGCGCCATCGGCGAGTATTACCGGGACAAGGGCCAACACGCCCTCATTATCTACGACGATCTTTCCAAGCAGGCCGCCGCGTACCGCCAGGTGTCTCTGCTTCTGAGAAGACCGCCGGGACGCGAAGCGTTTCCGGGCGACATCTTTTACAACCACTCCAGGCTTCTGGAAAGGGCGGCGAAATTGAACGACTCCCTCGGGGGGGGATCGCTCACGGCGCTTCCCATCATCGAGACCCAGGCCGGCGACGTGTCTGCCTACATTCCGAACAATGTGATCTCCATCACCGATGGGCAGGTCTAGCTGGAGACGGGCCGTTTCTTTTCCGGTTTCCGGCCGTCCATCTACTTGGGTCTCTCGGTGTCGCGCGTCGGCTGCTCCGCTCAGACCAAGGCCATGAGAAAGGTGGCCGGCAGTCTTCGTCTGGACATGGCCCAGTACAGGGAGCTGGAAGCCTTCGCCCAATTTGGAAGCGACCTGGACAAGGCGACGCAGCGGCAGCTCAATCGGGGCCGCAGGCTGGTTGAAATTTTGAAACAGCCTCAATACCAGCCGATGCCTGCGGAAAAGCAGGTGATGATTCTCTTTGCAGGAACCTTCGGGTACCTGGACGAGGTTCCCATTGAATCCGTGAGCGAGTACGAGAAGCAGATGCTCGAATTCATGAGCGCCAAGCATCCGGAGATTTTGAAAGAGATCAAGGAAAAAGCGATCATCAATGAGGCCCTGGAAGACAAAATGAAGAAGGCTCTGGAGCAGTTCAAAGAGATGTTCCAGCCGGCCTCAAGATCCTAGACTTCAAGGGGAATGGATGGCAACGCTAAGAGATATCAAGCAGAAGATTTCTGGTGTAAAAAAAACCAAGCAGATTACCCGGGCCATGAACATGGTGGCTGCGGCGAAGCTCCGAGGCACCCAGGGCAAGATGGAAAATTTCGATCCCTATGCCCGCAAATTCGCCAAGGTCCTGGGAAATCTGGCCGGCCGCATTGACCCGGACATTCATCCTCTTCTTGGGAAGAGAGAAAAGGTCTCCAGGGTGGAGCTTCTCCACTTCACGGCCGACCGGGGCCTGTGCGGCAGTTTCAACATGAACTCCATTACGAGAGCGGAGAAGTGGATGAAGGAGCAGGCCGCCAAAGGGGTGGAGGTCCGTCTCACCCTTATCGGGAAAAAGGGCAGAGACTACTTCAAGAGAAAGGCGGTTGCCGTGACTGCGGCCCACACCAATATCTATGGGACCGTGGATATTTCTTTCGTCAACAAGATGACCGCGGGCTTTATCCAGAGGTTCATGGCCGGGGAAGTGGACGAGGTCTACATGCTTTTTTCCCGGTTTGTGAGCATGGCCAAGCAGGAGCCCACCCTGGTGAAGCTGATCCCCATCGACCCTCCGAAACAGGAGGGTGCGGAAACCGGACGGGTGG
>Ga0073932_1004417_pt1 | contig 16740 bp, 7 predicted proteins | sample DewCreD2012metaG_FD_76967 | JGI IMG/M metagenome (GOLD analysis project Ga0073932, IMG submission 76967) | Hot spring sediment bacterial and archeal communities from British Columbia, Canada, to study Microbial Dark Matter (Phase II) - Dewar... ... | reverse complement strand
CGCGACGGACGGAAAAGATACGTGGGACGGACGATCTCCGGAACAGCCGGTCGCCACATTGGCGCGCGCCGCCACGCTTGCGGCTTGTGGTGGCGTCATCCTGCTGCGCCGCGGCCACCTTTGGCGTGAAACCATGAAGCCCCTTGCCGATCGCCTGACCATCGGCGCCTACGGGGACGGAGCATTGCCCGTGATCAGCGGCGCGGATGCCGTCGTGGGGCTATCGGCTTCAGAAACCGGGCAGCCCAATCGCTGGACGGCTCCTTTGTCGAGGAATCCCGCGCAAGTGTTTGTGGATGGCCAACGCGGACAGCGCATGGCCGCCGCCTCGGAGATCGCCGCCCACGGACAATGGTATTGGGACGCCACGACCGGCGTACTCACCATCCAAGGCGGGAAGGACCTTGCGCCGATTGTCGAGGCGTCCGTGCGCGATACGGGGATGGATTTGCAGGGCCGCATGGGTATGACGATCCGCCATGTGCGCATCGAACGCGCCGGATGCGACGGCATCCTCGCGCGCACGCTGGATGGCAGCACGATCGAGGAATGCGAGGTTGCCGACTGCTATATCGCCGGAATTCAACTCGGCGGCAAAGACCTGCGAACGAATATTTTGATACGCCGCAACCGGATTTCGAATGCCGGCTGCACCGGCATCGGATTCGGCGGACGTCTCCATAACGGGATCATCGAAGAAAACGAGGTCAGCGCTTGTGGAGCGCTCACCCAGCACGTCGTGGGCGGAGGCGACGGGCGCGAGAAAAGCTTTGAGTGGACCGGCGGCATCAAAATCTGGGGCTGGGGCGCCGACGGCTGGGTGGGCTATTTCGCCATCCGTCACAACACCGTGCGCGGCTGCAAGCCCGTTGCGTGGGCGCCCAAGCCGGCGCAAACACATGGGCATGGCATCTGGGCGGACGAAGTGCTGAAACCATCCGCCCGCCCTGAGATCTATGGCAACATCGTCTCGGACTGTCATGCCAACGGAATCTACCTCGAAAAAACGGACGATCACGATGTCTTTGACAACCTGGTTTATGACTGTGCGCAAATCCGCTATACTGCCGCAATCCAGGCGCAGTCCAATCCTTTCGGCTATGATGTGGAGCGGGATCAGCCCGACAATAACGCTCCGCGGAAGGTATCAGGGAACCGGGTATTCCACAACACGGCGGTGGGCGGCTGGTGGTCATTTTCCGTCAGCGCGAGTTCGCCCCACTGCTCCATTTCCAACACCGACGTGCGGGATAACATTTTTGTCCGCCGCAATGGCAGCCCCGGCTGGTTGTATTTGCATGGCGGCGGATCCAACGACGGCGTTCATGGAAGCGGAAATCTCTACGTGAATAACAACTTTGGCCCCGAAGGCAAAGGCGCCAGCTGGGTCTGGGGCAAAACTAAACATGAGACGTACAAAGGATTGGAGGCGGCAAGCAACGGCGCGGTGTCTGCGTCGGTTCCGGGCAATCCTCTCTTCGTTGGCGCAAACAATGGCGACTTCAGCCTGTCCAACGCTTCTCCCTGCATCGGGCGGGCGAGCGATGGGGGCAATCTGGGTTTCAGAAATCAAGGCAATGCGAGCCGAGCAACACTTTCATGGCGGGGCTTTGATTAAAACGATGGGGAAATCTGGGCTTCAACACTTTTAAGGAACCAGGAGTTAGGACTATGAACCGACGCGATTTCATCTTTTCAAGTATGGCCGGGGCCACTCTGACCGCTTTGCCGATGGATCTGTGGGCTGCGGGCGGCAAAGACCGTCCGAACATCATTTTGATCCTTGCGGATGATTTGGGATACGAGACACTCGGCGCCTATGGCGGCACGTCTTACAAGACGCCTGAACTGGACGCAATGGCGGAAAGCGGCGTCCGTTTCCAACATTGCTATTCCCAACCGCTTTGTACTCCGTCGCGCGTGGAACTGCTGACCGGTATTTACAATGTCCGCAATTACCGGCGTTTCGGCTATATGGACCGGGATCAGGTCACGTTCGCCCAGTTGTTGAAGAAGGCGGGTTATGCCACGTGCGTATCGGGCAAGTGGCAACTGGGACGCGACCCCGACGCGCCGTTGCACTTCGGCTTCGATGAATACTGTCTTGGGAATTTCATCAAGGCGGGTGGCCGATACGCCAACCCCGACCTGAATACGAACGGCAAGTATGAGAGATTCGAGGGCAAGTATGGACCGGACCTAATCAACGAATACGCCCTCCAGTTCGTGGAGCGCAACAAGGACCGGCCGTTCCTTCTGTATTATTCCATGATTCTGACGCATGATCCGTTCCAGCCGACGCCGGACTCGGCAGATTGGGGCAAAAAAGCGGATGATAATATGGCCGCCCAGTATTTTTCAGATATGGTGGCATACATGGACAAGATGGTCGGCAGGCTCGCTCGCCGATTGGATGATCTAGGAATACGCGAGAACACGATTATCCTCTTCGCGGGTGACAACGGGTCACCCAACCCCGTCACATCACAGTGCAACGGAAGGTCAATCAAGGGCGGCAAAGGCAAGATGGAGGACGGCGGGACGCGCGTTCCGTTGATTGCGAGTTGGCCCCGCTATATTAAGAAAGGCCGCGTGTTGGAAGACCTTGTGGATTTCAGCGACTTTATGCCAACTGTGTGTGAAGCGGCCGGGGTGAAGGCGCCCGAGGAACTGAAGATTGACGGACGGAGTTTTCTGCCGCAGCTCAAGGGCGAGAAGGGCGACCAGCGCGAATGGATATACTGTTGGCACTCCCGAGACGGCGGCCCCACGGGCAGTGAATGGGCACGGAACCAACGCTACAAGATGAGTCGCGGCGGCGAGCTGGTCGAAGTTCTGCCCGGCGGCGAGGAAGTGGCAGCCAAAGCCGATGACCCGGAAGCCCGGAAGGCGCGGCCGATTCTGCAGGCGGCGCTGGACAAGTATAAGGATGCCCGTCCGGAGTCTTTCAAGGATCCGCAAGGGGAGCCAAAGTAAATCGTGTTCTGTCGGTCTGGCTTGCCGCTGGTATTTGACACTCGATGGAAGGAACAAGAATGAAAACCAATGCCACAGTCGGAGGGGGCGCGCCGCATCGCGTGACCGACCATGGCGCAGTAGGCGATGGGGTAACCAAATGCACCGAAGCCATCAATGCAGCGGTGCGCGCGGTTGCGGAGTCGGGCGGCGGCGCGGTGGTCTTCCCGGCGGGGACCTACTTGAGCGGAACGGTCCGCTTACGGTCGCGCGTGACGCTCGATCTTCGGCCGGGCGCGGTTCTGCTGGCATCGCCCGATATCGCCGACTTCCCGGAGCATCCGCCCGACGACGCCATCTCCCGCCACCTGACGCGCGGCGGGCCGACGCGTCACTTCATCCTGGCGGTTGACTCCGAGGGTGTTGGCCTCCGCGGTCCGGGAGTCATTGATGGCAACGTCGAGGCGTACCACGGCCCAGCCTCCGAGCGGAAGCCATATACATGGACCGGTTCGCGCGGGCCGCGCTACCGGCCGATGGTCGAGTTCCTCCACTGCCGCGATGTGCGCGTCGAGGGTGTGACGCTCCGCAACAGCCCGGGCTGGACTTGCCACTTTGCCTCGTGCGACGGCGTCTCCGTGCGCGACGCGCGCCTTTTCAACTATCTTTACTCCGGCAACAGCGATGGCCTGGATATCGACGGCTGCCGCGACGTGATCATCACGGGCTGCCACATCGAGACCGGCGACGATGCCATCGTGCTGAAGACCTGTCACGGGTCGCGGTCCTGCGAGCGCGTGGTTGTCGCAAACTGCCTGCTGCGCTCGAACTGCGCGGCCTTCAAGATCGGCACCGAGACCTGGCACGACGTGCGGCATGTGGCTGTGTCGAACTGCGTGGTCCACCGCAGCTCGCGCGCCGTGCAAATCTTCTCGCAGGATGGGGCGACAGTTGAGGATATTGCCGTCAGCAACCTCGTGGTCGACACCGACTGCGGGATAACGCTCAATCGGCCCCTGCACCTCGACCTCTGCCGGCGGCGCTGCAACAAGATCGTGGGGTTTGATCACGACGCCAGGCCGGTCGGCCGCATTCGGCGCGTGGCGATTCAGAACGTAACGCTTAACACCGACGGTCGCATCCTTCTCACGGGCGGCGACGGCGGGCGCCTTGAGCAGATTCACCTCTCGCAGATCGCCATGCGCATGCCCTGGATCGAGGATCCTGAGTCCGTGAAGGATCTCTCCGATTCCCTGCAAAGCTCGATCGCGGTCCCCGAGGCGCGGCTGGCGCGCGCCGCGCTTGTGGCCGCAAACATTGACGATTTCGATTTGCGCGGTTTCAGCGTTAGCTGGCCCGGCGAGGGTGTGCCAGCGGACTACCTGCCGAAGCACGAACGCGGCGTCCTTGTCCGCGACCCGCGGAAGCAGTTCCATCCGCTCCCGCCGTTCCACGCCCTGTGGCTCGAGGGCATCCGCAACGGGACGATCGACGCGCCGGGGCTTCGCGCCTCGTGCCCGGGCATCGACGCGATTCGGCGCGAGGCGTGCGAGGACTTGAGGATACGGGAGGACCAACCATGACAGAAAGCAGGAGTATTCTTGCCATGATCGCATCCAGATTATCGGTGATATTGTTGGCGCTTATCGCCGCGAGCATTTGCGGGATTGTTCCATCCGCCGGCACAGAGGCGAGACAGGTATCCGGCGGTCCGGTTTCGCCCCAGGCGGTCTTGGCGCAATTGGCGAAGTCGGGTGGCGGCTTGGCCTGCGTGACGCGGGCCGATTGCGTGGATGCCGCGATGGAACTGGCGCGCAATCCACGGTGGGTCGTGCACGTGTTGCTCCCGGAAGCCGGGAAGGCGCAGGCCGTTCGTGCCAGGGCGGCCGAAGCGGGTTTGTTGGGCAAGACGCTGTTCGTCGAGCAGGGAAGCGCCGAACATCTCCCGCATGCGGACCATCTGTTGGATTTGCTGATCACCGGGCCGGAGACGCCTGAGGCAGAGGCTTTGCGGGTGATCTCTCCCATCCGGGGCCGCGCATTCATCGCAGAGAAAATTCTTACAAAACCCGAATTGATTGGCAGCGACTGGTGGACGCACCGCGTGCGCCGCGCGGATAACAATCCCGCGTCGGAAGACACGGCATTCGCTCTTCCGGCGATGCTCCAGTTTGCGGCCATGCCCTTTTACACGGCGTATCAGGGTTCCCTGCTGGTTGACGGTGGGCTGCGCATCGAACTCTATGACTGGCTGCAACGCTATGGTTTGGGAACCGACCGCCGGTTGCTGGTCGGCCGGATGCTTGCCCGAAGCCTCTACAACGGCCAGGTGGTCTGGAATCGCGAGCTGCCCAAAACCGTGGAGCCGGACGCCCAAATCTGCGCGCTTCACAAGGGCCGCATCTACCTGGTTGGAGACGACGACTGCCGTGTCCTGGTGATAGACGCCGAAACGGGCAAAGACCTCGATGTCATCCGGTTTCCCGACGAGGCAGACCGCCGGGTGACCTGGATCGGCATCGAAAACGATTCTCTGTATGCTCTCTTGAGCGACTGGCCCGACCCGGAAACCGTGGGAAGCCTCATGAAGCACACCGCCAAGGTGAATGCGTATCTGGCAGCCCGGCAGCGGGGAGAGCGATACGAGGAAAAGAAAGAGACGCCGAACCCGAAGCGCACAGGGGCATTCGTTTGCCATGATCTCAAGGAGGGGCGGCTTGTCTGGCGGCACGATGAGAAGCGGATGATCAATCATCAGAACGTGGCCCTTCACGGCGGGCGGCTGTTTTTCTTCAGTGAGGGCGCGCGGCTGGCCTGCCTGGACTCCAACGGAACATTGGTCTGGGAAAACAAGGAAGGAGCATGGCTGGAGGAATACCGCCAGGAATGGAGCGGGCGCTACCATAACTACAATCTTCACAACATGAGCATGATGGTGGTGGGACCGGAGGGCCATCTGGCGATGCAGCGGCTGGAGCGCCGGATGCATATCTTCGAGACTGCCAGCGGGAAATTGCTGTGGTCGTCGGAGAAACCCCTCTACAAACCCACGCTTCAGGGCATGGCGTTTATCAAGAGCACGATTAACGGCCAATTGGATGCCAACACTGGACAAAAACTTGAAACGCCCTTCGGAATTCGTATGGGGGGCCATTGCGGCTACCGCGCCTGGGTCCCGGCCTTCGAAGGCGTGTTGGGCCACCTGTCCTTCTACTACAAATCGCCCTGCGCGATCCCGCCCATTGCAGCCGGTGGCGTGCTCAACTACTTTCCAAGTGTCTGCAACTGCTCTTTTTTCGAGCGCGGCGCAGCTGGCTTTATGGCCAACAAGACCATCTTGCAGCAGGTGTCTGAGAAGCCTGAACATCCTCTGTTCAAGGGAATCGCCTATGGCAAAGATCTGGTTGGGAGTGTGAGGATGGAGGCCGGGGATTGGCCGCAGTATCGCGGGGATGCGCGCCATCAAGGGGGTTGCGTGTCAGGGGTGCCAACGACTGTCACGCTGCGAATGGCAAAGCCTCTGGCGCAATCCTTGGCTGTCCCGCCGGGGCATTTTCAGAACCGCTGGGAATGGCTGGACCGTGCCACCCCTCCGGTCACAGCCGGAGGTCTGGCCTTCTACGGTCTCAGCACGGGTCTGCTTCGGGCCGTCCGTGTCAGCGATGGTATCGAGGCATGGTCGTTCTGGACCGGTGGGCCTGTTTACACCGCCCCGGCCATCGCCGACGGCCGCCTGTATGCCGGCAGCGGGGACGGATGGGTGTACTGCCTTGATGCCGCCAATGGCGAGTTAATCTGGCGCTGGCGTGGGGCGCCCGCTGAACGCAAGATCATGGTCTATGACAAGATGGTCAACACCTGGCCGGTCATGGCTGTGCTGGTGGTGGATGGCGTGGTGTATGGCAACGCGGGCTTTCAACAAATCAACGGGTGGTCGAGCTTCGCTCTGGACGGGAAGACGGGGCAGCCGCATTGGGCGCGCTGGCACGAGCCTATTGAGTTGCCGGAGCACTACTCCTGGCTTGACGACGGTTTTGGTCTCGTGGGCCACCCTGCCCTGGTGGGACAGAACCTGCGAGCCGGGGACTACGCGCTCTTCCCGGGGATTGTGGACGCGCGCACCGGCCAGACACCCGCTGCAGAAGATGATACCCGGACCACGATCATCGCCTGGCCCGGCGGACCCGACCCGGAATGCATTGCGCTCGATAGCGAAACGGTTTTGCGCGGCGGCCACACGCTGCTGGCCAATCCCGACCTTCGATCCTACAAGTCATCGGCGAGTCTGCGCGAATACCGGGCGGAGTCCTATCGCGCCCCAGCAAACAAGAAGAGCAAGGCAAGCAGCCGATCCAACATGAAATCGCAGATGGTTCTGGCGAGCTGCCCGGCGGCGCCGGCGATTGTGGGTGATTGTCTGGCGGTCGTTGGGGGAAAGAAAGACAACAACACCCTGATGGTCTTTGATCGGAAGACTCTGAATCCTTCCAAAGGAACCACCCAGGAATGGACCGAGAAGAAGGCCCTGTGGTCTCAGGCCGACAAGGCGCTCAACGGCGTGGCCGTCTGCCCTGACGCGGTTCTTGCCCTCGAGGGAACGCCCGTTGTGGATGAAGTCACAAAGATCGCTTCCATCGAGAAGTGGATGCTTCGCGCCTATGATCGAAAGAACGGGGCGCTGCGGTGGAGCGTGGACCTCCCCTGTGAACCGGCGCTGAACGGTGTGGCGCCGGGGTCAGATGGGAGTTGGGTGGTGACGCTGCGTGATGGAAATGTCGCAATTGCCCGCCGCGTTCGATGACGGGTTTGCGTTTGCGATTCTATCGAAAGGGCCTGACGAATGCTGGATAACACGGAATCCATTCCAACGGAGGTTAGAGGATTGTGATGAATATCCGCAATGGCGCATTCACATTCCTGCTGTTTGTTGTATTGGCCGCAATGGGCGGCCCCCCAACGGCAGCCGCTGAAGAGGCAGACTGGTATTCGGTGGAAGGCTCCCCGCATATCACCGTTCCGTCGGAGATGTTTTCGCCGGCGGTGGAAATCACGGTTGTTCACGAGCATGCCGATGGCCCGCCGACCGTGGATTACGCTTCGGGCGTCCTGGTCAATCGCCATATCTGGCCGGGGCGTTCGATCAAGCCCTATGAGCGCATCACCCGCAACAGCCCTGGAGACGATGAATCTCCCCAGGGCGCCCGCCTGCCGCTGGCGCTGTTTCCGAGACGCGAGGGCATCGCCTGGGGCGGGGAAATGCTCACCACCGCGACCCTCGATGGCGTCCGGACTTCGGATGAGCCGGACACGCGCACCCTCCATCAGAAACAGTGGGACTACATTCAAGCGCACGTGGAAAGGGCCTTTGAGCATTATTCCGCAACGCGCAAATATATCTGGCCCGAAGGCGACAAGAAGCCGCGCGGGACTGCGCCCGGCAAACTGACTCCCTGGCAGAAGTTTCACGCCATTTGCAACTACGCTGCAGCCTGGCAGGGCCGCGAACCAGGCAGCAATCGTTTCGGAATTCATCCCGTGGATGTCCTGCACCATGGACACCATTGCGGCGGCGTCAGCCAGATCATCATGTCGATGTTTCATGTCGCGGGATTCGAGTCGCGGATATTGGCCTGGAGTTGCCACGCCTCCACGGAGGTGAAAATCGGCGACAAATGGGTCTTTGCCGATATGATCATCCGGGGAGGCGGCGAATTCCGCAGCTGCCACAGTTGGGCCGAGATTTCGGCCGAACCGAAGTTGATTATGCCGGCGGTCTTAAGCTTCATCGCCAAGCCCACGGCGCGGGAATCTCTTGTCTATCTCTATCGCTCGCCGATGTATTGGCAGTTCAGCATCCCCGCGCGCGAGTCTGAATTCCCCAAACAATATATGCTGGGCGTGCGCTATAATCCTTCCACCGCCTCAGCCCTGTATCCAGAACTGCGTATTCACCTTTTTCACATCCGTAAGGACGCCAGGCCGGCGCTGAAAATCTGTCAGGCCGGGCTTGGGGATCAGGCGCTCGTCCCCCTCCGCAAAGGGCAGGCGCTGCGCAAGCGATTCTTCATCAGCGATTGCCGCGACAATCCGATTGTCGAAGCCAAGGCTCTCATTCGCATTCGTTCCGGCCTCAATCCCGAAGAGTTCACCTGCGCATTGGACGGGCGTGAATTGCCGCCCGGAGTGAAAGAAGATGGGGGGCTTGTCTTGCAGGTGGCTCCACCGCTGTTGTCGCCGGGCGAGCACGAACTGATCGTGCGAAAGTCCGGAGGAGAAGAAACCAAAGCGGCGGATGTGGCCTTTTACGCGGATGTTGTTCGTCCTTACCTCAATCCGATCAGCGGCGGCGCCGTCCGTCTGAACGCCACACACTGGCCGGAAAAGATAGACGATCCGAACGCGAAGAAGCCGCAGCCGGATGCGGCGCAGCAGGAATAGACGGCGGCGCGGGAAGGAACGCTTGGGGAAAGGTGTGTTCACCCGCGACTTCAGTAGCCAGTCACATTCATTCTATGAAAGGAAAACAACATGTTTCTCATTCAAAAAGGCGCTGTGGTGGTCGTCGCCCTTGTGGTCGCCGGGGCGGCGGCGCAGGAGCAAACTATGGACGGCGGGGATACTCCGCCGCCCGCCCCTCCGGCTTTCACGCTGACGCCCCAGGATGCGACTTGGTTTCCCTTCCCGACCGGCGGCAAGCACGGCGTGCCCGTGGACTTGAGTTTTCTCAACAAGGATGAGGCGGGAAACTACATCCCCGCGGGCGCGCACGGTTTTCTGACGGTGAAGGATGGCGATTTCGTTTTCGAGGACGGAACGCCGGTGAAGTTCTGGGGCATGAACTGCTGCGCGGGCGCCGTCCTGGGAAGCGAAGAGCGCTCCGTTGAAATCACCGAGCAAATGGCCCGCGCCGGATGCAACCTGGTCCGGTTGCATCACCTGGATAGTTGGTTCAGGCCGCTGATTGACTATAACCATCCCGACGGCACGACGCAGCATCTGAATCCCGAGTCCATGCGCGTGCTGGACCGCTTTATCGCCGAAGCCAAAAAGCGCGGGATTTATGTAAATCTCGATCCTTGGGTGCAGCGGTATTTCAAAGAAGCCGACGGCGTCGCGGACTACGGCAAGATGGGCAAGAATGGAAACTTCAATCTGCACCCTTACGTGTATTTTGATCCGCGGATGCAGGAACTGATCAACAAGCAGCGGCGCGACGTCTGGACGCATGTCAACGCCTTTACCGGCCTGGCCTACAAGGACGACCCGGCCATCGCCCTGACCGAAGTTATCAACGAGGGACTGCTCCATAATCTGAACGGCGTCACTCAAGAACCTTACCGAAAAACAGTCCGAGACCAATACGCCGCCTGGGCCGCCGCGAACGGCGGATTGCCCCTCGAAAAGGTGGATTTGTTTGGAAAGGGCGTGGATGACAACAGCCTGCGGTTTCGTTCCCACCTGCATCGCGCATTCTACAAGAACTCCTATGATTTCATGCGCTCGATCGGCATCCGGATTCCCATCAACATGAACAACTGGGGTTTCTTTACCTGGGTGATGGCGACGCAGTCGGAAGGCGACTTCATGGACCGCCACCACTACTACGGCGGCGATCAGCTGGGACCAGGCAAGGGACTGGGCAATCTGTGGCTGCATCACGCGCCGGGCGTCCCCGACGCGCCGTTTGGCAAGTTTGCCGCCTGGTCGCTGGCCGGAAAGCCAGTCACCTCCAGCGAATGCGGCCATCATCCCCCCAAGACCTATCGCGCCGCCTATCTGCCCGGCCTGGCCGCGGTGGCCTGTCTGCAGGGATGGGATGGCTTCATGTTCTTCGCGTTTTCGCAGGCCGAATCCGCCAACGAGATTCTGAACGCCTTCACTTGGGAAAGCGATCCGGCGCTGCTGGTCTCTCACGCGGTGGGGGCGCTGATTTTCCGGCGCGGCGATGTCAGTCCGGCCAAACAGACGGTTGCCTTCGAGCTGCCCCCCAAAGAGATATTAACCCTGCGTCACGAGAATGGATTCAAGAACCTCTATTGGAATACCCCCGGATTCAATGCCGCCATCGAGGAGCATCGCGTGCGGGTCTGTCTGCCCGGCCAGAATCCCGCTGCCCGGAATCCGGTCCGCACTCTTGATGCAGAAGGCGCCATCGCCTACAAACATCCCAATACGGAATTGCGCAGTGACACCGGCGAACTGTGGCGCGACTGGCAACTGGGAGTGGGAACCATTGATACGCCGCGCACGCAGGCGGCTTATGGCAAGCTGGGCGCTTCCGGGCGTGTATGGAAAACCCGTGACTGCGCTTTCGACATTCAGACACCCTATGCGGTGGTTGCTGTGAGCAGTCTCACGCAAGACCCCATCGCGCAGTCGCCCCGGCTGCTGATCGCGGCCCTGGCGCGCACGGAAAACAAGGGCATGGTGTTCAGCCGTGACGGCGTCCAGAAGACCGGCGGCCCGCCGGTGATGGCCGAACCCGTCATCGGCGTGCTGCGATTGAAAACAAGCCGTCCGGCATTGACGATATGTCCGCTATCTTCGGGTGGACAACGCGGCGAGGCCATTCGCATCGATGTACGTCAGGGAGAGGCCGTGATAGATTTGAAGGCGGATTACAAGACTATCGCTTATGAAGTGGAGGCCTTGTGATGCAGACAACGGTCTTACACAATGGAACATGCCGAAGTCTTCTCAGACCTGACCTTCCGATGCGCAGACGCGAAGGAATGAACATGAACAACGGTCGGGCAAAGTTTGTCATCGCCTGGATGCTTCTCGGTTCCGTCGCATTAAATGTATTCTGTAGCGAAAGGAAGGAGTATATGTCCGCTTCTTCTCCCGAACAGGTGGGCGCCTCGCTCGTTGCGTCGAGGCCCTCACACCCCGCCACAGCTTCATCCCTCGCCTCCATTGCTGCAGGGTCCTGGATTTCGTCGGACGGCATGATCGTTATGCAGTGTGAGATCACGGCGCCACGGGAAGGCGAGTGGTTCCTGTATGCGCGCAAGGCGGCCCGTCCAGAGCCCTTCCGATGGCGGTTCGACGACCAACCGTGGCGCTACGTGGTTCGCTTTGGTTTTCGGGGCATCCGTCAACCATCGGTGTTTCTCAAGACAGACAACGATTGGATCGAAGCCGAAGACCGCATTTCGGAATCGGTGTTTCTGGATGCGGCGCCGCAGCCATCCGGTCCGCCGCTGGGATGGACAGCGTTGGGCAAAGTCCGGCTTTCATCGGGCCGGCACGTATTAAGAATCGAGCCGGAGGGGGATGCCCGTCCGGTGTTTGAGACGTTCCTGCTGCATGAAGGCTCCTTCACACCGCGCGGAGCATTGTCGCCCTCAGACCCGCTGCCCCGCGAGGAGGGCTGGTGGGCATTTGCGCCGGAGCCGGATCGCGCCGCGGGCCTGCTTGTGGACTTGAGGACATTACTGAATGAGCCATTCGCCGGAAGCAAAGGATTCATTGCCACCAAAGGGGAATCCTTTGTGCACTCCGAAACGGGGGAGCCAGTTCGGTTCTGGGGTTCTCACGTCCAGCCGTGCGAAATGTCTCCCGATCTTATGGAAGAGCAGGCGCGCTTTCTGGCCCGCCGGGGAGTCAATCTGGTTCGCATCTTCCCGTTTCACTGGCGCAACAGCGGCCCGCGGGCGCTCGAACCGGACCCGGTCAAAATCCGGCGATTTCAACGCGCCGTGGAGATTTATAAGCGCCAGGGCATCTATGTGATGGTGGCCATCTACTCTGGCCGCTGCTTCCAGGATATTGGAGAGGTTCCGGGATTTGAATGTTACCGCGGCAGCGGGAAACTGCCGTGGCTGCTTCATCTGTTTCATCCGCAGTTTCGCGCAGCCTATGACCAATGGCTGCGGAGCCTGATGACCGCCGAGAACCCTTACACCGGCGTTCCACTGGCGAAGGAGCCGGCCATCCTGGGAGTTGAGACGCAGAACGAGGCAAACACATTATGGTTTGTCTTTCAGCCCAAGTTTCATCCTCCGGAAGTCTGGGCGATGGTGGAAGCGCGCTATGAGGATTGGCTAAAGCGGAAATATGGAGACATGGAAGCCGCGTGGAAAGCGTGGGGAGAAAAGCCTTCTCCGGAAGAAAAGGGGCGGCTGATGCAGGATTCCTATAAACTGACCAATCAATCCCGACGCAGCGCCGACCAGGTCCGTTTCTGCACAGAGCTCGAAAGACAATTCTACGAAGAAACCCGCAAGTTCTTGAAAGAGGATTTAGGCTTCGGCGGGCTGATGCTGAGCAGCAATTGGGATACGGCGCAAAATGATGTGCTCTATCCGGCGCTGGCATGGGCTGAGGACCCGCAGGACTTCAGCGATCACCATCACTATTTTCCCGCGTCCAGCCAGAAAGGCGAGGCGGCCGCCGAGAGCCAGCCGCGCTTCCGGAACCGTTCCGGTCTGCGCTGGGAAGGGCTGAAGCCGGATGAACATATCATCTGCTGCGGGTTTCTCGATGTGATCCGCAACGGCAAGCCAGTAATGTGTTCGGAGTATTCCTGGCTTGGAAGGAACCAATGGCGGCCGGAATATCCGCTGTTCGTGGCGGCGCAATCGCGCAGCGCGGGTATGGACGCGCCGATCGAGTTTCAGATGGCGCCGATTCCGGGGTGGTCTGGCAGTGAAGTCAAATGGGTGCGCCAGCATCCGGCGGTTCTGGGGCAGTTTCCGGGCGCTGCGCTGCTCTTCCGCACAAATCTTCTGGAGGAAGGCAGGACGCTGGTCCGCATGCGCGTCAATGAAGACGAGGCGCGGGATCTCAAAGCTGGACAGATTGTAACCAAAGAGGGGGGACGGGATTTCAATCGTGTGTTCAATGGTGGGGCCGCCACTACACAGGAGAAGAACGCCGTCAAGAATCGGGGCGTCTATTTCTCGGCGGGTAAAGTCAACCTCGATGTCGGGCCGTTTCCTTCGAAAAACGAAGTGGCGGACCTCGGGCCCTATTGGGATGAAGCCGGTAAAGTCATTCGCCATTCCAACGGCCAGATCACGTGGGACTACGGCCACGGAGTCTATCTCATAGACGCGCCCGGCGCGAACGCGGCGGTCGGCTTCCTCGGCGCGAAAAAGGAGATCACGCTCTCGGGACTGAAACTTAGGACGCCGTTGCGGTTCGCGACAGTGTGTTTGGCCAGTCTCGACGGCCAACCGTTGCCGCAAGCCCGGCGTATGCTGTTGCAGGTAATGTCGGAACAGAAGCAGCACGGCGAGCAATTCTCCGAACCGGACGCCGAGGGTTGGATGGTAGTCCGGCAGGAAGGAGGCTCTCCCTACATGGTCAGGGATATCGCGGGCGAGATAGAGTTTCGCTGGAAAGGCGCAGAGCGCTGCCGGGTGACGCCTCTGCAACCAAACTTTAGCGCCGCCGGCCCGGCCGTGCCTGGCCCGCGCCTCGAATTGCGAAGAGATGTATTATACTACCTGATCGAGCAGTGAAAATGAACAACAAACTCTCAATCTATGTTATTACAGGAGCAATTCTCATTGTGAACCACTTTGTTGTTGGCGCAAAGCCTTCTCCCAAAACGGTGACAACCGTAACTGAGGCCTCTGAAGCGTCCGCAATCAATGAGCCCTCGGCATACGCCGGAGAGTCCTGGAAGTTTCATCCGTTCAGCCCAAAACCGGAGGCGCCACGACTCCTTGACCTCCGCACGCTGAACGAGGGAAGAGCAGGGGAGACCGGATTTGTGCACGTCAGCCTCGATGGCAATTCGCTGCTTCGGGGCGATGGGAAGCCGATCCGTTTCTGGGCGGTGAATATGGCGAAGCCAAAGAATTTTGATCGGGCCAACTTCCTGGATCATCTTCGCTGGCTGGCGTCCATGGGTTGCAACATGATCCGCTGGAACTGGGTCGATTTCAATTCGCGCGAGCCGGGCGCCAAACCCGAAGATGTGGACGATCAGGAGATCAACGACATTCTCTGGGCCGTGGACGAAGCCGCCCAACACGGCATTTACAGTTACCTCTTGACCGGCGGCGCGCTACACTCCTTTGGCGGCGTGGACCTGAGCGCCTGGGGCATTGAGGGTTACAACGGGCCGTGCGCCGGTCTCGATGACAAAAAGGGGCAGAAGCCGTTCGGCCTGTTTTACATTAACCCGATTCTGCAGCGCGCCTACAAGGGATGGCTCAAGGAATTGCTCACCCGTCCGAACCCGCGGACCGGCGTCCCACTAATCAAGAACCCGGCGCTCGCCATCGTGCAGTATCTCAGCGAAGAGAGCCTCCTCTTCTATACCTTCAACAGAATCCCCAAGCCCCAATTACAAATCCTCGGCAGGTCCTTTCACCAATGGCTGGCCAGGAAATATGGTTCTATCGTAAAGGCCCGGAACGCCTGGGGGGAAAACGCCACCACGGCCGACATGCTCTTGCCGGATGATGCGGACGGTGGAATCGCCGGATTTCTTCCTATCTACCATGCGGCCGGTGACTCGCTGGGCCGGCTGTCGGCCGCGCAGCGCAATCGGATGGCCGATCAGATTGAGTTTCTGTCCTGGACCATGCGCGCCGTTTACCGCGATCTGACTGATTATGTCCAGCGTGATCTGGGCGGCCGATTTCTGGTCTTGCCAGGCAACTGGCGGCCGGCAGACCCGACGCTGATGCTGGACGCGGAACGATGGACGTATGCCGCAGGGGACATCCTCGGCAAGAACCATTTCTTCAACAAGCCGACGAGCGGAAATCGCTCCGCGCTCGATGCCCTGACCGCGCCCTTCGACGTTCCCCTGGTCATCAAACATGTCGAGGGGAAACCGATGTTCCTGTCGGCCACGAAGTATCACGGCCCGAACGCCTGCCAGATCGAGGAAGCGTTCTTAATGGCCGGTTATGGATCGCTTTCTGGTCTCGATGGCGTCAGCTTCGAGGCGTTCTATAAAGATAAACATCTGCGCAGCCGCGACGCCATTTCTCCCTCGCCGGCCCAACCCAACCAGGCGTGGACGTGGCCCGCCGCGGCCCTGATCTATCGCCACAACTTGGTTCGTGAAGGGGAAGTCGTTCTTCGCGAGAACCGCGCATTCGAGGAGATATGGCGGGAAAAGCCGCCTCAATTTGCGGAGTATCCCGGCAAGGACGGCGACGTCGCGGCGTTTTTCGTCGGCCCGGTCCGCTGTCAATATGAACCTTTCCAGCAACCGGCAATCGCGAATTTCGAATCCTTCATTGACCGCAGCGCAGGCCATATCCGTTCCGTGACCGGCGAACTGACGCTCAACTACATGCAAAAACTTTGCTCCATCAACACGCCTCAAGCCCAGGCAGTCTATGGCGATCTAGCCACCCACGGCCCCGTCACCCTGCGCGACGCCACCATCACCTGCAGGAATCCCCTTGCCGCGGTTTACCTTGTCTCCCTGGATGACCGGCCCCTCGCGGAGTCCACCCGGATTCTCGCGCAGGCCAACACGCCGGCGATGGCGGAGGGCAACTTCTGGCGTGTCCCGAAGGCGCTGGTCACGATCACCCTGAACAACCCATCAATCCACATGATCCGTTATCTCGATGCGGAGGGACGTGTTCTGTCGAGCGAATCGTTGTCGCGAACGGGCGCGCAGGCGACGTTTTCATGGAGCGCCAACGCATTTTACGCCGTATTGGAAAACCAGCCATGAGGAAAAGGGCCTGTCGATTTAGCTGCTAAAGGAACGTAGAAGCGGCGTCCTCGCCGCTTTTTCAGCAGATTTCCGGCCATTTGAAGCGGCGAGGACGCCGCTTCTACGTTCTCGCCGCGAGAGTTCTG
>Ga0073932_1004401_pt1 | contig 16797 bp, 10 predicted proteins | sample DewCreD2012metaG_FD_76967 | JGI IMG/M metagenome (GOLD analysis project Ga0073932, IMG submission 76967) | Hot spring sediment bacterial and archeal communities from British Columbia, Canada, to study Microbial Dark Matter (Phase II) - Dewar... ... | reverse complement strand
GAGGCAGAGTAGGCAGTCCCCTTGCGTGGGCTTGGGATAATGGAGCCAGTCATCGTTTTTCGGCGGGGGGGGAGAGGCGGCGCTGGAGGCGCTCGGCGCGGCGGCGCAGGGCGGGAGTGTCTTCCAGCCGCAGCGCGGCGGAGGTGAATTCCAGCGCCAGCGCGAAATTCTTCTCGCGGTGTTCGTAGTGCTTGGCCAGTTCCTGCAAGGCGGCGGCGCGATGCGGGTTGGGCGCCAGGGACAACTCCGACCACGCCGCCAGGGCGGCCGGCTCGTTGCCGAGGCGCTTCTCCAGGACCGCAATCTCCCACAGCGTCCGGAACAGAAGCTGGTCCGAAAGGCCCATCCCAACCGCCCGGCGCAGCAAGGGCAGCGCCTCCTGCGGCCGCCCGGCTTTGAGCAGCCAGCGCGCCAGCCCGACCCAATCCGCTCCGTGCGCCAGCGGCGCTTCGCGCGGCGAGCGGTAGGCGCAAGGAACGATGCCGGTCAGGCAGGCCAGGGTCAGGATGTCAATGGCGTTGTGGTGAAAGATAGGCACCAGGCGGAAAGCCTGACGGCGGCGCAGGTACTCGAAGTAAACGTAGGGAATCATCTCGCCGGGCAAGTCGCCTTCGCGCTCCACGCCCAGAATCTGGTTTTCCAGGTCCACCAGACGGCAGCTTTCCAGGCGCAGCTTCCAGAGGCGGCGCGCGCCGAACAGCAGGTCCAGGTGGGCCAGGCGCTCGAAGGGCGGCCGGCGGCGCATCATGCGGAAACGGGTTTCGAGCAGAGGCTGGTCGTAGGTCTTCCCGTTGTAAGTGATGAGGATGTCGAATTGCGCGAGGTGGCGGTCGAGAGCGTCGAGCAGGCTGGCTTCCTCGCCGAAGTCGCGCATGAAGAACTGGCGGATGCGGAAGCCGTCCGGAGCGATTCGCCCCACCCCGACCAGGAAGGCGTACGTGCCCGAGCCGGTGGCCAGGCCGGTGGTCTCGGTGTCCAGAAACGCCCAGCGGGGGGGCGGCGCCGCCGGGACGGTGTCCTGGGAGAGCGGAACGAGCCAATCTTCGGGGAGTTCCTGAAGGTTGGAGATGTCCATGCTGCCGTGCCGCCGGTGGCGCTCGTAGAGCTTCTCGGTCTCGAAGTGGCTGCCGTGGGCGGTTTCGACCACCTCGCCGGACATGAATTCATCGGCGAAGTGGTGGAGGGGGGCGAAGTTCTCGGGAGGAATTTCCGGTTTTTCGGGCGGCTGGGAGGGGAGCCGGGCATACTTGGCGTCGATGCGGCGGATTCGCCGGCGCAGCATCGCCAATTGTTCGTGGAGGTCGGACATGGAAGACGGCTTCTACCTGCCAATTGTAGGGGATTGCGAGAGTGGCGCGCGCCGCCCGTTCCCCCGCTTTCTTTGCCGCACCCGGCCGCACGCGCCTGCGCCGCCGGCGATCAGTATTTCGGGACCGAGGGATCGACCTGGTCGCTCCAGGCCAGGATGCCGCCGGTCAGGTTGCGGACCGGGCCGAAGCCCTGGTTGCGGAGGAATTCGGCCACCTTGGCGCTCCGGGCGCCGCTGCGGCAATAGACCACGATCTCCTGTCCGCGGTCCAATTCCCCCAAGCGCTTGGGCACTTCCCGCATGGGGATGAACGTGGCGTTGGGCAGCCGGCAGATCTGACATTCGTGCGGCTCCCGGACGTCGAGCAGGAGGAAGCGGCCGCCGCGATCCAGCCTGGCCTTGAGCTGGAGCGGGCCGATGTCCGGTCCCGCCGGCTCCGGCTCCGCGGCGGCGGCCGCCGGAACACCGCAGAACTCGTGGTAGTCGATCAGCTCGCGGATCGAGGGCCTGTCTCCGCAGACGGGGCACTCCGGGTCGCGCCGCAGCTTCATTTCGCGGAAGCGCATCGAGAGCGCGTCGTAGAGCAGGAGGCGTCCGACCAGGGGCTCGCCGGCTCCGAGAATCAGCTTCACGGTTTCGGTGGCCTGCACGAGACCGATGAGGCCGGGCAGCACGCCCAGCACGCCGCCTTCGGCGCAGCTTGGGACCAGGCCCGGGGGAGGCGGCTCCGGGTAGAGGCAACGATAGCAGGGACCGCCGGGATGGGCGAAGACGGTGGCCTGCCCTTCGAAGCGGAAGATGGAGCCGTAGACGTTGGGCTTGCCGAGCAGGACGCAGGCGTCGTTGACCAGGTAGCGGGTGGGGAAGTTGTCGGTTCCATCCACCACCAGGTCGTAGTCCCGAAGAATCGGGAGCGCGTTATCGCTGGTGAGCGCGGTCTCGAAGCGGTCCACCTGGACGTGGGGATTGATGTCGCGGATCGTCTCCACGGCCGAGTCGAGCTTTTTGCGGCCCACGTCGCTGGAGCCGTGGATCACCTGGCGCTGGAGGTTGCTCTGATCCACGACGTCGAAATCCACGATGCCGAGCCGGCCCACCCCGGCGGCGGCCAGGTAAAGCGCCACAGGGGAGCCCAGTCCGCCCGCGCCGACGAGCAGAACCCGGGCGCGCTTCAGCTTGAGCTGGCCCTCGAGGCCCACCTCGGGGATGATGAGGTGGCGGCTGTAGCGCAGGATCTCTTCGTTCGAGAGCTCGGCCACCGGGGCTTCCGTATCCGCGGGGGCGGCGCCGCCGGCGATGCTGGGAACGATGGAGACGGTGTCCCCGGAGGCGACGGGCGTTTTGTCGCGCTCCAGGTGGCGGATGTCCTCGTCGTTCACGTAGACATTGACGAAGCTGCGCAGTTTGCCCTCGGGGGTGAACAGGTGCTTGCGAAGTTCAGCGTTCTCGCGCGTGAGCAGGTCCAGCAGCTCGCCGACGGTGGAGGCTTCGAGGACGACCGAATCCTTGTCGCCGGCGAAAGGCCGCAGGGGGGTTGGGATCAAGATTCTTGCCATAAATTAATGTCTCCGTCCGGGCAGGAAAGCGGCTCCTGGAGGGCGCTGGTTCGATCCGCGTCCGGCAGGTAGCAGTTGGCGTGGTGGAAGCTGCCGCCACGAAGGGACAGCACCACAAAGGAATACCAGGGACAGGAATTCCGGAGGTCGGTTTCCGAGAAGTAGGCGTCGCAATCCGGATGGGAATGATAGATGCCGATCAAGGACAGGTTCGCGGCGCGGGCGGCCTTCTCGGCCGCGAGCAGGTCTCCGGGGCGGACCTCATAGCGGCTGGCCTGAGAGCCGGGAAAGGCGTTCTCCAGCGGGATCGCGCGGGTGACGGTCTTTTCGCCGTCCGCGCCGCGTCGGCCCAGCATGGCGCCGCAGCATTCATTGGGATAGGTTTGCGAGGCGTGAGCCAGCATGGCGGCCCACGGCTCCGCTTCAATCCGGATCATTCCAGAAGCTCTCGCTCAGATACTTCGCCCCGCCGTCGCAGAGGATCGTCACAATCACGGCGCGGCGGCCCTCCGAGGCCAGTTCGCGGGCCAGCCGCAACGACGCCGCCACGTTGGCGCCGGCCGAGACCCCGGTCAACAGGCCCTCTTCGCGAGCGAGCCGGCGGGCGGCGCTCTGCGCCTCCTCGGTGCCGATGTAGATGTTTCGGGCGGCCAGGCCGGGGTCGTAGATGCCGGGCCGGTGCAGAGCCGCGTCCATGTTCCTGGAGCCTTCGATTCCGTGAAAACCGGCGTCGGGCTGAACCGAGACGCACTCGACGCCGGGCAGATCCTGCCGCAAGCGGCGCGACGCGCCGGTGAAGGTGCCGCTGGTGCCCATAATGGCGACGAAGTGGGTGATGCGGCGGCGGGTCTGCCTGAGGATTTCCGGCGCGGTGGTTTCATAGTGTGCCCGCCAGTTGGCGGGGTTGTTGTACTGGTCGGCGTAGAAGCAGCCATCGGGATCCCGGGCGTAGATTTCGCGGCAGACCTCGATGGCGCCGTCGGAACCCGCGCCCGGGTCGGTAAGGACCAGTTCCGCGCCGTAAGCGCGCAGGGTGGTCTTGCGCTCCTCGGATGCGTTCTGGGGGATGCAGATCCTGACGCGGTAGCCGCGCGCCGCGGCGATCATCGCGTAAGCGATGCCGGTGTTTCCGCTGGAGGCGTCCAGGATGGTCTGCCCCGGCCGCAGCGCGCCGCTGCTCTCGGCGGTGAGGATGATGCTCCTGGCAGGACGGTCCTTGACCGAGCCTCCAGGGTTCATGAATTCCGCCTTGGCGTAGATCTCAATGCCTTCCAGCCCGGCCGCCAGCCGGTTCAGGCGCAGCAACGGCGTGTTGCCGATCGAGTCCAGAAGTGATTCACCGTCCTGGTGAGGGGCAAACGGCATAGCCAAAGCCGAGGTCATGGAAGGCACTCAGTAGTCCTATTTTATCGATGGCATCTAATATAGTCAAGAATAGGATGATTGTGTCCGTTGGAACGATGCAATCGCGGGTCTCTATTCAGGGCGTGGGGATTTCGCCGAGTGGAGGGCACGGACGTCCGGATTCCAACTCGCGGCCGGGCAGACAGGATGTGGTCAAGTTCTCGAACACGGAGAGAAGCCAGTTCATTACTAAACGTTAACATTAATTTCGACTCAGAATGCGTAATTACGAACTATAATGACTTCCGACGCCAGGCAACGATGATCGTCGCGCCCCGTGATGCGCTCTCGACCACCAAACGACCCCAGGGGGCGTTGTTCGCCTGGATGCGCCGCAGCCACGCCGCACAGCACAGCATCCGCACGCGTTCCTTGCGGCCTGGAACTGCTTTCCGCTTGACTACGCAATTGATGGATTGTTCCTGGAGCAGGCTTCGCCGCGCGGGTGAGGGCGTTCCCGAGGCGGGCTTGGTTCCCTGGCAATAGCAGCAGGCCGGCGCGGGATACTTTTGCATCCGCTCAGGCATAGAAAGCGCCGCCCGGCGAGGCGGATGGAACAGGGGTCCAAAGATGGGAAAAAAAGAGTTTTCGGCCGGGAGAGCCGCAATCTCCCTTCTTCTTGCAGGCCTGATATTGGTTATGGCGGCGGGAACGGCCACCGCCCAAACCGGGGGTTTGTCCACGCTGGTGGGCACTGTGCGCGACAGCACGGGCGCCGTGATTCCCGGGGCCAAGATCGTGGTCGTGAACATCGGGAGGAATATCCGTTCCGAGAGCGTGACGGCCGCGGAAGGCAACTATTACGTTCCCTATTTGAGCGCGGGAACGTACCGGCTGACGGTGGAGGCATCGGGATTCCGGCAGCATGTGCGGGACGGGATTACGTTGCGTCCCAACGAAACGCCACGGATTGACGTGGTGATGGAGCTGGGCGCGCTCACCGAGGCGGTCACGGTCAGCGGCCAGGCGCCGCTGCTGAACACAGAGACGGTGGCCACGGGCGCGTCTCTCGACCAGGACGTGCTGGTCAAGATGGCGAATGTCCAGAAGCGCATCGTGCGCGCTCTCTACTACTTCCCCGGGGCGGTGGGGACGACGCAGGTGGGCTACCACATCGCGGGACAAGAGCAGAACGCCATCGGCTACACTCTGGACGGCATCACGGGCAAGACTCCCGGCAGCGACACCTTCGACCACCTGCATCAGACGATTCAGACGACCCAGGACGCGCTCGAGGAGATCAAGGTTCTGACCAGCGGTCTTTCGGCCGAATACGGACACGCGGCGGGCGGCGCGATGAAGCTGGTATTCCGCTCCGGGACCAACGACCTCCACGGTTCGTTCGAGGAACGGTATATCGACGACAGTTTCGTGCACCGGCACTATTTGCAGCAACTGCCTACCTACGATCCGTGGAGCTACAAGGCGATTGACGCGGTGGGAAGCGGGCCGCTCTGGCTCCCGAAGATTTACAACGGCAAGAACAGGACGTTCTGGCTCTTCGGTTACGCAGCGCACCTGGAAAACTGGCAGGGCGACCAGCGGACCACGGTTCCCAGCCCCGCCATGCTGGCAGGCGACTTCTCTTTTCCCGAAGCCACGGGGGGCGGGCTGCCGATCTACAATCCCTTCACAACGCGACAGTCCGGAAGCACCTGGATTCGGGACCCCTTCGCCGGGAACAAGGTTCCGCAGGATCTGTATGATCCCGTGGTGAAGAACTTCCTGGCGCAGAAGCCGTGGGCGGAGCCCAACACGGAAGGAGTCGCCAGCCGGACCGGCCCGACGCAGAACCTGATCGGCTCGGCCGAAAAAATCATCCGTCGCACCCGCTGGGACATCAAGGTGGACCACCAGCTCTCGGCGAATCACAAGATGTTCGGCCGGTATTCGCAGGCGCACCACCGGGCCTACCGTGGCGCGCGGGACATCCGCATCGCCTGGAGAGACATCGACGTCAACGTCAACCCCCAGCCGATCGACAACATCAACGGCGTGCTGAACGACACCTTCGTGTTCGGCCCAACGACGTTCAACGAGTTCCGGGTTGGGTACAACCGCCGGGCGTCCTCCACCGACGCCTTCACGTACGGGCAGAACTGGGGACAGAAGCTGGGGCTGCCGGGCGTGCCGCCGGAGACCTTTCCCTACTTCAACGTCGGCTACGGCATTTCCTCTCTGAACCGTTCCTATGAGGTAGGCGAGGACATCGTGCTTCAGAACAATTTCACCAAGATTGTGAGCGTTCACACGATCAAGGCGGGATATGAGGGGATCCGGACCCGGGTGAACAGCGCCAGCGGCGACCTGCCATCCGGCAACTACAGTTTCGGCGGGACCAACGCGCCGTTCACCCCGAATACGGGGCAGACATTCGCGTCGTTCCTGCTGGGCACGGTAACGAGCGCCAGTTTCAGCCAGACCCGCGCCAACAACCTGCCGCGGTGGTGGAAGCAGGATTGGTATATTCAGGACGACTGGAAGGTAAGGCCGGGCGTGACCCTGAGCCTCGGCCTGAGGTGGTCCTACGCTTCTCCCTATTCCACCAAGTACGGGCAGCAATCCCAGTGGGATCCGAACGTGGTGGACCCGCTCACGGGATTGAAGGGCGCCATCACGCACCCGAAGGAAACGGTCGGCAAGCGCGACCTCAACAACTTCCAGCCGCGCCTGGGGCTGGTCTGGAATTTCCGGCAGAAGTGGGTGTTCCGTTCCGCGTTCGGGATACTGACGCAGGACATGCAGGGGCAGACGGGTTTTGAGGAGTACAATGCGACCTACAACATCGTCCAGCCGACGGGCGACCCGCGCCACCTGTTCCGCCTGCGGGACGGCCCTGGAGAGATCAAGTACACCGTCCTGCCGGATGGGACGGTTCCTTACAGCGGCGCAAGCTACAACAACCGGGGAGCGACATGGCGGGACCCCGGCCTGCGCAACCCCTATGTCATGAACTGGTCGGCTGGCTTCCAGTACGAGTTCGCCCGCGCCTGGCTGGCGGAGATGACCTACCAGGGCACGGCGGGAGTGGGGCTGGTGGGCACCTGGAACATCAATGAGATTCCGCTCACCGTCACGCTTTCGGGCAACCAGACACTGTTGGATCAGATCTACCAGGCTCAGCAGAATTACAAGCCGTACACCCACTTCGGAAACATCACGCTGCGATCGAACTTCAACCACAACTCGTACCACAGCGGGACCGTGCGCGTGGAGAAACGGTACTCGCGGGGATTGACGATCAACGCGTTCTACACCTACTCGAAGACGCTGACCGATGTGGGCGCGATTTCCTACTATGCGCGCAATGCCAAGACCCGGGCGGGCTACGACATCCGCCACAACAGCACCATCATGGCGATCTACGAGCTTCCGGCCGGCAGAGGCCGCCGGTGGCTGAATCGCGGCGGGATTGTGAACGGAATTGTGGGCGGCTGGGACATCACCTGGACCCAGACCATGCAGTCCGGCGTGCCGATATCGATCGGCATGAGCGGCAGCCCGCACCGCTACATAACCTCACCCTGGATCAACGCCCTGGTCCCCATCGAGGAGGCCAAGACTCCGGACTGGAATATCGGGCCCAACCGCTTCCCGACGTCGGCCCAGAATCCGTACCTCAAGGCGAGCGCCTTCGCCTATCCTGCGCCGTATACGGCGGGCAGTCTGGCCAGGAATGTATTGGAAGCGACGGGCCTGTTCTGGGGCCAGTTCGCGGTCTCCAAGAGCTGGACCATCAAAGAACGCGCGCGGATCACGCTGCGGGCAGACGGGCATAACCTCCCCTTCAAGCGTCCGCAGTTCAACCAGCCGAATTCGACGTACAACCAAAACAGCCTGAATACGTTCGGAACGCACACGAGCACGCGTGGCGCGTGGTCGGAGTTCGGAACGGCGCAATCCAACATGCAGCTTTCGATACGCGGGGAGTTCTGAAGCCGCGTCATTCGGGGCCGGAGGGGGCCGCCCGCGAGCGGCCCCCTGGCGGCGCTTACTGAGGCTGGTCGAGGGCGAGGGAGAGGTTTTCCCATTCGGCGAGCAGGGCGTCCACGGCTCCGCGCAGAGAGGCCACCTCCGAGGCCAGCCGGCGGGCCTCTTCCGCGCCGCGGTAGACGGCCAGTTCGCGCTCGGCGGCCGAGATCTGAGCCTCCAGCCGGGCCACCTCTTCCTCAATCTCGGCGCGACGCTCCTCCATTTGCCGCAGCTTGATGGGGTTCAGGCGCCTGGGCCTGGACCCGGCCCGCGGCGCCTCCTCGCGTTCCGGGGCCGCAACGGGAACCGTGGCTTCGGCGGCGGATTCCTGATTCGACTTGCGAAAGAGGTAGTCTTCGTAGTTGCCCGGGTAGATCCGCACCTGAAGCTCGCCGACTTCGAAGACGCGGGTGGCGAGCTTATCGATGAAATACCGGTCGTGCGAAACGAAGACCAGGGTTCCGGAGTAGTCTTGAAGCGCCTCGAGGAGCACGTCTTTGGCCCTCAGGTCCAGGTGATTGGTGGGTTCGTCCAAAAGCAGAAAGTTGGCCGGGTTGAGCAGAAGGCGGGCGATGGCGTAACGGTTCCTCTCGCCGCCGCTGAGGACGCCGATGGGTTTGAAGACATCGGCTTCCGAAAACAGGAAGCAGCCGAGCAGGCTGCGCAGTTCGGTCTGCGCGGCGTGAGGGGCGAGGGAGGAGAGGTCGTCCAGCAAGCGGAGAGCGGGGTCGAGTTCACGGTACTGGTCTTGCGCGAAGTAGTCCAGCGCCACGTTGTGTCCGAGAACCAGTTCGCCCGCGGTGAGGGGCTCGACTCCGGAGAGGATCCGGATGAGGGTCGACTTGCCGGCGCCGTTGGGACCGACGAGGGCGATGCGGTCCCCGCGCTCGATGAGCAGGTTCACATCCTCGAAGACGCGGCGGCCGCCGTAGGACTTGCGCGCCCCCCGCAGTTCGGCGACGACGCGCCCGCTGGCCTTGGGCTGGGGGAACGAGAAGCGGACGGACTTCTCTTCCTGGGGCGGCAACTCGATCCTCTCCATCCGCTCGAGTTCTTTGATGCGGCTCTGCACCTGCCTGGCCTTGGTGGCCTGGTACCGGAACCGGTTGACAAAGGCTTCCAACTGGCGCACCCGGTCCTGCTGGTTTCGCCAGGCCGCCTCCAGTTGGGCGCGGCGCTCGGCCTTTAGTTCCAGGAAGCGCGAGTAGTTCCCGTTGTAGAAATGCATCCCCTGGTTCCACAGCTCGACGATCTTGTGGACGGTCACATCGAGGAAGTAGCGGTCGTGGGAGACGAGGACAAAGGCATGGGGATAGGCCGAAAGGTATTCTTCGAGCCAGTTCCGCGCCTCGAGGTCGAGGTGATTGGTCGGCTCGTCGAGCAACAGGAGGTTGGGCCTGGCGAGCAGCAGGCGGGCGAGCGCGAGGCGCATTTGCCAGCCGCCGGAGAACTCCCCGGCGGGGCGGGACCAGTCCCCCTTGCGGAAGCCGAGTCCGTTGAGCACCGCGCCGGCCTGGGCTTCCAAGGCGTAGCCGTCGCGGGTGCGGAATTCGTGCTCCAGGCGGTGGAACCGGTCGGCGGCGGCGGCGTATTCCCTGCCGGCGGGATCCAGAGCGGCCAGACTCCTGGCGAGAGAATCCAGCTCCGCCTCGATGGAGCGAAGATCTTCGAAAACGGAGAGGCATTCGGCGAGCACAGTCCGGCCGGTAAGGCTCAGCCCATATTGCGGAAGGTAGCCGCACTGAATGCCCCGGGTGGAGAGCAGTTCGCCGTAGTCGAGGGACTCCTGCCCGGCGAGGATTTTCAGCAGGGTCGTTTTGCCGCTTCCATTCGCGCCAACGAGGCCCACCCGGTCGCCGGGGTTAATCTGCCAGTCCGCCTTCTCGAACAGAAGCTTCTCGCCGAACCGTTTGCCGGCGCCGGCCAACTGGATCACTTTGCGGGACCGGAGAAGAAGCCGATGGCCGCCGAGATGTAGTCCTTGAGTTCGGACCGTTTCACAACGGCATCGAGGAAACCATGCTTGAGCAGGAATTCGCTCCTCTGAAAGCCCTCAGGAAGCTTCTGGCGAATGGTCTGCTCGATGACGCGGGGTCCGGCGAAGCCGATCAGGGCGCCGGGCTCGGCGATATTGAGGTCGCCCAGCATGGCGAAGCTGGCAGTGACTCCGCCGGTGGTGGGATCGGTGAGGACGCTGATATAGGGCACACGGCGCCCATCGAGGCGAGCCAAGGCGGCCGAGATCTTGGCCATCTGCATCAGGCTGACGGCGCCTTCCTGCATCCGGGCGCCGCCCGACGCGGATACGATGATGAGAGGCATCCGCTGGGCGAAGCAGCGCTCGATCATGCGGGTGATTTTCTCGCCGAGCACCGCGCCCATGCTCCCGCCGATGAACTTGAGTTCCAGGGAACAGATGCCGGCGGGCCGGCCGTTCAGGCGGCCGGTGGCGGAGATGATCGCATCCTGGAGCAAGGTGGCTTTCCGCATGGCGGCCAGCCGCTCCTTGTACGATCGCTGGTCGACGAACTCGAGCGGGTCGGTGGAGGCCAGGCCGCGGTCGACCTCCTGATACTCGCCTCCGTCGAACAGTTGCCGCAAGCGGGTGGCGGCGTCCACCTTGAAGTGGTATTCGCACTTTGGACAGACGTGGAGGTTTTCTTCCAGCGCCTTGCGCCAGACAATCTGGCGGCAGCTATCGCACTTCAGCCACAGGCCCTCTGTCCGGACGCGCTGTTCCTCGGGGGGTGCGCCCGGCGGACGGGCGGTCTTTTGTCTAGTGAACCATGCCATTTGAGGCGTTCCGATCTGCTATTGTCCTACATCTGAGCGGCGCCGGGCTGAATCGCGGCGCGCTCCTGGATTCATTCGGCCATCCTGTAGATAAAATCACGGAGCCTGAGGTACCACTCCGAACCCAAACCGGAAGGGAATTCGGGCGCGGAGCACCAGGCGGCGGCGTTGCCCTTCCCGGACAGCCGCAGAATTTCCGGCAGGATCTTCTCGCCGGGCTTGTTCTCGATGGAGCGGACGAGGGCGAGATCCTGCACCACGTTCCTCAGAATCAAACCCTGCACCGTCGCGCCGCCGGCGGGCTGGGGGGGCGCCGCCACACCGCAAATGTAGGCGCGCAACGCTTCTCTTGCCGCGGCGTCGGCGGGCGAGGACGGCGATGGCAGGGCCACGCCCGCGGCCTGTTCCGCCGGAAGGGTGGCGCCGGCGATTCGCACTTCCATGGGATAGATGATCCAGTCCCCGTCGACGTAGAGCTGCAATTCCACGCGCGCCCGCATGGGGGGCCGGTCCGCCGGCGTCCAGAGATCCAGCAGAAATGTGACCGTATTCTGCCCCGGAATGGAAGCCTCCGGTCCCGGAATGGATCCCCTGGCGGGCTGGTTCACCCGTTCCAGCGCGTCCGGAAACCAATCCTCGCCGCGGCGGACGAAGATCTCCCGGTAGAGGGAAGCTTCAAAGACGTCGTCCGGATTCTGGGCGACGTAGAGGGCATAAGACTTGCCGGGCGGCAGCGTGACGGCGGCCCGGAAGCAGCTATGCGCGCGGCGGGACACGGCCGGCGACAGGATCTCCCTGGGCCGCACGCCGGAGCGGCTCGGAGCGTCGGCGGAAACCAGCTTGCCGAACGGGTCCACCCGCTGGAGCTCGGAATACACGCGCAGGGACGGCGCCTGCGCCGCGGCGCCGGCCGCGAGGGCCGCGGCCAGACAGACCGCCGCCAGGATGGGGCGCGCCGCGATCATGCCATGTCCCACTTCTCCTGATGCAGAAGAGGATCTCCGGTCACCAACACCGGGCGCCGCAGGATCTCCTCGAGTTCTTCCAGACAGTCGTTATCGGAGGCTTTCAGCACCTTGGCGACTTCCGGATTGACGCGCAAGACGACGTTGGGCCCTTCCACGGCGCCGGCGATTTTCCTCGCCTCCTGGAGGATTTCGCTGACAACGGTCTGCACGCTCTTGACGTAGCCGGCGCCTTCGCAGTACGGGCAGGGCGCGCAGAGCGTCCGCTCCAGGCTCTGCTTGACCCGTTTGCGCGTGATGGCCACGAGGCCGAAGTCGTTGAACTGAAGAATCTTGTAGGGAGCGCGATCGCGGCGCATCTCCTCTTCCAGGGCCTGCATGACCTTCTGGCGGTTCTTCCGTTCGTCCATGTCGATGAAGTCGACGACGATGATGCCGCCCAGGTCACGGAGCCGGATCTGGCGGACGATCTCGCGGATGGCCTCGATATTGGTCTTGACGATGGTGTCCTCGAGCCGGTTGGACATGCCGACGAACTTGCCGGTGTTCACGTCGATGGCCACCAGCGCTTCCGTCTGATTGACGACGATATATCCGCCGCTCTTCAGCCAGACTTTCGGGCGCAGGGCCTTTTCCAGCTCCGCCGTGATGTTGAAGGCGTCGAAGATGGGGGTGGATCGCGTGTACAGCTTCACGCGGGGGATCAGGGCCGGCTGCACCCGTTCGACGAACCGCAGGACGCTCTCGTAGGTCTCTTCGTTGTCGAGCCAGACCGACTTGTAGGTATCGGAAAGCTGGTCGCGGAGGATGCGCTGGACGATGTCCAGGTCGTGGTGGATCAGGACGGGCGCGGACCGCTTCTCGGCCTTCTGGCGGATGTCGAGCCAGAGATTGTACAGGTACATCATGTCGGCCGCGATTTCCCGCTCCGGTTTCCCCTCGCCCGCGGTGCGGACGATGAATCCGCCCGGCATGCCGGCGCGGTGCGTTTGTATGATCCGGCGCAGGCGGGCCCGCTCCTCCTCCGAGGAGATCTTGCGCGAGACCCCGGGATGATCCACGGTGGGCATGTATACGACGTAACGGCCCGGAAGCGCGATGAAGGACGTGATGCGCGCGCCCTTCTGACCCAGCGGCTCCTTGGCGATCTGAACCAGGATTTCCTGGCCCTCGCGCAGGAGGTCGGCGATGGAGGGGACGGGTTTCTCCGGTTCGGGAGCGACCACGGTCTGGGGCGGCGCCGGCGCCGCGGCGAGCGAAGGCTCCGGGTTACGCCTTTCGGCCGGCGAGCCATTGCGCATTTTACGCCTCATGCGGCGCGAGACGCGGTGCGGAAGCCGGGGGGAAGGCTCCCTGAGGTTGGCGGACAGTTCTTCGGCCGGCGCGGAATCATCCCGCCCGGAGGGCGCCATGTCCGCGGCCTCGGATCCGGGAGGCAACTCGTCCAGCGAGGCTTCCTCTTCGCGGAACGATGCCGGTTCCGCGACAGAGGCTTCCTGCTGCTCCGCCCAGGAGCCGGCGGCAGGCTCCGCCGGGGCCGTACCTTCGGGCATGACCTGCGCCGCAAGAGGCTCTGCGGGCGCCAGCGGTTCCGGTTCCGGCCCCCTGACGGCGGGCGATTCCGAGAAGAGGGCGTCGAACGCCTGCTTTGACGGCGGGACTTCGGCGGAACTGTCCGGCTCCGCGAGAGCCTCGGCCTTGGCCTGGAGCGAGTCCAAAAGGTCGCCAGGGGATTGGGGACTCAGCGGCAGTCCTTCGGGCGGCTCCTCCAGCAAGGCGGCCTGGGCCCCGGGAAGGAACTGCTCCCCGGGCGCGGCCTCAGCGGCGTCGAACTCCTCCAGAAGGTCGCGGACGCCCTGCGGCGGCTGCTCCGAAGACGCCGCTTCGGCCTCAACGGCCTCCAAAGCGTCGAGGGCATCCAGGGCAGCCCGCTCTTCGGGTTCATCCCCCTGGTACTTCGCCAGAGTCTCCCCTGGCAGCAGCTCCAGGTCCGATTCTCCGGAAGGCGGAGGAGGGGCGGCGTACTTGGAGTCAGGGAGCTCCCGTCCCCGGCTGCGGCGTCTTCTGGAACGGCGGCCTCTGCGGTCCCGCAAGGACTCCGCGGTCTCCGGGACCGGCCCGGAGGCGGCGCGCGCCGGCGGAACCGCGGGTTCCCGGGAGGGACGCCGCGGAGGCTGGTCCGCCGCCGGCATCTTGTCGTATTCTTCCTGCTCTTCGTAGAAATCGGAAACGTAGAGGAACGCATCCCGATCCAGCCCGATGTCCACGAAGGCGGACTGCATTCCCGGCAGAACGCGGGTAACCCGCCCTTTGTGAATACTGCCGGCTAAAGAGTACTCGTTCGAACGCTGAAAGTAAATCTCGACCAATTGGTCGTCCTCCAGCACGGCCACCTTGGTTTCGTGCCGGTTGGAGGAGATCACTAATTCCTTTGCCATGCCTGCTCCTCAATTCAGGCGAACGACGAGCGGCGCGGCGGGAAGAACGAGGCGACGACCGAACCCGCGCCGAAATACGGCGCCTCCGGCCGGACTGCCGGGCGCAGCGCGCGTTTCCCAGGAGGTCCACAGAATGGCCCCGCTTCCTGGCCAGGAAAACCGCTTCCCCGCTCAAAGGGCTGCCTGCGGCAGCCAGGAGCCGTCTTCCCGCCGCGCTCACACGCCTAAAAGAACTTTTGTAGCCTGCGCACTCCTCGCAAGACCGCGTCTCGATCGCTTCAGTTTACAAACCGCTGGAAACGGACGTTGCTCACCAGCCCCAACATCAGGAACGTCGTCAGGACGCTGGAACCGCCGTAACTCATCAGCGGCAAAGGGAGGCCCGTCACGACCATGCGGCCGACGAGCATCCCGACATTGACGAACAACTGAAACAGCAACAATGCACCGACACCCATGCAGACGTACATGCCGGCTCGATCCGGCGCTGCCTGCGCGATCTGCACGATCTGCATGAGCAACAGGAAGTACAAACCCAAAATCAACGTCACGCCGGCGAATCCATGTTCCTCGGCGAACGCAGAAAGGACAAAATCGGTATGCGGCACCGGCAGAAAGCGCAACTGGGTTTGGGAGCCTTGCGTGGCGCCCTTCCCCCAGATACCGCCCGAGCCGACCGCGATCATGGACTGCAAAACCTGATATCCCGAGCCCAGCGGGTCGCTGGCCGGGTTCCGAAAAGACTCGATGCGGGCTTTCTGGTACTCCGTCAGAAACAACGGACTGGCCGCAACCACCACGGCGGCCAGCGCCAGGATCAGGGCCCAGTGACGCCACCGCAACCCCGCGAAGAAGAGGCCCGCCCCCGCAATGGCGACGTAGGTGAGCGAGGTGCCCAAATCCGGCTGCTTCAGGACGAGCGCCGCCGGCACGGCGACGAAGCCGCCCAGTTTCAGCACATCGGCCAACCCTGGCCGTCCGCTTTTCAGCTCGCTCAAGTAACGCGCAATCAACAGGATGATGATTATTTTAGCGAATTCAGAGACTTGCAGGGTGAACCCCCCCGGCAGCGGGATCCAGCGGCGCGAACCGAAAACCTGCCGCCCGAGCAGCAGCACCCCCAGCAACGCCAGGGCGCAGATTCCGTAGAGAGCCGGAACATGGTCCAGCAGAACGTGGTAATCGACGCGGGAAGCAAGGTACATGACGCCCAAACCGGCGGCCACAAACAGCGTCTGCTTCCACCAGGCCGATTCCCACTTGGTTCCGATTGTGGCGCTGTAAATCTGGACCACGCCCAGGGCGCTGATGGCCAGGGCCAGCAACAGCAGGCGCCAGTCGAGATCCTTCCAGGGCCGGTCCGGGATCATGCTCACGGCTCCTGCGCCGGCCCGGAGCGGGCGGCGCCCTCTCTGGCCATCAACGGCAGGGGGGATCCCTTGGTCTTCTTCTCGAAATAGGCTCGAATCACGTCGCGGGCCACGGGCGCGGCGGCGGTGGAACCGTGCAAGCCGCCCTCGACCAGGGTCACGACGACAATCTCCGGCGATTCCCGCGGGGCGAAGCCGACGAACCAGGCGTTGTCCTTCAGTTGCTCTCCAAGCTTTGTGCCTTTCAGCACCTCATTCGAAGCAAGCTGCGCGGTGCCGGTCTTGCCGCAAACCTCTACCAGGCCCGGCAAGCGGGCGCGGGTTCCCGTGCCATCTTCATTGACCACACCGCACATGCCGCTGACTACCGCGGCCACGTGCTCCGGATTGAGATTGGCGCGGCGGGTCTCGACCGCCGGCTCCGGCGCCGCCAAGACATGCGGAGTGCGCCAGACGCCGCCCATGATGAGACCTCCAATCGAATGCGCCAACTGCAAGGGCGTGACCGTGAGGGCTCCCTGGCCGATGGCGACGGAAATGGTCTCGCCGGCGTACCACTTCTCTCGCGTCGCGCGGATCTTCCACCGCGTGGAAGGAACCAGACCCTCTCTCTCATTCGGCAGGTCGATGCCGGTCTTCTTGCCCAGGCCGCACATCTCGGCGTACTCGGCGATCCGGTCAATGCCGAGGCGGCTGCCGAGCTGGTAGAAGTAGACGTCGCAAGATTGCACAATGGCCTTGTGCAGGTTCACAACTCCATGCCCGCCCTTCAGGTGGCAGCGGAAGAAGCGGCCGTAGAAGGAGGCCCCCCCGGCGCAGTACTCGGTATCGGTTCCGTCGGAGACCCCGGTTTCCAAGCCCGCCAGCGCCACGATGGGCTTGAAGGTTGAGCCGGGCGCGTATTCACCTTGAATGACGCGGTTGATCAAGGGGTTATCGGGGCTGGCGTTCAACTCGCGCCAAACCCCATGCGGAATGCCCCCCAGGAAT
>Ga0073932_1004397_pt1 | contig 16816 bp, 15 predicted proteins | sample DewCreD2012metaG_FD_76967 | JGI IMG/M metagenome (GOLD analysis project Ga0073932, IMG submission 76967) | Hot spring sediment bacterial and archeal communities from British Columbia, Canada, to study Microbial Dark Matter (Phase II) - Dewar... ... | reverse complement strand
GCCGGGGCCGCGAAGCGGAAGGTGTTTGCAGAGGCACGTCCCGAACCCAAAATCGCCTGTAGTCGACGAAGGGGTGTTTCGTGTTCGAGCAGATCGAAAAACGTGACGGCAGGGTTGTCGAGTTCGATTCCTCCAAGATCACGGCGGCCATCGCCAAGGCGGGGCGGGCGACGGGCGAGTTCGAGGAGCGCGAGGCCAAAAAACTCACCCTCCGCGTCCTCACCCTCGCCCACGAAATGCGCCTCGGGCCCGTGCCCAAGGTGGAGGAGATCCAGGACATCGTCGAACGGGTGCTCCTCGACTCCCCCTTCCACCGCACGGCCAAGGCCTACATCCTCTACCGCGAGCAGCACGCCCAGATCCGGCGCATCGCCACGCGGGCGCACGTCGACCTGGTCAACCACTACATCGAGAAGCTCGACTGGAAGATCCGCGAGAACAGCAACATGAGCTACTCGCTCCAGGGGCTCAACCACTACATCTCCTCGGAGATCACGGCCGAGTACTGGCTGAACAGCATCTACCCCCCCGAGATCCGCCGGGCCCACCTCGAGGGCGACCTGCACATCCACGACCTCAACCTGCTCGCCGTCTACTGCGTGGGCTGGGACCTCCTCGATCTGCTGCGCCAGGGGTTCCGCGGCGTCGAGGGCAAGGTCGAAAGCTCGCCCCCCAAGCATCTCCGCAGCGCCCTCGGCCAGATCGTGAACTTCTTCTACACCCTCCAGGGCGAGGCCGCGGGCGCCCAGGCCATCTCCAACTTCGACACGCTGCTCGCCCCCTTCGTCGCCTGGGACCGCCTGGATTACCCCGAGGTCAAGCAGGCCATCCAGGAGTTCGTCTTCAACATCAACATCCCGACGCGGGTGGGGTTCCAGACCCCCTTCAGCAACATCACCGTGGATCTCAAGCCGCCCGCCAACCTGCGCGATCTCCCCGTCGTGATCGGCGGCCGGGAACAGCAGGCGACCTACGGCGAGTTCCAGGCGGAGATGAACCTCCTCAACCGCGCCTTCGCCGAGGTGATGATGGAGGGTGATGCCCGCGGCCGGGTCTTCACCTTCCCCATCCCGACCTACAACCTGACCCGGGATTTCGACTGGGAAAACCCCGAGCTCGAGCCCCTGTGGCGCATGACCGGGAAGTACGGCATCCCCTACTTCTCCAACTTCATCCAGTCCGACATGTCCCCCGAGGACGCGCGCTCGATGTGCTGCCGGCTGCGGCTCGACAACCGCGAGCTCCTCAAGCGCGGCGGCGGCCTCTTCGGCGCAAACCCCCTCACCGGCTCGGTCGGCGTGGTGACGCTCAACCTGCCGCGGCTGGGCCATCTCAGCGGCTCGGAGGAGGACTTTTTCGCGCGCCTCGGCCGCCTCGTCCACCTCGCGGCCGAAAGCCTGCAGATCAAGCGCAAGGTGCTCGAGCAGTTCACCGAGAAGAACCTCTACCCCTACTCGCGCTTCTATCTGCGGGAGATCAAGAAGGCCTTCGGCGTCTACTGGAAAAACCATTTCTCGACGATCGGCATCATCGGCATGAACGAGGCCTGCCTGAACTTCTTGGGCTGCGACCTCACCGCGCCGGAGGGCCAGCGCTTCGCGTTGCGGGTCATGGACTTCCTGCGCGAGGCCCTCTCCGGGCTCCAGGAGACGACCGGCACGCTCTTCAACCTGGAGGCGACCCCGGGCGAGGGGACCTCCTTCCGCCTCGCGAAGCTCGACCGGGAGCGTCACCCCGAAATCCGCTGCGCGAACGAGGAGGACGTGCGCTCCCGCGGGGCAGCCCCCTACTACACGAACTCGACCCACCTGCCCGTCGGGTTCACCGAGGATCTCTTCGAGACGCTGCGGCTGCAGGACGAGCTGCAGACGAAATACACGGGCGGCACCGTGCTGCACATCTTCCTCGGCGAAGAAATCAAGGACCCGCACGTCGTGCGCAACCTCGTCCGCCGGATCGCTTCCGGCTACCGGCTGCCCTACTTCACCCTCACGCCGACCTTCAGCGTCTGCCCGACCCACGGGTACCTCGAGGGCGAGCAGCCGGTCTGCGGCCGCTGCCAGTCCCCCACCGAGGTCTACTCCCGCGTGGTGGGGTACCTGAGGCCCGTCAAGCAGTGGAACAGCGGCAAGCAGGCCGAGTTCGAAAACCGGAAAACCTACCGCGTGGCCGTCTGAGGCGGGGGGGAACGATGCGGATCGGCGGGCTGCAGAAACAATCCTTCATCGACTACCCGGGGAAGATGAGCTGCGTGGTCTTCCTCTCGGGGTGCAACTTCGCTTGTCCCTATTGCCACAACCCGGAGCTGGCCGGGAAGCCCGGCTCCTGCGGGGAAGCGCTCCCCCCCGGCGAGCTCTTCCGCTTTCTGGACGAGCGGCGCGGGTTTCTCGAAGGGGTCGTCGTCTCCGGCGGCGAGCCCACGCTCCATGAAGAGCTCCCGCCGTTTCTCTCGCGCATCAAGGCGCTCGGCTACCCGGTCAAGCTCGACACCAACGGCAGCCGGCCGGAGATGCTCGCCCGGGTGATCCGTGAGGGCCTGGTCGACTACGTCGCCATGGACCTCAAGACCGACCCCGAGCGCTACCCCGAGTGCCTCTGCGAGCAGGCTCGGGGAACCGACATCCGCCGGAGCATGCGCCTGCTGCTCGAATCGGCGATCGACTACGAGTTCCGCACCACCTGTGCGCGGCCGTTCATCTCCCCGGAGATCGTCGAGCGCATCGCCCGCTGCATCCGGGGCTGCCGGCGCTACGCCCTGCAGCCCGTGCGCCTAGGCCGCGTCCTTCGCCCGGGGTTCTTCGAGGGGCTCGATGCGGCCTTCAGCCCCGAGGAGATGCGGCACCTGCACGCGAGCGCCGCCCCCTGGGTCCGGGAGTGCGTGCTGCGCTGAAAAAGCCCTTGTCTTGCCCCGGCGATCGTGCTAAGCGCAGGTTCGCTCGCCCGGAAGGTTTTCCCATCCCCCGCTCAACCGCGACGACCCGGCGCATTGAAGGAGGGACCCGATGGACAGCGGCACCCGATTCCTGACCTTCACCTCGATCCTCATGCTCGCCCTGATCCTGCAGGTGGTGCTGGCGGTCGCCGACCAACGCGACACCCCCGAGAAGGCGGCCGTCGAGTTCGCCGAGGCCTATTTCTGGCTCGAGCCCGCCATGGCCGAGCGCCTCTGCCGGGAGCTCGCCCCCTCCGCCAAAGCCGATCCCGTCGCCGCCTTTCTCGCGCGGAAGGAACAGGAGGCGCGCGCCTCGGGGTTCGCGCCGCATTACCTGAAGCAGGGTCTCTACCACGTGGACGCGCGCACCCTAGAAAACGACGGCGAGACCGCCCGCGTCCTCCTCCGCGGCGAGCGGCGCCGCACGATCAACCCCGTCTACGGCCTCGTGGCCCGCTGGTTCGGCGTGGGCGAGACCCATGCGGTCGAGGAGACCCTGCTCCTGAAGAAGGAGGCCGGGAGCTGGAAGGTCTGCGGTCGCCCCTTCCAGCTGCTGGAAGGCTAAACCGCACGGCGTCTCCCGGCCGCGGCCTTTGCCGGGCGCGGGTCCCGCTCCCCGGAAGCCCCCGTTTCCCCTGCCGCAGCGAGGCCGTCCATGAGGGAGGCCGCAACTCTCTATGCCCGGCTGCAGGCGCGGGCGCGCGAGATCGCCCGCGGCATGCCGCCGCCCGCCTTCTACCGCGACGAGGCCGAGGCCGTCGGGCGGTCGCTCGCGGTCTTCGAATCCGCCCCCCTTGTCCGCAGCCTGCGGCACGACCTGGGGGGGGTCCTCGACGAGGGCTACGGGCACGGGATGCGGCACGCCACGCAGGTCGCCCTCGACGCCGGCGCCCTGGTCTGGGTCGAGGGCGCGAAGGCCGGGATCGAGGAAGCGGCCCTCCTGCGCCGCGTGGAGATCGCCCACTTGGCCGGCTTGCTGCACGACATCCTCCGGCGCGAGGAACACCACGCCGAGCGCGGGGCGGACCTCGCCGCCGGCCTCCTCTCCGGCCGGTCCCTGCGGGTGGAGGAGATCGAGGACATCCGCATCGCCATCCGCAACCACGAGGCTTTTCGGCCCGTCGTCGGGGTCGACACGCGGGAGGGGGCGCTGCTCTCCGACTGCCTCTACGACGCGGACAAGTTCCGCTGGGGCCCGGACAACTTCACCGACACCCTCTGGGAGATGGTCTCCTCGGCCGGGCTGACGCCCGAAGCGCTCCTTGCCCGCTGGCCGCTCGGGATCGACAGCCTGGCCCGCATCCGCGACACCTTCCGCACCCCGACCGGCCGCCGCTACGGGCCGCAGTTCATCGACGACGGCATCGCCATCGGCAACGAGCTGCACCGCCTGCTGGCAGCGGAAGTCGCCCGGCAGCGCGGAGGATCGGCCGCGCCGCGTTGACACCCCCCAGCGACTTCCTCTATAGTCCCCCCGTTTTCCCCCTTTCCGTCTTTTCCTCTCCCCACCCGAACGAAGGAGGCCGTGATGACCGCAGGAGGTTGGCCCACACCCCACTGGCCCGAAGGCGTCCCTCGCGAGATCCGGGGCTACGAAAAGCCGCTCTTTTCGGTGCTCGATGAAACGGCGCGCGCCTTCCCGGACCGGGTCTACACCGTGTTCAGCGACGCGGGGCGGACCTACGCCCAGGTGAAGGACACCGCCGACCGGATCGCCCGCTTCCTCGCCGACCGCGGCATCCGCAAAGGCGACCGGGTGGCGATCTTTCTGCCCAACCTGCCGCACTATCCGCCGATTTATTTCGGCATTCTCAAGGCCGGCGCGGTCGCCGTCACCTGCAACCCCCTCTACAAGGCCCAGGAGCTCCAGCACCAGCTCAAGGACTGCGGCGCGAAAGCCGTCTTCTGCATGGACCACCCGGTCTTCTACCCCACGACCGTCAAGGCGATCGAGGAGACGGCGGTCGAAACGGTCGTCATCTGCGGCGTGAAATCCTACCTGCCCAAGGTCAAGGCCCTGCTCGGCGGTCTGCTCGGCAAGATCCCGCGGGCCGCCTCCCACGAGGCCGGCCACCTCTTCTTCGACGACGTCGTGGCCCGATCCCGGCCCGAGCCGCCGGCGGTCGCGATCGACCCGCTCGAGGACCTGGCGCTCATCCTCTACACCGGCGGGACGACCGGGGTGCCCAAGGGGGCCTGCCTCACGCATGCGAACTTCTCCTACGACCTCGCCGCCATCACCGCCTGGATCCGCCTCGTGCACGAGCCGGGCGCGGCCCCCGAACCCCAGCGCATGGCCTTCCACACCTACCTCGGGGTGCTTCCCTGGTACCACAGCTTCGGCATGACCTGTGCGATGCTCTCGGCCTGCGCGAGCGCAAGCCGCCTGATCTGCGTCCCCGACCCCCGCGCCGGGAACCCGCCGTTCACCGAGGTGCTCAAGATCGTGCAGAAGCAGCGTCCGACGGTCATGCCGGCCGTGCCCACGATCTTCATGGCCTTCACCAACCACCCCCACCTCGACCGCTACGACCTCTCCTCGCTTCTGGGCTGTTTCTCGGGCGGGGCGCCGCTGCCGCCGGAGGTCTGCCGGCGGTTCGAAGAAAAAACCGGTGCGGTCATCTTCGAGGGCTACGGCCTGAGCGAAACCGCACCCGTCGTCACCGTGAACCCCACGAACACCCGCCAGCGCCGCATCGGCACGATCGGCTTTCCCATCCCCGGAACCGACGTGAAGATCGTGGACCTCGTGACCGGGCTGCAGGAGCTGCCGCAGGGCGAGGACGGCGAGCTCGCCGTCTGCGGCCCGCAGGTGATGAAGGGCTACTGGAACAAGCCGGACGAGGACGAACGGGTTTTTCGCACGATCGGGGGCAGGCGTTACTTCCTGACCGGCGACATCGGCCACATCGACCCCGAGGGCTACATCCACATCACCGACCGCAAGAAGGACCTCATTCTCGTGGGCGGCTTCAATGTCTACCCGCGGGAGGTGGAGGACGTCCTCTTCCAGCACCCGAAGGTGGCCATCGCCGCGGTGATCGGGGTTCCGGACGAGAAGAGCGGGGAGGCGGTGAAGGCCTTCATCCAGCTCAAGCCCGGCGAGACGGCGACCGAAGAGGAGATCCTCGCCTTCTGTCGCGAGAAGATGGCGGGCTACAAGCGGCCCAAGTTCATCGAGTTCCGCGAAAGCCTGCCCATGTCCAACGTCGGCAAGGTGCTGCGGCGGCTGTTGCGGCAGGAGGAGCTGGGGAAGAAATGAGGCGGCGTTTGCTCCACCCCCCCGCAGCGGAGGCCTGGGTCTCGTGAGGAAGCAAACGGCGGCGCGCTGGCTCTCACGACACCCCTACACGGTGACGAGCCTCGTCTTCTTCGGGGCGATCCTCTGCGGCTGGTTTCTTCTTGGCTGGGGCGAGCGCCAGCTCGCCTTCGTCCTGCTCCTCTACTTCATCGTCGCGCTCGGCGTGCGCTTAGACGAGATCTTCCGCGCGATCGGCGGGCCGAGCGGCAACCCTTCGCCCTCGGCCGCCGACTCCGAGACCGTCCTCTCGCAGCTGCGCGAAATCCGCGACCTCCTCCGCCGCATCGAAGAAAAACTCTAGGGACGTCCATTGATATATCACTTGAAGCGCCGCCCCGACCGGAGAAGGCCGGGGCCTTCCTGCCCGGGGGGCCTCGCGCCGTGCCATAATGATATCAGAATGGACGTCCCCTATTTGCTTTGGCGAGGGGGTTGCGGAAGCTGCAGGGCATGAGCGCGGCGCATTTGCCGCAGACGTGGGTGCTCTCCGGCAGGTGCGCAAACGCCGGGACCGCGGCGCGGTTTTCCTTGAGCCGCTCCCAGCAGCCGCGGCGGTCGAACCCCTCGGTCGAAAGGGCGGAGACCGGGCAGGAGGCGATGCATCGGCCGCAGCGCTTGCCCGCCTTGAGGAGGCAAGCTTCGGCGGCGGTAAGAAGCGGCTGTTCCCCGAGTTCGGCCTCGGTGACGAGGCTTCCCAGCCTTCCCGCGCATCCGGCCGGGGTGATGAGAAGCCGATGGGTCCCGAAGCGCCCCAGGTTCGCCAGATGGCCCAGGTGCTTGTGCGACCACCGGGCGACAAGCCGCTTCTCGTCGAAATTGTGGGTCGCCGGCGTCAGGGCGCAGCGGAAGCCCCGGCCCTCCAGCCACGCGGCCATCGTTTTCCCGAGATGCTCGATCAGCGCGTTCGTCTGCACGTAGGAAAGCCCCCAGTCCGGGGAGGGCCGCTCACCCGGCCGGTTGTCCCGCACCAGCCCCTTGCGGAAGGGGACAAAGAAAACGACCACCGCGGCCGCGCCCGGCAGCAGATCCCGCGGCAGCAGGTGGTCGGGGGCGGCGATCGCGGGCAGCCGATCGAAGCGCTCATCGGCCGGCGCCGCGGCGACAAGGGGCTTGCGCCACCAGGGCCGCGCCCCGCTGCGGGCCGGCTCGGCCGCAACGGCCTCCTCGGCCATGCGGCGCAAGGCGGCGATCATTTCCGCTCCGTTCATGTGGGCCTTCCCCCTTCCTCCGGCGCCCGGCGCGCGGCTTTCCATTCCTGCACCGTGCGGTTGTAGCAGTCGATCACGTCGCGCCGCGAGAGCATCCCGATCAGGCGCTGCGGGTCATCGTCGGCAACGACCGGCAGGCTGTCGATGTTTTTGATCGTGAACTTGCGAAGCACCGCGCTCAGGTCCTCGGAAGGGGTGGTCGTGATGATCTGCGCGTTGGCGATATCCTTCACCACGACGAGCGGTTCGACCTCGGGAGCAAACAGCACGGCGCGCACGTCGTTGATCGAAAAGATGCCGCTCAACTTCCCCTCCCCGTCGCACACCGGGAAGTAATGCTGCCGGCCTTGAGCGAACAGGGCCTTGAAATCGACGAAACGCATGCTCTCGGGGATCATCTCGACCCGGCGCACCCGATCCCGGATGTCGCGCACGCGGATTCGCTGGAGCACATCCACGAAGAGCTCGCCGGCGTGGGCGGGCGAATCGAGGCGGCGCCGGACCTGCGCGGGAAAGAGGCTGTGGCGGCGCGTTGCGAGATAGGCGACCGAGCAGACGAGCAGGCAGGGGATGAGCAGCCGGTAGGAGCCGGTCATCTCGCTGACGAAGAGGATGATCGAGATGGGGGTGTTGGCGACGGCGGCGACAAATCCCGCCATGCCCGCCAGGGTGAAGGCGCCGGGGGAGGAGACGACCCCGGGAAGCCAGGCCTGGAACAGACTCCCGGCGATCCCCCCCAGCGCGGCGCCGATGACCAGCGAGGGCCCGAAGAGGCCCCCGCTCCCACCGGAGCCGACGGAAAAGGAGGTCGTCAGCATTTTCCCGGCGGCGAGGGTGATGAGCAGGGAAAGCGGGAGGTCTCCGGCGATCGCCTGCTCCGCGTAGCCGTATCCGAAGGAAAGCGTGTGCGGCAAAAAGAAGCCGATCAGCCCCGTGAGCAGGCCCCCCAGCGCGGGCTTGAAGGCGGGGGGAAGGGCAAGCCGACGGAAGCCGGAGGCGATGCCGTGATAGCCGCGGATGAAGACCACGGCCGCCCCGGCGACAAAGAGGGCAAGCAGAAAATAGGGGCCGAGCTCCAGCGGGTTGCGGAAAAAAAAGGGGGGCGCGGCGAGCAGCGGGTCCCAGCCGTACACGCTGCAGAAAAGGCAGTAGGCCACGATCGAGGCCAGCCCGGCCGGGATCATCACCTCGAACTCGAACTCCGGCTCGCGGTAGAGGAATTCGGCGGCGAACAGCGCCCCCGCAAGCGGGGCGCGGAAGATGCTCCCGATGCCGGCGGCGATGCCGGCCGCCATCAGGATGCGGCGCTCGCGGGACGTGAGACCGAGCCTCACGGCAAGCAGCGAACCCAGCCCGGCCCCGATGTGGGCGATCGGCCCTTCCCTCCCGCCGGAGCCGCCGCTTGAGATCAAGATCGCCGTGGCGACGGTCTTGACGAGCGGCACGCAGGCCGGGATCCGGGCCTCGCCCTCGTGGTAGGCGAGGATCGCGGCATCGTTTCCTCCGCCTGCCGCCTCGCGGCAGAGGCGCTCCACGAGAAGGCCACTGGCCAGTCCCCCCGCCGCCGGCAGGAAAAGAAGCACCCAGCGGGAAAATTCCCTGCTCCCCGGGGAAAAAAGCACGGCCTCCCCCGTTGCCGCGGGCGGCCGGAATCCCGCCAGCGCATCCAGGAGAAAGCGCATGCCGGCCTGGCAGAGGAAGAAAAAGACGATGGCGGCCGCCCCCGCGGCGAGCCCGATCGCGACCGTGTAACACGCCCAGCGGCCCGCCCGGCCCCAGCCGGTCGGGAACAGGTCCTTCGGCACCCCGTCTCGCTGCTCCATGGGGAAACCCGCCGCTTCGCCTTTCCCGGGGATAACCCGGTCATGGCCCATATCGCGAAATGCCCGGGAAACTCAAACCCGGATACCCGCCGACGCCGGGAGATGCTCAAGCGGAAAGGGCCGGGGCTTCCCCCGGCCCTAAATTGTTGTGGGTTTTCGGTGCGATCGGCCTTCAGGCCCACTTCTCCGGATCGATCGCCTTTTCGGTCTTGGCCACGATCGCGGTGCCGGCGAGATCGCCGGTGATGTTGAGGCAGGTGCGGCCCATGTCGAGAATGGCGTCGATCCCCAAAATCATGGCGTAGGCCATGGCGATCGCCGAGCCTTCCTTCACCTCGAGGCCGACCGAGTTGAGGACCATGAGCAGCATGATCACGCCTGCGCCGGGCACCCCGGCTGCGCCGATCGAGGCGAGCGTGGCCGTGATGATGATGGTCATCTGGGCCCCGAAATCGAGCGACTGGCCGATCGCGAAGGCGACGAACAGGGCGCAGACGCCCTGGTAGATGGCCGTCCCGTCCATGTTGATCGTCGCCCCGAGCGGGAGCGTGAAGGAGCCGATGCTGCGGGGCACCCCCAGGTTTTCCTCCGAGTTGCGCATGGTGATCGGAAGGGTGGCGCTCGAGCTCCGGGTCACGAAGGCCGTGAGCATGGCCTCCTTGGCGCCCGCGAGGAAGCGGCTGAACTTGAGGCCGTAAATCTTGAGCGCAACCCCGTAGGTGATGAGCAAGTGCGCAACCAGCGCGAGGTAGACCGTGAGCGTCACCATGCCGAGCGGGCCCAGGGCCTTTGCGCCCTGCTGGGCGAAGACGACGGCGATCAGGGCGAAGACGCCGATCGGCGCATACTGCATCACCCCGCGCACGATCGAGTACATCGCCTCGGCTGCGCCGTCGAAGAATTTGAGCACGGCCGCGGCCCCGCCGCTTAACCGCTCATCGCGGCTCTGGGCGAGAAAGGAAAGAGAGATCCCGAAGATGATGGCAAAGAAGATGATCGGGAGCACATCCCCCTTGGCGAGCGACTCGATCGGGTTCACGGGGATGATGGCCAGCAGCGTATCGATGATCTTGGGTTGGGTGAGCGCTTTCCCGGCCGCCTGCCCGGCGCTCAGGTCGAGCCCGGTGCCGGGCCGGAAGATGTTGGCCGAGATCAACCCGAAGATCACCGCCACCACGGTGGTCAGCATGTAGTAGATGAAGATCTTGACCCCGACGCGGCCCAGCTTGGAGGGGCTCAGGCTCGCTGCGCCCACGACGAGCGAAAAGAAGATCACCGGAACCACGATCATGCGCAGAAGCCGGATGAAAACATCCCCGAAAGGCTTGACCCACAGGATGGAGGAGCCTGCGACCAGTCCCACGATGGCCCCCAGGACGAGGCCGATCAGGATCCGCACAAGAAGGTTAAACTGGAAATACCATGACATGAACCCCGATTTGCGCGCCGTTTCCTCTGCCATGGCTCACCTCCGAAGGTTGGGGAGAACTTCGATCGAGACCGAACACGCCCAGTTGCTTCAGGCGGAAGTGGATTCTACCTCTTGGTATCCGGAAGTTTCAAGAGGCTTCTGCTTGTATCGCAAATTGCCGACAACAAGCTCCCCATGCGATCTTGCAGGCGCCTTTTCCTTCCCTTCGGATAACACCCTTCGCTTCCAGGCCGAATTTGCAGGCGGAACTTGATGGAACTTCTTTTTCCTCTCGCGATTTTCGAAAACCCCTTATCCCATTTGCTTTATCTCTTTGCTTTCGACATCATCAAGAAATTCTTGCAGCGCATCTTGGTTGTCTTAATCTAATTTTTGGTGAGCCAAAATAAGATCATTTTATGTTGGCTTAAAAACAACCGCAACGAAAATCAATGTCGCCAATTAAAGGTTCTTTGCCTTTTTAACTGTGCCAGTGCATGATTGATCTTGCGGATAATTTTTTAATGGTTAACTCTCTTTACGGGACCGTTATTTTTTTGAAAATTTTAATGCAACTTTTTCAATTGATTTTATTCTTCTTTTAAAAATTGCTTTTTTGACCAACTCTTCATTTGCTTCGTGAATTTTTTGACCTAATAATTTCAAGGCCTCATAAATTGTTTTTTCATACATCTTTATATCGTCACTTCTTAGAAGCGGAATTTTGTATTTAGCTGCATAATCACTTGTCACCGCCGACGAAAGAACAGCTGCAGTTCCAGGCAAGAGACCACCATTATCGAAGATGTCGTTGATTTTATCGCTCATGAAAGTGATGCCACCCAAATCATTTTTTATGATCATGGAAAGCTGAGCCGCAATTTTATTTTTATCTCCCGATGTTTTCGCCTTTGCAAGCCCCTTTCCAAGACTGATTATTTGATCGGAAATATCTTTCTGAACTCTCGACAATGCCCCCTTTCGTCTTGGGTAAGGGTTGTCTGGTTGAAAAACAGGATATCCTAACGATCTTGCACCTTGTATCAAGCATTCCCGAACTACCGTATTATCATACATATCGTTTGCTCTTACTACCAACGTTGTTTCTTTGATTTTTTCCTTCCAAGCAGGAACGAATGCCTTCGACTCGACGATAATGGTCGGTAGACGATCCAAACCGAGTTTTTCCATTAATTTGCGTTTATTTCCTATCGGAATATTTCCTTCCGTATCCTCGTTGGGCCCGATCCCGCCTTCGCCTGCATTGATGGTAAGCATCGTTGAAACGGGCATGTCCCCAATTCGCAATATTGTTCCTATTGTGCACCCGGCACTGAGTGGCGTATCTTCTGCAGCGTAAATAAATTGATGAGGATAATGAATCATAAAGCCATTTACTACAGCCTTTGATACCGCAGTGATAAACGCGGACGGAACCTTTAAAACCCCCTGCCCTATTATCCTTCCGAAGATTGCGGTTGCCAGCGATTGAGGGCTGACTGCGCTTTTTCCTACAGCATTTTTCATCAGGGTTTTTTCTGCTGGCGTAAACCCATCACACGCACAGGCTTTTCCCTTCCCACCGTTTTTTAAATGAATATCAATTTCACCGTTCGTAGGATTGACGTTCACTTTGGTTATTCGCAGATCAAGAGAAGCCGCCTTGTTGATGATCGTTGTTACAACGGAAAACCCTGCGCCATCTTCCTGCACGAAGCCCGAGTGGCTTGTCACATGACTGACTCCGATATGCCCGGCAAGACCCGCATGGCCACGGTGATCTTTTGAAAATGTGATTTTCAACTTTTTTTCACTTTCCTTTATAGCAGACAAAGAGCGATTTGAGGAATGTAGGCGATAACAAGAATCGCTGCCGTCATTGTAAAAACAAACGGCAATACTGCATAGCTTAACTTTTCTATGCTTATGCCACTGATACCACAACCAACAAACAGATTGACTCCAACTGGAGGCGTAAGAAATCCAACTGAAGCTGTTGCGATCATGATAATGCCAAAATGTGTCATGTTTATTCCAGCTTTCATTAGCAGCGGCTGAAGCAGAGGTGTTAAGATCAGTATGTTCGCCAAGGCATCCATAAATGTTCCCAAAATCAAAAGCATAATGATTATGGCAAGCAGCAAGAGATTTGCATTGTTTGCTAACCCCGACAAAGCGTTAACAAGTGCATTCGGAACATTATAAATAAGCAATATTTGCCCCAATGCCGTAGCGGTTGCAACCACCAAAAATATTGTGGCGTTGGTTATCGTCGTGCCCCGCAGAATAAGCCATATTTTCTGTTTGGTTAACTTCTTTAAAACAACGCCCTCTACAAACAGGGCATACGATACCGCTATCGCCCCTGCTTCTGTAGGCGTGGTAATTCCACCGTAAATGCCCCCAAGGACGATAATGGGAACCAATAGGGCGTATTTTGCATCAAACAGAGCTTGAAGTGTCTCTTTTAACGTTGCTTTTTTGCTTTTCGTGTTGAAACCATGATGTTTTGCCAAAAAGAAGCACGTGATCATCAACACGATACCGATAAATACTCCCGGAACAATACCAGCAATAAATAAATCACCCACCGACACATTAGCCGTTGTTCCGTAAATGATCAGAGGAACACTCGGCGGGATCATCACTCCTAAGCATCCTGCTGCAACATTTGTGGCCGTTGAAAATGATTTTGAAAACCCCTCCTTCTCCATCGAGGGAATCATTATGCCACCCACCGCAGCCACGGTCGCCGGTGCGGACCCGCTTAGCGCACCGTAAAACAAACACGTGAGAACCGAAACATGCGCAAGCCCTCCGGTCACATGACCGATCAAGCAACGCGAAACCTTCAACAAAGACTCCGCCAGGCTTCCTTTTTGCATCACCTCGCCGGCCATGATGAAAAAAGGAACAGCGAGCAAAGGGAATGCATCCAACGACATAAACATCTTTTGCATCAGAAATTGGACAGGAAGCCCAGCCGAAATGATCGCCAAAGCAACGCTAAGGCCAATAGCAACTCCTATTGGGACACTTAAAATCAACAGCAATGGAAGCATGATCGTGATAATCAAAATCGGGAAATCCATGAGTTCGCCCCCAATTGGCAGCCTGGGTTTATTTGTGCGGACCTGTCCAGATCATTTTAACGTTTGAAAAAATATCCATAGATGAGAATACGCAACGTTGTACTGGCATTTTAGGCATTATTCTTCTTTATATCTTTCTAACGTCGTGATGTCTCAGATTCACACATTTGACCCCACCGCCCTGATGAAGTCTTTAAGGAAGCTTGGCTCGGGCTTGCGATCACACTCCGTACCGAGGAGATCCTTCGTCCCCGGGCTTTACCAGCGTCTCGATTACATGATCTTCCATCCTGCCGGGGTAGGGTTCTTTTCAAGCCCGGGCGCAGCAATGCTCGCTCGGTTAAAAATCGTAACGGCCCCCCAGCATTGCTCGCCATCGTCGCCTCTTCATGATACCGGCATTTTTATGGCATCAAACGCATATCGCCGTGATCGTCTTAATCTTCTGAGACGAAGACTGCGTTATCTAGCTTCTCAGCGCCCCTTCGGCTTCGTTGCGACGAATATCTCAGCAAGACGGAAGTCAACACGATCCTGTGGCGAATCGCTGCCGGATCTATGTTTCTTCTTATGGCTCTCGTGGATTCCTTGTTCTGGAAGTTTAGCTAATACTTATTCCTTATTGTAATTTTGCAGTGTTATACTCTTGATCGATTAAACGCTTTAAATCCTCAGCAACCAATTTTTTTATTGTGAAGGCAGTGCGCAGCATCATGAGAAGAAAACCAAGCGGCAAGCAAATATAGGAAATATACATCGGAAATTGGAGCGCAGGCGCAAGCTGATTTGAAGCCACAACAAAACCAACCATCTTGACCCCCCAAACAAACATCAATCCACAGAAACCTACTGTTACTATGTAAGCAAGAATCGCGATGATAACCCCCGTTTTCTCGCCAAATATCGTTCGGGCGACAGTCACTTCAAGGTGCCGCCTTTCCGCTGCCGCAAAACTCGCGCCAAGATAAACTGAAAATATAAAAAGGTATCTTGCCAACTCTTCAGGCCAATCAAGTGAATCTTGCAAAATGTATCTTTGAAAGACCTGTAAAATTATAATTAGGGCCATTCCGGCAAGTGCAATCGAAGAGGTAACCTCTTCAAACCGGTTTAGCCAATTGATTGAACTTTTCATAAGCTCTCTCGAGATTAGGGCAGGCAAGTTTTTTATTTGCCTGCCCTATCTTGTTTGTTCACTCCCGTTATTGATTTAGTTTTTCCCTAATCGTTTTTCGCATTTCTTCGATGAGTTCAGGGGGCACTGCAGACGCAAATGATGGCGCTACGTTCTCCGTAGCCTTGATCCACCGAGCTCGTTCTTCTGAAGACAACTCGATGACTTCGCCTCCAGTTTCTTTGATCTTCTGGATAATCATAGATTCATTGCTGCGGATTTTATTGCGCTCAAATTTTTGCATAACCGCGAATGATTCATTGATCCATGATTGCTCTTGCGGTGTCAGTTTTTCCCAGAACGGCTTGGATACCAAAACCAAGTGACCGCTATAAAAACTGCGTGTAAGCGTTACATATTTTGTTATTTCGGGGAATTTATTGAACCATGCCAAATTCAAATCGATGTCTATGGCATCAACCGTCTTTTGCTGCAATGCCGTGTAGACCTCACCCCAAGCAACCGGGGTGGGATTCATTCCGAGAGCCTTTAGGATTGCGATATGCGCTTTGGAATGCGTTGCTCGAATTTTAAGTCCCTTAGCGTCTTCGAGCTTGCGAATCGGCCGGTTTGCGAATACCTGTCTGAATCCAATATCGATATAGCCCAATCCTAAAATTCCATTTTTTTCAAGTGCCCCAGCCAGCTTTTTCCCAATAGGGCCATCTGTAATCAGATCGGCTGCCTCATAGCTGGGTATGATAAATGGCATATCAAGAAACATCAATTGAGGATTAAATACCGAAAAGTTGTTGCAGGCATCTGATCCCATTTGCAAAACACCCATCTGGAGGCCCTGAACTACAGCATCAAAGTTTCCGTATTTCGAGCTGTCATAAATATCAACTCGAAAGACTCCCCCAGATCGCTTTTCAAGATCAGATTTAAACAACTCATACCCTTCTCCCATGGGATGCTGAGGAACATTGGGATGGGCAAGTTTAATGATAATTTCTTTTGCCTCTACATGCGTATAGCATAGGCTTATTACGATCACAAAAGCTGCGGAAATGACCTTACAAATCGTTTTGCGGCACAGTTTTCTCATCCTTCCCCCTTTCTGATACTGGTTGATCTACCCATCGTGGAGCGCTTTGCATCCACATTAAATTTCAATCCATTACATGTTGCTATTCTGAGAGACCACCATAATTAATGGAACGAAAGCCTTTGCACCTACCCCGCCACCGGCTCAAGGCCCAAGACCGGGCGGAGGTAGGCATAAAGCCCCGGGGAGCCGCCGGTGTGGACGAAGAGCACCTTTTCCCCCTTGCGCAGGCGCCCCTCGCGGCTCAGGCCGATCAGGCCCGCCATGGCCTTTCCCGTATACACCGGATCGAGCAGGATGCCCTCGGTCCGGGCGAGCAGCTGCACGGCCTCCACCATCCTCCGGTTGGGGACCGAGTATTTCGGCTGCCAGTAGCCGCCGACACAGGTGACCGCCTCCCGCGGGATCCCCCCGCGCACGCCCAGCCGCTCGGCCGTGCGGCAGGCGAGATCGTGGACGAGCGGTTCCTGGTCTTCGGGGTCGCGGCTCACCCCAACGCCGAGGATGGGAATGTTCAGGTTGCAGCCGACGAAGCCGGTGACGAGACCTGCGTGGGTTCCGGCGCTGCCCGAGGCGACGACCACGCGGTCGATCGCCAGCCCCAGATCGAAGAGCTGCTCCTGGAGCTCCTGGGCGCAGGCGACGTACCCTGTAGCCCCGACGGGGTTCGAGCCGCCGCCGGGGATGATGTAGCCCTTTCTCCCCTCGCGGGCGAGATCCTCGGCCACCTTCTGCATGGCCGCCATCATGTCCGTCCCACCGGGGACGACCTCGATCTTCTCCACCCCGAGCAGCCGGAAGAGAAAATTGTTTCCCGAGGCCTCGGG
>Ga0073932_1004391_pt1 | contig 16843 bp, 12 predicted proteins | sample DewCreD2012metaG_FD_76967 | JGI IMG/M metagenome (GOLD analysis project Ga0073932, IMG submission 76967) | Hot spring sediment bacterial and archeal communities from British Columbia, Canada, to study Microbial Dark Matter (Phase II) - Dewar... ... | reverse complement strand
TTGCGGAAAGCCTGCTCGTTGCTCGTGGCGTGGTCCCAGGGCATGCCTTCGAAAAGGCTGTAAAAGGTCGTGTCGTAGGAGTGCCCCCCGGTCACCACCAGCAGGCGCGGCTGTGCGGGCGGCTCGGGGTTGGGCGGTATGGTCACGCGCCCGGTGGCCGCCCACTCGGCGCCGCGCACAAACGTGACGCCGAAGCCGGGCTCCTGAACGGCGACCAAGTTGTGGCCCAGCGCGGTGTGGAATACCCGCCCCTTGCCGTATGCGACGGTCCACAGTATCGGCTCCTCTTTGCCGGTTCCTCTGTACTTCGGGTCATCATATGCGGTCGCAAGGACGTGCACACCAGGCAAAAGGCGGAAGTTGTGATACAGCTCATCGGTGGCCCAAAAGCTCTCCTCGAGACCTTGCGCGATGGGATGGTTCCGGTCCGTGAATTTCACGCGAAACGAGTGCCGGTCGCCGTGCCCGGTTTGCTGTTCCTTCTCCCCGGTGCGCACCCAATACGCGCCCACCATCTTGCGGTATTCCATCCACGGCGGCTCCGCCTTGCCGGTCTTGAGCAGGCTGTCGCCGAGGATGGGCGCGTCGCCAAACGGATAGCTGGCGGCGTGAAACACCACCAGCCCCTTGCCCGAAGCAAGCCACCCTTGCAAGGCGGACTCGGTGGGTTCGCCCCAGCGCGGACCGCAGTAGTCCAACACCACCACGTCGAACGGCTCCAACGTCCTCTGGTTGGCGCCGTGCGGCCATTCGTTCACCCGCACCTCGAAGCGCTGCGTGGCTTCGAGGAGCTGGCGCAGGTGCGGCGTCGTCTGCCGCCAGTTGTGATTGTTCGTGCCCGAAAAAATGAGCGCCTTAACCTTGGCGGGGGCGGTTTCAGCCGCCAAAACGGGCGCGCACGCCAAAGCGGCCGCGCAATAGTGTAGGAACCGCATATCTCTCAGTGATTCTAGTCCAATACAATAATGGATTGAGTGCGCCTTATGTAACGGTCGTGGTGCCGACGCTGGCCGCCGATTCGATCTACCGGGAGTGTCTGGCGGGTCTTGAGGCGCAGCAGTTCCGCGATTTCGAGTGCGTTTTGGTTGACAACAGCGGCGAAGACAGGGTGCGGCGCGCGGGTGTTGCGGCGCCCTGGCTGCGCGTCATTCCAGAAGACCGGAACGTGGGATTCGGCGCGGCGGTGAATGACGCCGTCCGCGGGAGCAACGCCGCGTTTATCGCCACACTAAACGATGACGCCGTGCCTTCGCCGCGGTGGCTTGGCGCGCTCGTCGAAGCGATGGAGAAGGATCCGGGCGTGGGAATGTGCGCTTCCCGCATCACGTTGAGCGGAGAGGACCGGCTGGACTCGGCAGGGATGCTGCTGTGCGGCGACGGCAGCAGCAAGCAACGCGGGCATCTTGCGCCGCCGGGCGAGTTCCGGGCGCTCGAAGAGGTTTTTTTTCCCAGCGCCTGCGCGGCGCTCTACCGCCGCAGCATGCTCGACGAGACCGGCTGCTTCGATGAGAGCTTCTTTCTTTATTGCGAAGACACGGATTTGGGACTCCGTGCCCGCTGGGCGGGTTGGAAGTGCCTGTTCGTGCCCGAAGCCGAGGTGGAGCACCGGTACTCGCATTCGGCGGGACGCGCGTCGGCGTTGAAAGCCTACCTGGTGGAGCGCAACCGCATCTCAGTGGCGGTGAAGAACCTGCCGCTGGCGATGCTCTGGCGCGCGCCGTTCGTCTGTTCGGCGCGCTATTTCTGGCACGTCCTCTATCTGCTCGGGCGGCAGGGAACGGCGGGGGCGTACCGCCGCGGCGGGGGCTCCGGCGCGGCGCTCGCGCTGCACGTGGCGCGGGCGCATCTGGCGGCATTGCGCCGCCTGCCGCGCCTGCTGGCCGCGAGGGCGGAAATCCGGCGGCGGGCGCGCATCTCCGCGGACGAATTCGTGCGGCTGGCGCGCCGCCACGCGATCTCAGCGAGGCAGGTGGCGGCGCTATGATCCGGTACCCGGCACGGGACGACGTACTGATCATCGTGCCCGCCTATAACGAAGCGGGCGCGGTGGGCGGCGTCGTGCGTGAGATACGGGCAGTGGTTCCCGGCGTTCCAGTGCTGGTGATCGACGACTGTTCGGTTGACGCCACGGCCGCGGTGGCGCGCGAGGCGGGCGCCCACGTGTTGAGCGTGCCCTACCACCTCGGGCTCGGCGGCTGCGTGCAGGCGGGCTACAAGCTGGCGTTCGAGCTGGGCTACCAGTATGTGATCCGTTTGGACGGCGACGGGCAGCACGATCCGCGCTTCATCCCCGATATTCTGAAGACTCTGCGCGAGTCCGGTTGTCAGATGGTGATCGGTTCGCGCTACGTGAAGCAGGACGGCAAAGCCACGAGCGTCGTCCGCGGTATCGGAATCCGGTTTTTCCGGCTCATCCTGCGCCCCATCCTCGGCGCGCGGGTATACGATCCGACTTCGGGTTACGTCGGCGTGAACCGGCAAGCGCTCGAAGTCTTCAGCCGCAGTTTTCCGTTGGAGTATCCAGAGATTGAAGCGTTGGTGGTGTTGCAGCGCCGCGCGTTCCGCTTCCAGGAAGTGCCGTGCGTGATGCGCCCCCGGCAGGCGGGCAGGAGCACCATCACTCCGGTGCGCTCCGTTTACTACATCATCCATGTGCTGCTGGGCGTGCTGGTCAACATTTTGAAATTCGAGCGCCGTCTTTGGAGGCGTTGAGTATGCAAGGATTCCTGAACATCGTTTCGATTCTCAGCGTGGTGCTGTTCATCAGCGTGATGCACTCGCTGCGCCGTGCGCACATCCGGGTGGAGCATTCGGTAAGCTGGCTGGCGGCCGCAGTGGCGCTGTTCATCTTATCCACGGCGCCCGGCGCGCTGAGCGCCGCCGCCTCGTGGACGGGTCTGGAAGACGGACCTCTGACGCTGGTTTTCCTGGCGTTCGTCGTCTTTCTGATCGTTCTGTACCGCTTCTCCCGAGTGATTTCCGACTTGAAGGACGCCAACATCGCGCTGACGCAAAAAGTCGCCATCCTCGAGTTCCATTTACGTACCTGGCATGAAGAGCAAGCTTCCACGCAAAACCGCTAGCGCGGCGCCGGCGGCCAAAACGCAGCCGTCCTCCCAACCGTCCTACTGGTGGGCGTATCTGCTCGGGATGTTTCTGGCTGCATTCGCGGCTTTTCAGGTTTACGGCTCCACGCTGCGGGCGCCTTTTCTGTTCGACGATTTGTATCTGCCTTTCACGATTCCTGACTTCGCCGATGAAGGCTTCCGCACTTGGGTCAGGGGCATGCGCCCGCTATTGATGGCGACTTACTGGCTCAATTTCCAAACATCCGGGCAGAACCCTTACGCCTACCATGTGTGGAATGTGCTGTTTCACGTCGCGGCGGCGGCGATGGCGTGGCTGATTGTGCGCAATCTGCTCGGGCGAGCCGGCGAGGCGGGCTGGAAGCGCGAAACGCTGGCGGCGTTCGCGGGCGCCGTGTTCCTCCTGCATCCCCTGCAAACCGAATCCGTGGCGTATGTCGCCAGCCGCTCGGAGAGCTTGAGCGTGTTGCTGGCGTACGCTGCGCTGGCGGCGTTCCTTCTCCACGAAGGCGGCGAAATAGGATGGGGCAGAACTTTCCTGATCCTTGGGCTGTTCGGCGCCGCCGCGCTGAGCAAAGAGCACACGGCGGTGATGCCCGCCGCCATTCTGCTGGCGGACATGTTCTGGATGCGGCGCTCCGTCTTTCAGAGCTTCACTCGCCAGTGGCGTCTGTTCGGGCTGCTGGCCATCGGCGGGCTGTTTGGACTGTCGTTTGTGTGGAAAGTTCTGGTGAGTTCGGCAAGCGCAGGCTTCCATCTCAAGGAGATTACGTGGTATCAGTACTTCTGGACGCAGTGCCGCGCCATCTGGGTTTACATACGGATGTTCTTCCTGCCGTATGGCCAGAACATCGACCATGATTTTGCCGTCTCCCGTTCGCCGTTCGAACACGGGGCTTGGATCGGTTTCCTCGCGCTCGTGGCGCTGGCAGCGCTGGCGTGGATCTGGCGCGAGCGGCTTCCGCTCGCGTCGTTCGGGGTGTTTCTTTTTCTGCTGCTCATCGCTCCGACTTCTTCCGTAGTGCCACTCTTGGATACTCTGGTGGAGCGCCGCGTCTACCTGCCGATGGTGGGTCTGCTTCTGGTGGTATGCGAGGCCGTGCGGCGCGCGCCGCTCAGCCGCTGGCAGTTGACCGGCGTATTGAGCGCCGTGGCGATCGTCCTGGCTGTCCTGACCATGAACCGCAACCAGGTGTGGACCGATCCCATCACTCTGTGGACGGACTCCGTGACCAAGGCGCCTCGGAAAGTACGCCCGCGCCATCAGTTGGCTTTCGCGTATTTCGAAGCGGGACAGTGCGAGCGCGCCGCCGCGGAATACGAGAAAGCGGCGAAGCTTGCCCCGCCGGACAAGCACCTGCTCATCAACTGGGCTCTGGCATGGGACTGCGCGCAGCGGTACGACGCCGCCCTCGATCGGCTGAAGCAAGCGCTGGCGCTCGAACGCAGCGCCCACGTTCACTCGCTCTTGGGCATGATTCAGGCCAAGCGGGGACGGTATCCCGAAGCGTGGGCTGAAATCGAAGCCGCGCTGCGCCTGGATTCCAACTTCGCCATGGCGTACGTCTATAGGGGCAACCTGCGCGTCATCGGCGGCGACATCCAGGCGGCTATCGCCGATTACCGGAAGGCTCTCGAACTGGAGCCCGGGCTCGAAGCCGCCCAACAAGCGCTGGCGCAAGCTGAACAGCGGCTGGCGGCGCCCGCGCGATGAATCGGAGAGTGTGGCGGTGCGAATCGGAGTGAATGCGCTCTACCTGTTGCCCGGAGGCGTGGGCGGCACGGAAATCTACCTGCGGAGCCTCTTAAGCGCCCTTGCCGAAATCGACTGTGAGAATACCTATGTTGTTTTCACCAACCGGGAAACCGGAGAGGACCTGACCCCCGCCGCGCCGAACTTCCAATGGGCGCCCACCCCGGTTCGAGCCCGGTTCCGCCCGGCGCGCATCTTGTGGGAACAATCGGCGCTGCCCTGCTCCGCTTTCCGGCGCCGGATCGACGTGCTTTTCAATCCCGGCTTCACTTGCCCGGTGGTGGCGCCGTGCAAGCAAGTGACCGTTTTCCACGATTTGCAGCACAAGCGCCACCCGGAGTATTTCCGTTGGTTCGATCTGCCGTTTTGGCGGCTCTTCCTGTACCTCGCCGCCGTCCGTTCCGACTTGCTGATCGCCGTGTCGGAGGCTACGCGGCAGGACCTCTTGCACTACTACCGCTTGAAGGCCGGTAAGGTTCGGGTGGTGGCTCACGGCGCCGATCCGCGGATGTTCGAAATCGGCCAGGCGAGGGCGCAGCGCGAATGCGATCGTTACATTCTTTGCGTCTCCACGTTGCACGCCCACAAGAACATCACCCGGTTGCTCGCCGCGTTCCGGCGGTTCCACAGCGCGCATCCCGGATTTCGCCTGGTTCTCGCCGGCATGAAGGGCTTTCACACCGCCGAGGTAGAGCGCGCTGCGGGCGAACTAGGCTTGGGGGACGCCGTGCGAATCACCGGGTGGGTGGACCGCGGCGAACTGTACCGCCTGTTCGAAGGAGCGTGGGCGTTCGTCTATCCCTCGAGCTTCGAAGGTTTCGGCATGCCCGTGATCGAGGCTTTGGCGGCGGGCATTCCCACTGCCTGCTCGGCGATTGAGCCGCTGCGAACCATCAGCGGAAGCGCCGCGCTTCACTTTGACCCTCTGGACGAAGATGCGATCCTGCAAGCGCTTGTGCGCGTCACTCAGGACGAGCACTTGAGAGAGCGGCTCGCGCGAGCCGGTCCCCAACAAGCCTCCCGTTTTCGCTGGCAGGATGCCGCGCGAGCCACGCTCGACGTCCTGCGGGAAGCCGCCGGATCAACCGCGAAGTAAGTCTTCCAACTGCGCCTTGGCGTCGGTTCGCGCGTCGCGGTACTTTACGATGACGGGGGTATAAAGCGAGATGCCCCACTCCTTCCCCAGTCCCTTCTGCACCTGCCGCGATCCCGCCACCACGACGGCTTCCGGCGGCACTACCAGCGGTTGATCGTCCGCCGCCGAGTGCACCACGCCCTTTACGAGGTCGAAGATGGGAGTCGAGCGGTTGAGAATGGTTCCCGTGCCGAGAACCGCGCGCTTGCCGACCACCGTGCCCTCATAGACGCCGCAGTTGCCGCCCACAAGCACTTCGTCTTCGATGATCACCGGCAGCGCGCCCACGGGCTCCAGCACGCCCCCGATTTGAGCCGCGGCGGAGACGTGGCAGTTCCGCCCCACCTGCGCGCAGCTTCCGATGAGCGCGTGGGAATCGACCATCGTTCCGTCGCCGACATACGCTCCCACGTTGATATACATCGGCGGCATGCAGGTGACGCCTTTACCTACGAAGCAGCCGTCGCGAATGCTCGATCCGCCGGGCACGACGCGTACGCCGCTCTCCACGGTGAGGCGCTTCACCGGGTAGGTTGCCTTGTCGAAGAAAGGCTGCCGGGAACGATCCACCGACATGTCTACGAGCTGCCCCATGCGAAACCCGAGCAAAATGCCCTTCTTGACCCACGCGTTGACGCGCCATCCGGTGGGGGAGGCAGCGTCCGGCTCGGCGGCGCGCACGGCGCCCGCGTTCAGCGCATCCTTGAACCGTTGAAACAGCCGGAAATGCTCCTCGCCGTACGTCTCCGGCTTCTCGTCGAAAAGCCGTTCGATTTCAGCCTGCATGCGCCGTCTCCAGCAAGCCCGCTTCTTCGAGAATCTTGCGGATCTTGTCTTGGTTGTGCGGCTGCGGCGCGACGAGCGGCAGGCGCCACACCGGATCGAGCAGCCCCATCATCGCCATCGCCGCTTTCACAGGGATGGGATTGGACTCGATGAAATTGACCTCCATCAGAGGCAGGTACTTTCTCTGGAGGGCTCGGGCGGCGGCGAAGTCGCCGCCGAGCGCGGCGCGGGTGAGCCGCGCCATCGGTCCAGGAATTTCGTTGGAAACCACTGAAATGACGCCCTTGCCGCCGAGCGCGATGAGCGGGATGGTGATGGCGTCGTCTCCCGACAACACGTGGAACCGATCCGGAACGTGATGCACCACCGCCGCCATCTGGCTGATATTGCCCGAGGCTTCCTTGACTGCCACGATGTTATCGATGGAAGCCAGCCGTTTCAGGGTGAGCGGTTCCACGTTCACTCCCGTTCGCCCTTGCACGCTGTACACCACGATGGGAACCTTCACCGCCGCGGCGATGGCGCGGTAATGCTGGTACAGCCCTTCCTGCGTCGGCTTGTTGTAATACGGCGTGACGCTGAGCAAGCCGTCTACGCCCATGGCTTCGAGCTCCTTCGCCAGCGCGATGACTTCCGCGGTGTTGTAGCCGCCGGCGCCCGCCACCACCGGAACCTTGCCCTTCGCCTCTTCGAGCGTCACCTCGACGACGCGCAAGTGCTCCTTGTGCGCCAGCGTGGGACTCTCGCCCGTAGTTCCGCACGGAACCAGAAAGTCGATGCCATCCTCGATCTGCCGCCGTACGAGGCGCCGCAGCGCCACCTCATCGAGCAAGCCGTCTCGCTGAAACGGCGTCACCAAAGCCGTACCGCAACCTGTGAACATGGTCCTCCTTCCGTCACTCCGCCGCGCCTTTGCGCTCTCTCACCCAAAAAGTATCTGCCCGAACTCGTAGATTCCCTTTTTACCCGCCACCCACTGCGCCGCCTTGAGCGCCCCGCGGGCGAAACCTTCCCGGCTGCGCGCCACATGGCGCAGGGTGATGGTGTCGGCGGACGAGTCAAATCCGATTTCGTGCGTGCCCGGGTGCGCCCCGGCGCGGCTGGAGGAAACGTCCACCGGGCGGCTGTACCCCGCGCGGCGCATCTCGTCCAGCAGCTTCAGAAGCGTCCCGGAGGGGGCGTCTTTTTTCGTCGAATGATGGATCTCCCAGCCCCACGCGCCATAACCTTCCTCGGAAGCGAGCAGCCTCGCCGCTTGCGACACCAGCCTCGCAAACACGTTCATACCCACCGAGAAATTGGGACTCCACACCAACCCGGCGCCGTTCTTCTCCACCGCCGCCTTGACCCGGTTGAAATTCTCCTGCCAGCCTGTCGTCCCCACCACCGTGTTCACCTTCAGCGCTGCCAGGCGTTCCACGTTTTCCACCACCACGGCGGGCGTGGAGAATTCCACGGCAACGTCCACGCCGCGGAAATTCTCCTCCGTCATGCCCTCGAAAGAGGCGTTGTTGAACTCATCGAGCTTCAGCGCCACCTCGAAACCGTACTCCGGGGCAAACTGTTCAATCAGCTTACCCATTTTTCCGTACCCAACGATCGCCAGTTTCATATCAGTCGAACACCGCCGGATCCAGTTTGCTGAAAAACGCCGTGTGCAGCGCCTCTACCGCCTTCGTCAGATCTTCGCCGGACACGACCACGCTCAGGTTCAGCTTGGAAGCTCCCTGCGAGATCATCCGGACGTTGATGCCGTTCAGGGCTTGAAAAGCGCGTCCCGCCACGCCGGGCGTGAAACGGATGTTGTCTCCCACCAGGCAGATGATGGCTTGATCGCGGTCAATCGTGACCTCGGCGAAGCCGCGCAGTTCTTCGACGATGCCATCGATCCGCTCCGGATTGTCGATGGTGGCCGACACGCTCACCTCCGAGGTGGTCACCAAATCCACCGGGGTTTCAAAACGGTCGAAAACCTCGAAAATCCGGCGCAGGAAGCCGTGCGCCATGAGCATCCGCAGGGACTGGATGTTCACGACGGTGATGCCCTTCTTGCAGGCGATCGACTTGACGTCGTTCTCGCAAGGCGGCGGCTCGCCGACGATGCGCGTGCCGTCTACATCCGGGCGGCGCGAGTTGAGAATCAGCACCGGGATGTTCTTTTCGACGGCGGGGACCACGGTGGCCGGGTGCAGCACTTTGGCGCCGAAATAAGCCAGTTCGGCAGCCTCGGCGAAGGAGATCGTCTTCACGCGGCGCCCGATGGGCAGTATGCGCGGATCACAGGTCAGCATGCCGTCTACGTCGGTCCAGATCTGGATCTCTTCGGCGCCGATGCCCGCGCCCACGATGGACGCGCTGAAGTCGGAGCCGCCGCGCCCGAGCGTCGTGGTCACGCCGTCGAGAGTCGACCCGATGAACCCTCCCATCACCACCGTCTGCTTCTCGGCCAAAGGCCGCACCACCTCGGCCAGCCGGCTGTATGTGACTTCGTACAGCGGCGCGGCTTGCGTGTGGCGCGCATCGGTCTTGATCACTTCACGGGCGTCGACGTGCGCCGCGCCGATTCCGTAATTCCGAAAGGCAATGGCGACCAAATGGCTCGAAATGCGCTCTCCGAAGCTCGAGATGGCGTCCACCGAACGTGGCGTCAGCTCTCCGAGGATGGCGAGCCCCCGCACCAGCTCCGCCAGTTCCCGGAAGTGCTCGCCGATGGCCGCTTCCGCTTCCGCCAGGTCCTGCGGGCGGACGCAGCCGGCGGCTTCCTTGCGGTGATACTCGCGCAGTTGCTCCAGTTCGCTCAAGGCGCGCTCGCGATCTTGCGCCACGGCAGCCGAGGCGATGGCGAGCAGGCGGTTCGTCGTCTTGCCCATCGCCGAGACCACCACCACGGGGCGGCGGTTCTCGCGCGCCTTCACGATGCCTGCGACGCGTTCGATTGCGGCGGCGCTCTCCACCGAGGTGCCGCCGAATTTCATCACGATCATCAGAGCATGCCCTCGCTGTGCATCAGCTCGGCGTTGAGAACCGCTGCGCCCGCGGCGCCCCGGACGGTGTTGTGGCCGAGAGCCACCAGCTTCCAATCGAGCACCAGGCACTCGCGGAGGCGCCCCACGAACACCGCCATGCCGTGTTCGCGTTCCACGTCGCGGCGCGGCTGCGGGCGGAGGGGGTCATCCATGTAGATGACGGGCTGCGGAGGCGCGCTCGGCAGCTTGCGTTCCTGCGGCAGCCCGCGGAAGGCGGCTATGGCGGCGAGGATCTCATCGCGCGATGGTTTCTTCTCGATTTCCACCGAGATGCAGCAGGTGTGCCCGTCCACCACCGGGACCCGGTTGCAGTGCGCGCTCACCTTCGCGTCCAGAGCCACCAGGGCGTCGCCGGTGCATTCGCCCAGAATCTTCTGCGTCTCGATCTGGATCTTCTCTTCCTCCCCGCCGATGAACGGAATGACGTTGGCCATAATGTCCATCGACGCCACGCCCGGATAGCCCGCGCCGGAGATGGCTTGGAGCGTGGTCACGATGACGCGGCGGATGCCGAACGGTTTGAATGGCGCCAGTCCCATCGTCAGCACCACCGTGGAGCAATTCGGATTCGTGACGATGCAGCCTTTCCATCCGCGCTTGGCCTGTAGCGGCACGATGCGCAGATGGTCGCCGTTAATCTCCGGCACCAGCAGCGGCACATCCGGCTCCATGCGGTGATTCTTCGAGTTGGACACCACGCAGTGCCCCGCTTCGGCGAACGCGCGTTCGATCTCGGTGGCGACGGAGGCGTCCATGGCGGAAAACACCAGCTTCGGCGCGCCGTTGCCCGGCTTGCAGTCTTGCACGGTGAGCCCCGCTACCGTCTCCGGCATCACGCCGTCCAACCGCCAGCTAGTGGCTTCGGCATACCGCTTGCCCGCCGAGCGGTCGCTGGCTCCCACCCAAGTGATTTCGAACCACGGGTGGTTCTGGAGAAACTTGACGAAGTGTTGGCCCACCATGCCAGTGGCGCCGAGTATGCCTACCGGGATCTTCTGTTCCATTCGGTCGTCCTTCCTGATTGTTAAGAATCCAGCAGCCGCCGCACCAACCGCTGATACAGCTCGACGGCTTCGAGCAACTGCTGTTTGGGAATCCGCTCTTCCTCCGTGTGCGCCACGAGAATGGACCCCGGGCCCAGCAGCAGAGGCTCGCCCCACGCGCCTCCGAAAGCCGGGATGTCCGTCGTGTAAGCCACCACGGTGGTGTCAAATCCGTCCAGCGCCCGCAAATGCACCGCCGGGACGCAAAGAATCTGCCGCGCTTCGGCTCGCCCCTCCACCGCCCGCGCCACGGCTTGGCGGATCGATTCGCCGCTATCGACAAGCCGGAAGAACACTTCCGCGCGCGCGAAATCCGGAACCACGTTGGGCGCGCGCCCGCCTTGAATCGTTCCGATGTTCAGCGTCGAAGGACCCAAAACCGGATCTTCCGGCAGGGAAATCTTGCGCAGAGCTTCCAGCACGTCGAGCAGTTTTAGTATGGCCGACTCGCCCAGATGCGGGTACGCGGAGTGCGCCATGCGTCCGCGGGCGTCGATTTCGTAACGCAACGCTCCCTTGGAACCGAGCGCCAGGCGGTTGTCCGTGGGCTCGCCATTAATCAAGAAGCGGGAGCCGCGCGGATGCGCCGCAGCGTAAAACGCGCCTGCGCTGTTGCGCTCCTCTCCCACCACCAAAAGCAACCCGATGCCCCGCACTCCCTGCCCCAGCAGATTCTCGACGGCGCAGATCATCGACGCGATGATGCCTTTGGTGTCGCAAGCGCCGCGCCCCCAAATGAATTCGCCGTCCTCGGAAGACGGGAAAAAGGGCGGCACCGTGTCGATGTGGGTGGACAGCGTCACCACCGGCTGGCCCCACGAGGCGAAGACATTGAGCCTGTCCTTCTCCACTTCTTCGAGTTCCAGCGAGCCGCCATAGCGCTCGGCGAGCGGGCGCAACTGGTCCGCCAGAAACAGCGCCACCTGCTTCTCGTTGCCGGTGATGGACTCGATGTCGACCAGCGCCCGCGTCAGCGCGAATACTTTCATAAAGCCTCGAAGGAAACCGGGGAGGATACAAGGAGGGATCAGCGGCGGTACGCGACGCCCTTGCCTTGATAGCGCTCCATCCGGATTCCGGATGACAGTGGGAAGGATTTAGCCTTCACCCCCAACCAGCCGCCCCGCGCCGGAAGGCCGATTTCGGCGGGATACTTCTCAGCCCCTTTCACCGCCCCCGGAGCGCGCCGGGACTACACGAACAGTTACTCTTGGCTGCCGCGCCTCTATCAGGTAACTTTCAAGATACCGAACCTCTCCGAGGGAAGTCAATTCACGCCGCCCGCGCAGCCGGGGCCGCTGCGTGCACCGCTTGTCCAGAATTTCGGAGAATTTCGGGAATTTCGGGGACAGGCTACGCAACCCCCAAATTTCCCCCCCTTCTCCACAGTGAGTTTGGGGGTTGCGTTGCCTGTGCCCGAAATTCGGTTGGTGATACACTGGCCGCGCGGAGGTGATGGGCGTGAGCATTCGATTGGGAATTGGGCTGGTATTGGCGCTGGCGGTATCGGCGCAGGAGCCGCGCGGCTCGATTACCGGGCTCGTCGCGGACCATACTGGAGCGGTGATTCCAAACGCCTCTGTCAAGGCGACGAACCTGGACACGGGCGTCGTGGCGCGAACGTCGACCAACGCGCAAGGGAGCTATGAGATTCCCTTCCTGCTGCCCGGTCCATACAAGATCGAAGTGGAGGCGCCGGGCTTTAAGTCGTGGCTCCGGCAGCGCGTCGAACTGCGTATGGAAGACACCATTCAGGTGGACGCTCAGCTCGAAGTAGGCAACATCACGGAGGTGGTGACGGTGTCCGCCGAAGCGCCGCTCGTCGAGTCCACCAGCGGCGGCGTGAGCCAGGTGATGGGCGGAGACATGGTTTCCGAGATGCCGTTGCGCAGCGGCAGCGTGGCGTGGGCTTACGCCATGGCGCCCGGAGTGGTCTTGAACGACCGCCCGTTTGACGGCCCGTGGAACATCGATCAGGCGTCGAACGTGAGCATCGCCGGGAGCCGCGGATACGGCGCGGACTTCAACGTCGACGGAGTGTCGAATAACTCATACGGCGGGCGAACAGCCTTCGTGCCTCCGGCGGATATGGTGCAGGAAGTGCGCGTCAACGTCACCAACTACGACGCCTCGCTCGGGCGCGCCACGGGCGCGAGCGTCAACGTCAGCCTGAAATCGGGAACGAACCGCCTGCAAGGATCCATTCAGGTCGCCGGCTCGGGCGGAGCCATGATGACCCGCAACTTTTTCACCAACCGCTTCATTTTCGATCCCACCACCGGCCCCGTCACTGCGGAGAAGATCGCCGCCAACACTCCCAGCGTGCGCTGGATGCGCTACAGCGCGGCGGTGGGCGGTCCGCTGGCGATCCCGCGCGTGTACAACGGGCGGAACCGGACCTTCTGGATGTTCGGCTATCAAACGCACGACCGCGTGCGCCCCAACGCCACATCTTACAGCGTTCCCACCGTTGAGCAGCGGCGCGGCGATTTCTCCGCTTTGCTCGCGCTTGGCTCGTCCTACCAGATTTACGATCCCGCCACCACTGTGCCCGCCGACGGCGGACGGTTCCGGCGGCAGCCATTCGCCGGCAACATCATCCCCGCCAGCCGCATTCATGCGGTGTCCCAAAAGGTGGTCAATTACTTTCCCGCTCCGAACGTTCCCGGCACGCGCGATTTTCTGAACAACTTCAACTACACCTTCCAGAATTTTCAAAACCTGGATCAGCCGGTGGTGAGGATCGACCACAATCTGAGCGAGCGCCACCGCTTTTTCGGGCGCTACGCGCAGTCCAATTTCCACGGCGACTTTGACCGGCTTGTGCCGAACAGCCCGGTGCGCGGGCGCCTGCGGGCTCGCCCCTACCGCGGCGTGGCGCTCGACGACGTGCTGGTGCTGTCGAACAGCCTGGTGCTCGACCTCCGTTACGGATTCACCTGGTTTCAGGAATTCGAGAATTACGCCAATACCGGGTGGGACCTACGGGAATTCGGCTTCCCGCAGGAGCTGATCAACCTGATCGATCCCAAAGCCCGGACGTTCCCGCAGATCGTCGTCACCGACATGCAAACGCTCGGCAATGTCGGCGGTTTCTATCAGACCAATTACTCCCACAGCGCTCTGGCGGTTCTAAACTGGATCCGCGGCAAGCACAGCGTCAAGAGCGGATTCGACGGGCGCGGTTTGTTCGCCAACGAAAAGGTCTATGACAACGCGACGCCTCGCTTGGAATTCGGCGAAACTTACACCCGCGGTCCTTTGGACAATTCCGCCGTCGCGCCCACCGGGCAAGGACTGGCCAGTTTTCTTCTGGGATTGCCCACGGGCGGCTACATCGACGTGAACGACTCGCGCGCGGCGTCGAGCAAGTTTTTCGCCGTATTCATTCAAGACGACTGGCGCGTTTCGAACAGGTTGACCGTGAACCTCGGCTTGCGGTGGGAGTACGAGACCACCGTTACGGAGCGCTTCAACCGCTTTACCCGCGATTACGATTTTCAAACCGTGAACCCCATTCAGGCGGAAGCGCGCGCGCAGTACGCCGCAAGCCCCATCCCGCAGGTGCCGGTGGAGGAGTTTCGAACTATCGGCGGGGTGCGCTTCGCCGGACGAGAGGGCGCGCCGCGCGGGCTTCGGGAGCCTTTTCTGAGAGCCTGGATGCCGCGGGTGGGCTTCGCCTGGAGATGGAAGCCCACAACGGTGGTGCGCGGCGGTTATGGAATCTACTACGATCTCTTGGGCGTCGATTTTACCGACGTTCCGCAATCCGGATACAATCAGCGGACCAATACCTTGACGTCCACCGACAACGGGCAAACGTACGTCGGCTCCATCTCCAATCCGTTCCCGTTCGGCGCCGAACGGCCGAAAGGCGCAAGCGGCGGACTGCGTACTTATCTGGGGCGAGCGCCGGCGTTTTTCTCTCCCGACGGGAGGCGCCCCTACGCGCAGCGGTGGAACCTCGCCTTACAGTTCCAGCCGCTGCGGCAAAGCATGGTGGAGTTGGGCTATCTCGCCTCACGCGGCGTGCGCGTGCAAACGACGACAGACTTCAACCCTGTGCCGCGGCAGTATCTGAGCACGTCGCCGGTTCGCGACCAAGCGGCGATCAATTTCAACACCGCGGCGGTGAACAATCCGTTCCGCGGCATCTCCGGCTTCGAAGGCTCGAACTGGTATACGCAGCGGACGGTGCAGCGGAACGTGTTGCTGAAGCCGTATCCCCATTTTTCGGGTTTGACCGCGGCGCTGCCGGCGGGCGCCACCTGGTACCACGCCCTGACCGCGCGCTTCGAGCGCCGCCTCCATGCGGGATTGCGCGCGCAGGTGAATTACACATGGTCGAAGTTCATGCAGGCAGCGTCCTATTTGAATCCGACCGACGAGGCGCCGGAGCACGTGATTGGATCCTTCGACCGCCCGCATCGCATAGCGTTCACCGCGATGTACAACCTCCCCTTCGGCCCGCGGGCGCGCTTCTTTTCGGGGGCGCGCGGCGTGCTCGCGCACGCCATAGGCGGGTGGCAGGCCGTCGCCGTGTTCAACGGGCAGAGCGGTCCCGCCTTGAGTTTCGGTAACGTCATTTACAACGGGACGTATCCGGAAATCCGCATCCCCGTAGCGGAACGGACCGTGGACCGGTGGTTCAACACGTCCGGTTTCGTCACCGCTTCCGGAGCGCAACTGGGGCAAAACATACGAACCTTCCCCACGCGGATTTCCGCCGCGCGCGCCGACGGAATCAACGTCTGGGACCTGTCTCTTCAGAAAGTCTTCCAGGTGAGGGACCGCTACCGGCTTCAGTTCCGGGCGCAAGCCGAAGGAGCAATGAACCACCCCAACTTTGGAGCGCCGAATACCACGGTCACCAGCACGCTGTTCGGCAAGGTGACGGCGACGCAAGGCGGCGGGCAAGAGGAGCGCCGGATCTTCCTGGGATTGAAATTCCTGTTTTGATGGCTTCGTGAACAGCGCGCACAGGGGCTTCCGGCCCGGTCGCGGCGCAGATAGCGGGCACGATGGGGATGAAACCGCTCTTCCGAAGTTAGATCGATCGCACCGGCGCGGAGCGAATCTTCTCCAGAACGGCGGCCATCTTTTTCACCCGGTCCGGGTGCTGCTGCGCCAGATTCTTGGTTTCGCCCAAATCCGACGACAAGTCGTAAAGCTGAGGTTCGGGGTCGTTGCCCAGTTCCGTGTTGGTGTTCTTGTTGATCCTCTGCCCCTTGCTTGGCGGTATGTATTTCCAAGCGCCGTCGCGGAGCGAGAGCTGGCTCGCCTGCTCCACCAACAACTGGCGGCCCTTTTTCGACTCGCCCAGAAGAGCCGGCAGCACATTCTCGCTGTCGGGACCGGCGCCGGCGGGCAGGCTGGCGCCCACCAGGTTCGCCAGGGAGCGAAGCAGATCGACTTGTGAAACCAAAGCGTCCGAAACGCCGGGCTTGACGCGCGCCGGCCAATGCACGATGAACGGCACCCGGGTGCCGCCCTCGAAATTGGAATACTTGCCGCCGCGCAGCGGTCCATTGGGACGGTGTGCGCCGAGTCTTTCGACCGCTTCATCTTGATAGCCGTCGTCGACCACGGCCCCGTTGTCGCTCGAAAACACCAACAGCGTGTTGTTAAGCAGCCCCCGCTTCTCCAGGGACTCCACAATCTTTCCGACGCACCAGTCCAATTGTGCGATGACATTGCCGCGCGGGCCCATCTCGGTGGCCTTGCGGAAGCGCGGATGCTCCACTCTCGGCACGTGGATGTCGTGCGTGGAGAAATACAGGAAGAAAGGCTGTTTGGCGTGACGGCCGATGAACCCGTCGGCCCGTTCCACGAGCGTATCGGCCATTTTCTCGTCGTCCCACAGCGCCGCCTTGCCGCCGCTCATGTAGCCGATGCGGCTGATGCCGTTGACGATGGTCATGTCGTGCCCGTGGCTGAACTTCATCTTCAGCAAATGGGGGTGCGTCTTGCCGGTGGGCTGGTCGTCGAGCGGTCCCTTGTAACTCACTTTGATC
>Ga0073932_1004389_pt1 | contig 16850 bp, 13 predicted proteins | sample DewCreD2012metaG_FD_76967 | JGI IMG/M metagenome (GOLD analysis project Ga0073932, IMG submission 76967) | Hot spring sediment bacterial and archeal communities from British Columbia, Canada, to study Microbial Dark Matter (Phase II) - Dewar... ... | reverse complement strand
TCTGGAGTCCGGCTGGGGATGAAGCCCTGCTGTGTCTGGACACCTTCTGGCGTAACGAACGCTGGCACGTGCTCTTCCCCCACACCCGCCACGCCCACCTGTCTAAAAACTGAAATGCGCCGATTTGGGGCATTGGAAAACAGGAAACACCCTGCGGGAGTACGAACGCAACGCTGCTGAGGATGCCACCTGCCGAATAAAATGGCAAACAGCCCAATCCAACGCCCTGGAATTTCTGAGCAGTATTACTGCACAAAAGCCGTAAAAACGCCAACAGTTGGGGCGCTTTAACGTCCCAAATCACCCGCACCAGCGCGCGCCTGTTCACGGCCCGGCGGATGTTTCAATTCCGGAAAAGGTTGATAGTGCCATTTTCCCCCGCGGAATTCAGCATAGCCAATGGGCACGATGTTGTCCCAACGCCCGTCAAAAATCATGTGGCCGGTAACCCCGTCCCATTCATTCAAGTTGGCCAGATAGTCTCGAATCCGAAACCGGTTGGGTCCGCTCTTGTCAATCGCTTCAATCATCAAGCGGGCTCCGTCGTATCCATAGGCCGCATAAACGTCCGGCTTTTCACCCCACCGTTTTTCAAAGCGCGCCACAAAATCCAGCCATACTTTGTCGGTCCTTTCGGGGTTGAAGAAATAAGTAATGGTGGTGCCTTCGGCGGCCGCCCCCGCCTCCCGCGCAAACGCAGGCTCCTTGAGGCGGTCAAATCCGAAAAACCGCGCCTTGATGCCCGCTTTGCGAATCAATGCAGCCGCCCTTCCAATGTCCTCCGGCTGACCGTAAAACAAAATGGCGTCCGGCTGATCTGCTTTGAGCGCATTAAGCTGGGCGGTGAATTCGCGGTCACCGGGCTGATAAAGCAAGTGCGCCACAGGCGGATATCCAAGCCGTCGAATATAATTCGCAAAATGCATTACCCCCACACGTCCCGGCCGGCTGCTCTCGCGCAAAATGGCAATGCGTTGACAGCCGCTCAACCGCACCGCCAGATGCGCCAGCCGCCAACATTGCTGACGGTCATCCGGCCAGATGCGGGTCAGCCATGGAATTTGCGTTTCAGTAAGTGTAGGATCAGGATCGGACGTGTTAATGATATAGGTCTCCGTCTTCAAAGTCACACGCAAGGCCACATGCGTGGCATCCCCGTCAATCGTCCCAATATACCCAAGCACGTCGTGATCCTTGAATTCCACAGCAATGTTGGCTGCGCTCCCCCACTGCGGGGCGTCCTCACGCTCAATCACTTCAAAAGGCAATTGACCCGGCTTTCGAGCAGCATTGGCTTCCTCAAAGGCCAACATCACCCCTTTGCGGGTGCGCTGACCGCGTGCTCCCTCAGGCCCATACGCAGCCGGACTGAGCAACCCCACCTTGAGCGACTTCAAGTCCGTCGGATCAGGATAATCACGCCCTGGCCCCCGAAACGGCAACCGCCGGGTCCAATAACGAAAATAAGGTTCAATGCCCCGAAACGGAATCATCTCATCGGGGGTGTTTGCGTAGTAGGGGTATTCATCTCCATAAAACACATTCGTGCCCCCCGGCGTTACCGGCGAAGGTGCAAGAGCCGGTTCAGGCACGCGAATATCATTCAAGGGCTTCTCTTGATAAGCAGCCTGCAGGCAGGCCGTCCAAACCATCACCAACCACAAAACTGCCAACATCCATGCGCGCTTCATAAAACCCCCTTATTTGGCCGCCACACGTGTGGCCAGCGGGTTGAGTATCCCACGGGTCAAACCATCCGAAGTGGCAAACCAAACCTCTTTCTCGTCAGCCCAAATGCCCAGTACAAAATAATTGTGCATGGCATTGGGCATCAATCGCTTCTCCACAGGTCTTCCGGGCCGGTGAATCTCCATGACACCGCGGCCCTGCTCGTCCTGCAAATAGTTGACCCAATACTCGCCGTCCGTGGTGGAAGCGCCTTTATCCATCCCAATCCAACAGTACTTCTTCACCGGCCACACAAACTGCGTGAAATTACTCGGCAAAGGCGTCTTGGTCTCCACCCATGTCTTCCAGTTTTTACCGTCGTACATGGAAAATCCAAAATAGGTGCACTGCCAAAGGATGCCATCATTCCACGTTAACCACGAAGTGATGTCGTTAATCGGTCCATCATTCGGCACAAGGTCGTAGTGAAAATCCCGATCCGGGTCCCGATATTCCTTGAAGCTGCTCAGTTTGGGATCGTGTTCAATAATCCCGCCGCCCCAAGCTCCAATAAACACCTTGCCATCAGTACTGTGCGTAACAGTGTAGCACCACGGCTCATGCATTACCGTGTTGTTGTGGTCATATATTTTCCAGGTCTTGGTTTTCAAATCGTAAGCCCCCGCGCCCGCCGCCGTCGCCGCCCAAACCACATCCCCAACCACATCTACTCCATACACCACATTATTCGGCAGACCACTGTCCGTTTGTGTGAAGCTGTGAATCTTTCCCCCGCTCACACGGTTCAATCCCCGCATGGTGCCTATCCACAAATCGCCCGTGCGTGGATGCTCGGCAATTGAGAGCACCAACTTGTGACTCAACCCGTCCTCCGTGCCATATCGCACAAATCTGCCGTCCTTTTCCCGCACCAACAATCCATTCCACGTTCCCACCCACAGCCGGTCATCCGAAGCCTTGAAGACTGCATGGATTTTGTGCGCTGGCATGCCTTCTTTGATGGTGTAGTTTTCAAACCTCTCCACCACCGGAAAGGGAAGACCTTCGCCATCCGCCGCAAACACAGCGACGCCGCCAAATATCGTCAACGCCGCCTGTACACACAGGATCGCTTCAACGCTTATTTTGCTTTTCATGGGTTATGCTCCTAATATCACAATGTTTTTAGAAACTCAACCAAATCGTTAAGCTGATGTTTTGTCCAATAGCTGCTGACTCCGTGGAGGTCATTGGTTTGGTACGTCGTCCACAACTCCTCCAACGTCTTGGCCCGCCCATCGTGCAAATAGGGCGCCGAGTACCCGATGCCCAACAAATGCGGCGTGTCAAAAAAATCGCTGACATCTCGTGGCCCCTTGGTCCCCACCGCACTGGGCAGCCGATACGAATACAAAGGAGGCCGATGACACGTTTGGCACTGCCGCTCCCGCGGAATAGGTGTCCCATCGGTGGTGTGCGTGGCAAAAAACAGGCGGCGCCCGCGCTCCTGGGCCGGAGTCAACGGCCGGTTGTGCCGTCGCTCCCATCGCGGTGGTGGCAACGATTGAATGAAAGTGGCCAAATCTTCCAAATCTTTCGGCGGAATCGGCTCGGTACGCATCAAAACCCGGGCAAACCGCGGCCCGCACTGGACCTGCAAACTCGGATTCTTCCCATTCCACTTAAACGGATGTGTGCCTGCCACTCCCTGCAAGGTGCGGTTGTCCAGAAGGTTGTCCCCAATTCCATCCCCATCGAAGTCGTATGCCAGCCCATCTACGTGACCGTCCGGATGACACGAACGGCAGGAAAACTGCCGCTGAAAAGTATGAGCCGCCTTTGTGAAAACACGCTCTCCGCGCCGTATGGGATCCCATGCCCCGCCGTCCCCAAGGACAATTCTTCCCGTCACTTTGAGTGTGGCGGTGTCCACCATCAGCACCGAGTCATTCAAACGCTCGGACACAAACAACCGCGCCCCATCCGGACTCAAGGCAATATGCCGTGGATTACGCGCCGTAGGAATGCGGGCAATCACGTACTCGGATGACAGCGTTAAATCTTCAATGGCCTCATGCCGCCGTTGCGGGCTGCTGCGCTCCAGCCACGCCGCCATCTTGTCCAAATCCACCACCGACACGGTGTCACTGCCGCCGGAAACCACATACGCCCTGCGGCCATCCGGCGAAATAACAATCCCCGACGGGTCCGCAAAATAATCATTCGCCTCGTCCAACGGCATTTCCACAATCCGCCCCTCATGGTCTGAAATCGCCAGCCCGCTCGACATCACCCAACCATTGGCCACCTGGGTAATGGGCACCAAATTGCGCACTTTAATAATGGGCGTGATGGACCACGGACGATTCGGCGTCGTCGCTATGCCCTCTGCCAAATGTGAGGAATAAAAAATCGCACGCTTCAACAACCGTCCCCCCGCTGGATTAATGATGGTCAACTCGGAGTCCGGCACTGCTAAAACATTGGTGGGCACCGCCAAACGGCAAGCGATAAAAGCCACCGAACCATCGGATGCCACTGCCGTGGCATACGGCTCCCGCCCTGTTTCCGCCCGTGCCAATTCCTGCAAAGGCGACACCCTCAAAACCGATGCATCATCCGACAAAGAATTGGCCACCACCAACCGCTCCCCCGCCGGCGTCCGACAATAGCTGATGCTCACCGGCCCCATGCCCACCGCCACACGCTCCAACTCTTTCCCATTCCGAGTATCCAATGCCACTACTTCATCCGAATCATGGAGCGTCACAAACAACCGCTCGCCGCCTGGATGCAACGCCAGCCCAAACGGTCCCCCTTTAACATTGACCCGCTTCACCACGCGCCCGGTGATGGCATCCGCCACCGCCAACTCGTCCACGTCGTCCAGCGCGATATAAACCCATCGCCCATCCGGGCTAACAGCCAGCCCCGCCGGGGCCGGATGCTTCGGACGTGGTTTGGCCCAAGGCAAATCCTCCAACTTGCCTTGATGGCAATGGTTGCAGTTTACCCATCCCAGGTCCTGACGCCCGCTCCATCGTTGAACATGCCGGACTGACCATGTATGCAGTCCCACACCTACCCCTGCTGCCACCATCAAGGCAGCCCCAAGTCCCGCCACCCGGCGCCATAAGTGGCATGACTTCGTTGTCATAACTTTCTGCGAATTGGGTTGTTCAGGGTTTAGTTTGTCTCACATTCTCAGGCAAATCCTTGACCTGGCTCAAAACGGGCGGCACCAAATTGGCCGCCTGCGGCCTTAAATTGCGTGGCGAGCGGTTGTAGGGCTCATGGCAGCCAATGCAACTCCTGTTCTCCCCGGGCCGCACCCACAACGAGGGCGGCTGCCGATGCACCACACGCCCGCCCTCCAACGTTTCAAATCCCAACAACGTATCCGCCGGCACTTCCGCAATAAAGGAGCCATCGCTTTGCAATGGCACCTCCCCCAAAACCTTGTCCACACCGTTCACACGAGCCGTCACTCTCACAGCCGTGGCTTTTGTTGCTCCAGCCCGATGATAATTCGCATCCATACACAAGATGATGCCCGTCTTCTTGGACTCCATGACCGCCGACATGTGCCCCGTGGGTGCAGGCCGCGGGCGTATCGCTACAGCCTCCAAATCATGGTAAAAATATTCGTCCGAAGGCACCGTCTCCGCAGCGCTTGATGGGGCGGTCAAATTCACCCATCTTGACCAAAGATAAGAGACCTTGGTTTCATTGGTTACAGGCCCCGCTAGAATGCCCAATGGCACAAATATTACCGGGGCCATCGGGGGCGGCTTTTTAAGTCCTACACAGATAATGTCACCCGTGCCGTCCAAGGGTTCTATGGCGGTGAAATTCTGCGTCCCCAACAAACCGCGCAAAGCCAAATGGCTACGGCTTAAAAACGGGCGCGCAGTCGAAACGTACTGCACAACCATACGCCCCTCCTCTTGCGCCAAAAACCCAATCCGCTTTCCCGGCAATTCCCGCGGCCTTGCCACCAACGGCGGCCCATCCCCATCCAGCGCAAACCGCGTCAACTCAGTCCCATCACTGTTGACCGTGTACAACCCGAGGCTCAAAGGAGCCGCGGGATCCTCCCGCGTGTGAGCGGTGACAAACAAAATCCGCCCGTCTTGCAATACCGTTGGATCCAAGGCGGATTTCGGCCCAAAAGTGATCCGCCGCGGCTTTCCGCCGGGTTTCAAAACATACAATGCTGCTGGCTCGGTTGTCGTCCAAACCTCCCCCAACTTGGGCACAGGTGAGCAGAATACCAATGCCCCCCCAGGCAAAACAGCCGGCGCCATTGCCCCACCGGGCATGGCCGTCAAAGGTCTCCAATTCCCGTGCCTGATATCCGCCTCGTAAATCTGCCACGTGCTTTCAGGCGTCGCCTTCGCAGCAAAATAGACCCGCTTTCCATCGGGGCTCACCACAGCACCCCCGGCCCGATGCAGTCCACGGCTTATATTCCTCACCACACCCGGCCTGATGGCGTTTGTGGAATCTTTAGCCGCAGCGTCCCTTCTCAGCGGGGGCAGCGATTTCCTGGCCAAAAGGTCAATCTCCTCAGGCGGCCAATTGGGATTCAACAAAACTACCTGGCTGTTCGATGGATAAAAAGCATCTCCATAATCCCCAACGCCCACACTCCGGTTGGTGGTCGCTTGCAGTGGAGCCAAGGGTGACTCAGGCGCTCGTGTCACCACCAACGCTTCCGCCATGACAGGGGGCTTGGATGGGCCGCAACCCCACCACCCGGCCACCACCGCCAACGTGGCAAGGGCCATTCCCCAACAAAGCCGGCTGCCCCCACTCCTGCTCATGGCTCCTTCACCTTCAAGATTTGATCCGCCTTCACATTCTCCAACACCTGTACCTTGCCGCTGGGCCAGCGTATTTCCACCTTGTCCACCACCGCCGCCTTGCCCAATCCGAAATGCACACGGCGATCGCTCTGCCCCAAAAAGGCTGCCGGACACGCCGCCTCTGTGTATTGAGAACGCCCTCCGGCCCAAATCTGAACCTTCGCGCCAAAACCATCCCGGTTGCTGCGTGTGCCTTGCAAATCCAGTTTCAACCAATGATTACCGCCCGCGTGACGATTGCGCAGCAAGAACAACCGATCGGCCATGGCCGTCACCAACAAATCCATCCGCCCGTCATTGTCATAATCCAGAGTCACACTGCCACGCGCCCGAATCTTTGTACTCATAATGGCGCCACCGGCTTCATGCGCATCGCTGAACTTGCCCGTCCCATCGTTTTCCAACAGCAACGGCTCCCACCCCACCAAATGGTGCGCATCCCCGTTGGCCACAAATCCATCCAAATCCCCGTCATTGTCATAATCCAACAAATTGCTGCCCCAACCTACATATTGCGCGGTGATTTGCCCCAAGCCGGAAGCCATCATCCGGTCCTCGTAAAACAACTGCGGCGTCTGCACGTACAGTGACCCGTAACCCAGCCGTGACACCAACATGTCCAACAAGCCATCTCCATTAATGTCCCCCACCGCAGCAGTCATCGAACCAGCCGCCTCGCCCAACGCGTTGAACGCCACTCCGCGTTTCAGTGCCACATCGGTGAATTTTCCTTGTCCATTGTTCTCCAACATCATGTTCGGTGTGGCATCATTGCAAAGGTATATGTCCGCGTCCCCATCCTTGTCATAATCAAAGGCACACACCGACATGGCCCGATGGTTGGCCAGCCGTATCCCGCTCTTTTCGCTGATGTCCTCAAAAGTGCCGTCCCCTTTGTTGCGATAAAGCACGTTGAACTCACCCTTGTATGACAGTGGTCCGGGATACGCATCCGGATTGAAATACAATTTGTACTCCGGATCAAAAGTCAGGTAATTGGCCACAAACAAATCCAGCCGCCCATCCCCGTCCACATCCGTCCACGTCGCCCCAATCCCCGTCCCCTTGTCGCCCACGCCCGCCTTGTCGGTCACATCCTCAAAAGTACCATCGCCTTTATTGCGGTAGAGAATGTTCTTGCCTACGTTGATGAGGTAAATATCCGTCCACCCATCGTTGTCATAATCGGCCGCAGCCACTGCAAGGTTGTATCCATCCCCGGCCACCCCCGCCTTCAACGTCACATCCTCAAAAGTGCCGTCCCGCTTGTTCCGGTACAAACGATTCGGTTCCCGCTTCGTCCCACGAGGGTGATGCGTCACACCTGCCAGTGGTCCCGGATTGGCCACGTAAATATCCGGATACCCGTCATTGTCATAATCCAAAATAACGGCGCCTGAGCCGTTGGACTCCAATATGTTCGCAATCCGGACATCGCAATATTGTTGGACAAACGTCAGCCCACTGCGCGCCGTAACGTCCTCAAAAACGTCCTTCGGCCCGGCGGCCACAGGCGGCGTCACCGTCACCTTTTCAGTCTCCTTGGTTTTAGCTTCAGACGGCGGCTCGGAAGAGGTTGGCTTGCACCCCGTTCCCAAACCGGCTGCCAGGGCGCTGATCATCCCCACTCCCGCCAACCATCTCCAGATGCGTGGCGTCGACTTCATATTTCTTTGAGCGAGTCTTCAAGCCCTTCAAACGACCTCACAGGTCATCAAGGACAATGCGGGCTTGAAAGCGGCGCCATCTCTACCAAAGCCCTAATGGCCTTGCAACATATTTGCGACGAAAGTGCGACGAAAGCCATCAAAACACAGCCAGTTCCCACACCATTTTGAACACCATAAGAGAAGCAATTACCATGCACCCATCATCACAAAACATGACAAAAGCGCATTGACAACAAAGAGCCTTGTTATTACCTTATATAAAAATCGTAATACGATGTTGACGGCCCCACAGTCACCCCGGCAACGCGGCGAAAGAAATCCCCGCAAAGACCGCGGTTTTACTTTGGTGGAGCTGTTGGTGGTCATCGCAATAATTGCCGTTTTGGCCTCCCTGTTGCTGCCCACATTGGGCCGCGCCAAAGAAAAAGCCAAAGTCACCAAAGTCCACGCTGAGCTATACGGCGTTGGACTGGCGTTGGAAATGTACAGTCAGGATCACGAAGGCCGCCTGCCGCCGGTGCGCGTGAACTGCAACTCCGATTTGGCCATGCATTATTGCCAATTCCCCGTGGAACTGGCCGAGCAAGGTTACCTGCCCCACGGCAACCAACCCGGCATGGCCGCCTACATGGAAGACCCGTTTAATCCCGGCCATACCTACAAATACGCCGCGCCCGGCCCCTGCTTGATGAATGACACCCCCGATGTGGATTACCGACTGTGGGTGCCGGATGACTTTCCGCGCTGCACCAGCAGCACAGGCAAATATTACAGTTCCCCGGCCAACAGTCCGGCACGCTGGGTGATTTGGAGCCTCGGCCCGCGTCCCGAAAGCGTCCAGAGCCGCGACTCCCGCGCTCCCATGGCCGCCCGCACATGGTATCGCAAGCCCGGAGACGGTGGCGTCATTGCACGCATGGCCGCACGAGATGGAACACAATTTAAGACGCCATGAGGAACGGGTATCAGGGACTCAAAAAATCACTGCCTTGGCTCGCGCTGGCCGCAGTCGTTGTACTTTCCGCCTGCGGCCTGCGCTCCAAGCCCGCTGAGTTGGCCTGTGGTTCCTCTTATCTCGAAGCAGCCGTCCGCGATGTCCTGCAACAACCCATTCCCATGCAGCGGTTGGTGGAGCCCGGAACCTGCCCCGGCCACTTTGACATCCGGCCCAGTCAAGCTGCCGCATTGCGACAATGCCGCCTCCTGCTCCGCTTCGATTTCCAGCAAGCCTTGGATTCTCAAGTCCAAGGGACACCGGACCAAGGCCCCATGATCGGGGTGGTCAGTGTGCAGGACGGCATGTGCCTCCCCCAGACCTACCTCTCCGTCTGCTACCAAGTCGTCCCGCATCTGGCCAAGTTGCAGCAATCTTCGCCTGACCTTTATCAAGCACGTCTTGCCGTCATCCAGCAAAGGTTGGAAGCGCTCGAAAAATCCTTGCGCGCCCAGTTGCAAGAAGCCGCGTTGACAGGGGTTCCCGTCATCGCCAGCAAGCGCCAACGCGCCTTTTGTGAATGGCTGCGTTTGCGGGTGGCGGCCGATTTCACCGGCGCCGATGTGGCGCGCCCAAGCGAATTGGAAAAAGCCGTCAAAGAGGGCCGCGCTGCAGGGGCCCGTTTCGTGGTGGCCAACCTGCCCGAAGGCCGTAAAGCAGCCGATTTCATCGCCGACGCCCTAGGCGCCAAAGTCGTGGTCTTTGGCAATTTTCCCCTGCCGGCAACAGATGCGCCGGACTTTGACGCCATGCTTCAGGACAACGTCCGCCAACTGGTTCAAGCGGCACGCTCTCCATGAATTCACCGGTGATTGAAGCGCAAGACCTCCGGGTGGTCATGCGCGGACGTTGTGTGTTGGACGTGCCCCACGTGTCCATTCACGAGGGCGAGTTTGTTGCTTTAATGGGACCCAACGGCGCCGGCAAAACCACTTTTCTGCGCGCGTTGCTCGCGTTGCAACCCATCGCCCACGGAAGCATCCGCGTCCTTGGCCAGGAAGTCCACAGTCTGCCGTGGCGTCCGCTGGCCCAACTGCGCCAAAAAATCGGCTACGTTCCCCAACTGCAGCCAATCACAGGTGACATGCCCTTGACCGTGCGCGAAGTGGCCTCCATGGGCCGCACCGCCCGCGCCGGTTTGTTCAAACGCCTGACCGCCGAAGACTGGCGGCAAGTAGATGCATGGCTCGAAAAACTTGGCTTGCAATACCACGCTCATCACGCCTTTCACGAGCTGTCCGGAGGCGAGCAACGCAAGGTCCTGCTCGCTCGCGCTCTGGCCCAAGAACCAGCCCTGTTGCTTTTGGATGAGCCGACCGCTCATCTCGACTTGGGTTGGCGCGAACAATGGGTGCAACTTCTCCAACAATTGCACCTGGAAACCCGCCGCACCTTTTTGCTCATCTGCCATGAACTTGAAGTTTTACCACCGGCCTGTCAACGCGTGCTCCTCTTGCGCGCAGGCCGTCTGGTTGCCGATGGTACGGTGCAAAAAGTCTTTGAAGGCGACCGTTTAAGCGACTTGTACGGAGAAGGCTTCGAAGTCTGGCATCGCAATGGACGCCATGGCGTGGTCCCAGGAGGTGCGCCATGATGCTCAGCACTCTCGACCTGGCCTTATGGGCCCCGGTAATGGTTGGCGGCGTGCTGGCCGGTGCCTCCAGCGGTGCTCTGGGAGTGTACATCGTAGGCATGCGCATCCCGTTTCTCGGTGTGTGCGTCTCTCATGCTGCTTTGGCGGGGGCGGTGTTCGGCGCGCTCGCAGGACTCAAAGGCACTTGGATGCTGCTCCCGGCGCTCGCCGGGGCCATGATTGCCGCCCTGGCTCTGGGCTTGGCCAAGCCCGAGCGATTCCGCACTGACAACAACACCGTCATGAACCTTCTTTTCACCGGCTCCATGGGCCTGGCTTTCTTGGGGCTGGGATTGTTTCCCGTCCTGGGCAAAAGCGACCATGATGTCCGCGCATTGCTGTGGGGCAGCCTGAATTATTGCCGTTGGCCGGATGTCTGGCTGATGGCCGGAGTGACGATTCTGCTCTTTTTATTTCTCGTCCTCACCGCCAAAGAAATGCGCGCCATTTTGTTTTCACGCACCGATGCCGCCGCTGCAGGCATTCATGTCACCCTCGTTTGGACCACGTTTTTAATCCTCACAGCGCTCGTGCTCACAGTCAATTTCCAGACCGTTGGCGGCCTGATGATTTTCAGCCTCATGACCAATCCCGCCGCTGCCGCCTTCTTGCTGGTCCGCGGAAGCAATCGCGCTCTGGCCACGGCGGCCGCCTTGGGAGCTTTCAGCGGATTGGCGGGCTTCCTTGTGTCCGCCATCACCGACCTTCCCACCGGCGCCACCATTGTCCTTTGGTCCGCCGGTGTCGTAGGCGTCGCCGCGTGGTTCCGCTCCCACCGCCGCTAACCATCAATACGTCGGCACTGACCCCGAAAAGTCCACCAAAATGAAGCCAAAATCACGCTTGGTATTTTTCTCTCTCCAGAGTTTAATCTCCCCCCCGGTGGCCACACCATGTTGACACAAACCTCCAATGGCCGCACCGTCCTGGCGGCGGTGGTGGCACTGGCTCTGGACCAGTTGACCAAACTGGCCGTGTTGCAATTTCTTGGTTTTCAGCAGGAAAAAGTAATCCTGGAAGGTTTTTTCAAACTTGTGCATTGGGGCAACACCGGTGCCGCCTGGAGCTTGTTTCGCGACAACAATGCCCTGCTGGCCATCGTGTCACTGGTCGCCCTGCTCATCCTCGTGGCCGGCCGCCGTCATTTCAACACCGGCACTCCCTTGGGAGATTACGCCATGGGAATGGTGTTCGGAGGCATCGTGGGCAACATCATTGACCGCTTTGCGCATGGGCATGTGGTGGACTTTCTCTATTTCCATTTACACCGGCGCAGCGGAGAAGAACTGGGGTTTCCGGCGTTCAACGTGGCCGACAGTGCCATTTGCATTGGCGTATTGATTCTTTTCGTCCTTTCGTTGCAATCCAATGGCCAAACTGCGGACGGTCACGCCGATGCCTCCACCAAACAGTCCCGTTGATTATCGCGGTGCTTGCTGTCGTTGCCGGGCAAGCGGTTTTTTCCTGTTGCCGGACCGGCAGCTCCGTATAGTAGAGGCGGGTTATGAAACAACAGCGGGTTTTTGATGACTTGGAAGACGTGCTGGAAGATCTCCGGCGCGGACGCATGGTCATTGTGGTGGACGATGAAGACCGGGAAAATGAAGGGGACCTCGTCATGGTGGCCGAAAAGGTCACACCCCAGGCAGTTAATTTCATGGCCAAATATGGCCGCGGTTTGATTTGCGTGCCCACCACCAGCGAGCGCCTCAAACAACTGGGCATCGAACAGATGGTCGTTCAAAACCGCGACAGCTTCAAAACGGATTTCCAAGTCAGCGTGGACGCCGCCCAAGGCATCACCACCGGCATCAGCGCCGCCGACCGCGCCCGCACCATTCAAGTCATGGCCGACCCCACCGCCACAGCCTCCGACCTTACACAACCCGGCCATATTTTCCCCTTGCGCGCCAAACCCGGCGGCGTCCTTCAACGAGCCGGCCATACTGAGGCCGCGGTGGACCTGGCCCGCCTGGCCGGCTGCCGCCCCTGCGGGGTCATTTGCGAAATCATGGATGACGACGGCACCATGATGCGCCTGCCCAAATTATTGCGCTTTGCCAAACGCCATCGCCTGCGCATTTACTCCATCGCCAAACTCATCGAATACCGGCGCATGCGGGAAAAATTGGTGGAACGCGTGGAAATGGTGAAGCTCCCCACCGATTACGGTGAGTTTGACCTTTATCTCTACCGCTCACGCCTCGACGGCCAGCATCACCTTGCCTTGGTCAAGGGCGACGTGGCCGGCCGCCAAGGCGTTTTGGTCCGCGTGCACAGTGAATGTTTGACCGGCGATGTTTTCGGCTCGCGCCGTTGCGATTGCGGTCCGCAACTCCACCAAGCCATGCGCCTTATCGCCGAAGAGGGTTGCGGAGCCATCCTTTACATGCGCCAGGAAGGTCGCGGCATCGGGTTGCCCGCAAAAATTCGCGCCTATAAACTGCAGGAGCAAGGGCTTGACACTGTGGAAGCCAACCTCAAGCTCGGCTACCCCACCGACCTGCGCGAATATGGATTGGGCGCCCAAATCTTGTGCGACTTGGGCATCAAAAAAATCCGCCTCCTCACCAACAACCCCAAAAAAGTCGTCGGCCTTCAAGGCTACGGTCTGGAAATCTTGGAGCAGGTCCCCATCCGCATCAAACCCAACCCCCACAACATCAAATACCTCAAAACCAAACGGGAAAAAATGGGACATCTGCTCTGACGTTTGGCCATCGCTTTATGCTGCAACGAGTTGCTTCCTCCAAAAAATCCGCCGGCGGCGGGCGCTTTGTCATCGTCGCCAGCGAATACAACGCCCGCTACGTCAATTCCATGCTGCGCGCCGCACGCAAAGTGTTGAAAGAGGCCGGCGCGAAGGAAATCCGGGTTATTCGCGTCCCGGGGGCTTTTGAAATTCCTGTTGTGGCTGCCACACTGGCACGTCAGCAGCCCCCCTATTCCGCCATCGTCTGTCTGGGGTTGATCCTTCGCGGTGAGACTGTGCATGCACAACAAATCGGAGACACCGTCAGCCGTCTGCTCGGTGAAATCGCTGCCTCCACCGGCGTGCCAGTCATCCATGAAGTGCTCCTGCTTGAAAACACAGCACAAGCCGACAAACGCTGTCTTTCCCCCCATCACAATCGCGGTGCTGAAGCTGCCCACACCGCCGTGGCCATGGCGCGCGTGATGCGGTCCCTTGCCCCCAAATGAGACGAAATCGCCCCCCTAATTATACAGTCGCCAAAGTTGCACGCCGTGGCGCGGTAATTCCGCGCTGATTTCCCCATCCGCCGTCCCGGTGTCGCGCTGCCGCCAAAGGTCTCGCAAACGTTTCTTCCCCGTCAATCCCAGCTCCGCCCAAGTGGCCTTTATGGTTGCGGGCAACGGTCCGAGGTTGAATAACCCCACGGCATGTGAACCATCGGCAAGCTCCTTGATCATCACCAAACGGCGACGATCCTGGGCCACCACCCGCGCCTGTCGGCCAAGCGGGTCTTGATTGATTTCAATGACCTCGTGATTGCAGAGGATATTCAGCGTGAAGGGATCCAATTTGGCCATGTCGCCGCTAAATATCAACGGAGCCGCCATCAAACACCACATGGACATATAGGAATACTGTTCATTGGGCGTCAAAGTCGTCGGCTTCCCTTCGCCTGCGCTGTGGGCATCCCCCACCCATCCAATCAAAATGTAATCCGGGTCATTCCACCGTCCCGGCCCGGCATACTCATGATGCCGCGCATTGCTCAAACCAATCCGATAAAACCCCGGTAGCGTGTCCCCGCGCTCCAACCCCAGGTCACCCGTCGTCCGCCAACAATGACCGACCTCCCCGCCCCATTTCCACACTTCTCCCATCCCATATTGGCAAAGGTTAAACACGATATCGCGATCCTGTTTTTCCAACTCGACCCACATCACTTGATAAGGCTTTTTCAAATGTTCCAAAGTGTTGCCCCCTGCCACGCGCCCGTAGCTGCACCAGTCATATTTTAGAAAATCAAATCCCCACTCGGCAAAAGTGCGGGCATCGAGGGCCTCGTGTTGGTAACTCCCCGCATACCCTGCGCAAGTGGAGGGACCAGGAGAGATATAAGTCCCCGCCTTCAATCCTTTGGCATGGATGTAATCCACCATGCCCCGAATGTCAGGAAAACGTTTATTCGGAAGCAAGCGTCCCTGAGCATCACGAACTGGCCCCCCAATCTCCGGGTCGTTCGAGTTCACCTTCACCATCCAACAATCATCAATGTTGACATATTGATACCCAAAGTCGGCCATCCCGCTGGCCAACATTTGATCGGCAGCCTCCCGCATCGTTTTTTCGCTGATGCGGTGATAATGAATGTACCAACTGTTCCAACCCATCGGCGGCGTCAAGGCCAGCACGTGCAGACTGTTGGAGGAAACAATGGTAAAAGTGCGCTCAAAACGTCCGTGCCGGTTCTGCGCGGTGAAAGTTACCGAATAACGACCAGCAGGCGGAGCCTGGCCTCGGATGATTCCGGTTTGTTCGTCCAACTTCAACGTGGTTGGTAAACTCCGTGCAGAAAAAGTGATGGGGCGTTCCCCTGTGCATGGGATTCGATAAAGAAAGGGTTTGCCGGGGCGTGCACCATACACCAACGGGCCATGAATTCTTGGTGTTACCGGCGGCGGTGGCGTCAACACCACTCGTTCCTCCGGCGGCGCAGGCGGCAGGCCGGCCAAGGGCCGCTCGCCATTGTATTCAATTTGCGCCTCGGCCCAATTCGCGTGATCAAATTCCCTGCCGTCCCCCGCATCGCTCACCTCCAAGGTAAGCAATCGCACACCCGCCAGCGGAATCTTGCATTCGCGGGGCGGCTCTTTCCATCGGCAAACACCGCTGCGCCACAATTCCCGCTCGTCACCGTAAATGATGAATTCGATGGAGGCACGGGCATTGCCGGCTGCACCGTCCACACCTACCTTGGCCGTGAACCACTGCGCCTTTCCGTCCAAACGCAGATAAAAGTCACTCGGTGCATGCGTACCCACGCCCTGTGAAAAATTTTGCGTTCCAATGGTCATGGGCTTGCCCGTGACGGCGAGGTTGGTTCTGGCTTTTCCCCAGCCGGCAGTCATGGAGGACAAATCCAATTCATGGAGGCCCACTGTTGCGCCAGTGAGGCAAGCAGGTGCGGCCATTGAAAATCCCAGAGCAGCGATGACCTTGAAACAAAAATGAAACTGGCAAAAAAGTGATGCGGGCGCAGTTGGGTTCATGCACGGCAGGTTATTGGTTGCCAGAATAGAATCAAGCGAAAGGTGGAATTGCGAACGCCTGGGATGAAGCTGGTATTTAATTGGAAAGCAAAATAAAAAACCGGAAACTTTACGGGTTTCCGGTTTTTTGAAAAAGGTCCAGGCGGCAACCTACTCTCGCGCAAGCTATACATGCACTACCATCGGCAATGCCGCGTTTTACGGCCGTGTTCGGGATGGGAACGGGTAGGTCCGCGGCTTTATGGCCACCTGAAAAGTGTCCAAAGAGCACCCGGGCTTGGGAGTCGGGTGTTCATTGAAAACTACACACAGACGCTGACCGGGCAATCGCGCCCGAAGCGTGTGCCGAGTTTGAAAATCGCCCATCCATGAAGGATTAAGCGATCAAGCCGCACGACCTATTAGTATCAGTCCGCTCAACGTGTTGCCACGCTTACACGCCTGACCTATCAACCCGGTAGTCTGCCGGGGGTCTTCAGGGACTTGCGTCCGGGAAACCTGATCTTGGGAGGAGCTTGGCGCTTAGATGCTTTCAGCGCTTATCTCTTCCGCACATGGCTACGCAGCGATGCCCCTGACGGAACAACTGCCACACCAGAAGTGCGTCTTTCCCGGTCCTCTCGTACTAGGGAAAGAATCCCTCAAGTTTCCTCCGCCCACAGTGGATAAGGACCGAACTGTCTCACGACGTTCTGAACCCAGCTCGCGTACCGCTTTAACCGGCGAACAGCCGGACCCTTGGGACCTTCTCCAGCCCCAGGATGCGATGAGCCGAC
>Ga0073932_1004387_pt1 | contig 16852 bp, 14 predicted proteins | sample DewCreD2012metaG_FD_76967 | JGI IMG/M metagenome (GOLD analysis project Ga0073932, IMG submission 76967) | Hot spring sediment bacterial and archeal communities from British Columbia, Canada, to study Microbial Dark Matter (Phase II) - Dewar... ... | reverse complement strand
TACCGGCATGGGGCGGATTGGCTGCCGTCCCGAGACCGTATTGGAGCTAGTTAAGGCTATAGAAGCCTATCCATCTCTCCATTGGGAAGGAACTGCCACCCATCTTTCGGTGGCCGATTCCCTCGATCCGGACGATAGGGACTATACCGAAAAACAGCTGGAGCGTTTTACCGAAGCGGTGGATCGTCTGCGCCAGGGTGGCTATAACCCGGGGATGCTCCATGCGGCCAATTCCAGTGCGGTGGTGCTTTATGAAAATTCTTACTTTGATATGGTCCGTCCGGGGCTTTTAGCCTACGGCTATCCTCCTATTCCAAGCCTTTCAGGGATTGTGCCTGTAAAACCTGTGATGGAACTCCAGACCCATGTAGTTTTTGTTAAAAGGGTGTATTCAGGGGAGTCTATTTCCTACGGCCGAATATGGAAAGCACCCCAGGAAACCACTATCGGTACCCTCCCTATTGGGTATGCCGATGGACTTCCGCGCCGCCTTTCGGGGAAATTATCCCTGTCTATAAAGGGTTCCCGATATCCTTTAGTTGGACGAATTTGCATGGATCAGTGTATGATAGACCTTGGAAGGGATAGTCCTGTTAAGCGTTGGGAACCGGTAACTGTCTTTGGCGGAACCGAAGCGGATCCTACTGCCGCAGACCTGGCAGAACTAGTAGGCACTATTCCTTACGAGATCACCTGCGGGATCAATAAGCGGGTTCCGCGGGTCTACGTTGAATAAATTACTTTAGGAGCATTGTATGGCTGTAACAAAACGCAACCCCGTACCAAAGGACATTGAAATTGCCCAGGAAGCTCAGATCGAGCCTATTATGCACATCGCCGGGAAATTGGGGCTTCCTGAATCTTCGGTGGAATTGTATGGGAATTATAAGGCTAAGGTAGACTGGAAACTGGGTCAGGGCCCAATACAGAAGCAAGCCCGGTATATCGATGTTACGGCCATCAGCCCTACCCCGCTGGGGGAGGGCAAAACTACCACCACGGTAGGCCTCGTGCAGGGGCTAGGGTACCGGGGACACCGGGCTGTGGCGACCCTGAGACAGCCTTCCATGGGCCCCACCTTTGGCATCAAGGGGGGTGCCGCAGGGGGCGGTTACAGTCAGGTAATTCCCATGGAGGACATCAACCTGCATTTGACCGGGGATATTCACGCCGTTTCTGCGGCCCATAACCTCTGTGCCGCCGCCATCGATACCCGGCTGTACCATGAAAGCCGGTGGTCCGATGCATATTTTGAAAAATTGGGCCTGCAGAAGCTGAACATTGATTCCTATCGGGTCGGCATTGGCCGAGTTGTAGATATGAATGACCGGGTCCTGCGGCATATTATTACCGGCCTCGGTGATCGGGAAGACGGACCGGTTCGTCAGAGCCGCTTTGATATTTCTGTAGCCAGCGAGGTTATGGCCATTCTTGCCCTGGCTAAGGATTTGGGCGATTTAAGAGCTCGGATCGGCCGTATGGTGGTTGCCCAGGATACCAAAGGAAAGCCCTTAACCGCTGAAGATTTTGGCGTAGCCGGTGCCATGACAGCCCTCCTGCGGGATGCAATAAAGCCGAATCTGCTCCAAACCCTGGAAGGCCAGCCAGCCTTTATTCATGCGGGTCCCTTTGCCAACATTGCCCATGGCAATTCTTCGGTCATTGCAGACCAGATTGCGGTTCGCTATGCGGACTATGTGGTTACCGAAAGCGGCTTCGGTGCCGATATGGGCATGGAAAAATTCTTTGATATAAAGTGCAGAACCAGCGGCCTGGTTCCTGATGCGGTGGTAGTGGTAGCTACCGTGCGGGCTTTAAAATCCCATGGGGGCGGTCCCGCTGTGGTTCCCGGAAAACCCCTCCCGACTGAATATAAAGAGGAAAATCTTGAATTATTACGGCTGGGCCTAAGCAATTTAGTAGCCCATTTGGGAATTGTTAAACGCTTTGGCATTCCCGCCGTGGTCGCCATTAATGCCTTTCCCACGGATACCCCGGCAGAGTGGGATCTTATCCGGGAAATTGCCTTACAGGAAGGGGCTCAGGCTGCCGTAGTGACCCACCACTGGGAACGGGGCGGCGAAGGGGCCGCAGAGTTAGCTGAAGCGGTGGAAAGGGCTTGTGAAGCTCCGAAGCAATTCCATTATCTGTATGAGCTTAACCAAAGTCTCTCCGACAAGATCGAGACCATTGCCCGGGATGTCTATGGGGCTGATGGGGTTGATTATAGTGATGAAAGCCGGGAGACCCTGGAGAAGCTCGAAGCCGATGGTTTTGGGGCTTTACCCATCTGTATGGCCAAGACCCAGTATTCCCTGTCCCATGATCCTGCTCTTAAAGGCGCTCCCAAGGGCTGGCGGCTCCCGATTCGGGAGGTCCGTCTTGCCGCAGGTGCGGGCTTTGTGTATCCCCTCTGCGGTGACATGACCACCATGCCAGGTCTGCCGAGCAAGCCCGCATTCATGGGTATTGATATTGATGAATCGGGTAAAATTACCGGGCTTTCTTAACTAATATAAGATTTTGCCGAATCACCGGAGCCGCGCTCAGTTTTGCGGCTTCGGTAAAACAACGGGCAGCTTCGTCAAAATCTTTGTATATATTCATCGCAATAGAACCCCTGTTATTCCATGCAGGGAAATTGGTGGGATCCGCTTCGATGGCGGCTTTAAATTCGCCATAGGCCGCTGTCCAATCTTTTTTTTGCTGGGCTTCTAGGCCCCGCTGCAGGGCCGCTTCCCCTTCCATGGCTTTACGAAAGGCCTCTTCATTCTTACAAAGAGCGAGGCGGTGTTGCATGAAAGTAATTTCAGGATTTAGTTCGGATTTAGAGATTAATCCCTCGGTTCGGGCCAGCTTAAGGGCACTCTCGTAATGAAGGGCCGCTTCACTTGCTTTCCCCCAGGAAAAATACAGATCCCCCAGGGCTCGATGCCGGCTTAATGATTCGCCGTAATCTTCTATATCCTTAAGAAAACAGGTTTCTGCGGCAGGAAAATCCCTGAGGGCTGTATACACAAGCCCCAGGTTATGGCGAATGCCAATACGCTGGGGCCATTTTTTAAGCATTTTGTTAAACAGGTCCCTGGCTTTAAGAAAGTCATTTTCCACAAAAGCATTCAGGGCCCGTCGTTCGTAAAAAGCATAGAGCAGGTTCATAGTACCTGCAGTATATCATTAATACCCGGGCATATCCCAGAGGCCGCCGGCGTTAATGACGTCGGTCCAGCCTGCGGCTTTAAGAATTCGGGCCGCAAGGGCACTCCGGGCTCCGGAGGCGCAATAGAGAACGAGGGGACGGTTCTTTGGTTCCAGTTCCTTCATTCTGGCTTGCAATTCACCTACGGGAATATTCACTGCCCCGGGGAAGGCTTCGTCCATGAATTCATCTTCAGTTCGGACATCTACCACAAGGGCTCCAGCTTTGATTTTTTCTTCTACAATGTTTCCTGCCATCTTCCATTCCTTCCTTATGCTTCAATATTCAGACCGGTTCGCAGTCTGAGGGTGGCCCAGCCACCGCTTATATATGCCACATCGTTAAAGCCCTGTTGTTTTAACACCCTGTTTGCCAGGTGGCCTTCGAATCCGCCCTCAGAGATAATCCGGATGGGAGTGTTTTTAGAAAGTTCATCCAGCCGATCCCGCAATTCATCCAAGGGGATATGGATGGCCTCTGCCAGGTGTCCATGGGAATATTCGCCATAGGTCCGGACATCGAGGATCTGCACTGAACCGTCCAGGGGCAGTTCATCGGCAGAAATCTGGGGGCTGTAGCCGGACAGGGCATTCACCGCCGCAAAGGCCGCCATGTTTAGGGGATCATTGGCGGAAGAGTAGGGCGGTGCATAGGCAAAGTCTATCTCAGTGAGGTTTTCTACAGAGAGTTGGGCATACAGGGCCACCGCCGCTGCATCAATACGCTTCTCAACTCCCTCTTTCCCATAGGCTTGAGCGCCAAGCAATTTGCCTGTTTTTGCCTCATACACCAGCGTTAACAGTAGATCCTGATCCCCAGGATAGTATGTTGCATGATGAGCCTTAAGAATCGTAGTTTCTCGGGCGTCAAAACCCGCTTTCTTGGCTGCTGCAAGGGAGAATCCTGTGCTGGCGGCGGTTTCATCGAAAATCTTTACTACCGAAGTACCAATTGCCCCGCGGTATTTTAGGGGGGTGGGCCCTGCGTTGCCCTGTAGTTCAGAGAGGGCGGCTACCACATTGGTGGCGGCGATACGGCCTTGCCGGTTTGCGGGACCTGCCAGAGGAATCCGCACTTTTGCACCGGATACCCGGGATACTACCTCTACCATATCACCGGCAGCCCAGATGAACGGGTCCTGAGTCCTGAGGTATTCATCGACCACGAGGGCTCCGGTAGCACCAATTTCGAGGCCCGCCTTTTTAGCAAGCTCCGTATTGGGCCGAACACCTACAGAGAGCAGCACCATATCTGCCGGAATTGTGGTTCCGTCATTTAAAGTAACCGTATCCTTCTCGATACTCTGCACACCTTTCTGGACCAATACCTTGGCTCCAGCGGCTTCGAACCGTTCCTGGATCCGTTTCCCATACACCAGATCCATTGGGGGCATCAGATGATCCGTAAGTTCTACAATGGTCACCGAAAGTCCCCGTTCAACGAAGGCTTCTGCGGTTTCAAGGCCGATAAAGCCACCCCCTACGACGACCACATGTTTTGGATTATGCTCTTTTATATACTTGTTGATGGAATCCATGTCGGGGATGGTCCAGAGCTTAAATACGTGGCTCTGGTCAACCCCTGGGAGGGGCGGAATTACCGGGGTACCGCCCTGGGCAAGGATAAGCCCATCGTATTCTATGGTGCTAAGGGACTGATTGGGATCTGGGGCCTTATTATTACGCACCGTGACAAGTTTTTTCTGCCGGTCAATCTCGATAGCCTCAGTATTCAGCATAACCTGAACCCGATAGCGGCTGAAAAAACCTTCCGGGGTCTGCAGAAGCAGTTTGCTCCGTTTTTCAATTGTTCCGCCTATATGATAGGGTAGGCCGCAGTTTGCAAAGGATACATAGGGGCCCCGTTCAAGCAGAATAATTTCCGCTGTTTCATCAAGCCGGCGAACCCGAGCCGCTGCAGTGGCGCCCGCAGCTACACCGCCTACAATCACTATTTTTTTAGCCTTTTCTGGCATATATTCCTCCGTAATTCAGATATTGTAAAGCGAATATATCAAAAATAATATATATAGTCAATATGGATTAAGATAATTTTTTTATGATTAGGCTGTTGATTGACCCTTTTGGGATATCCACGTATATTGTAAGTACTAAAATAATTAGGAGAAACCTATGAAATCTTTACATACTGAATATATTCGCCGTAACGAAGGTGAAGATGAGCCTGAAGAAAAGGAACCTGTACCCCAGGCTGGTCCTGACCCGCTGGTCGGGAAAATGCTGAAAACAAGGACGATTCTGCTTTCCGGTGAAATTAATAAGGACCTGGCGGAGCGGACCATTCGGCAACTACTATTGTTGGAAGATATGGGCGATGAGCCCATCAAAATCTTTATAGATTCCCCTGGGGGCGACGCTGATGCGGGGTATGCTATTTTTGACATGATTCGTTTTGTAAAACCCCCTGTTTGGACCATTGGTATGGGCCTTGTGGCGAGCGCCGCCGCGATCATCCTGCTTGCGGCTCCCAAAAAACAGCGGATTGGGCTCCCCAACAGCCACTATCTTATTCATCAACCTCTTTCCGGAATTCGCGGTGTGGCAACGGATATTGAAATTCACGCCCGGGAATTGGAAAAATTGCGGGAAAAAATCAACCGGCTCATCGCTCAGGAAACGGGTCAGGACTTTGTGCAGGTAGAAAAGGATACGGACCGGGATTACTGGATGAATGCGGAAGAGGCCGTTACGTATGGCCTCATCAGCCGGGTTGTGGAAAAGCGCTCAGACTTATAACCGCTGGCTGTAACCAAAAAGCACGTCAAATGGTTTAAGCCTGGAATATAATGAAAAGGGCATGAGGATACATGATATTGATGAAATATAAAACAATATTAGGTTTAGCAGTTTTATTTGTAGCCTGTTCTGTACCAGAGCGTTTGGTTGCACAGACGATTACTATGGTTTTTGTAAAAGGGGGTACCTATTGGCAGGGGAGTAAGGAAGACCCTTATGCTGCCAATGAATGGGCTCACCGAACGACGGTAAGTTCCTTTTACATTTCCAACACCGAAGTTACCCAGAGCCAGTGGCAGGAAGTCATGGGCACTAATCCATCCAAATTTCCTGGAAAAGATCGGCCTGTGGAATATGTTTCCTGGTATGACGCTGTTAAGTTCTGCAACGCCTTAAGTGTAAAGGAAGGGCTCATACCTGCTTATACTATTACTAATGATAAGGTTGAATGGGATAAAAGCGCTAATGGCTACCGGCTGCCTACAGAGGCCGAATGGGAATATGCTGCCCGGGGTGGACAATTCGGAGCTATTACCGATGAACCCCTGAAAAAAGCTCCCTATGCTGGTTCCGATACAAGCGCTGCACCGGTAGGATGGTATGAAACTAATAGTAATAAGGGTACCAAACCGGTAGCCCAGAAAGCGGTCAATGCGCTCGGGTTGTATGACATGAGCGGAAATGTATGGGAATGGTGCTGGGACTGGTATGGCGCATATCCGAAGGATGATGCGGTTAATCCCGATGGATCGGGGAATCAGACTGGGCAGAAGGTGCTCCGGGGCGGGTCCTGGTTTACTCCGGAGAAACTTCTCAGAACGACCTACCGCTATTGGAACGTTCCAACCTTTAAGGTCAATTCTGTTGGTTTTCGTATAGCTCGTAATGCAGAAGTACAGGAAGGAAAGAAAGAAGAGGAAGTAATCACATTGCCTGGAGGTCTGAATCTATTCGAAGCCCTTTCTCCGCCAGCCCAACATAGGTAAGAATGTCACTAAAACTGCTGTAGAAAGCAGTTCCATAAGAGGCGGCCCATAGGTAGGCGTGACGCCGGCCTATGGACAGGCTCCTAATTAATTCGTTTCTTAACTTCTTCCACCAGGCCTTCAGGGGAAAAACCTCCAAAAAAGAGCAGTTTGCCATTAAGAACAATAGCCGGTGTGAGATCCGCCATGGAAAGGACCCGGTTTACATCCCCATTGCGGGCCAGGTTTTCACTTGTAGCTTCGTAGAAAACAGTCTCTGCAGGAATCCCTGAATCCTTAAGCAGACTTTTAAATTCTTCTACCAGGGTCTGAGTTGTCTTTTTTGCGCCAGGTTGGCATGCCCCATCTCCGCAATGTCCTTCACAGCCTGCACAGATTTCCTGAGCGGCGTATCCAAAAATTTCAATCCTGTTCATGGATTCTATTGTATATATCGATAAAAATATAGTCAATCATGGCCCGCGTTCATAAACAGTTCTCTTAAAGTTGGGCTTTTTCTACAAGCTCTGCCAATAGGGGCATGAGCTGTTTTTTGCGGGATACAATATCCTTGAGCACATAAACCCCTTCTTCTAATTTGGGAAAACTCAGCTGGGAAATAAAGTTCTTTTCCCCTTCTACAAAAAGGAGGGAGGTCAGCTCGGTTACATCGGTAACCATAAGGGCACTGAAGAGCCGCTTACCCGCATTTTTTACCATTCCCAGTTCAGCAAGAATTTCATTTTTCCGAGCTACCAGTTCTTCCGGCGTGTCGGTTTCTACCTGGCTAACTGTAAAGTGGGCCCCCTGTTCCTGATATTCCTTCATATCCAAACGAACCAATTCTTCTGCAGGTCGGTTGTTAATTTGACTGGCGGCAGTCATCAGTTCCTTCCCTAGTTGGGGAATTTCGAGCCCCGTGATGGACGCCAGGTATTCTGCGGCTTCCCGGTCTGTATCGGTGGTCGTAGCGGATTGCAGGACCAGGGTATCCGCCAGTATACCGCAGAGCAATATAGAAGCGGTGGGCCGGTCCAAAGGTACCCGCTGTTCCCGGTACAGGTTTGTTATAATAGTGCTTGTCGCCCCCACAACCTTATTTATAAAGGTTATAGGATACCGGGTAGAAAGGTTACCCAGTCGGTGGTGATCGATAACTTCAAGGATTTTATAATTTTCTATTCCCTCGATAGCCTGGGTTGGCTCATTATGGTCAACCATGATAACTTCCAAATTCGGTTCCTTTATCAGGTCCCCTTCGGAGATGACCCCTGCAATATGGTTTTATCGTCCACAACCGGGAGACACCGGGAGGCTGACTGGGAAAGACTTTGCCGAATCTTTCGTACTGGGTCCCGGAGGTTTACCGGCTGTATCGTTTCATCCCCCATGAAACCCACCGGGGTGGAATAAATAATGAGTAAGGATGTGGAGCTCGTATCAAAGGGGCTGATAATAACAGAAACCTGATTTTGCTCTGCCAGTTCGATAATGTCCTTATCCAGGGTTATCCCGTTGGTAATCACCAGTGCTCGGACGTGTTTTTCGATACAGAAGCGCTGGATTTCCTTTCTATCCCCCACAATCACCAGGGCATTTTCGGGCATTTCTGCCGAAAGGTGGGTCCGAAAGGTTTCTTCGGTGGATCCGGCAACAACAATCAGGGACTTTCGCACTTCCTTTTCATCAAATACTGTAATGGGCTGGGCTCGCAGCGTATTGATGAGCAAGTTAATCGATGTGGGAATGGCGGATTTTTTATGGGGATTTATCTTCTGTAAGATATACTTTGCAAAGGCATTGTAATGGAGCAGGCTCTTATAGGTGCCATCCTGGTTAACAATCGGGAGCACCTTAAGGGATTCCCGTTCCATTCGTTCCAGGGCTTCCCAGAGGGAAATATCCGCAGGGACACTGACCGGAGCATCATTCAGATAGTAGGCTACTTTGGGTACTAGGTCTGGAATAAATTCCGGTACAGGCATGCCGAAGCGATTAAAAATGTATTCCGTCTGCGGATTAATTTTTCCCGCCCGGCCTGCCTGGTAGTTTGCTAAGCCCTGAAGATTTTTCAGCCGAGCATAGGCCGCGGCTGAGACCACCGAATCCGTATCGGGGTTCCGGTGGCCAATCACATACACTCGTTTTTCCATAATGTCTATTTCCTGTAAATGGTGATGCTATGACCGCCAAAGGTAGCTGAATGCTTACCAAGGCTCTGTATATGGTTGATGAGCGGGCGGCCGGTTTCGATGCCGTCAAACAGCTCCGGTGCCTCCAGGCGGTTTATTCGGGCCCTGCGGCCCGACAGATTGATGCAGGCCTGTACCGCGCCGCTTCGGCTGAATACATGGAACAGATCCCGCTTAATTCGGATGACGCCGTATTCTTCATCAGAAAGTTCATCATAGAGCCGGGAAATCCTTTTTGTAAGTTCTATGTCTGCCGGGGAGAGCTGGATGGGGTCATCGGAGAACATGACCTGACTGGCGAGCATAAAGTTGGTGAGGGCTACCACTTCTTTTTCCTGATCAGTCAGCTTGCAGTTATGGGTTCGGAGAAATACCACGTCAGGATCATTTACAAAGATTGTATTGTCCAGATAGGACCGCCCAATGGTATCATGGAGGCTCACATAGGCCGCAGGCCGGCCCACATGGCCTACAAGCCGCACCTTAAACCAGTCCCACTGTTCCTTGGTGTCAGCGCCAATCCGTGATAGGGGGAAATACTTATAGGAAGGGCCGAAGGGCACCCCACAGCCCAGGTATGCTACCGGAAGGCCCGACTTTGTTTCCTGCCGGGAAGTAAGGATTCTGCATGCGGCGTCATAGTGTTCATAGGCAGAGCCGCCTGAGGCAAAGGCCCCATGAAATAAGCCCGCATAGAGGAAGTCCAATTTAAGATACCGGTATCCCCACTCATTAATAGCCCGGTCAATTATTTCATCTAAATAGTCTTTTACGGCGGGAATGGAAAGGTCCAGGCAATAGAACTGTTTATCCCACAGATCGTTATAGCCTGCGACGACCAGCTCGCCATGTTCATCCTTTAAAACCCACTCAGGATGTTCTGTAAAAACGGGGGACTTTCGGGTTACCAGGAAGGGAGCCAGCCAGAGTCCGGGAATATATCCCTTGGCTTCTATGGCTTCCGCAATTGGTTTTAGCCCATGGGGAAACCGTTGGGTATCTATTTCCCAGTGGCCCACAGCCTTTTCCCAGCCGTCATCAATCTGAAATACCGTTGGACGGTTCCTATCAATATATTGCAGTTTGATGAGGTTTTCAGTTTTCCCCAGGCTTTCCAGGTCTTCGAGGATTAACCTTTCGTTGATATCTGTATAGTGATTGTACCAGGATTCAAAACCGCCGGGCATATCCTTTTTCGTAATCCAGGGGCTTCCGTTTTTCCGTTCTTTTCCCGACCCCCAGCGTAAAAAGCTGAGCTGTGCAAAGGCTGCCTCATTTTTGTAAAGCCCACGGAGGGTATCCTTAAGCTGAAAAAAGCCCTCTGCAATAAAGAGGTGGATTTCTGCTATGGTGTCATCAGATTTCCAGGTTTTACCGCGGGCAAAGGCTTCTATCGAAATCCGTCCCGCCTGTCTATCAATCCGGTACGTAATGGGTGGCAGTTCGCCCCCTTCCTTTGATGCAAAACAGAGATAGGTAGAGCCAGAACGGATATACATAATAAAGTGCCCCAGAATTTCGCCTTTACTGGGATTATCCCCATCCCGGTTGGTAAATTTAAGAAGTTCCGGAACGACGTGAACCTTGCGGGGTAAGGATTCATTTCCCACAAGTTCCCAGCCTGCAGACCAGGATTGGTAGCCGCCAGGATGTATGGCCAATTTTGCAGTTTTTTTTAGGGCTTGTGTTAACTCAGGTTTCCCCTTAACAAGCTGGGCCGCCTCAATAAAGCTCAGAGAATCGATAACTATTGCGGTCTGTTCATCAATATTTTGTGCTTCCTTGAGCTCTTCCATCGAACTAATACTGTACCTGATTGTAATTAAACCTGCTGTCTCTGTTGATGTTTCTACATGCCGTTTTATGCCGTGGATTTCCATGCTTCTTGTCCTTTACTAAGTTTGTTCTCCAGTCTACTATGACAACGGGAGAACTGTAAATAAGAATGATTGAGCTTGTAGCATTTTTAGGTAACCATGGTAAAGAATATCAGAAAAATCGTCATAATGCGGGTTGGCTTCTGTGGGACACTCTCCGCATAGCAGGTTTTGTTTCATTGCAGAAAAAATTTAAATCCCGCTATGGGACCCTGGACTATCAAAGGGTGAAAAATCTGCAGAGTTTACCGGAATGGCAAGAACGGTCGAACCTCATTGGGGTGCAGGGTACGACAAACCTTGCCTTCCCCGAATTGCATCCAGATAAAATTCATTGTATTCTACCAGAAACCTACATGAACCTTTCTGGGGAAGCGGTTGGGGAAGCGGCGGCCTTTTTTAAGATTCCCCCAGAACGGATTCTTGTGGTCCATGATGAACTGGAATTGCCCCTGGGAACCGCTTCTTTTAAATTTTCAGGTGGGCTCGGTGGGCATAACGGGCTTCGTTCATTAAAGGCAAACCTGGGTACTGCGGATTTCTGGCGTCTTAGAATCGGTATCGGCCGGCCCAACCACAGTGATATTGCTTCCTATGTGCTTTCTGATTTTTCCCGGGATGAAATGCCTGTGCTCGAACAGGTGCTGTTTCAATCTGCCCATGCTCTGGAGTTTGTTCTGGTGTTTGGTCCGGAAGTACTGCTGCCGGTGTGGAATAAACGGCGGCTTACTTGACCCTTAAGCGTCTTTTATAGCTAATTGAAGGTATGGAAACAAAAAAAACTGCAGCAGAAGCCTTTGAAGGGCTCTATTCGGTGGTAAAACGGCTCCGTGCCGATGACGGCTGTCCCTGGGACAGGGAACAAACCCCGGAAAGTCTTCGGGGGGCACTGATCGAAGAAACCTATGAATGTATTGAGGCCATTGATGCAAAAGACTGGCCCCATATACGAGAAGAGTTGGGCGATATCTATCTGTTAGCGACCATGATTGCCTATATGCATGAGCAGGAAGGCCTTTTTACGGTGTCCCAGGCACTAGAGGAAATTACTGCTAAACTGATTCGCCGGCACCCCCATGTGTTTGGGGAAAGTGCCGCTTCTACCAGTGCGGAAGTGCTGGAACAGTGGGCAAAAATAAAGGTGGAACAGGAAGGGCGGAAACCGAAAGATTCCCTCATGGACCAGGTATCCCGGGCCCTCCCGCCGCTGGATCGGGCTTATAAACTGCAAAAAAAAGCCGCCAAAGTTGGTTTTGATTGGCCTGATCTTGAGGGGGTGTGGAGTAAAATCGAGGAAGAATTAGCCGAAGCTAAAGAAGCCTGTGATATGCATCGTGAAAACGATTCAGAGGAGCACCGGGAACATCTAGAAGAAGAGCTGGGGGATCTTTTGTTTTCGGTGGTCAATATTTGCCGTTATTTATCAGTGGATCCTTCGGTGGCCCTTCAGCGGACCAATAACAAATTTGTTCGTCGGTTTCAACATGTAGAGAAGTCTATGAAAGCCCACAACATTCTATTGGATAAGGACCATTTGCCGCAAATGGAACAATTCTGGCAGGAGGCAAAGGATGAAGACTAATATCATTGTTACCGCTTCAGATAAAAAATATGGTGACTTTTTGATAGAGCATTGGTATGCTTCGATTAAAGCAAACGTAGATTTAGAACACATCGATGTGGCTGTGCTTGATTACGGCTTAAGTGTGGCCCAGCGATTTTACTTGCAATCCCATGGTGTCATTGTTCGATCATGTGAGCGAGATGGGCATGTAACCTCAATTCGGTACCGGGATATGAGCTATCTGCTTCAGGAACATCCGGAATATGAACAGATTATGCTCTGTGACTCTGGGGATATAATTTTTCAGGCTGATATGAGCCCTCTGTTTTTCGAAAACACCGACCAGTTTCGGGCTGTATGTGAGGATTATAAGCCCCTGTTTTCCATTTTTATTTCTAACGATTTTTTTGATCCCGATGATAAGGAACGACTGCTGACCTGTTTTGTTAAAAATCCTATGATCAATGGCGGGTTGGTTATTGGTCCTCGGCAAAAGATGCTGGGACTCTGTGATGAAATGAATAAAACGATTAAGGATAAGAGCCGCTTTGGACCAGACCAGATTGTGCTGAACGGATACCTCTATGACAAAGGATTTTTCAGGCTCGATTCTATTTATAACTATGTTATTGCTACTGCCAGAGAAGGTATAGCAATAAAAAACGGGGTGTTTTACACAGGAGCAGGACGGCTTATTGCGGTAGTACATAATGCGGGAAATGTGGGAACCTTCAGGCCTATAGAGCATTTTGGTTTTGGTCCTTCCCATAATGTTTTAAAAGATGATGTATACCGGACTTTAAGAGCCCTCTATGAATCTACAGAGGGCTTGTTCAAAACTCAGGAACTTTTCCTCGATTCTCAACGGCGTTTTAGAATTGCGGTTCGTAAATTTATAAAAGAAATGAAGATACAAGTGCCTCGTTAGAAAATGAGGCCTGGAAACCAATGGTTCCAGGCCTCATGATTTCATCTGTTATATAATTGTTACGTTAACGGATGAAAAGGGACAGAATTGCTACCACAATCATGGCCACAATGCCTTCTACAGCAGTTGCTGATGTGTAAGCCTTATAGGCCGTATTAACCGGCATATTGGAGAATTGGGACACTACCCAGAAATAGGAGTCATTGGCATGGGATACCACCATGGCTCCAGCACCAATCGCAATGACAGTTAATGCAGGATTGAGTCCTAGGGTCTGAAGCAGCGGGGCAAGAATGGTTGCGGTAGTGATGATTGCAACGGTGGAAGAGCCCTGGGCGGTCTTTAAGGCCGCAGCAATGATAAAGGGCAGGAAAATCCCGAGGTTAAGGCCGGTCATATTGGTTTTTATAAAATCAACAATCGGAGAGCCCTGCAGTACCTTGCCAAAGGATCCGCCAGCACCTGTAATAGCAAGGATTATTGCCGCATCCTTAATACCTGCGGCCATCCATTTATCTACCGCGGTTCCCATCTCTTCTTTTTTAACCAAAAGCAGGGAAATGAGGACGCCAATTGTTAATGCGGTAACCGGATCACCAATAAAGCTGATTGCCGGGGTCAGCCAGCCTTCTTTCCCGAAGGGTTTAGTCGGGAAGTCGGCTACGGATTTTAAGAGGATGAGTACAATTGGTATCACCAGGGGCATAAAGGACATAAAAGCTGAAGGTAATTTACCATATTTATTGATAAGATCCGTATAGGATTCTTCGACGTCCGAGGGGATATCATATTTTTTCCCTACCGTAATAGCCCAGAAATAACCAGCCAGCATGGCGGGGATTGCTGCGATTAGGCCATAGAGAATTACCAGTCCCAGATCTGCTCCTACCGTACCGGCGGCTGCAATGGGGCCAGGGGTTGGCGGAACCATAGTATGGGTGGCGTACAGGCCTGTAGAAAGGGCAATAGCCATAACCGCCATAGAGGTTCCCGATTCCTTCGCTAAGGCCTTATTAAGGGGAGTGAGGATAACATAGCCAGAGTCACAAAAAACGGGGATGGACACCACATAGCCCGCAATACTCATGGCCAGGGGCGAACGTTCTTTGCCAACCAGCTTAAGAATCGCCTGGGTCATGGAAAGGGCTGCACCGGTCTTTTCCAGGATGATACCGATAATGGTTCCTGCGACGATGACGATACCGATACTGGAAAGGGTCCCGCCGAATCCATCCTTAATGGCCTTTACCACATTAAGGGCTGGCATGCCTATAGCAAGACCGAACAGGAAGGCGATCATGATGAGTACCACAAAGGCATTCACCTTAAGCTTGCCCGTAAAATACACGATGAGCACTACCGCAACGAGGAGCAATAGCAATGCTATACCACCAGATACCATACATACCTCCATTTAGTCCAACACGGACCGAATAAAAGTATTGTAAGGGTGTTTTGCATTATAGTCAAATTTCATACCTGTCCAAAGTTCAGCAACACCTGTCTTATCCGCTGTTCAAGTAAGGAAAAGGAAAAGAACCGTTTGCCTAATTCAAAATTTTTCATTGTCATTAGTTGTACTGCTTCTGGTGTATCCAGAATAGCCCGCACTGCATCCAGTGTATCATCGGTAATATAGGAGTCCATGGTAACCACATCAAAATCTACCGGTTCAATATCCTGTTCGAATATGGAATAGCGGTTTACGAGAATAGGCTTACGGAACCAGATCGCTTCCAAAAAGGCATTCCCAAAACCTTCATATAAGGAAGGGTAGGTAACAAAATCAGCATTCAGGTAACAGTCCCATAGACTATATTTTTTCTTCCCCTCTGCGGTGGTACCCCGTTCTGCTCCAATAATATCCGGTCTTACGATAATATCTACACCCAGAAGTTTCCCATATTCCATGGTACGGTTGTAATAGTGGGAACCCTCATCCCGTTCCTGGTGACTTATAAGGAGTTTTGCCCTATGATCCCTGAGACGGCTTGCCAGTTCAATAGAATGTTCAATACCTTTTCGAGCAATGATTCTGGTTGGCTGAAGCAGGAGCGTATCCTCTACTTCAATACCTAAATCTGATCGGAAACTTCGTGCATAGTCATCCATCGGGGGCGGTTCTCTGGAAAAATCAAAAACATTAGGGATTATTATTGATGAAAGTCCGCACCGGTATGATAGCTGTTTTCGTGCTTCGCTGTTAATAACCACATGGTTTATGGTATGCAGTCGTGGCGGAAAGGCCATAGAGAGGTAATCTTCTACGGCATTCACAGTGAACCTTTGTCGTTCCCATGCAAAGTCATGATGATGGGCTATGCAAGGAAGCCCTGTTTCAGCAATAACCTCGGTAATTGCCAAACCGAGGGGAATGTTCATCGGTATGGTTACTGCATTTTCAATGATTAAAAGATCAAGCTTAAAAGTATCTATAAAATCATAGAGGGCTTTTTTTAAAAGGAGCCGCAGTTCATGAATTTCACCAGTTAGTGCCCGGCTGCGAACTGTTGTTCCAAAGCAGCGCTCCTGAATTTCTTGAATACGGGGGTGCCCGAAAAAGGCTTCATCTACAATCACAGACTTTTCAGGGGTCCAGTCTGAAAGACCGGAGAAAAAGAAACACTCATACCCCATCCGTTCCAGAACAATGCGCCATTTTTCTGTTTCTAAAGAGACCCCATCGGTTCCCTTAAACCTGGTAGAGACGAATCCAATTTTTTTAATAATGCTGGATCTACTCAAATACATACCACAACCGTTTACTGTTCTGGATAGAGCCGTTCGAGCCGGGATCTGAGATGACGTTCCGTAATACCGAGAGCCCGGGCCGCGGCACTTTTATTACCATTGGCTTCGGCCATGGCTTCTTCCAGCAGGTTCCGTTCAAATTCCGCCATAATCTGTTCATAATTTTTTTGTTTTTCATCCCAGGGGGCTTTACTGTTAAGAGGCGGAAGATCCCGTTCTAGAATCAATTCCCCTCTGCAAAGCACTACCGCCCGTTCTATAATATTTTCCAGCTCCCGAACATTTCCGGGATAATCATGTCGCATAAGCTTATTCATGGATTCCCGTGAGAGTCCCCGCACGTTCCGGTGGTTTCGTTCATTGAATCGGGCAATAAAATGATCTACCAGGGCTGGTATATCCTCTTTCCTCTGCCGCAGGGGGGGTAATTCAAGGGTGATGACATTTATTCGATAGTAGAGATCCTTTCTGAAATGTCCTTGTTCAACCAGGGATGCCAAGTTTCTGTTTGTGGCTGCAATAATTCGTACATCGAGCTGACGGGGCGTATTTTCCCCGAGGCGTTCAATGGTACCAAACTGCAGGGCCCGAAGCAATTTTACCTGTATGGCAGATGGAAT
>Ga0073932_1004383_pt1 | contig 16880 bp, 31 predicted proteins | sample DewCreD2012metaG_FD_76967 | JGI IMG/M metagenome (GOLD analysis project Ga0073932, IMG submission 76967) | Hot spring sediment bacterial and archeal communities from British Columbia, Canada, to study Microbial Dark Matter (Phase II) - Dewar... ... | reverse complement strand
CTCCAGGAGGCCGTACATGCGCTTGACCTTCTGCTTTTCCCGGAGCTGGAGGCCGTAATCCGAAATTTTGCCCCGGCCCTGGCCGTGCTGCCCGGGGGGGTAATTCCGGCGCTGGATGGCACACTTGTCCGTATAACAGCGGTCTCCCTTCAGATACAGGGCCATGCGTTCACGGCGGCACTGGCGGCACCGGGAATCAGTGTATCTCGCCAATTTTCTTCTCCTTGTGACTTACACGCGTCTCCGCTTGGGGGGGCGACAACCGTTATGGGGTATGGGGCTCACGTCCCGGATGAGGTTCACCGTGAGGCCCGCGGCCTGAATGGCTCGCAGGGCCGCCTCCCGGCCGGCCCCCGGGCCTTTGACATAGACGTCCACGGTGCGCATGCCATGTTCCATGGCCTTTTTGGCCGCGTCCGTCGCCGCCAGCTGGGCCGCAAAGGGGGTGCCCTTCCGGGACCCCTTGAAGCCCTGCACCCCGGAGGAGGACCACGATATCACGTTTCCCGCCGGATCGGTGATGGTCACCAGCGTATTGTTGAAGGTGGCCTTGATATGGGCCACCCCGGTGGGGACATTCTTGCGCTCTTTTTTCTTCTTCCCGGCTGCCGGTCGTTTGGCCATGGGATCTCCTTAACCTTTCTTGCGCTTGCCCACCACGGAGCGCCGGGGGCCTTTGCGGGTGCGGGCGTTGGTGTGGGTGCGCTGCCCCCGGACGGGCAGACCCCGGCGATGCCGAAGACCCCGGTAGCACCCGAGGTCCATGAGCCGTTTGATGTTCATGGACACTTCCCGCCGCAAATCCCCCTCCACCTTGTGGTGGCTGTCAATCACCTGACGGATGGCGGTGATCTGGGCGTCGCTCAGTTCCGCGGTCTTGACGCCTCCGTCCACCCCCGCCTCCGCCAAAATCTTCTGGGCGCTGCTGCGGCCGATGCCGTAAATATAGGTGAGGGCAATTTCAATCCGTTTGTTTCTGGGCAGGTCGATGCCGGCGATTCTGGCCAATTCCCGTCCTCCATGGCAGCTTTAAGCTTTAAGCTGTAAGCTGTAAGCTGTAAGCTGTAAGCTTTTAAAAATAGAAAAAGTCAACTTCACCTGAGATGACGCCGGCACCCCTCTCGGGCCCATTGTCTTCTCTGCTTTTCTCAGCCTTAAGCTTAAAGCGTACAGCTTATAGCTTGCAGCTTGCAATTAACAGTTTCCTAACCCTGGCGCTGCTTGTGCTTGGGGTTTTCGCAAATCACCCGCACCACCCCTTTGCGGCGGATGATCTTACACTTGGCGCAGATGCGTTTCACTGACGGTTTGACTTTCATGGCTATCCCTGCTTTCCTCCGGAGCCTGGGCCCTGAGGCCGCCCCTGGCCGCGTAATTCGCCTCCATGGGGCCGGTCCCCCTGACTTATTTCACCCGATACACGATGCGGCCGCGATTCAGATCGTAGGGGGAAAGCTCCACGATGACCTTATCCCCGGGCAAAATCTTGATGTAATGCATGCGCATCTTGCCGGAGATGTGGGCCAGGACCCGGTGGCCGTTGGCCAGCTCCACCCGGAACATAGCATTGGGAAGGGGTTCCACTACCTTCCCTTCCACTTCGATGGCGTCTTCCTTGGGCATCTACCGCGTCTTTTCAGTATATTTCACAACAAGTTAGCATAACCTACAGCCGGCTTAAAATCAAGACACCCTTTTCCGTCAAGGCCACGGTGTGTTCAAAGTGCGCGGCCAGACTGCCGTCCGCGGTCACCGCCGTCCAGCCGTCCTCCAGAATCTTCACCTGCCAGGTCCCCACCGCGGTCATGGGTTCGATGGCCAGGGTCATGCCGGGTTTCAGTACCGGCCCCCGTCCCGGCGGCCCGAAATTGGGGATCTGGGGGTCTTCATGCAAAGAGCGCCCGATGCCGTGGCCCACGAACTGCCGGATCACCGCGAAGCCATAGCGCTCCACCCGGGTCTGCACCGCGTGGGAGATGTCGCTTAAGCGCCCGCCGGCCTTCACCTGCCCAATGCCGGCGTACAGGGCCTCTTCGGTGGCTTGCATCAGAAGCCGGGCCTGGGGGGTCACCTCCCCCACCGCCAGGGTGACGGCGGCATCCCCGTAAAAGCCGTCGGCCAGGACCCCGAAGTCCAGGCTCACCAGGTCGCCGCTTTTCAGGACCCGGGGGCCCGGGATGCCGTGGACCACCTCTTCATTCACCGCCACGCACAGGGCATGCTGATAGCCCCGGTAGCCCTTGAAGGCCGGCTTCACCCGGCGGCGCCGGCACAGTTCTTCCGCCAGCTCGTTGAGCTCCCCGGTTTCCACCCCGGGGCGCACCCGGGCTTTCACTTCCTCCAGGATTTCCGCCACGATGCGGTTGGCCACCTCCATCTTGGCGATTTCCCGGGGGGATTTCAGGTGGATCATGATCAACCGTCGGCAGCCCGGCCCCGGTTCCGGGAGTCAGGCTGCCGACCCAGGTTCGGGTTCTAGGCCGCCTGACCCAGGATGCCGCAAATCTTGGTAAAAATATCGTCGATGCCGCCCACCCCGACGATGGCCCGCACCAGGCCTTTGGCGCTGTAGTAATCAATCAGGGGCTTGGTGGCCTGGTTATAGGTGGCCAGCCGGGAGCGCACCGTGGTCTCGTTGTCGTCATCCCGCTGATAAAGCTCGCTGCCGCACTTATCGCACACCCCTTCCTTCTTGGGGGGGGTGTACTTGATATGATACATCTGGCCGCAGGCCGCGTTCTTGCAGGTGCGCCGGCCGCACAGCCGGGTCACCAGCTCCTCTTCCGGCACATCGATGGTGATGACGTGGTCGATCTTCGTCCCCAGACCCGCCAGCACCTTGTCCAAAGCCTCGGCCTGGGGCACGGTGCGGGGGAAGCCGTCCAGGATGAAGCCTTTCTTGCAATCGGGCTGGGCCAGGCGGTCCTTGATGATGCCGATGACCACTTCATCGGGCACCAGTTTCCCGGCGTCCATGTATTCCTTGGCCTTCTTGCCCATCTCCGTCCCCTCTTTCACCGCGGCCCGGAGAATGTCGCCGGTGGAAATCTGGGGAATCTGATATTTGTCAATGAGCTTCTTTGCCTGGGTCCCTTTCCCGGCACCCGGTCCGCCCAACAGGATAAGATTCATCAGCGCCTCCTTTGGTAGCTGTAAGCTGTCAGCTGTCAGCTGTCAGCTATAAGCTTTAAGCTATAAGCTATAAGCTGTAAGCTGTAAGCTGTAAGCTGTAAGCTTTTTATTCAAGGCCATTACGTTAAAGTGTTCCTTCTTAAATATTAATTTTGGAAGAAAACCAGGACGTTCCTTCAGAAGCCGTCGGCTTCTTGCCCCATATATTTTCTTATCTAAGAACTTACCATCACTTTCAGTATGCTGTCAGGGTGTTTTATTTCTACAAACAGCAGCACCTGGACCAAAATTACACCTCACTGTTGCCATAAACCCAGGAGCGCGTTCCTTTCACCAAACAGCCTTTGTCTTAAAGCTTATGGCTTACAGCTTATAGCTTATAGCTTATAGCTTATAGCTTAAAGCCCCCCTAACGCCTCACCCGCCCCAGGCGTTTCTTCATGAAGCCCTCGTAATGCCGGGTGAGCATGTGGGACTCGATCTGGGCCATGGTGTCCATGGCCACCCCCACCACGATGAGGAGGGCGGTGCCGCCGAAATAAAAGGGCACGTCAAAACGGGCCACCAGAATGGTGGGGAGCACGCACACTGCCGAGACGTACAAGGCCCCCCCCAGGGTCAGGCGGTTCAAGGTGCGCTCGATGTACTCCGCCGTGGGTTTGCCGGGCCGCAAGCCGGGGACATATCCTCCCCATTTCTTGAGATTTTCCGCCACATCATCCGGGTTGAAGGTCACCGCGGTATAAAAATAACAGAAAAAAATGATCAATAAAACAAACAATAGCTCATAAAGCATGCCCGCCGGAGTGAACAGATCCAAAAAGGCCTTGACCTTGCCCTCCCCCACAAAACTGGCAATGGTGGCCGGAAACATGAGCAGGGAGGAGGCGAAAATGGGGGGGATAACCCCGGAGACGTTCACCTTCAGGGGCAGATGGGTGGTCTGGCCCCCGAACATGCGCCGCCCCACCACCCGCCGGGCGTATTGCACCTGGAGGCGCCGCTGCCCCCGCTCCACAAAAACGATAACCCCCACCACCACCACCATCAGCACCACCAGTAACAGCATGAGGATGGGGTTGAGCTGTTTGGTTTTGATGAGATCAAAGGTGTTCAAAATGGCCGAGGGCAGCCGGGCTACGATGCCGGCGAAAATAATCAGGGATATGCCGTTGCCGATGCCCCGCTCGGTGATCATCTCCCCCTGCCACATGATGAACGCGGTGCCGGAGGTGAGGGTGATGACGGTGAGGAGGTGGAAGCCCCAGCCGGTCATGTACACCATGCTCTGGCCCCCTTCCCCCATGCCCTTCAGGGCGAAGCTGATCCCTAAGCTCTGGATGGCCGCGATGACCACCGTGCCGTAGCGGATGTATTGCTTGATTTTTTTGCTGCCGGCCTCGCCTTCTTTGTAGAGGCGCTCCAGGTGGGGGATCACCACCTTGAGGAGCTCCATGATGATGGCCGCGCTGATGTAGGGCATGATGCCCAGGGCGAAGACGCTCATGCGCTCCAGGGCCCCCCCGGAGAACAGGTCAAAGAGCCCTAAAATGTTGGTGCGGGTCTTGCTGGCCTGGAACCAGTTGATGAGCGCGGCGGCATCGATCCCCGGGGTGGGAATGAAGCACCCCACCCGGTACACCGCCAGCATCAGGAGCGTGAAGAGGATGCGCCGCTTCAGCTCCGGGATCTTGGCGATATTGGCAAGCCCCCCGGCCAAGTCAGACCACCTCCACCCGGCCGCCGGCGGCCTCGATACGGGCCCGGGCCTGGGCGCTTACGGCCTGCACCTTGACCGTGAGGGGGACGGTGATTTCGCCCTGCCCCAGCAGTTTCACGGCATTGGCCTTGCCCTTGAGGAGTCCGGCCCGGCGCAGGGCTTCCTCATCCACCACGCTGTCCGGGGCAAAACCCGCCAGGTCCCGGAGATTGACCACCGCGTACACCTTTTTGAACACATTGGTGAAGCCCCGCTTGGGGATGCGCCGGGTGAGGGGCATCTGCCCGCCTTCAAAGCCGGGCTTGACCCCGCCTCCGGCCCGGGACTTCTGGCCCTTGAACCCCCGGCCGCAGGTCTTGCCGGAGCCGGAACCCGGCCCCCGCCCCACCCGCTTGGCCCGGTGTTTGGACCCCGGGGCCGGCGACAGGTCACTTAAGCGCACTTCCTCGGCCGCCATGGCTAGTCTCCTTCCGGCAGGCGCCGCACCGCCACCAGGTAGCGCACCTGCTTGACCATGCCGGCAATGGCTGGGGTTTCCTTGTGCCGCACGGTCTTATGCATTTTGGTCAGACCCAGGGTCTTCACCGTGGTGCGGTGCTGGGGGGGTCTGCCGATGGGGCTTTTGATCAAGGTTATTTCCAACATCATGGTGGATCTTCCTTTAAGCTGTCAGCTTCACGCCTTAGGCCAAAAGCTCCGCCAGGGGGCGGTTCCGCCGTTGGGCCACGGTTTCGGGGGCGGCCAGCTGCCGCAACGCCTCCATGGTGGCCTTCACCGCGTTATGGGGATTGTGGGAGCCCAGGCATTTGGTGAGCACGTTCTTGATGCCCGCCACTTCCACCACGGCCCGCACCGGTCCGCCGGCGATGACCCCGGTGCCTTCCGCCGCGGGTCTCAGGAGCACCTTGCCGGAGCCGTACTCCCCCACCACCGTATAGGGAATGGTGTTGTTGCGGATGGGCACCTGGATCATTTCTTTTTTGGCCCGTTCCATGGCCTTGCGGATGGCTTCCGGCACTTCGTGGGCCTTGCCCAGCCCCGCGCCCACCCGGCCTTGGCCGTCGCCCACCACCACGATGGCGCTGAAGCGGAACCGCCGGCCGCCCTTCACCACTTTGGCCACCCGGTTGATGCTCACCACCTTGTCTATGAACTGGACCTCATGGGCCTCGGTCTCAAACAAGCTGTCCTCCTATGGGGCTTTAAGCTTTAAGCTGTAGGCTATAAGCTTTCATAAGGTAGTTAAAAGCCATAGTTAGAAATAAGCTGCTGACAGCTGAACGCTCTAGAACACCAACCCGTGCTCCCGGCAGCTTTCTGCCAGACTCTTCACCCGGCCGTGATAGAGAAAGCCGTTGCGGTCGAACACCACCTGGGTGATGCCCCGGCTCTTGGCCTTGTCGGCCAGAAGCTTTCCCACCTCCCGGGCCGCCTCGGTCTTTTTGAGGCTGCTCAGTTTGTCCTTGAGTTCCGGGGACAGGGTCCCCGCGGCCACCAGGGTGGCGCCCCGCTCATCATCGATGATCTGGGCGTAAATATGCTTGGCACTGCGAAACACGGTAAGCCGCGGCCTCGCCGCCGAGCCGCTGATCTTCTTGCGGATCCGGCGCTTGCGTTTCAACCGCATGGCCTGCCGGGGATTAATCGCACTCATGGTCTTCTCTCCCCCTTTAGCGGCCGCCGGCCTTGCCCACCTTGCGGCGCAGCTTTTCGCCGGCGTAACGCACACCCTTGCCCTTATAGACATTGGGCGGCCTGAGGGCCCGGATATTGGCGGCCGTCTGCCCCAGCTGTTCCTTATTCACCCCTTTTAGTTCAAAACGGGTGCCTTTGTCCAGCACCTGGGCGCTGATGCCTTGGGGCAGAGGAAATTCCACCGGATTGGAGTACCCCAGGCTGAACACCAGGGATTCCCCTTTGGCCTCCACTTTGTAGCCGGTGCCCACGATTTCCAGGATGCGGTTAAAGCCCTGGCTCACCCCGGTGACCATGTTGGCCACCAAAGTCCGGGTCAGGCCCCAAAAGGAGCGGCTTTCCCGGCTGTCATCCCGGGGCACCACCCGGATTTCCCGGTCATCCACCTCCAGGCTTACCCGGGGGGGCAGCACCCGGGACAAGGTCCCCAAGGGGCCGGTTACCGTAAGCTCCTGCCCTTCCAGATTAACCTTCACCCCCGCAGGCAGGGGGATGGGCTTTTTGCCGATGCGACTCATGACGTATCCTTACCAGATCTGGCAGAGGACTTCGCCCCCCACCTTGAGTTTCCGGGCCTGGCGGTCGGTCATCACCCCCTTGGAGGTGGACACCACCGCCACCCCCAGGCCCCCCTGGACCTTGGGCAGCTCCTCGCAGCCGGCGTACACCCGCCGGCCCGGGCGGCTGACCCGCTCCAGGCGTTGAATGAGGGGTTGGTTGTGGTCATCATAGCGCAGATAAATTCGCAAAATCCCCTGCTTGTTGTCCTTGATGAGTTTGTAATTCTTGATGAACCCTTCGTCCTTGAAAATCCGCGCCAACGCGATCTTCATTCGGGAGGCGGGCACATCCACCTTGTCGAAACCGGCTTTGCCGCCGTTGCGGATGCGGGTCAACAGGTCCCCGATGGGGTCGGTCATGCTCATGGTGTTCCCCTCCGCCTACCAGCTGGACTTGATAACCCCGGGGATCTCACCCCGCAAGGCCATGTTTCTGAAACATATCCGGCAAATGCCGAACTTGCGAAGAAAGGCCCGGGGCCGCCCGCACAGGGGACAGCGGTTGTATTTCCGCACCTCAAAGCGAGGGGTGCGCTTGGCTTTGGCAATCTGCGATTTCTTGGCCATCCCTCTCCCTCGTTATTTCCTGAAGGGCATCCCCAGAAGGCTCAGGAGGTGTTTCCCCTCCTCGTCCGTGGGGGCGGTGGTGACGATGGTGATGTTCATTCCCTTGATCTTGTCGATCTTGTCATAGTCGATTTCCGGGAAGATGATCTGCTCCTTGATCCCCAGGGTGTAGTTGCCCCGGCCGTCAAAGCCCTTGTCGCTTACCCCCCGGAAATCCCGCACCCGGGGGAGCACCACGTTCACCAGCTTGTCCAGAAAATGGTACATCCGGTGTTTTCTCAGGGTCACCATGCAGCCGATGGGCATGCCCACCCGGAGCTTGAAGGCCGCGATGTTGCGCCGGGCCCGGGTGATCACCGGCTTCTGGCCGCTAATGGCCGCGAGCTCCGCGGTGGCGGACTCCAGGAGCTTGATGTTCTGGATGGCCTCCCCCAGCCCCATGTTGATCACCACTTTTTCCACCCGGGGCACCTGCATGGGGCTCTTGTAGCGAAACTCCTGCATCATGCGGGGGACGCACTCCTCCCGGTAAAATTCATAGAGGCGGGACGTCATCTTCTCAGCCATCGATGAGTTCCTTGCATTTCCGGCAGACCCGGGATTTTTTGCCTTCCGCGGTGGTGGTCAGGGTGAACCGCCCGGCATGCGCGCACTTGGGGCAGATGAGCATCACCTTGGAGATGTGCAGGGGCGCCTCCTTTTCGATGATGCCCCCCTGGCCGGTGGTGGGACTGGGGCGGGTGTGCCGCTTGATCATGTTCACCTTTTCCACCACCACCTGGTTTTTCTCCCGGTTGACCTTGAGGACCTTCCCGGTTTTTCCTGCCTCCCGGCCCCAGAGGACCTCCACCAGGTCGTTTTTCTTCAGGCGGATGCGCACCGGCTCCACCGGTTTTTTCTTGGCTTTGGGCATGTTAGAGCACCTCCGGGGCCAGGGAGATGATTTTCATGAAGCGTCTGGCCCTGAGCTCTCTGGCCACCGGCCCGAAAATCCGGGTGCCGATGGGATCCCCCGCCTGGTTGATGAGCACCGCGGAGTTGTCGTCAAACTTGATGTAGGAGCCGTCGGGCCGCCGGGTTTCCTTGACGGTGCGCACCACCACGGCCCGCATGACGTCGCCCTTCTTCACCTTGGAATGGGGCAGCGCCTCCTTCACCGACACCACGATGACGTCCCCCACCCGGGCGTAGCGCCGTTTGGTGCCGCCCAGCACCCGGATGCAGAACAGGCGCTTGGCCCCGGAATTGTCGGCTACGGTTAAATTGGTATGTACCTGGATCATGGTTGCATTCCTGTATCTTCCCGGCCGGCGGGCTCACCCGCCGCCTTATTGCGCCTTCTCCAGAATTTCCTTCACCCGCCAGCGCTTGTCCCGGGAAAGAGGCCGGGTTTCCTCGATCAACACCTTGTCTCCCACCCGGCAGGCGTTATCGGGATCATGGGCCTTGAATTTCTTGCGCCGCCGAATAATCTTATGGTACAGGGGGTGGGACACCAACCGCTTCACTTCCACCACCACGGTCTTGTCCATTTTGTCGCTCACCACCACCCCTACCCGGGTTTTGCGGATGCCCTGTTCCTTCTCCATAATCTCTACCACTTCTCCCCGGTTTTTTCCCGGAGCACCGTTTTCACCCGGGCCAGGTCCCGTCTGGCGCCCTTGAGCCGGGCGGTGTTGTCCAACTGATTGGTGGCATGCCGGAAGGTGAGCTTAAAGAGCTCCTCGTTGAGCTCCTTGAGCTTGGCCGCCAGCTCCTCGGTGGTCAGCTCCCGCAAATCCGCCGCCTTCATGACGCCTCCGCTGCCTGGGCCGGGGCCGCCGCGGCCTTAGCCGGCGCTGCTGCGGCCTTAGCCGGCGCCTGGCTTTCCCGGGTCACGAATTTGGTGGCAATGGGAAGCTTCATGGACGCGAGGCGCAGGGCCTCCTTGGCCACTTCCGGGGCCACCCCGGACATCTCATAGAGGATGCGCCCGGGCTTCACCACCGCCACCCAGCCTTCCGGGCTGCCCTTGCCTTTGCCCATACGGGTTTCCGCCGGCTTCTTGGTGAAGGGCTTGTCCGGAAAGATGCGGATCCAGACCTTCCCCCCCCGTTTCACGTGCCGGGTGATGGCAATCCGGGCCGCCTCGATCTGCTGGGCGGTGATCCAGGCCCCTACCAGGGCCATGAGCCCGTAGTCCCCGAAGGCCACGGTGTTCCCCCGGGTGGCCTTCCCCCGGTTCCGGCCTTTTTGCACCTTGCGATGTTTCACGCGTTTCGGACTTAGCATGGTCGTATCCTAAGGTTTCGAGGTTCAAGTCTCGAGTGTGCTGTTGCCCGGGTGAGTTCCCGGGTGGGAGTGCGGGTGTCTCTCCCGACGCCCTCCCTCGGGCCTGCTTCAGAGCCTTCCACCCGAAACTCAAAACTCGAAACTAAAACCCGATCTCTTCCGTCCCCAGAATCTCCCCATGGAAGATCCAGGTCTTGACGCCGATGACCCCGTAGGTGGTCATGGCCTCGGCAAAGCCGTAATCAATATAGGCCCTGAGGGTGTGCAGCGGCACCCGGCCTTCCCGGTACCACTCCTGGCGGGCGATCTCCGCCCCGGCCAGCCGCCCCTTCACCCGCACCTTGATGCCCTTGGCCCCGAACTTCAGGGCCTGGCCTACGCTTTTCTTCATGGCCCGGCGGAAGGACACCCGGCGCTCCAGCTGCATGGCGATGTTTTCCGCCACCAGTTGGGCGTTGATCTCAGGTTTGCGCACTTCCTGGACGTCGATGATGAGGTCCCGCCCCACCAGCTTCTCCAGCCGCCGGCGCAACTCCTCGATCTTTTTGCCCTTCTGGCCGATGACCATCCCGGGCCGGGAGGTATGGATCTTGATGGTCAGTTTGTTGGCCGCCCGCTTGATATCCACCCCGGCGACCCCCGCCCCTTTGAGTTCGGGATCCTTTTTGATGAAGTCCCTGATTTTGCGGTCTTCCAACACCAGGGCCGCAAAGTCCTTTTTGGCGAACCACACGGAATCCCAGGGGCGGTAAACCCCCACCCGAAAACCGATGGGATGTACTTTCTGACCCACACTTCCTCCCTAGCGCGTCGTTTTCTTGGCCGGACCTTTGGCCTTGGGGGGGGCCCCTTCGGCCAGCACCACGGTGACGTGGCTGGTGCGCTTCAAAATCCGGTTCACCCGCCCCATGGCCCGGGGCATGAACCGTTTCAGGACGGGCCCGCCGTCCACCCAGATGCTCTTCACAAACAGGGTGTCCACATCAATCTGGGGCCGCTGCTCGGCATTGGCCACCGCCTGTTCCACCACCTTGCGCATGAGCCTCGCCCCCTTTTGGGGGGTGAACTGCAAGAGGTTCAAGGCCTCCTCCACCTGCTTCCCCGCGAGGGGCCGGGCCACCAGCCTGAGCTTGGTGGGGGAGATGCGCAGATATTTGGCTTTTGCCCTGATTTCCATGGCTATTTCTTACCCACCTTGCTCTTGCGGTCGCCGGCATGCCCCCCGAAGTGGCGGGTGGGGGCGAATTCCCCCAGTTTGTGCCCCACCATGTTCTCCGTGACATACACCGGGATGAATTTTTTGCCGTTGTGCACCGCCAGGGTGAGCCCGATGAATTCCGGGGTGATGGTGGAGCGCCGGGACCAGGTCTTGATCACCCGGCGATCCTGGCTCTCCGTGGCCTTCACCACCTTGGCCAGGAGACTCGGTTCCACATAGGGTCCCTTTTTTAATGAACGAGCCACGGGTTACCTCTGCTTGCGCCGCTTGATGATATACCGGTCGCTCTCTTTGGGCTTCCGGGTCTTGTAGCCTTTGGTGGGGACCCCCCAGGGGGTGCAGGGGTGCCGGCCCCCGGAGCTCTTGCCTTCGCCGCCCCCCAGGGGATGGTCCACCGGGTTCATGGCCACGCCCCGGACGTGGGGCCGCTTCCCCAGCCAGCGGCTGCGCCCGGCCTTGCCCAGGGAGACGTTTTCGTGCTCCACGTTCCCCAACTGCCCGATGGTGGCCCGGCAGGCCAGGGGCACCATGCGCACCTCGCCGCTGGGGAGCTTCAGGTGGGCGTACTTGCCTTCCTTGGCCATGAGCTGCACCGCGGCCCCCGCGGCCCGGGCCAGCTGGCCCCCCTTCAGGGGTTTCAGCTCCACGTTGTGCACCATGGTCCCCGCCGGGATGTTGGCCAAGGGCAGGGAGTTGCCCGGTTTGATGTCCGCCTCGGCGCTGGAGACTACCTCGTCCCCCACCATCAGCCCGAGAGGGGCCAGGATGTAGCGCTTCTCCCCGTCCTTGTAATGGAGCAGGGCGATGCGGGCACTCCGGTTGGGATCGTATTCGATGGCCGCCACCTTGGCGGGCACCTCCAGCTTGTCCCGCTTGAAGTCGATGATGCGGTACTGGCGCTTGTGGCCGCCCCCCCGATGCCGGGCGGTATTGCGGCCGTAATTGTTCCGGCCCCCTCCTTTGCGCAGGGGTTCCAGCAGGCTCTTTTCCGGCTTGGTCTTGGTGATCTCGGCAAAATCCGACACCGTCTGGAACCGCCGGCCGGCGGAGGTGGGTTTGCGTGCAATAAGGGCCATAATCGGTTACCTTCGGGTTTTGGGCTTTAAGCTTTAAGCTTTAAGCCTTAAGCTTTAAGCTTTAAGCTTTAAGCTTTTTAATGAAATTGGTGAGCATCTGTTTCAGCTCATTGGTCTCCGTACTCAATTGCAAATACTCCACTTCTCCGAGAAAGCCGGGGTCGCGGGCCAATAACAGATGATACTCAAGCTCGCTGGCCGATCCCCTGGCAATCTGAAGGTAGCGGGCAAAATCTGCATCACCGTTCTTGCCGCAGCCTTCCGCAATATTGGCCGGAATGGAAGAACAGGCCCGCCGCATTTGATTGGTCAACCCATAGAGCTCTTCCCGGGGAAAACTCTCGGTGGCGCGATATATTGCCAAAGTTAACGAATGACTTTTCTCCCAGACTTTCTGTTTGCGAAAATCTCTCAAGCCGCCACTCAACCGGGTTATTTACTTTTTAAGGATTAACTTTACAGCTTAAAGCTTAAAGCTTAAAGCTTAAAGCTTAAAGCTTAAAGCTTACAGCTTACAGCTTACAATCCCTCCAACCCCGGGATCTTCTCCCCCGGGGCCAGGGTGACGATGGCCTTTTTCCAGTCCGGCCGCACTCCTTCGCTGCGCCCCAGGCGTTTTTTCTTGCCCCGCATGGTGATGGTGTTCACCGCCAGGACCTTGACCTTGAAGAGCTCTTCCAGGGCCTTGCGGATCTCGATCTTGTTGGCCGAGGCGGCCACCCGCAAGGTCACCTTGTTCCCCTGGGACCGGAGCATCTGGGTTTTCTCCGTGATGATCGGCCCTTTGATGATATGGTGATGCGCCTTCATGACCCCAACCTCGCATGAATCGCGGCCACCGCCGGGGACAGGAGCACCAGGTGGTCGTACCGCAACAGATCATAGACATTCAGGCCCGCGGCGGGCAGCACCTGCACCTCGGGGACGTTGCGGGCTGACTTTTCCAGGACCTGGTGGGGCTCGGCCACGATCACCAGGGTTTTCCCCAGGTCAAAATTTTTCATCACCTGGACGAAATTCTTGGTTTTGGGCTCGGTGTAGGGGAAATCCTCCAGCACCACCAGCTTGCCCGCGGCCAGCTTGTTGGCCAGGGCCATTTTCAGGGCCGCCCGGCGCACCTTTTTGGGCAGGGTGTAGGCATAGCTCCGGGGTTTGGGCCCGAACACCGTGCCGCCCCCCCGCCACAGGGGCGAGCGGATGGACCCCACCCGGGCCCGGCCGGTGCCTTTCTGGCGCCAGGGTTTGCGGCCGCCCCCGGACACTTCCCCCCGGGTCTTGGTGGACGCGGTGCCGGCCCGGCGGCAGGCCCGCTGCCACACCACCACTTCATGGAGGAGATGGGGCTTGATCTCCACCCCGAAAATCTCGTCCGCGAGGTCAACTTCCCCCACTTTTTCCTTGGCTACATTATACACATCAACCGTCGGCATGGTCTCACCCGGCCTTCCGGATAAAGAGGATTCCCCGTTTGGGGCCGGGCACCGCGCCCTTGACCAGCAGGAGGTTGTCTTCGGGACGCACGTCCACCACCTCCAGGTTTTTTACGGTGACCCGGGCATTCCCCATATGACCCGGCAGTTTTTTGCCCTTGATGACCCGGGAGGGAAAGGCGCTGGCCCCGATGGACCCCGGCGCCCGGTGGGACATGGAGCCGTGGCTCATGGGCCCCCGGTGGAAGTGCCAGCGTTTCACGGTGCCGGCAAACCCCTTGCCGATGGAGGTGCCCACCACATTCAGGCGATCGCCGATGGCGAACTGCTCCACCGTGATCTCCTGGCCGGGCTCAAAGCCTTCGGCGCTCTCCACCCGGATTTCCTTAAGACAGGCAAAGCCGCTCTTGCTGCCGTGCTTCTCCAGGTGCCCCTTTTCCGGCTTGTTGCATCTTGCCAGGGGCCGGCGGTCAAACCCCAGCTGCAGGGCCTCATAACCGTCCTTGGCGCTGGTTTTCTTCTGCACCACAAAGCACGGCCCCGCTTCGATGACGGTCACCGGCACCACCGTGCCGTCGGCATCGAAGATCCGGGTCATGCCGAGTTTTCTCCCGAGTATTCCACCAGGCATTGCGTGCTCCTGTTTTCTGTCTGCGGTTTTCTGTTTTCCACCCTTCTGCCGGGGGATCTTCCAGCCCCGCCGAAAACCGAAAACCGAAAACCGAAAACCTTAGACTCTGATTTCCACATCCACCCCTGCGGCCAGGTCCAGTTTACTGATGGCGTCCATGGTCTGCTGGGTGGGCTCCAATATGTCGAGGAGGCGCTTATAAGTCCGGATTTCGAACTGCTCCCTGGACTTTTTGTCGATGTGGGGAGACCGGAGCACACAGTACTTGTTGATCTCCGTGGGGAGCGGGATGGGTCCGGCCACCCGCGCCCCGGTGGAGCGGGCCGTCTCCACGATCTCAGCCACCGATTTGTCCAGGAGCTTGTGGTCATAGGACCGCAAGCGGATGCGAATCTTGGGGGTGATCATCATGACCGATAAGCTCCTACTCGATAATCTCGCTCACCACGCCGGCGCCCACGGTGCGGCCGCCTTCCCGGATGGCGAAGCGCAGCTCTTTTTCGATGGCCACCGGGGTGATGAGGTGCACCGTCATGGCCACATTGTCCCCCGGCATCACCATCTCCACCCCCTCCGGCAGGGTCACTACGCCGGTGACATCCGTGGTGCGCAGGTAAAACTGGGGCCGGTACCCCGAGAAAAACGGGGTGTGCCGCCCGCCTTCCTCTTTGGTGAGAATAAACACTTCCGCCTTGAACTTGGTGTGGGGCGTAATGCTCCCGGGTTTCGCCACCACCTGGCCCCGCTCCACCTCGTCCTTCTTGATGCCCCGGAGCAAAAGCCCCACGTTGTCCCCCGCCTGGCCCACATCCAGGGTCTTCCGGAACATCTCCACCCCCGTGCACACCGTCTTCTGGGTGGGGGCAAACCCCACGATCTCCACTTCGTCCCCCACCTTGATGATGCCCCGCTCCACCCGGCCCGTCACCACCGTGCCCCGGCCGGAAATGGAAAACACGTCCTCAATGGGCATCAAAAAGGGCTTGTCAATGGCCCGCACCGGCTCCGGAATGTAGGTGTCCAACGCCTCCATGAGCTCAAAAATGGGCCGGGCCTCCGGGCTGTTGGGGTCGTCGCTCTCCAGGGCCTTCAGGGCGCTCCCCTTGATGATGGGAATGTCGTCCCCGGGAAACTCGTACTTGCTCAAAAGCTCCCTGAGCTCCAGCTCCACCAGCTCGATGAGCTCCGGGTCGTCCACCATGTCCACCTTGTTCAAAAATACCACAATATAGGGCACCCCCACCTGCCGGGCCAGGAGGATGTGCTCCCGGGTCTGGGGCATGGGACCGTCGTCCGCGCCCACCACCAGAATGGCCCCGTCCATCTGGGCCGCGCCGGTGATCATGTTCTTGATGTAGTCCGCGTGCCCCGGGCAGTCCACGTGGGCGTAGTGCCGCTTGTCGGTCTCATACTCCACGTGGGCCAAGGCAATGGTGATGCCCCGCTCCTTCTCCTCCGGCGCCTTGTCGATCTGGTCAAAGGGCACGAAACTCGCCATCCCCTTCTTCGCCAAATGCTTGGTGATGGCCGCCGTCAAGGTCGTCTTGCCATGGTCAATGTGACCGATCGTCCCCACATTCACGTGCGGCTTGGTACGCTCAAATTTCTTCTTGGCCATGGAGTATCCTCCCGAGTGTGCTCAAGACCTCAGGCCCGCGCCTGCCGCCGGCCCAGGATGTCCTCCGCCAGCGCGGCGGAGACCGGTTCATAGTGGTCGAACTGCATGGTGAAGGTAGCCCGCCCCTGGGTGGCGCTTCGAAGCACCGTGGCGTAGCCGAACATGGTGGCGAGGGGCACCTGGGCCTGAATGGTCTGGATGCTCCCCCGGGTGGTGAGGCCGGTGATGCGGCCCCGCCGGGAGTTGAGTTCCCCCATGACCTCCCCCACGAACTCCTCCGGGGTCACCACCTCCAGGGCCATCACCGGCTCCAGGAGCACCGGCCGGCCCCGCCGGGCCGCCTCCTTGAAGGCCAGGGAGCCCGCGATGTGGAAGGCCCGCTCCGAGGAGTCCACTTCGTGATAGGAGCCGTCCACCAGCTGCACCAGGAGGTCCACCATGGGGTAGCCCATGATGCCGGTGGCCGCGGCCTCCCGGACGCCTTTTTCCACCGCCGGGATATATTCCTTGGGCACCACGCCGCCCACGATTTTGTTCTCAAAGATAATACCGCTTCCCGCGGGCAGGGGCTCCACCTGGAGCCAGACATGGCCGTACTGGCCCCGACCGCCGCTCTGGCGCACGAACCGGCCCTCGGCCCGGGCCGCCTCGGCGATGGTCTCCCGGTAAGACACCTGGGGGCGCCCCCGCCGGGCCTCCACTTTGAACTCCCGGATGAGGCGGTCCACAATAATCTCCAGGTGCAGCTCCCCCATGCCGGAGATGATGGTCTCCCCGGTTTCAGGATCGCTTTTCACCCGGAAGGAGGGGTCCTCCGCGGCGATGCGGGCCAGGGCCAGCCCCAGTTTGTCCTGGTCCGCCTTGGACTGGGGCTCGATGGCGATGTCGATGACCGGCTGGGGAATCCACAGGGCCTCCAGGGTGACGGGCTGCCGGTCGTCGCACAGGGTGTCCCCGGTGG
>Ga0073932_1004381_pt1 | contig 16885 bp, 10 predicted proteins | sample DewCreD2012metaG_FD_76967 | JGI IMG/M metagenome (GOLD analysis project Ga0073932, IMG submission 76967) | Hot spring sediment bacterial and archeal communities from British Columbia, Canada, to study Microbial Dark Matter (Phase II) - Dewar... ... | reverse complement strand
GCGCTCGATGGAGGCGTGGACCTCGCGGAGGGCGTTGCTCATCCCGAGTACCGCGCCGCCGAAGTTCCAGACCCATTGTTTGCGCCTGCGGGTCCGGCTCTTCGTTGCTCGCTCGTCACAGATCTCCTCCGGATATGTTCCTTGATCGCGCCTAGATCCGGACCCGCATCCGCGGCACACTGGGTCAGGAACTTCTGCGGCGCGGTAGTTTAGGATGAAAATGGAGGTTCGACTTGACGTAGCTCCGACGCGAACTGGTGCGCGGTCTTGGATAATATTACCAAGAAAAGTTTGCACGTGGTGCATTTAGACTGGATACAGGATATGGGATGTATCTTTACTGCAACTGCTTAAAAACAAAAGGATTGAATCTTTTTCTGCACAGGTGAATTTTCCCGTTCACAGAACTTCAACCGGATTGTAGTTATATTATCGAAGGTCCAGGAGGATCCATTGCATGCCCGCGAATTCCATCCGAACGATCCCCGTCGTGCTGCTGCTCGCCTCGGGTTTCGCCACCTGTGGAGAGACCTTTTCTTGGCAGAATCCGCACGCCAAGGTCCTCCCACAGGGCGACCTGGAATGGACCCCCAGGCCTTTTCGCTTCGAGAGAGGCGCGTCGGTCCGCTACATCGACTTCGAAGCCGGCAGCGACGAGAACGACGGCCTGACCGTTCAGACGCCGTGGAAATGCCACCCGTGGGATCCGGCCGCAACCGGCAAGGCCAAGGCCTGCAGGGGCATCCACACCTACGTCTTCAAGGGCGGCATCGACTATCGTGGCGCGTTGGAGGTTCGGGAGGCCGGCCAGCCCGGCGACCCCATTCGCCTCACGTGCGATCCGTCCTGGGGGCAGGGCCGAGCGGTCCTTTGCGGATCCGAACGCGTCGCCGGCTGGAAGAAGGGTGCGCCGCACAAGGACATCCCCGAACCGGAGAAGGTCTGGTACGCCGATTTGGACTTCGCCCCGCGCAGCGTCTGGCTGGTCCGGAAAGAAGGCGATTTCCTCCGCGTGCCGCTCGCCCGCACGCCCAACTGGAAGCGCTCGAATCCCGACGACGTAAAGAGCGAATGGTGGTCGTGGGACAACCCCAAGAAGCCCTTCGGGAACACGATCAAGAATGCGGGCGGACAGGACGTTCACCTTGGCATCGACACCCGGCACATCAAGGACAAGCCCGAGGACTACTTCAAGGGCGCGCTGATCTGGCCCGAGTACGGCTGGGTGATGAGCGGACCGTATCCCACGCAGGTGGAGGTCGTGGACCTGAAGCAGAACGGCCTGGGCTTCGGCGGCTGGACCGGCGGCACGAACGGCGTGATCATGCGCGACATGCGCTACTACCTGGAGGACAAGCCGCACTACCTCGACGATCCCGACGGCGAGTACTGGTTTGAAAAGAAGGGCGACGGCGGGCGGCTCTACATCCGGCTTCCGGGCGACGCCGACCCGAACGTCGCGCGCGTCGAAGCGGGGAAACGGCAGAACCTGATCGACGGCGAGAAGGTCGAGCATCTCGACATTTCGGGCCTGGCGTTCCGTTTCACGACCTCGATGTGGCAGATCACCGATGCGAACTGGGATTTCCGCACCAAGCCCTGGGGCATTCGCAAGGATGTCAGCCCGGCCTGCGTGCGCGTGTGGGGCAACGGCAACGGCATTCGGATCGCGAACTGCCTCTTCGAGCACGTCTACTTCCCAATCCGCATCCGCTCGCTGACCGAAGGCCAGCGGATCGACGACGTGCGGATCGAGGACAACGAGTTCCGTCACACCGACAACGGCGTCCTTGCCGTATCGGACGGCTCGGGCTGGGGCTATGCCAGGCTCCGCGGGCGGCTGGGCGACGTGCGGATCTACCGCAACCGCTCGTACGAGACCGGCACGCGGCCCACGCGTTTCTGCACGGGCACGGCGTTCCACGTGGCCTGCCCGCGGACGGCCGAGATCGCGGGGAACGTGATCGAACGCTCCTACGCGCAGGGCATCGACGCGATCGGGGCCAAGACCAACGGGATGTGGGGCGACGTGCCCTTCTCGCGCATCCTGATCCACCACAACAAGGTCTGGGAGTCGATGCTCAACTGCAACGACTACGGCGGCATCGAAACCTGGCAGGGCGGCCCGTTCTACGTCTTCAACAACCTCTCTTACCACGCGCACGGCTATCGCAACTGGGGGCAGTACACGGGCAAGGACCCCGGTTTCGGCCACGCCTACTACCTCGACGGCGCCTTCAAGAATTACCACTTCAACAACATCGCCTGGGGCAAGTCGAAGGATGCCGCCACCAAACTGGCGAACTGTTCGGCCTTCCAGGAGATCCACAGCTATCAGAACACGTTCTTCCAGAACACGGCCTTCAACTTCTGCGAAGGTTCGCGCCGCCAAGCGCCGCAGGCCGGTCGCAACAAGTACCTTGCGAATATCTGGTCCGGCATCGGCGACCGCGTCTTCCGCCACGCCGATCCGGCCAAGACCGCGGCGGAAGGCAACGCCAGGGACGCCGGACCCAAGAAGGATCGTTTTGCGCTCGAGACCAACGCCTACGGACGGAACATCTTCTTCGACATTGCGCAGATGGGCGTGCTGGAGCCGTCGGGCCGTTGGCTGGAGACCTTCGACGACTTCAAGGCGGTGCTCGAGAAAAATAAGAGCCTGCTCTGCGAACTCGGCGAGGTGGCCCAGACGGCGCCGCTGCGCGATCCGGCCAAGGGCGATTTCCGCCCGGTCGAAGGCGCGGCCGGCATCGACAAGGGCGTCAAGGTCTTCGTGCCTTGGGCGCTGAGCGGCGTGGTGGGCGAGTGGAACTTCTACCACACCGGCGGCGACCCGACAAACCTGATCGACGAACACTGGTACATGACCGACTACTTCGTCTCGCGCGAGGGCTACCACGAGCGGCCGATGTACCCCCTCAAAGGCGTGAATGTGCAGGCCGCAGACTATGCGAAGGGCGAGCTGGAAGACTGGATCGCCGGCGCGTTGAACTTCTCGGCCGCGAAGAAACAGTACGCGACGCTGGCAAACGCCGAAATGACGAAACCGTTCTCCTTCCAGGACCGGAAGAAGAGCGCGCACGAGGGCGGAAAACCCGAGCCGTGCACGGTCGAAGGCGAGGCGCTGAAGAACCCGCAGATCCACACGTCGAACCTGCTGATCGAGGTCTATTTCAAGACCGTGCCCGGTCACGCGGGCGGCGTGCTGGTGGAGAAGATGAGGGGGAACGGCTACAGCCTGGCGGTTGGCGCGGCGGGGACTCTGTCATTCAGCGCCAAGGGCGGCGCGGCATCGGCGACGGTGGAAAGCAAGGCGAAGGTGAACGACGGCAGATGGCACCACGCGATCGTCGAAGCCGACCGGCAGGCGAAGACGCTGACCGTCTACGTGGACGGTCAGAAGGATGCGTCGGCCCCGGGCGTGGACGGGACCGTTTCGCTGGCCAACGACGGCGATCTGTTCGTGGGCGGCACGCCGGAAGGCCGGCACCTCGACGGGACCCTGGATTTCCTGCGGATCGCCCAGGGCACGCTGGCCGACGCCGCCACGACGATCGAGGAACTGTATGCCTGGGAGTTCGACGGGCCGCAGTTCCGCGACTTCACCGGCCGCCGGCCCGCCGGCGCACGCGATGCCGGGGCGATCGAGTTCGCCCCATAAGCGTGCGGCGCCAATTTCCGGGTGCGCGGGATCCGGACTACCGCCGCAGAAGGCCCCATCCCGTTTTCGTGGGCGTCGGAACCTGCGCATCCCTGCGCACGCCTTCCGGTCGGTTGGGCCACCCACGGCCGCCCGTATGCCGTCTTCCCTATGTACTGCGCCGCAGAAATCCTGGCCCGGCGTGGGGCCGCACTGGGGATGGCGCGGTGCCGAGCATCGCCCATCCTGGGCGTCCTGTTCATCCTGTCGGGAAGCCTTCGGTCCTGCGGGCTGGAACTTCGTTCGAAACGCCCCTGGTTTCTCGGCGCCTGCCATCCTCCACTTTTCGCTCGGTGCGCGAGCCCGTAGGCTGGCAGCCCGTTGAAAAACTCCTCCTCCTCCCGCTCCCACAGACACAGGGGGGAGCGGGGCGACAGGAGCCCTTTTTTCAAGGGGCTGCTGGAGGAGACCAAGGGACGAAGGGCAGCGGATGGCTACGCATCTCGTCGGTTTCGATATCGGCGGCACCAAGTGTGCGGTCGTGCTGGGTAGGTCGGGGGCGGCGAAGGTCGAGGTGATCGACCGGATCGCCTTTGCGACCGAGGTTGCCCGCGGGCCGGAGTACGCGTTGTGGCGGCTGGAGCGGGAGACGCGCGAGGTCCTTGCGCGGCACGGCATCGCCCCGACCGATCTCGCGGGCATCGGCATCAGTTGCGGCGGGCCGCTGGACAGTGCCCGGGGTCTCGTGTTGAGCCCGCCCAACCTGCCGGGTTGGGACGCCCTTCCCATCGTCGAGCGTTTCGGCAAGGCCTTCGGGGTGCCCGTGCATCTGCAGAACGACGCCAACGCCTGCGCCCTGGCGGAGTGGAAGTGGGGCGCTGGCCGCGGCACGCGGCACCTGGTCTTCCTGACGTTCGGCACCGGGATGGGCGCCGGCCTGATCCTGAACGGGCAGCTTTACAGCGGCGCCTGTGACCTGGGCGGCGAAGTGGGACACATACGCCTGGCTGAAGAGGGTCCTCTGGGCTACGGGAAGAAGGGTTCCTTCGAAGGCTTCTGCAGCGGCGGAGGTCTTGCGCATCTGGCCCGGCAGCAGGTTCGCGATGCGTGGGCGGCTGGAAGGACGACGCGCCTGTGCGCCGAAAAGAAAGATCTCGAGGGGATCACGGCGCTGCAGGTGGCGATGGCTGCGCGCGAGGGCGATGCCGTGGCGCTGGAAGCGATGGAGATCTGCGCGCGCTACCTGGGCCGGGGTCTGGCCATCCTGATCGACGTGCTGAATCCCGAGATCATCGTGATCGGCAGCATCTTCGCACGGCAACGCGAACTGCTCTGGCCGACCGCCGAGCGCATCGTCCGGGAAGAGGCGCTGGACCTGGCGGCACGGGCCTGTCGTGTCGTGCCGGCCGAACTCGGCGAGGCCATCGGCGATTACGCATGCCTGTCGGTGGCCGAAGGGGTGGGCTGCGGAGCGGGGAGCGGGGGGTGAGCGACATGGCGCCGACAGCGGGTTCGCAGAAGATCGTCGACGAGCTGGGACGCCGTCACCCGATGCTGGCACCGGTGCTCCCCGACGTCGCCCGTGCGGTCGGAATGCTCTGCGACTGCTTCCGTGCCGACGGCCAGTTGCTGCTCTGCGGCAACGGCGGCAGTGCGGCCGACTGCGCGCACATCGTGGGCGAGTTGGCCAAGGGGTTTCTGGCTAGGCGTCCGTTGCCGGCGCAGGAGGTCGAGCGATTGAGCCGGCTGGGTGCCGCCGATGCCGCCGAACTGGCGGGCAAGCTCCAGCGCGGCGTGCGTGCGCTCGCGCTGACGGGAGCCGATGCGCTGACCAGCGCCTTTGCCAACGACGTGGATGCCGCGCTGGTCTTCGCGCAGCAGGTCTATGTCTTCGGGCGCCCGGGGGATGTGCTGCTGGGGATCAGCACCTCGGGCAACGCGAAGAATGTCGTCGCGGCGCTGAAGGTGGGCAGGGCCTTCGGGCTGAAGACGATCGGCCTGACCGGGAGCAGGCCCGGCGCGATGGACCCCTTCTGCGATCTGTGTCTCAAGGTGCCCGCGGAAAAGACCCACGAGATCCAGGAGCTGCATCTGCCGGTCTATCACGCGCTCTGCGCGGCGGTCGAGGCGGAACTGTTCGGCTGATCATGCTGGCGGGTGCGGTCCCGGAATCCGCGCAACCGCGGTTCTCCACTTGCGTCCAATGGACCGGCACACATTCTTGCCGCCTTTGCAGCGGAAGTCCACCGGAGGCCCTCACCCATGTTTCGTGCCGCAGCGCTCTCTTCGATGTTGCTGGCCGCCTTGCCGGCGGTCTGTGCCCTGGAACCGAGCCCCGCGGAGCAGGACGCGACCGCCCACGCGCATTACCGCGACTGCATCGCCCGTACCGCCGCGATGGTGGGAAACCCGGAAGCGCAGCGACTCGCGCAGAAACACGGTCTGCAGATCCTCAACGTCACATGGGAGGACACCGGCCGATTCAAGGACTCGGCGGTCGGCCCGAACATCAGCGACATGACCATCCAGGTGCAGCAGATGGATCCGCGCACCGGGACGTTCGGCCTGACGTGCATGCCCGTGATCCGCTTCCCGAACTTCAGCGACACGTCCGCGGACCTTTCGCTGGACAAGTTCTTCCTGCTCGTCGGTAACGAAAAGGGCAGGGGGCTCAGGAGGGTCACGCTCCGCGAGTTCCTCGGCGACCTCCGCGGCTACCTGCACGACCCGAAGTCGTGGAAAGGCGACCGGGGCTCGCTGCTGGCCGACCGCGACACGCATGTCCTGGTCAGCGCGCAGGCCTGCTTCCTGCCGGTGCCGAAGCAGGGCATCGCACAGTTCAACCCGGTGCTCTTCAACTACCAGTCCTACGAAGGCGACCCGGCGGTGTTGACGATTCTGGCCACGCGCGAAGGGACCAGCGTGACGGTGATCGACAACAAGCGCGACGCGTTCCAGGCCGGCCAGACGTGGGGCCAGCGCCTCTTCTTCAACCAGAACGGGCAGCGCGCCAGTCTGACCGGCCAGCGGATGAGCGACTACCGGGCCGACCCGGAGAATCGGCCCGTCGCGCCCGATCCTAAGGCGCCCGAAGCGGCCGGTCAGCAGGGTCTGAACATGGTGCTCCTGATCCAGGTGCCGCTGAAGCAGAAGAACTCGCAGGGCGGCGGCTTTGGGATGGTCTGCAAGTCGGAGGCCAAAGGTCTGGCGTTTGAGGGCGGGGGGCGCAGCGACATCGAGGAGGCCGTCATCGGCCACGGCAAGGTCGAGGGCCCGTTCACCGAGATCGCCAACCTGGAGATCCAGCGCGACGAGAAATTCCCCGTGCGCGTGACGGTGCAGTTCTACAAGGCGACCAGCAACGGCGTGGTCTCCGAGCAGGACATGGCCGAAATCGCGGCGCAGATCGACCGCGTCTACAAGCAGGCCGACTACGTGGGCAGCCTGGTGACGGAAGGCCTGACCAGTCGCCCGACCGAGCATGGCGGCGACCTGGTCGAGCCGCCCGGCTGGTGGGCCGCCTTCTGGGAACGCCATCGGAAGAACACGGGGCAGGACCCCGCCGCGACGATGGAGATGCTCCGCAAACTCTACGGCCCGAACTGGCAGCCGCGCGACGAGGCGGAACTGCAGGAAGCGTTGAAGAAGGCGGCGAAGTGATCGGGCTGCGCGCCGCCAGGGCGGTGCCCGGGATGGACGCGGTTCGCGTGCGAAAAGCGGTCTTGCGCACACACCGCGGTTGCGATTCCTGCGGTTGCCCCTTAACCTGCGGGTTTCCTTGACCGGTTGAGGGCATGGCCATGCTGCGCCGTTTCGCCGAACACGACCTGCGTTCCGTCGCCGACCTGCGCGGCGTCTGGGACTTCGCCTACCTGGGCGACGTCGATCCGGAGGGCGTGGACGTTCGGTCGATCCGCTTCGACGACGTGATGGCCGTGCCGGGTTCGTTCGATTGCACGCCGCGGTACGCGGGGCGCCGCGGCCTGGTCGCCTACCGCACGCGCGTGCGGGCGAAGGACTCGACGCCGCACCGCCTCGTCGTCGACGGTCTGCACCACTGGGGCCGCGTCTTCGTGAACGGCGTTCAACGCTGCGATCATGTCGGCGGCTTCACGCGGTTCAACGTGGATCTGACGGACCTGAAGGCCGGCGAAGCCGAGATCGCGATCCTGGCCGACAACCGCATCGACTACGCGCGTTGTCCGCTGCACCTCGGCTACTACGACTGGTACCACCACGGCGGCGTGACGCGCGGCGTCGAATTCCAGCGGCTGGGCGAGCTCTGGATCGAATCGCTCCGCATCGCGACGCAGGACTTCGCGTCGCGAACGGTGCGGGTGGTCCTGGACTTCTCCGCGACCCGGCCCGGCCCGGCCGTCCCGGTAACGCTTTCGGTCGACGGTAGGGTGCTGGTGGAGGAACAGCTCCAGGTCCAGGCGTCGCGCGGGCGCGTCGAGTGGACGTTGAGACTCGCCGACGCGGCGCTCTGGTCGCCCGAAGCGCCGCACCTGCACCTGCTCCATGCGCGGCTCGGCGACGACGACCTGCGCGAACGCTTCGGCATTCGGCAGGTGCGGGTCGACGGCCCGCGGATCCTGATCAACGACCGGCCGCAACGGCTGCTCGGTTACAACCGCCACGAAGTCCATCCGCTCTTCGGCCACGGTTCGGCCGAGCAGTGCTTCGTGCAGGACGTCCAGTTGCTGAAGGACCTGAACTGCAACTTCGTCCGCGGAAGCCACTATCCCCAGGACCGCCGCTTCCTGGATCTCTGCGACGAGGTCGGCCTCTGCGTCTGGAGCGAGGCGATCGGCTGGCAGAATACCGCCGAGCACCTCAACGACCGCCGCTTCCTCGACGCGCAGCGCGCCCACATGGACGAGATGGTCGCCGACGCCTTCAACCACCCCTGCGTGATTCTCTGGGGACTGCTCAACGAGGGGAACAGCCACGACGAAAAGTGCCGCGCGGGCTACGAGGAGCTGTGCGCCCACCTCCGCGGCCTCGACGCGACCCGGCCGCTGACGTTCGCCAGCAACCACCCGCTCGACGACCGTTGCCTCGACCTGGCGGATGTCATCTCCCTGAATCTCTATCCGGGCTGGTACCAGTACGAGATCGAGGAGACGCCGGACGTGCTGGACCAGGCCGTTTCGCTGCAGGACCGGAAGGGGTACGCGAACAAGCCGATCATCGTTTCGGAGATCGGCGCCGAAGGGCTTTACGGCTGGCGCGACTGGAACGGGGACCGCTGGAGCGAGCAGTACCAGGCGCGCCTGGTCGAAACGGTGATCCGGCGGCTCTTCGTCGAGCGGCAGCGCGTCTGCGGATTGTCGCTCTGGCTCTTCAACGATTTCCGTTCGATGGAGGGTCCGCGCCCGGCGGTGGGTCGGGGAAGGGGCTACAACAACAAAGGGGTGGTGGACGAGTATCGCCGGCCGAAGCTGAGTTACGAGGTGGTCAAGCGGCTCTTCGGGGAACTCGCCCGAAATTGACACGTCGCTCCCCGAGGCTACAATCTCTTCGTCCAGCCGATCGAATTCCAGCAGGCAGAAGCCGGCCGTCGGAACGGCCGGCGTTGCCCGCGACGGGCTTTTTCCGGATGGAGGGGCACAGCGTCATGTCCAACCGTGTTCTGAACGTCGGTCTCGTCGGTGGCGGCGGCGGCGCCTTTATCGTCAACCCGCACCAGAAGGCCATCCATTTCGACGGCACCCGCCGGGTCACCTGCGGCGCGCTGCACGAGGATCCCGCGAAGGCGTTGGAGTTCGCGAGGAACTGGGCCTACCCGATCCAGGGCTACGCCAGCTACGACGAGATGATCGAGAAGGAACTGAAGAAGCCCCTGGGCGAGCGGATGGACTATGCGCTCATCGTCACCCCCAACTTCGTCCACTTCGATCCGGCGATGAAGCTGATCAAGGCCGGCATCCCGGTCTTCTGCGAAAAGCCGCTGACGATCACGGCCCGGCAGGCCGAGCAGCTGGCGGCCGCCGTCGACAAGGCGAAGGTGCCCTTCGGCATCGCGCATACCTACATCGGCCATTGGACCAGCCGCTTCTCCCGCTGGATCGTCACCTCGGGCAAGCTCGGCGCCGTGCGCTGGGCCGACAGCTACTACCTCCAGGGCTGGCTCGCCACGCGGCTGGAGACCAGCGGTCAGCAGCAGGCGTCGTGGCGCACGGACCCGAAGCGCGCGGGCGCCAGCTGCTGCGGCGGCGACATCGGCACGCATGCCTTCATGCAGCTCCGCTTCGTCACCGGCCTGGAAGTCAAGACGGTGCGCGGCATGATCGAAACGTACCTGAAGGGCCGGCAGCTCGACGATCATTTCACCACGTACTGCGAGCTTTCCAACGGCGGCAAGGCCCTCATCCGCGCCAGCCAGATCTGCATCGGGCACAAAAACGACCTCGGCATCGAAGTGGCCTGCGAGAAGGGCAGCCTGGCGTGGCGGCAGGAAGACGCGGAACTCGTCACGCTGCGCCTTCCCAGCGGCGTCGAACGCCAGTACTGGCGCGCCGCGGTGCCGGCGGAGGACGATTTCCTTGGCAAGATCCCCGCGGATCTGCTCGCCGAAACCACGATCCCCAGCGGCCATGTCGAGGCCTTCCACGATGCCTTCGCGCGGCTGCACCGCTTCTTCGAGCAGGATGTGCGCGCCTACAACGACGGCAAGCCGTTCAAGTGCGACGGCACGCGGTACGCCAACGTCCACGACGGCGTGAAGCACATGCGGTTCGTCGAGGCCGCCGTGAAGAGCGCCAAGGCGAACAGCAAGCCGGTGGCGCTGTGACGGCCGATCGTCAGGGGATGGGGGGCGCCGAGGTTTCGGGATGAAGCCCCCCTCCGTTCCTCGTCCGGGCACCCAATTCTTCTCTATCCCGGGACGAGGGCCACGCTATACTGCCCGGGCCGTCGGGCGATTGGCGCCCGTCGCAACCTTTCACCGTGTTGCCTACGCGGGCTTGGAAAAGCGCCCCGTTTGCTTCACACTGCGGGAGTGTTCGAGAGACCGTGAAGATCTTCGTGGGGAATCTCAGTTTCCAGGCAACGCAGGACGGCGTTCGCGAATTGTTCGCGAAACACGGCCAGGTCGATGAGGTGACCTTGGTCACCGACCGGTTTACCGGTCAGCCGCGCGGGTTCGGCTTCGTCGTGATGCCGGACAAGGCGCAGGCCGATGCGGCCATCGCGGCACTGAACGGACAAGAGTTCGAAGGCCGAAACCTGACGGTCAACGAAGCCCGACCGCCCAAACAGGGTGGTGGTGGCGGCGGGGGCGGTCGTCGAGGCGGCGGCTTCGGCGGCGGACGCGGTTACGGTGGCGGGGGCGGCGGCTACGGCGGGGGCGGCGGACGAGACCGCGGCGGCTACGGCGGCGGCGGACGGCGCAATTCGTATTGAGACGCCCGCCACAGGACGGAACCCGCTTCCGTACGACAACCGGGATCGAGTGCAGCGCCGGCGTGCCGTTTCAGCGGCAGGCCGGCGCTTGTTTTTTGCGAGCCCGCAGTACCGCGCCGCCCTGGTTCGTGAACCTCCGCGGCGCGGCACCAGACGCCATCAAACCCTGGGCAGATCGGGGAAGACTTCGGCGATGGCCTTGTTGGCGATCTTGCCGTCCAGCATGTTCAAACTGGCCGCGTGGCCCGCGTCCACGGCCGCGAACTTTTCGGCGCCCAACCGGGCCAGTTCGCGCGCGTAGGGCAGCGTGGCGTTGCACAAGGCCTGCGTGCTGGTGCGTCCCACGGCTCCGGGGATGTTCGTCACGCAATAGTGGACGACATCGTCCACCAAATAGGTCGGTTGCGAATGCGTGGTGGGCCGGGCCGTCTCGATGCAGCCGCCCTGGTCGATCGACACATCCACGATGACCGCGCCGCTCTTCATCTGCTTCACCCATTCGGCGCGGACCAGGGTCGGCGCACGGCCTCCGGGGATCAACACCCCGCCGATGACCAGGTCGGCCCGTCGCACCTGCTCGCGTACGGCGTGCGGATCGCAGTAGATCGTGCGCACGTTGGCGGGCATCACCTCGGCCAGGTACCGCAAGCGGTCCAGGTTGATGTCCATCAGCGTGACCTGCGCCCCCAGCCCGGCCGCGACACGGGCCGCATTCGCCCCGACGATGCCCGCGCCGAGCACCACCACCTCGGCAGGTTCGACGCCGGGCACGCCCCCCAACAGCAGCCCACGGCCCATCATGGGCTTCTCCAGATACTTCGCCCCTTCCTGGATGGACATCTTCCCGGCCACCTCGCTCATGGGCTTCAGCAGCGGTAGGCCGCCCGCCCGGTCCGCCAGGGTTTCGTAGGCCACCGCCCGGATGCCGGCCTTCAGACAACCCTCGGTCAATTCCCGGTCCGCGGCGAAGTGGAAGTAGCAGAAGAGCGTCTGCCCGCGGCGCAGACGCGCGATCTCCGCGGGCTGCGGCTCCTTCACCTTCACGATCAGGTCGGCCTGCGAGAAAATCGCATCCGCATCCTCCACGATCTTCGCGCCCGCCGCGACGTACTCCTGGTCCTCGAAACCGCTGCCTCGGCCGGCGCCTTTCTGGAACAGCACCTCGTGGCCGTCCTGCACCAGAAGCTCCGCCCCCACGGGTCGCAGGGCCACGCGGAACTCGTTCGACTTCACTTCGCTGGGGATGCCGATGCGCATGTCGCCAATCTCCTATGCCTCGTTTGACATGATGGAAACTACATCATTATAGCGGAGCGCATTGAGAGGAAGATCCGGAAAATGTCGGATCGGAGACCTTTTTTGCCTCCCGCGCGATGCGCGATCCGCAGAGGCGCGTCGCGCGGGAAGCGGGGAACCTTAGGAGAAAACGACGCTCGACCTTCGATCGGCATGCCGCGGACGCTTCGGCCCGGCAATCTCGAAGCCGGGACGATGCCGATGCCTTCGTACAGCCAGCGATCCGGAAATCGTTCAGAAATCCCCGAGTTCGCGGTCGTCCAAGGGGATCACCCGGGCCGCATCATGCTTGGCCACGGCCTTGGATGCCGAAGGTTTCGTTTTCGCAAGGGCCCTTTCGACGGTCGGCGTTCGCGGGCGGGCGGCGCGCGCAGGAGGAGCGGAGGCCGGAGAGGCGGATGGCGCCTGCTCCGTGTTCCCCGTTGCGGGCGCAGAGCGGCCGTCGACGATCCGCTGGAGCCGCCGCACCATCTCGCGCAACTCGTTCGCCTGCGCCGACAGCTCCTCCGAAGCGGACGCCGATTCCTCGGCACTCGCTGCGTTGGCCTGCGTCACCCGATCCATCTGCGAAACGGCGGCATTGATCTGATCGACGCCGCGCGCCTGCTCCTGGCTGGCGGAAGACACGTCCCCCACCAATTGCGTCACTTTACCGACCTGTTCCTGGATCCGCTTCAGCACTTCATCCACCTGCGACGAGGTGGCCACGCCCTGGTCCGCATTCTTCTGCGATTCCTCGATCAGCGAAGCCGTGCTCCGTGCGGCCTCCGCGCTCCGCATCGCCAGGTTCCGCACTTCCTCCGCAACGACGGCGAACCCTTTGCCCGCTTCGCCCGCGCGAGCCGCTTCGACGGCTGCGTTGAGCGCCAGCAAGTTGGTCTGGAAGGCGATCTCGTCGATGGTTTTCAGGATCTTGACCGTTTCGTCCGCCGAACGCTTGATCCTGCCCACGGCCTCGACCATGTGCCCCATGGCTTCGCGCCCGCGATGGGCCTCCTGAACCGTCTCCTGGATCATGCGGTCGGCTTGGCGCGCATGGTCCGCATTCTGCCGGGTCATGGAAGACATCTCTTCCAGCGAAGCGCTGGTCTCCTCCAGCGAACTGGCCTGCTCCGTCGCCCCCTCGGAAAGCTGCTGGCTGGCGGAAGCCACCTGCCTCGAAGCCGAGGTGACCTGCTCGGCACCCGAGGCCAGCCCGGAGATGACGCCGTAGACCGGCTGTATCGTTCGGAGGATCCATGCTGCAGAACCCAGACCGCATATCAGTGCGACCACCGTGATGAAAATGGCCCAGCCCTTTGCGGATCGCTCCGCATCCGCGAAGGATGCGCCCGCCATCCGGCTTTTCTCTTTCAGCGAGTCCAGGATTTTCGCCAGGTTCTGCTGCATCCCAGTCTTGCACGAATCCAGCTGGCCGTCCAAGGCGGCGATTTGGGCCAATTCCGCTTTCGCTTTCAGCAGCGGCAGCACCTGCCTTTCGTAGACGCCAATGAGCTTTTGAAGTTCCGACAGGCTTTCGTTCGCCCAGCGTTTCTCGTCGTCCGTATCGGCGAGTTCCAGGACCGTCTTCAAGTCGGTCAGCGCCTCGTCCTTGATTTCGCGCCATTCGGCCTCGGCAGCCGTCAAGTCGCGGTTGATGATCGAATCGGCCACGACCCTGTACAGCTTGTCCCCCATCATGGCCGCTTCCTGGAGGACGAGGGCATCTTCAGCGCGCTTGGCGCTCGCTTCCTCCAAGTTGCCCAACGTCGAAAGATCGACGAAGAGCAGGACCGCCAACAGCGCGATCAGGCCGAGACAGATGCCAAAACCGGTCAGAACGATCTGTTTCAGACTGAGATTCACAGTGGCCTCCTCTTGACTCCCCATCCAACCCCAAAAAACGCCCTTGTGCAGAAAGCGTCCCTCCTGCACGCCAAGTGCGCAGTGCGAAATGCATGCATTCCACGTGCCAATCGAATCGCACGGCGCTTCCGATCCACATGGCGTCACAACTGCTTTAAGAGGCAGGAAATGAATCGGATTTCAGGAGAGGTGAACATCTGCCATCGAGACAAACCGCCACACTCGCGATGCACGAAACGACGATGACCCTGAACGGCCACGGAGTCGGCGCGGTGGCCTGCGCAAGCGGGACGGATGGATTTCTATTCGGCCAGTTCGACGTTCCAGTACGCCTCGCTGACAAAACGCTCCCAGCTTGTCTTCATCGGCACGCGCGCCACCAGCAGGCGCGGCGTCCAGCGCGGCTTGTACGGCTTGCGCTTCAAAACCATCTTCGCCTCTTCGATCGAACGGTCCGCCTTCTTGCGATTGCAGGACACGCAGGCCAGCACGCAGTTGGTCCAGTTCGAGCCGCCTCCGCGGGAACGCGGGACGACGTGGTCGATCGTCAGCTCCTCCGTGCCGGGCCGCGCACCGCAGTACTGGCAGGTATAGTGGTCGCGCCGGTACAGGTTCCTGCGGGAGAAGGTCACGCAGCGTTCGGGCACGCCGGTGTAGCGCGCCAGAACGATGATCTCGGGGACCGGAATCGCCAGCGTCGCCGTGTGGATGCACGGTTGGCCTTCCAGCGCCTTCAGGCTGGCCCACGAATCGAAATCGTGAAGCGTGTAGTCCGCGGGGTGGATCGCGCGGGCCACGCCCTCGTATACCTTGCACACCGCGTCCATCACCGTCGTAACGTCGATGGGCACCCAGTTTCGGTTCAGGACCAGGGTCGGTTCGCTCAAGACCACGTTGGTTCCCTTTCCTCAGCCATCCCCCACAGGTAAGACGTACGAAGACGCCCTTTATTTCAGTCAAGGTTCTCGAGCCGGGTCTGGCGGGGCAGGTTCCCGACCCGCTTCTGGCCGCCGGCCCGCCGCCTTGTCTGCCTGCGATGACAGCGCCCTCCATTTCACTCGTTTTCACACACCCTGCAAGCGCCAAGCCCGGCGATCCGGACGCGCATGACACGCAGGACATTCCATGTGCTACCGAAGCGGACACGGACCGCCGCCGGATGGAGGGGACGTCAGGAGTCAAACCTCAACAACTCCGACGAACGCGCGGTTTGCAGCCGCGCCCGGCTCCCAAGCTGGGCGCCCCCATCCTCCGCTACCTTCATCCTATCCTGCTTCTTCCTTTCTCGGCTGCACGCGCGAGTCCATCGCTAGAAAACGGTTAGAAGGCGACGAACGCCGGACGATCGCAACCGCAGCCTGGACCGTCAAGACGCCGGGTACCCTCCGACGGGCCTACGCCCGCCATTCGTTCTCCAGGTTCGTGTCCGCAACGAGCTCCGCCGCCACCTGATGGTCATCCTCGTAGGCCACGTAGCCTGGACGTTGCGTCAGGATCACCTGCACCGGCACGCCCAGATCTCTCGGTACCGCGCCGCAGGTTTAGCCTTGGACATTCCGGATCCCGCGCAGATGTGAAGCTTCAGTCTCGCGAGACGTCCCACAGGCTCCACGCGCCAGCGCACGCCGGCCGGGACGCAGACATCTACCACGAGCCGACCGCCTTCGATCCTCCACGCCACGCGCACCTCGCCACGCGGATGCGGGACCACGCCCTCGGCCCACGCGAGCGTTTCGGACTGCGGCGCGATCAGGATCCCGTCCAGGCGGGTCGCGTCGGGCAGACCCATCCGCACGCCCAGGGCTCGCGTGGACAGGTAGTAGGTCGGCGCGGAACTCCACGCATGCGTCATCGAATGCTCCGGCCCGAAGTCCTCGTACACCGTGTCCGAACCGGCCGCGTGCATCGGGCCCCAGTAACGCCGGATGAAATCCTCGGCCAGATCCTCGTGTCCGTGCTCGTACAGTCCGCCGAGGTGGTAGAACGCGCCGTAGGGCGTGCAGCAGGTCTGGCGCCCCGCGCCGGGCGGCTCGGCCGTGCGTTCGCGGAAGTAGCGCCGCAAGGCGCGTTCCTGCGCCGGAGCGGTCAGACCGAAGAACGAGGGCCAGTTGCTCGATGCCATCGCGAAGCCATCCGCACGTTTGCCGTTCACCAGCGCGTCGGCGAAGGCGCCCTTGCGCGCGTCCCAGCCGAGGCGCCGGACGGCTTGGCCGGCCTCGCAGGCCAGGCGCCGATAGATCGCCGCATCGCGCTTCTCGCCGATGCCGGTCGCCCACCGCGCGAAGGCCGCGAAGCTGCCGGCGACGAGCGCGTTGAGCGCGATCACCTGGCCGTCCTTGAGCTGTTGGACGTGGTCAACGAACGGCTTGACGGCGCTCCGGTACAGCCCGTTCTCCTCGCGAAACGAGCGCGCGCGCTCCATCATCCGGCGGAAGAGGGGGTAGCTTTTCCCGGCGAAATCGCGGTCGCCCGTCACGCGCACGTACCATTCGCTCGCCAGCAGCGTGATGAGCGGATAGTCGACCAGCGGCGTGCCGTCGCGGCGCACCGGCGCCATCGACTGCTGCCAGTCGGTCTGTTCCGACTGGGACTGGATGAAGATCTCGAGACAGCGTCGCGCCAGCATCGTGTCGCCGGAGGTCACCAGTGCCGTGGCGAACTCGACCAGCAGATCGCCGGCGTAGAGCGTCCGCTCGC
>Ga0073932_1004377_pt1 | contig 16889 bp, 15 predicted proteins | sample DewCreD2012metaG_FD_76967 | JGI IMG/M metagenome (GOLD analysis project Ga0073932, IMG submission 76967) | Hot spring sediment bacterial and archeal communities from British Columbia, Canada, to study Microbial Dark Matter (Phase II) - Dewar... ... | reverse complement strand
GTTCCCGCCCCCGCGGGATATGCGCCTTCAACATCGCCGCCACCACCAGCATGATGGCGCCAGACGTCAAAAAACGCGAAGCAACCAGGATCAGCGGCGGGAAGCTCTCGAGAGCCATCCGAATCGCCAGGTACGTTGTCCCCCAGAAGAGACACACGCTGGCCAGCGCTACGTAGGCTTTGAAATGCGGATGACTTCTCAACCTATCAGCGTAACGTAGAATGAAACGTGATCCTCACGCTGACCATGAATCCGGCGGTGGACCGAATGGTTCTGGCCGACCGTCTTGTTTATGAGGACAGGGGCTATATCCTGTCGCGCCGCGAGTCGGCTGGAGGCCGCGGCATCAACGCCTCGGCGGTCATTCATTCTTTCGGAGGGCAAACGCTGGCCATTGCGCCCTGCGGCGGGGAATCCGGCGAGCGGTTCAAAGAACTGCTGGTCGGTTGTTGCGGCCATCCCGTGGAACTGGTGCCCATCCGCAAGGACATCCGCCTCAACCTGATCGCCACGGACCGCAACGGGCTGACGATCCGCCTCAACGAATTGGGTCCGCATCTGGAACCCGATGAAGTCGCCCAGATCGAACAAACCGTGATTGCGCGCTTGAAGCGAGCGCGGTGGCTGATGCTGTGCGGCAGCCTCCCGCCGGGCGTGCCGGCGGACTTTTACCGCAAACTGATTGCGAAAGCCCGGGAGTCAGGCGTTCAAACCTTAGTGGACACGGACGGCGAGAGCCTGATGGAGGCCGTGGAGGCTAAGCCGACGGTGGTTTCCCCCAACCAGCTCGAAGCCGAGCGGCTGCTGCGCCAGGCGCTTTTGACGCGAGTCCATTTTCTCGAAGCCGCTGAGCGAATACGCGCCATGGGCGCTGAAGAAGTGGTGCTCACGCTCGGCGCGCGAGGCGCGGTGGGCGCCACCAAGGATGGGCTATTCGAGGCGCAGCCGCCGGCGATCGACGCCGTAAGCCCGATCGGGGCAGGCGATGCGCTGGCGGCTGCCTTCGTCTGGGCGCGGGAAAACCGCAGCGATTTCGCCGACGCTCTGCGCTGGGGCGTCGCCACTGGCACCGCCTCAGCCGCGGTCCCCGGCGCCGCCTTCGCCACGTTGGAGCAAACCAGGGAGATCTACCAGGAGACCAAGGTCCGGAAGGTTTGAGCGCCGCTACGCCACTTTGCGCGAAGCCGGGTCGTAACGCAGGCGGCGCCCCTGGCGCATGGCGTCCATGGCCATGCACAGAACGATATTGGCGCCCTGGCCCTTTTCCAGCGGAGCGTTTGGCTCCTTCCGGCTGCGCACGCAATCCAGAAAATTGCGGATGTGCTCCCGCGTAGCGGCGGCGAAGCTGCCCGGCAACTTCACCTCTTTGGACGGCTTCATCTCGATCTCCCGGCTCTCGGGATAGAGAGCGTAGCTCTCGCGGCCCACATCGAGCCTTGCCTTGTTTCCGTGGAACTGTTTCATCTGGTCGTTATAGGTGTGATACCGCATGGCCTTATAGCCGAGCGTGAAAACGGCAAGGTAGTTTTCCGGGTACTCGATCGCTGTGGTGGTGGTGGCGGGCACTTCCGCCCCCGGCAGGTTCACCATGCCGCCGGCGCAGGTCACCGCCAGCGGATACCTGGAATTCATGAACCAGTTGATGCAATCGGCGATGTGCGCCATTTGGCCGACCATCAGCCCGCCTGAATAGTCCCAAAAGTAGTACCAGTTAAAGAAACGCAGCGGATCGGGAGGGCGCTTGGGCGCCGGACCGAGCCACTGTTCCCAATCCAGCTTGCCTTCCAGCTTGCGCTGGCTGAGCGACGCTTGATGGTTCAGCCACCAGGAATTCACCAGACGAACTTCGCCCAGGGCGCCGGAGTCTATGATCTCTTTCGCCTGGATGAACATCGGCGCGCTGCGGCGCTGCGTGCCGATCTGCACGATTCGTTTGGTGCGCCGGACTGCGTCGATCATGTGGAAGCCTTCTTCGATGGTGTGCGCCATGGGCTTCTCCACATAGACGTCCTTGCCCGCCTCCACGGCGTCGATGGTCATCCGGGCGTGCCAGTGGTCGGGCGTCGCCACCACAACTACGTCGATGGATTTGTCCTCGAGAAGCCGTTTGTAATTGTCGTAAGGCCGCGCTCCGGAGCTGGCCACCTTCAGTCCGGCTTTCAGATTGGGTTCGTAAACGTCGCAGACTGCCGCCATCTCCACGCCAATCTCTTTGAATTCACCGGTGAGCAAACGCCCCCGCCCCCCCGCGCCGATCACCCCGCCGCGGATTTTTTCATTGGCGCCCATCACGCGCACTGCCGATGCGGCGGCTGCCGCCACAAACGTGCGCCGGTGCATAGTGACCTCCTTAAGCTTCGAGAATGACCCTGCGGCCCTCAATCCGGTACTTGCCGGAAAGCACGGTCCGGATCGCCTCGGTATAAATGCGGTGTTCTTCCTTCAGGATGCGTGCGGCGAGGGTTTCTCCCGTGTCGCCGTCCATCACCGGCACGGCCGCCTGGATAATGATCGGGCCGTGGTCCAGATCTTCGTCCACGAAATGCACGGTGCACCCGCTGATCTTCACGCCGTATTCGACTGCCTGGTGCTGAGCCTCCAGCCCTGGAAACGCCGGGAGCAGCGAGGGGTGGATGTTCAGGATGCGCATAGGGAATTCGCGGATGAAATAGGCGCTCAGCAAGCGCATGAATCCCGCCAGGCACACCAGATCCACGCCGTTCTTCCGCAACTCGGCCACCACCAGGCGGTCATAGGCTTCCCGTTCCATGCCCTTCGAAGGGATGCAAACGGCGTTGAGCCCCCGGCCTCGCGCGATCTCCAGACCGGGCGCCTCGGGACGGTTCGAGATGACCACCGCGATCTCGGCGTCGAGCCGCCCGGCGGCGATGCTGTCGGCGATGGCCACGAAATTCGATCCCCGGCCGGAAAGCAGAATGCCGATACGCTTCATTGGTAGATCACCCTTTCTTTGGCGCCGGCCGGCGCCCTCACCACAGCGCCAATTTCCTGGAAAGGCTCTTTCAGTTTGTGGAGGATCTGCGCGGCGCGGGCCATATCGCGCGGCCTCACCACCAGGATCATGCCGATGCCGAGGTTGAACGTGCGGCGCCAATCCGCAAGGGGCGTATTGCCGATCCGGCGCAGCAACTCAAAGACCGGCAGCACCTTCCAGGCGGAGGTGTCAATCTCGGCGCCCAGTCCTTTGGGCAATATCCGCGGCAGGTTATCGGTGATGCCGCCGCCCGTGATGTGCGCCGCGCCCAACAGCACGCCCGCCTTATGCAGCGCCGCCACCGGTTTGGCATAGCTGCGGTGGATCTTGAGCAATTCCTCGGCGACGGTGCAGCCCAGTTCGGGGACATAAGTCTTCGGGCTGTAACCCGCCACTTCGAGCAGCAACCGCCGCGCCAGCGAGTAACCGTTCGTGTGCAGTCCCGTGGCCGGCAATCCCAGGAGAACGTCGCCCGCGCGGATATTCGCGCCGGTGATCATGTTCTTCTTCTCCACGGCGCCTACAATAAAGCCGGCCAGGTCGTACTCGCCAGGTTGATAGAGACCCGGCATCTCGGCGGTCTCGCCGCCGATCAGGGCGCACTGGTTGGCGCGGCAGCCGCGCGCGATGCCGGAAATGACGCTCACCGCCACTTTCGCATCGAGCTTGCCCACGGCGAAGTAGTCCAGGAAAAACAGGGGCTTTGCGCCCAACACTGCGATGTCGTTCACGCAATGGTTCACCAGGTCCTCGCCCACCGTGTCGTGCCGCCCGGCGAGGATCGCCACTTTGAGCTTCGTGCCGACCCCGTCGGCGGAGCTGACCAGCACCGGCTGCCGGAAACCCAGCACGCGGAAGCCGGCGCCGAATGAGCCGATATCTGTCAACACGCCGCGAGTGAAAGTGGACTTCGCCAGCCGCTTGACTTCGACCAAAGCCCGCCCGGCCTCGTCGATATTCACCCCCGCGTCTTTATACCGAATGGATTTCCGTAAAGCCATGAATATGAATCCGCAAGATCCATGATATAGCGCATGTAGAAGCCGAAAGTGCGCGGTCCGCCGGTTTGCTATACTTCAGGCTAGCCGGGGCCCTTTGGGCGGCCGATGGCGATCCCTGTCATGCACGGGCTGGCTCCCGACGTCGATGAAATCCTGATCGAACCCTCCCGGGGATGGGTGAGTCTGCAACTTCGGGAACTGTGGGCTTACCGCGAACTGCTCTACTTCCTCGTCTGGCGCGAGATCAAGGTGCGGTACAAGCAAACCGTGCTGGGCGTGGCTTGGGCGTTATTGCAGCCTTTATTCACAATGATCGTTTTCAGCCTGTTCTTTGGGCGCCTGGCGAAGATCCCTTCCGACGGCATTCCGTATCCGGTGTTCAGCATCGTGGGTCTGGCGCCGTGGACGTTTTTCGCCAACGCCTTGGGGCAATCCGCCAACAGCCTCGTCGCCAACGCCAACTTGATCGCCAAAGTCTACTTCCCTCGTTTGGCGGTGCCGTTGTCCGCGGTGTTGTCCGGAGCGGTGGATTTCGCGGTTGCGCTCCTGGTAGCGGCGTTTTTCGTGTGGAGCTTCGGCGGCGCGCCAAGCGCCAAGCTGCTGTGGCTTCCTCTGTTCTTCGTGCTCGCCTTCGTTACCGCTTTGGGCGCCGGACTGTGGCTTTCCGCGCTCAATGTCCAATACCGCGATGTGCGCTACGTCACCCCCTTTCTCACCCAGCTTTGGATGTTCGCCACGCCGATTGCCTATCCCAGTTCTCTTCTTCCCGAGCAATGGCGCGCGGTCTATGGGCTGAATCCCATGGCGGGAGTGGTCGAAGGATTCCGCTGGGCGGCGGCGGGAGCGCAGACGCAACCGGGAGCCATGCTGGCGGTTTCGGCGGTGATAGCCACCGCGGTGCTCATCAGCGGAGCGTTCTATTTCCGGCGAATGGAGAAAACCTTCGCCGACCGGGTGTGAATGCCATGAACGCCGGCGTCATCTCAGTGGAAGGTTTGGGAAAGCTGTACCGGATTGGAGAGGCGCAGCCCTCTTACCACACGCTGCGCGACGCGCTCGCTTCCGCTTTCTCGAAACCCTTCCGCGCCCTGCGGGGCGGCGGCGCTTCCGGCGGCTACAAGCCGCATTGGGCGTTGCGGGACGTTTCTTTCGGCGTCGAGCGCGGTCAAGTGGTGGGGATCATCGGGCGCAACGGGGCGGGAAAGAGCACCTTGCTCAAAGTGCTGTCGCGCATTACGGAACCGACCGAGGGGCGGGCTCGCGTCCGCGGGCGCGTCGGATCGCTGCTGGAAGTCGGAACCGGGTTTCATCTTGAGCTCACCGGGCGCGAAAACATCTTCTTGAACGGCGCGATTCTGGGAATGCGGAAAGCGGAGATCCGCCGGCGCTTCGATGAGATCGTAGCCTTCGCGGAAGTCGACAAGTTCATCGATACGCCGGTGAAATGGTACTCGAGCGGCATGTACCTTCGCCTGGCGTTCGCAGTGGCGGCGCACCTCGATACGGAAATCCTCTTTGTCGACGAAGTGCTGGCGGTAGGGGACGCTTCCTTCCAGGAAAAGTGTCTGAACAAGATGCGTGAAGCCGCAACCGGCGGGCGCACGGTGCTCTTCGTGAGCCACAACATGGGCGCCATCTCGGGTTTGTGTTCTCGCGCCATTTGGCTCGCCGGCGGGCGCATCGTCATGGACGGACCCGCGCGCGAGGTCGTCAAGGAGTATCTCTCCGACCGCCCCGCCGCCCGGACGGCGGATCTCGACCGGCTGCGCCTCAAAGGCTACGGGGACCTGGTTCGCTTCACCGGCATCTACATGGAAGGACCGCCGCAGATTCCTTTTCTCTCCCCGCTGCGCTTTCGCCTGATTCTGGAATCGCGGCAGGATTTCTCCGGGCTGAGCATCGGCGTGGCGTTTTCCAACTCTCTCGGCGTCCCCGTGGCGGCGATTGTGCCGCGGGACACCTTCTCGATACGCGCGGGCGAGACGGTGGAGCTGATTCTGCGCGTCGATGGAGTGTCCCTTTGTCCGGACCGATACCATGCCGGTTTCGGAGTCGGCTTCGGAGGCGGCACGAGCGCACGGCATGATCTCGATATCGTCAACGGTGAGCCGGTCTTCGAGATTCTCCCGGTCTCGGAATCCGACATACATATCTCGGAATGGAATACAGCCTGGCACGGCAACCTGGTGCTGCTCGAAAATTCCATTGAAGTCGTTGCGCGGAGAGGCCGGGCATGTTGACGATCTTCACCTGCCCCAAACCGTTCACGGACCCCCACATCGCAACCATCCAGCGCAACGCCATCCGGAGTTGGACTTTGCTCGAGCCGCGCCCCCAAATCGTGCTGTTCGGAGACGAGGAGGGCGTGGCCGAAACGGCGCGGGAGTTCGGCGCCGGGCGCCGCCCGGCAGTCCAGCGCAACCCTGCGGGAGTGCCGCTGCTCAGCGACGTCTTCGATCAAGCCCAAGGGTATGCGTCTTCGCCGCTGTTAGCCTATGTCAACTGCGACATCATCTTGATGAGCGACTTCGCCGCCGCTGTGAGCCAGGCAAGCCGCATCAAGCGCCGTTTCATGATGGGCGGGCGTCCTTGGGACGTAGCCATCACGGAAGTCCTGTCCTTTGAACCGGGATGGGAGGACCGGCTGCGGCAGCAAGTACGCGGGAATGGGCGGCTGCGCGGCATGAACGCTTGCGACTATTTTGTGTTTCCGCGGGGCATGTGGGGAGAAATCCCGCCGCTCGCCGCCGGGCGCCCGTACTTCGACAACCATCTGATGTGCCGCTGCCGGAGGTCCGGGGGAAATCTGATCGACGCCACAAGCGAAGTGATGGCGATTCACCAAAGCCATTCCTACGGGGCTCACTCGCAGATCTCATACATGGACTCAGCGGAAGCCAGGCGCAACTACCAACTGGCGGGCGGCGCTCCGGGGCTTTGTTCCTGGTGGCACGCCACCCACCGCCTAACGCCGCACGGACTGAAAAGGGACTGGCGGGGCTGGCTGCGTTACTGGTATCCGGACGCCATCCTCGGTACGCCCTGGCACCGGAAGGAGTTTGAGAGCGGTCCCAAGTAGCCGCGCCGCTCCCCGCCGTTATGGATATTTCGGTTGTGATCGCCACTCGAAACCGCGCCGCGAAACTCGAGGCCTGCCTCCGGTCGTTCGAATCGCTGGACAGCGCGGGCGCTAGCTGGGAACTGGTTGTGGTTGATAATGGGTCCTGCGACAGCACTATGGACGTGGCGCGGCGAACGGCGGCTGCGGCGCCGTGGGAATTGAAACTCATCGCCGAACCCGCCCCGGGCGTGTCGCGGGCGCGCAACCGCGGCGTGGCTGCGTCGCGGGGAGGCATTATCGTTTTCCTGGACGATGATTGCTACATCTCGCCCGAGTTCTTCCGCGAAACGCTGCGCATCTTCGGCGATCCTTCGATCGGCTTCGCGGGCGGGCGCGCGCTGCCCTTCGATGAAACCGACCAGCCGGTGTCCATCTTCCCCATGACGGAGTTGAAACGCTTTCCCGCGCGAGGAGCCATCCTGCCCGGGGAGATGCCCGGATCCGGAATGGCGGTGCGGCGAGCCGCATGGGACGACGCCGGCGGCTACGACGAGGCTTTCGGTCCCGGAGCGCCCCTGCTAGCCTCCGAGGACGTCGATTTGCAGCAACGCCTGCTCGGCGCCGGCTGGGAGGGACTCTTCGATCCCAGACTGTGGATCTATCATCATCATGGACGCAAGCAGGAGGAGGCGGAACAGTCTTACCGCGCCTATGACATCTCCGTCGGAGCGCTGTACATGAAGCGCATGGTCCACGGACCGGCGCGAACCCGTTACCTGAAGCGGGCGTATTGGGAATTCCGCTCGGACCTCCAGCGCGGGCGCGGGCGCAGGTACCCGCGAATGTTTTGTGGAGCGCTGCTCTACGCCTGGACGTCGGCCACCCGGATGGTGAGAGGCTGAGATGTGCGGCATCGCCGGAGTGATTGTCCGGGAAGGGGCGGCGGACCGTGAGATGGTCGTCAGGATGTGCGGCCGCCTGGCGCACCGCGGTCCTGACGCGTCCGGCTATCATTTGGACGGCGAATGCGCGTTGGGGCACCGGCGGCTGGCCATCATCGACCTCGTTACAGGCGATCAACCCATGACCAACGAGGACGGCGCGCTGTGGGTCGTTTTCAACGGCGAAATCTACAACTACCGGGAGTTGCGGGAAGCGTTGACGCGCGCAGGACACCGATTCCGCACTGGAAGCGACACCGAAGTTCTGCTGCACCTGTTCGAAGAGCACGGCGAGAAGACACCCGAATTTCTGAACGGCATGTTCGCTTTCGCCGTGTGGGACGCACGCCGCCGGTCCCTCTTTCTGGCGCGGGACCGGTATGGCAAGAAACCGCTGTATTACTCGCTCTCCGTGCCTGGCTTTCGCATCGTCTTCGCTTCGGAACTGAAAGCTCTGCGGAGCTTGCCCGGCTTCGACGCCCGGATCGATCCGGAAGCGTTGGCGGGCTATCTGAGCTTCGGGTACACACCCGATCCAAAGGCGATCTTCCAAAACGCGCACAAGCTGCCGCCCGCCCACTGGCTGGTTTCGGATTCCCAAGGCGTGCGCCTGCGCCGCTATTGGACCCCGCCTTACGAGCCGGTCGAGGGCATCCGTTGGGAAGAAGCCGCGGAGGAGATCCGCGCGCTTTCCTCCGACGCCGTGAAGCGCCGCATGATCAGCGATGTGCCGCTCGGCGCGTTCCTGAGCGGGGGCGTCGATTCCGGCGCTGTCACCGCCTATATGTCGAGGGCTTCGGCGAACGCGGTGCGCACGTTCTCAATCGGGTTTACGAGTAAGGAATACGACGAGCTGGAGTACGCGCGGCTGGTCGCCCGAAGGTATGGCGCTCTCCATCACGAAGAGGTAGTCACCCCTGATTTCGCCGAGGTGATGCCGGCGCTCGTGGAGCACTTCGACGAGCCTTTCGCCGACAACTCCGCCATCCCCATGCTCTACCTGGCTCGCATGACCCGGCGGCATGTGACGGTGGCGCTGAGCGGCGACGGCGCAGACGAGTTGTTCGCCGGATACCGCCGCTATGCGTGGGGGCTCATCGAGGACAGGCTGCGGCGGCGCTTTCCCGAGTGGTTTCGTTCCACAGTGGTGCGCGCCGCGGGCAGGCTGTGGCCGAAATTCGACTACCTTCCCCGCGTCTTCCGCGCCAAAGCCACGCTGGTGAACCTTTCCTCGCCGCTTGCGGACGCCTATTTCCAATCCATGACCATCTTCCGAGACGGCGATCTTGACGCTATCCTCGCCCCCGAATTCCGGACAGCGCTCGCGGGGTATTCCACCCGGGAATGGTTCCGGGAGCGGTTCGCCCGCGTGGCGCACCTGCCGCCGCTACAGCAGATGCAAGCCGTGGACGCCGAGACATGGCTGCCGGGCGACATTTTGGTGAAAGCCGACCGCGCCACGATGGCGTACTCGCTCGAGTCGCGCTCACCCTGGCTCGACTACCGGCTCGGAGAACTTGCCGGAAAGCTTCCGGCGCATTTCAAAGTGAACGGCTTAACCGGAAAGGCGATCTTCAAGCACACAGTCCGGGATTTGCTGCCCCAACCAGTCATCGATAGGCGCAAGATGGGATTCGTCGTGCCGATGCCGCTGTGGCTCCGCACGGCGCTGAAACCGGCATTTGAGGAGCACGTCTTAGACGGGGATCTCCGGGAGTGGATTAACGCGGCTGAGGCGCGCCGGCTGTGGAGCGAGCATCAGTCCGGACTCGCCAATCACGAACGGAAACTGTGGGCGCTGCTCGCGCTCGCGTTGTGGAAAGCCCGATGGGCCAGAGCGTGAAGTCCCTACGCCGCTGCCCCCTTTGCGCAGAACCGCAGTGGCGCGCCGTCTTTCGCCGCGAGCGGCACGGCGTGGTCTGGACTCTGGCGCACTGCCTGGACTGCGGGCTATATTTCACCGATCCCCTTCCAACGCGCGATCAAATGGCGCAGTTCTACTCGGGCGACTATCACGCCGAACTGCGCCAACCCGGCGCGGCGGAGAAGGAATTCGGCGCGAAGTTTCACCGTTACATCGTCTGGATCGCTTCTTACCTTCCCTCCGGACGATGCCTGGATGTGGGCTGCGCCACGGGCTTGTTCCCGCACATGTTACGGCAGAAGGGATATGAAGCCGAAGGGCTGGAACTCAATCCCGCCAGCGCCGCGTGGGGCGCCAGGCATTATGGCGTGCCGGTGCGCTGCGGCAAGCTGGAAGACGCCGGAGACAACCAGGGGGCTTACGACCTGATTACGATGACCGATGTTGTGGAGCACACCGCCGACCCGCTGGAGCAACTTCGCCTGGCGCGCCGCCTGTTACGTCCCGGAGGTTACTTGCTGGTCACGTTCCCGAACATTTCCTCGATCGAGTCGCGGTATTACCGGACTCTTTCGCGGCTCCTGAGACGCGATGTGTGGCTTACCTGCTCGGCGCCCTATCACACCTGGGAGTTTACGCCCGCCACCGCAGCCCGGTGCTTCGCCCTCGCCGGGTTTGAGATTGCGGGATTCCGCCGCTCGCAGCTCAGGCAAACGCTTTCGGGAAAACTCCGGATCCTATCTCTGCCGGTGATGCCGCTGCGCCTTTCCTTCGCCGCCCACAGGTGGGGAACGCAAATGGAATTTATGCTGCGGCGCGCCGCCGGGGAGGATTGAGGAAGTCCGACACCCCTAACAGCATCGCAGCCGCCGGCTTCGCCAGGACTCCAGGCCACGCAGCGATGGCGCTTTTCAGCCGCAGCTTCCAATCGACGGCTTCCGGCGGGCACGGCCGCATCACTTCCCGCACGGTGGCGAAATCGCGCAGCCGGAAAGCCAGCATCGCCGCCGACGCCCTCCGCGCCAACACAATCTTCTCGATCTCGCGCGCCAACCTGACGCCTTCGCGGTGATGGCGCATGGCATGCTCCAGAATGGCGATCTCCGACAGAATGCCGGCGAGTTCGTTTCCGGAGTAATTGGAGGCATGCCGCCTGAAACCGACCAGCGGCTGCATCACCGCCGCCGAAAACGGTTCTTCGGCGCAGCGGAGAACGAATTCGAAGTCTTCCAGGCTCAGGCGGGAGAACGCTTCGTTGAACCCTCCGAGTTTGTCGAAACGGTCCCGGGCGATGACGGTGGCCGAAGGAACCACGGGGTGTCCACTCACAAAGCGCGCATACAGAGGCTCCCCGTACACCCAGTAGATGTCCTCGACAATCTCCCGCCCCGGCGCGTAGAACTCCTCGGGAAATTCCATACCCCAGCGGTGGCTGGTCCATGTATCGCCCCGCACGAAATAGACATCGGTAAAGGAATGGCGAACCTCAGGGCGGAGTTGATGGATGCGCGATTGGATCTCCATTTTGCGCGGGTCCCACAAGTCGTCGCTATCGCAGAAGGCGATCCAGGGCGTCGAAGTGAGGCGTACTCCGATGTTGCGGGCGCGGGAGGGTCCGCCGTTTTCAACGCGATGGTATTGCACCCGCCCTCGGAAGCTCGCCACCACCGCTTCCGTGCCATCCGTCGAACCGTCATCCACGACCACCACCCCGGCAGGCGGCAAACTCTGGCCCAGGACGGATTCCAGCGAAGCCGCGATCATTCCCGCACGGTTGTAGGTGGGCATGACTACGGCGTACTCGAATCCCATGTGTGGCTCCGGTGTCATTGTACTTTGTCGGAAATCGCAACCAGGAGCTTCGCAGCCGCTCTGGCGGCGCTTTCCGGCCAAGCGGCTATGTGGAGCTTCAGCCTGAGTTTGAGATCCCTCCGTCCAGGCGGCACATCCGCCCCAAGGCGGCGCAGTTCCGTGAAATCGCCTGTCCGGAAGGACTCGTGCGCGGCGAGAATGCGGCATTCGAGCAGGCGCTCGCGGATCCAGCCGGCGTGCGCCGGAGCCGAACGGTGTGTGGCGAGAGCGTGCTCCAGCATGGTGATCTCGCCCAGAAGGTTCAACAGTCCGCTCGCCGAGTAGTTGGCGTCATGTTTGTGCAAACCCACCAGCGGACGCGCCACCGCGCCCGCGCACGGCTGCTCAGCGCAGCGCAGCGCGAATTCCCAATCTTCCGCCCGCGAGCGTGACAATGGCTCATAGAATCCGCCGAGGTCCTCGAATAGCCGGCGGGAGATCACGAACGCGGAAGGAATGATCAGACTCGCCGTCAGGATCCTCGCGTACAGCGGCTCGTGATAGATCCAATAGCATCCGTCCAGAGTCTCTCTGCCCGGCGCCCAAAAGTCTTCGGGGCGTTCGGAGAATTTCGACCTGCCGCTCCACACGCCACCGCGAACAATCGCCAGGTCGGTGAATGAATAGAGAACTTCCGGACGCTGGCGATGCAGGTCCAACTGCACTTCCATTTTCTCGGGCAGCCACAGGTCGTCGCTGTCGCAGAATGCAATCCACGGCGCGGAGGTTTGAGCCACGCCGGTGTTGCGAGCCGCGCCCGGACCTCCGTTCTCACGGCGGAAGCAGCACACCCGCGGGGCATAGCGGGCGGCTACTTCTGAGGTGCCGTCCGTGGATCCGTCATCCACCACCACCACCTCGGCTGGCGGAAGCGTCTGCCCCAGCACTCGCTCAAGCGTCCCCGCAATCACCCCCGCCCGGTTGTAAGCGGGAATTACGACTGCGTAACGAAGGTCCATCCGCGGCGCCCTCAGGTGACCTCTCCCGCCAGACGCCGGCGCGCGTCCAACAGCGGCCGCGGCAGACATGCGGCGGCTAAAAGCAATGCCGCGGCGAAGCTCGGGCGAAAGCGCAAAGAGCGAGCCAGGAAGCGCCGCGCCAATTTCAAATTCCGAACGAAGAGCGCCGAACGCCCGCCCGCCGCGTACGCTTCGGCGCAGCGTTTTCGCACTCGCCCGGCGGGCAATCCCGCCGATTCGCCTACCCGGCGGATGACCTCGATGTGCCCTTCGGTAAAAACCTCGATACGCTGTGAAAGGCTGCCTGGAGCAGGGTTGTAACGATATAGGTCTTCGTACAAACAGGCGATCCTCCACCCCGCTGCCGAGATCCGCAGCCAAATCTCCCAATCTTCCACGCCGCACAATTCCGGGTTGAAACCGCCCAGCGAGATCAGAACGTCCCGCCGGACCACGGCGGTGGAGACTACAATCTCATTCGCTTCCCAAATCTCGTCGAAAGTGAGCCAGCGCAAGCCGCGCCGTTCTTCGCCCCGAAGCCTCCCACAGCAAACTACGCCTACGCCCGGCTCGGCAAACAGCGGCGCTTGCCGAGCCAGCTTTTCGGGAAGCCAGGCGTCGTCCGCATCGAGGAACGCCACCCACTCCCCGCGCGCCGCCGCCACCCCGTTGTTGCGGGCGGACGAAGGACCGTTATTAGGCTGACGAATCAGCCGGACTCGCTCCCCGAATCCCTGCGCCACCTGCGCCGTGCCATCGTTCGAGCCGTCGTCCACCACGATGATCTCGAGCGGCGCCGCCGTCTGCGCCAGCACGCTGCGAATGGCGTCCGCCAGGAACAACTCGGCGTTGTATGCGGGAATCACAACCGAAATGGCGGGCAAATGTGGAGGTCGGCTACTCAAAGCTACCGTGGCTCAAACTACCCTGATTATACTCCCCAGCCGTTTCGAAACCACTCCGCAAAGCGGCGTATCCCTTCGGCGAACGGCGTTTTGGGCGAGTAGCCCAGCAGGCGCCCGGACTTCGAAATGTCGGCGAAAGTAATGGGCACGTCGCCGGGTTGCTCGGGTTGAAGGTCCAGAATCGCTTTGCAGCCCAGAGCTTCCTCAAGGGTCTTGACCATGTCGTTCAGGCTCACCGGATGGGAGTTGCCGAGGTTAAAGATGTCGTAATGGCAATCGTAGTCCAAAGCGGCGAGCACGCCTGCCAGGATGTCGTCGATGTAGGTGTAATCCCTTCCCGTCCGCCCGTCGCCGAAAAACGGTATGGGCTTGCCCGCAGCCATGAGGCGCGCAAATTTGTGAATGGCCAGGTCTGGGCGCTGCCGGGGTCCATAAACGGTGAAGAAGCGGAGACACACCGTCCGGATGCCGTAAAGATGCGCATAGGTAAAGCACAGTTTTTCGCCCGCAAGCTTCGTCGCCGCGTAGGGTGAAATCGGCAGATTGGGATGGTCGTCTTCGCGGAACGGAACGCGGTTCGCCACTCCGTAAACGGAGCTGGAAGAAGCAAAAACAAATTTCGCCACCCCGTACTTCCTCGCCGCCTCAAGCAAGACCAACGTGCCGCGAACGTTGGTTTCCTCGTATAGCAGCGGCTGTTCGAGCGACGGGCGCACGCCGGCGCGGGCCGCCAGGTGGATGATCGCTTCGGGGCTAAACGAGGAAATCGAATCTTCCACCGTCCCCGCGTCCCGAATGTCGCCGATTTGGATTTCCACCGGTCCCGCGGCGGCGACGGCGTCCAAGTTCGCGCGCTTGGCCGCGGGCGAATAGAAATCGTTCAGATCGTCCAGGATGGCGACGCGATGGCCCAAGGCCAACAGCCGTTCGCACAGGTGGGAACCAATGAAGCCGGCGCCGCCAGTGACCAGAATACGCATGGGATTGTCTTACGATTATCGCCTCTTGATCGCCTGTTCGAGGAAATCGGCGGCCTCGCGGGCCACTTGGTCCCAGGACCGGGATTGCCCCCAACGCGCGATCTCCGCACGGTCCCATTCGCGGCTCAATGACGTTTCCAGCGCCGCCTCCAACCCTTGTGGATCGCCCGGTTCCACAATCATTCCGTACTCAGGAGACGGCAGAAGTTCCGGCACGCCGCCGATGCGAGTGGCCACCACGGGCGTTCCGCAAGCCAGAGCTTCATTCACCACATTCGGCCAGCCCTCGCGCGAAGAGGCCAGGCAGAACACGTCGGCTTGGGACATCAACTCGGCTAAGCGCGCCGGAGGCACGGCGCCCAAGAATCGCACCGCGTCCTCCATCTTGAGTTCAGCCGTGAGCGATCGCAGGCGCTCCTCGAATTGTCCTTCCCTGCCCGGTCCGCCGGCGATCCAAAGTTCGCAGGAGACGCCGCGCGCTCGCAGCCGCGCGGCGGCGCGAATCACGTGGTGATGACCTTTGCGCTCGATCAAATATCCTGCCGAGAGGATCACCTTTGCTGCCCCCGCCGGACGGCTCCGCGGCCGGGGATAGAAGACCGACGTGTCCACGCCGTTGGGGATCACTCTGGCCCGTTCCGGGGCCACCCCCATGGATAGCGCGAAGTCGCGCAGCGCGCTGGAAACGGTAATCACCCCGGCGGCGCGGCGCAGCGCCCACCCGAGAGCTTTCCTGCGAAAAGGATAAGAGGCGTGCATCGTCTCATTGCCGCGCAGGGTGACGACAAAAGGACGGTCCAGCGCAACCGCCAGCAGAGCCGCTGCCACACCTTCAGGATGCCCAAAGTGAGCGTCAACCACGTCAATGCGCGCCTCGCGGTCCAACCGCCGGAGGAGCGGCCAACACCGTGCGAAAAGGAATACTGCATTCAGCGCGCCACCTTTGGGGGGATAGAACCAGCGGGGGTGGTAGACCTCCAACCGCCCAACGCACCGGCGGAATGGGGCGCCCGCGCAGAACAACCGCCCTCCGGCCCTTGAGTAATCTACCAGCGGCACGGGCGCCACAACGCGCACCCCAGCCCGGGTGGCCACATGTTGCATCCTCGAATAAACAAAAACGCCCAGCACCGGTTCCTGAGGGTTCGGGAACGTGGTGCTGAGCGTCAGGATGTTCATCCGTTGCGGTCTCCGGACAGCGGAAGTTCTCTTTCTAACGCTTCCGCTGCCCGGGACGCAACCGGGTGAGCCAGCTTTTCCCTTTAGAAAGTGATCCGCGCACTCACTTGAATCCGGCGCCGCCCTCCGTCCGTGTTCCACTGATTGAGGAAACCGGCCGAATTCACGCGCCCGTCGGGCGTACCGAAGTTTCGGGTGTTGGTCATATTGAACATGTCGCAGCGCAACTGCAAGCGGACCTTCTCGGTGATCGAGGTGTTTTTCATCAGGCCGAGGTCCACGTTGCCGATCCCGTCGGCGCGCAGAATATTGCGCCCGGAGTCGCCCCATGGCGCCGCCGCTGTTACCTGCCTCCACAACGGGTTGCCCGCGGCGCGAGCTGCCTGTTGCGCCACAAACACATCGGTCAGCTTCATACGCGAGACGTCCAGGCTGGTGTTGAGATTCGGCCGGATGGCGTTGCCCACCATGCCGCTGATGCCGGCCAGCACGCCTCCCGGGTCCGCGCCGTTCAGCACCGTAAACGGAGCTCCGGACTGGAACGTCATGAACGGGCTCACCTGCCACCCGCCCAGAACCTTGGCGTACCACTGCCTTTGTCCGCGCATGAACGGCACTTCGTAAACCGCGTTCATGGTGAAGCGCTTTGGCCGGTCGAAGCTCGAACGGGCGCGGTCGGAGCGCCGGTCGAAAGAGTTCTGCGCCACGGCGACGTCGGAAAGCGGATTCGGATTGAACAGCTCCGAAGCGTCGTCAATGAAGCTGCTCCAGGTGAAGTGCGCGCCCGCCGAAAAGCTCCTGGACAGCCGCTTATCAAGAGAGATTTGCAGCGAGTGGTAAATCGACGAAGAGCAGTTGCACCGGTTGCGCACCGTTCCAACGAACGGGTTCACCCTGCGCGCCGGGCTCGAGAAGGGGATGATCGGGTTTGCGTCCACCGTCTGGAACAAACCCGTACCCTTGGTGCCGATCCAACCCACCGACAGCGCGTAGTCCCGGGCCAGTTCGCGCTGCAACTGAAACGAGAACTGCTCCACGACCGGGGAGCGGTAGGTCGGATCCATGATGGTCCGGTTGGCCGTGGCCGGATTCGCCGTAACGCCTCTGAACCGGGCTTCCTGGACTCGCGCAAACGCGTTCGCCGCCGTGCCGC
>Ga0073932_1004375_pt1 | contig 16892 bp, 14 predicted proteins | sample DewCreD2012metaG_FD_76967 | JGI IMG/M metagenome (GOLD analysis project Ga0073932, IMG submission 76967) | Hot spring sediment bacterial and archeal communities from British Columbia, Canada, to study Microbial Dark Matter (Phase II) - Dewar... ... | reverse complement strand
CGGAGATCGCTTCGCGGGCCCATCTGGAACGCATCCTCCCGGTGATCGACGAGGCGCTGCGCCGCGCGCAGACGCGGCTCGACGAGATCGACGCTGTGGCCGTGGCGAACACGCCCGGACTGGCCGGCTCGTTGCTGGTGGGCTTGGTTGCCGCCAAAACGCTTTGCGTCGCCTGCGGAAAACCTCTGATCGCGGTCAATCACCTTCAGGCCCACATCTACGCTTGCCGCATCGCCGCCGGCCGAGAGGTGTTCCCCTGCGTCGGGCTAATCGTCAGCGGCGGACACACCAGCTTGTACCGCTGCCGAAACGCCTTGGAGTTCGAGTTCCTGGGCGGCACAATCGATGATGCCGCCGGCGAGGCCTTCGACAAGGTCGCTCAGATGCTCGGTCTGCCTTTTCCCGGCGGACCGTCGATTCAGAAAGCGGCCGCGCAGGGCAACCCTCAGGCGTTTTCGTTTCCTCGGGCGCTGATCGACGACGCACGGCTCGACTTCAGTTTCAGCGGATTGAAGACCGCCGTGCGTTACCAACTGGTCGGACCGGGCAAGCCCGACTTCTCGAAGCTCGACCTGTCGCCGCAGTTCGTCGCCGATGCGGCCGCCAGTTTCCAAGAGGCCGTGGTCGATTGCCTCGTGGCCAAAGCGATGCAGGCATTGCGGGCTTCGGGCTTGTCAACCCTGTGCGTCGGCGGCGGCGTGGCGGCCAACGCCCGCTTCCGCGAACGGCTCGGAGACGAGGCTCGAAAAGGCGGATTCGACCTGGTCATCGCCCCGTTGAAGCTTTGCACCGACAATGCCGTGATGGGCGCCATCGCCTTGGAGCGATTCCGGGCCGGACTGGTTGAACCGCTCGATCTCGACGCCTTTCCGGGCTTGCTCCGTCCCAAGCCTTCCGCCGAGCGTACAACATAGCCGATTCCGTTTTGCCGGCGGCCCGGGCACGACGCTGTTCTCGCCTGAGCAGCCGCCGCTGTTCCTTCCCAAAAACAGCCGTCCGCGAGCCTGTGGAGCAGGCCGTGATTCCGCCGGCGGCACTGCGCGCATCGGCCGCGAGCTCTGGTGCGCGGTCGAAGGCTCGACGCGATCATTTCGATCGATCAGGCAAACCAATCCAATCCAATCAAACCAATCAATCCGCGCCGTGAATCAACGTTCCACTTGCAAAGCAACGGACTCCCGCCGGGGGAACTGAGAGGCAGAGCCGTCCCCAACGATCAATCCCCTCGCACCGACCGGTAAACTCGTCCCGGCCGTCGCGAAGCGTCAACGTCCATCCCCGCTGCAAGCAGGCGGCATCGGCGGCCGCCGCCACGGCATGGGCGTTCTCTTGCAATTGGGTCAACCATCGTCGCAATCCTTCGCCCAGAGCAACGGCCAACGCAAGGCGATCCACCGGCTCCGAACGCAGCTCAGCCAGGCTGATCAGCCTGTTGCGAAGACCAGAGGGGGCGGCGGAAGACGGGTTATTGGCGTTGATCCCCACACCGATCACATGCCGGCCGTTGGGCATCACCTCGATCAACACGCCCGAGATTTTTCGACCCGCAGCAAAGACATCGTTGGGCCAATGCAGTCCGACTTCGACATCGACCAACGGCCGAACAGCGTCAATCACCGCCAACGCGGCCGCCAATGCGACCAAGCCGGAACGCCGCGCGGCACGGGCTTCCGGTCGGTCCGAATCGCATCGATCGCGGGCCGCTTGCTGATCGCGCCGGCCGAGCGCCGCGACATCGTGCTCGTCGGCTGTTGGCGGAAAACGGCTCAGGCAATCGCGGCCTTCGAGCAAAAAGCTGACGGTCAACGCCCCGCCCGCCGACCACCACTGATGGGAACCGCGACCGCGTCCGGCCGTTTGGCGTTCCGCCCAAATCAGTAGCGGAAGCGCGGCAGGCTCCGCATCCGCCAACGCGGCCGCGCGATCGTTCGTCGAGGGCAGCTCTTCCCAGAACTCGCACGTTTGGACGAACGTTTGCGAACAGATCGCGGCCGCCAACCGATCGCTCGTCAGTGAATGTTCAACCATTGCTGCGTTGGTCGCTTTCGACCCAGGCGGCCCTGCCGTCTTGCGATGTGCCGGTCGCAACCGAGCTATTGCCCCATCGCGCCGAGCAGGGCAGGGGAATCGGCCGGCCGCGCCTCGCGCTGGAGCGGATGCCGATACCGCCACTTCAACATCGGCTCTGTTGGCGCGGGTTCTTCCGGACCGAGCGGCATGCTCAGCGAATCGAGACGGCCGCGGAATACGGCAACACGGGCGGCCTCGGGCGTCAAGCGATAGTCGAACCGATCGGGCGAAACGAACCATCCGCCCGCCGGCGGCGTCAGACGCTGCGATTCGAAGTCGATCGAGGCTCCCGCTGCCGAAAAACTGCCGCTCAGCCCATTGTATTCGCCGCCCACCTGCTCGATTTTGGCTCCAGCCAGGGCGGCCGCCAGCACTTGACCGCCTTGCCGACTCCCGCGATCAACGATCAAGTTGCCGACCAATTTCGCCGAGGCCTTCGACGACGACAACTCGACCACCGGCGCGATGAACGGCGTGACGATCGTGTTGAAGTACAGATGCAGCGTCCCGTCGTGCTCTCGGCCGCCATCTTGGCCGAAGTGCACCACCGCACGATTGCCCGCGCATTTCGGATCTTTGACGATCACGTTCGCCAAGAGCACGGTGTGGCTGTCCGGCAGAGCCGTTTCCGCCGCATCCACCAGGTCGAACTCGCGGTTGGCCGAGTGGTAGATCAAACAGTATTCGATCCGATTGTAGTGAGCACGGCTCTTGCAGTTATGTCCGGTCGTGCTGCCGTGAATATGGCAAAACCGGACGACCGCACTGGTGCCGCCGAGATAGAGATTGTGATTTCTGCCTGGATCCGCGGTCGTGCCGTTGCGGAAGATCTCGCAATACTCGATGAGTTGATTGCATCCGCGCTGGAGCGAACCGTCGCCGTTCGACATGATTCCCATATCGTTGTCGTGAATCGAGCAGTTGCGGATGACGACATTGTTGGCTTGGTTGATCCGCACGCCGGCTCCGTTGTGGCTTTCGTTCTTTGCGCCGAAAAGCTCGAAATTCTCGAGGACGCAATCGTCGGTACCCGGATTGAATTGGAAGATCGCCCGCGGCGTGCTGCCGCGGCCGCTATAGTTGAAGCCCTTTCCGTCGATTGCCACTCGTTGGCCGGCCTGGGCGGGCATCCCGCGAATGGTCAGCCGCTTCTGCCGCACGAAAACGGCGGTTCGCTCGTAGGGGCGGCCGCCTTCAAGCGGAAAGACGCGGATTACATCGCCATCGGCCGCCCGGGCCACGGCGTCTTCGATTCGGGTGAACTGCTTGCCGGCCCCAACGTCCCATTGCTCGGCCCTTGCCGCAGCATTGGCGAGCGCGCCGGCCGCCGCCAAAGCCGACAACAGTCTGGCGATCGAAAACACCTCCGCACGAAACGCCGCCGAAAAACTCGCTGCCGCCTGCATGACAACGCCCTCCCGAAGGCCGGCTCATCGAAGCAACAATTTGCGGCGCCCGATTTCGAACCGCCGCGTTTCGGGCCGCTTCGTTCCCAAGGCAACCCGGGGTGCACTCGAATGAACAGCCGACAGGAACGATTGTGATCGCCGTTTGCGGGCAACGCAAGTGCGGCCGGGCAATGCAACCGTGCGATGGTCGCTGGGCGCGCTATTGATCGTCCGGAGCCGCCGGCTCTTTCGACTCGCTTTCCTCCGGGTTGTCAACGGGAACGGAATAGCGTTCGTCGAGCCATCGCCCCAAATCGATCAGGCGGCATCGCTCGCAGCAAAACGGCATGGCCGGGCTTTGCTCCGCTTCGAACTCTTTACGACAGATCGGACAGTTGACACGAGTCATCGTCGCACCGCCCTGGCGCCAAAACACGCAGGGGCCGCCAAAGATCGGCCGAAAACCGCACTGCGCCGGCATTAGAGATTCCACCGGCGCATCGATCCGTTGCGCAGCGCGGACCGCACGGCCTGATCTGCCGCACAGCGCCGAAATCAATAAGCAGGCTCGGCCTCGCCGAAATCCCGGCAATGACAGCAACCTATCGGGCGACGGCCTTTCCGCCGCACTGCCCGGCTGCGCAAGCCCTGCTGCTATTCCTTGCTTGCGGCGGCAGCGCACTTGCCTTCCGCCTTGCACGACCCGTTGCCGCACGAGCTTTTGGCGGCCGACGATTCTGAGGCTGCCGCCTTCTTATACGATTCGCTGCGATAGTCGGTCTTATAGAACCCCGACCCTTTGAATACGATTGCGGCTCCGCCGCCGATCAAACGCCGCAACTTATTTCGACCGCACGCCGGGCACTTCGTTAACGCATCGGCGGTGATCGATTGAAACTCCTCGAATTCATGGTCACAAGCGTCGCAATGATAATCATACGTCGGCATGTTCGTCACCCTCGCAGATTTCCGCTTCCCCTCGCAGCAATGCAGCGGGAACAACGCGAGCCCTTCCCGGTTGTCGAAAAACAGGTCTGTTGTCGCTGCGTTGCCGCCGGCGGATGAACGGCGGTTGTCGTAAATAAACAATCACACACTCATTCATTTTGGCCCACGGGCGGCAACCGCCGCGGCGGGCTGATTTCAGACTTCGCTTTCGTTCGCATGTCCGACCGCCGCGGCCTTGATTGCCGCTGCGGGCGTTGTTGCGACTATTCTCGCTGCCTTCGCCGAGCAGCGCCGACTGCCGAGCAGTCCCGGTCAGCCTGAAAGCCGGCAAACACGGATTGCCTTTCGGCACGCCCGATCGCCGAACGGCCGCACAACGCTAACTTTCGCCGTCAGCCGCCGAATCGGATTTCGGAGGCTGGCCGGCTGTTTGCGAAGCCGTTGCGCCGGCTTCGGGCTTTGTTGCGGTCGCCGCTTCGCTTGGCGGCCCGGAAGAAACCACCACCTGACTCGGCCGAACGACGCGATCGTGTAGTCGGAACCCCTGCAACGCCACCGCCGCGACATGCTGCGCCGGCGTATCGTTGCTGGCGATTTGCGCAATTGCCTCGTGCTGATGCGGATCGAAGGCGGCGCCGTCCGCCTCGATCCGCACGCAGTGATGTTTGCGCAACACGCTCTCCAATTGCTCGGCCACCAACCGCATACCCTGCACGATCGACTCGGCCCCGGGCGACTTCTCCGCCGCCTCGATCGCGCGAAACACGTTGTCGAGCACAGGCAGCAGGTCGCGCATCAGCGGCAGATTGGCGTATCGGCGTTCTTCGGCAATCTCGCGCTCGGCGCGCTTCCGCGCATTGTCCAACTCGGCGAGCAGCCGAAGCTCGCGGTCGCGGGCAACGGCCAACTGCGCGGCCATCTCGGCCAGCGCCTCGTCGGCGGGCGACCGGGCGGCTTGGGCCGCGTCCGCCCCTGCCTGCGCCGTGTCCGGCGATTCAGCCGCGGCCTGTCCGGCCGCCGTGCCGCAGTCTGCCTTCGGCTCCGTCGCGGCAACGGCGTCCGCATTTTCGTGCGGCTCCGGCTTCGTTTCGTGTTCGTGATGTTTTGCGTGTTTGCTCACGGTTGTCGCCCTCGCAATGGCACCGACGGCTGCCCGTCGATGTTTTCGACCGTCCGCCGGTAAATCGACCGCGCGGACGCACCGATCGAAAAGCCGATCGGCGGTTTTCTGTTGATGCGAATCACTGTGATTGGAAATAGGCCTTTATCTTTTCGAAAAACGACTTCCGTCGAGGCGAAACGTGCCGTTCCTCAAGCTCGGCCAGCCGACGAAGCAGGCTTTCGTGTTCGGCCGACAGCTTTCGCGGCACCTCGATATGCACTTGCACCAGCAGATCGCCCCGTCGGCGCGAATGCGGGTCGGGCATGCCCATCCCCTTTAGCGGGAAGACGTCGCCCGACTGCGTGCCCGGGGGAATCTCGATCTGCCGTCGCCCGTCGAGCGTGGGCACATCGATCATCGCCCCCAGCGCGGCCTGGCTGTAGCTGATCGGCACTTGGCAAACCAAATGCTGCCCATTGCGCTGGAACAGCTCGTGCTCGCGGACTCGGACCAGAACAATGCAATCGCCGGGCGGCCCGCCGCTCGGGCTGGGGTGGCCTTCGCCACGAATGCGCAACTGGACCTGATCTTCCACGCCGGCCGGGATGTTCACGCGGAGCGAAACCCGGCGCAACTGATACCCTTCGCCGCGGCAGTCGCCGCACTTTTCGCGGATTATTACGCCCTCTCCCCGGCACGAGGGGCACGTCGTCTGCATCGAGAAGATGCCCATCGACTGCACCACCCGCCCCCGGCCGCCGCAATAGCGGCAGCGTTCAGGCTGGGTGCCCGGGCGCGCCCCGGTTCCGCCGCAGGTGGAGCAGGGCTGCATCCGTTGGAATTGAATCTCCTTGGCCACCCCGCGCGACGCCTCGATCAGGTCGATCGTCACTTCGCATTGAGTGTCGGCGCCGCGGCGCGAACGACTGCCGCCGCCCCCGAAGATGTCGCCGAAGCCGAACAGATCGCCGAAGGCCGAAAAGATGTCGTTAACGTCGTGGAACCGCGGCGCTCCGCCATTCTCCAGCCCGGCGTGCCCGTAGCGGTCGTACAACTGCCGCTTTTGCGAGTCGTTGAGCACTTCGAAGGCTTCGGCCGCCTCTTTGAAACGCTCGACGGCTTCGGGGTCGCCGGGATTGCGGTCGGGATGGTATTTCAGCGCGAGCTTGCGGTAGGCCTCCGCCAACTCCTTCGCCGTGGCGGACCGGCTCACCCCAAGCACTTCATAGTAGTCGCGTTTGGCCGCCATAACGGGCATGACTCGCCGTTGATCAATTCAAAGATCATTTCCTTGCGAGGGCAGTGCGTTTCAGCCCGGCCCTCCGAGGATCAGGTTTCGGCTTCCCGCGGACGCTCGGCCGGATGCCCCCGCACAGGGGCGATTTCGCGCGGCCGCCGCCCTGCTGCGGCGGCGCAGAGTGAAAACGGGCCACCTCGCCGCCGAGGTGGCCCGCGGGTCGCTACACCATCACTGCTCAATCGCGTCTGCACGATCCGCGCGGCCGGTGTCCGCCGCCGATCGCGGCGCCGCAGGTCCCGCCGCTCGGACGTTCAGCGAATCGCTCCCTCGACGGCGCCCTTCTTCTTATCCTCGGGCTTCAAGTCGGTCACCAGCGTTTCCGTCGTCAGCATCAATCCGGCGATGCTGGCGGCATTTTCCAAGGCGGTGCGCACGACCTTCAGCGGATCGATGATCCCCGCCTTGAACATGTCGACGTATTTGCCCGTCTGGGCATCGTAGCCGATCGAGTCGGCCTTTTCAAACACCTCGTCGACCACCACCGACCCGTCGCCTCCGCCGTTTTCGACGATTTGCCGCAGCGGGCCGCCCAAGGCGCGATAGACGATATCGATGCCGATCTTCTCATCGCCGCGGGCCGAAGCACGCACCTTGTCCAACGCCTTGCGGCACCTTAGCAGCGCCACGCCTCCGCCCGGCAGAATGCCCTCTTGAGCGGCCGCGCGGGTCGCATGCAGTGCGTCTTCGATCCGGGCCTTCTTCTGCTTCATCTCGGCTTCCGTGTTGGCGCCCACCTTGATCACCGCCACGCCGCCGCTCAGCTTGGCCAACCGCTCCTGGTACTTCTCGCGATCGTAGTCGCTTTCGGTTTCTTCGATCTGCCGCTTCAACAGGTCGATGCGGGCCTTGATATCGGCTTTTTTGCCGCCGCCCTCGACGATCGTCGTCCGCTCGCGGTCCACGGTGATCTTCTTGGCGCGCCCGAGCTGATTGAGCTGCAAGTTTTCGAGCTTCAATCCCAGGTCTTCGCTGATCATCGTGCCGCCGGTCAAGATCGCGATGTCTTGCAGCATCGCCTTGCGGCGATCGCCGAACCCGGGCGCCTTGACCGCGCACACGTTGAGAATGCCGCGAAGCTTGTTCACCACCAGCGCGGTCAACGCCTCGCCTTCAACGTCTTCGGCGATGATCAACAGCGGCTTGCCCGAATGAACAACCTTCTCGAGCAGCGGAATCAAGTCGCGGAGATTGCTGATCTTCTTTTCGTGAATCAAGATCAGCGCGTCTTCCAGCACGCAATCCATTTCGGGAGTGCGGTTGATGAAATAGGGCGACAAGTAGCCCTTGTCGAACTGCATGCCCTCGACGACTTCGTAGGTGGTTTCGGCCGTCTTGCCTTCTTCGACGGTGATCACGCCGTCGTTGCCCACCTTCTCCATCGCCTCCGCCAGAAGGTTGCCGATGAAGGGATCGTTGTTGGCGCTGATGGCGCCGACCTGAGCGATCTCTTCCTTGCTGGTGACCGCTTTGGCCATTTTGTGCAGATGCTCGACGGCGGCGGCAACCGCCTTGTCGATCCCGCGACGGATCGCCGTGGGATTGCTGCCGGCGGTGATGTTCCGCAGACCCTCGGCGAGAATCGTTCGGGCCAGCACGGTCGCCGTTGTCGTTCCGTCGCCGGCGACATCCGAGGTCTTCGAGGCGACCTCGTTGACGAGCTTCGCGCCCATGTTCTCGAACCGGTCTTCCAGTTCGATCTCTTTGGCCACAGTTACGCCGTCTTTGGTGACGGTCGGGCCGCCGTACGATTTGTCGAGAATGACGTTGCGGCCGGTCGGGCCGAGGGTGACTGCCACCACGTCGGCCAGTTTATTAACGCCCTGCAACAAGCGCGCTCGGGCGTGGTCGTCAAAAAGCAATTGCTTAGGCACGTTGGCGTTCCTTCAATTCGAAAGGTCCGAGATGCAGGCAGGAAGCTACGACTTGACTACCTTCGCCAGAATGTCGCTCTCGCGGAGGATTTTCACCTCGCGGCCGTCGATCTCCACCTCCGACCCCGAGTACTTGCCGTAGATCACCTCGTCGCCGACGGCCACAGCCACCTCAGCCCGGCTGCCGTTGTCGAGCAGCTTGCCCGGTCCGACGGCAATCACCGTACCGCGCTGCGGCTTCTCCTTGGCGGTGTCGGGCAACACAATTCCGCCGGCCGTGGTCTCTTCCGCCTCCATCGGCTCCACTACAACTCGATCATCCAACGGACGCAGTTTGATTTCCTTCATCGCTTAGTTCCTTATTGACTGGGTGTTTTGAAGTGAATGTTCTGGACAAACGATTGGTCCCAACACGGATGTCTTCTCGCGGTTGCCCGCAAGGGCATCGAGCCGAGACGCTCGAAGACGCTCCCGCGCCTTGCCGCGACATTGATCCACGGGATCAAAAAAGCGGCCGAAAGCGACATGATTCGGCCGTTGGCGGACGAGGCGCCGCTCGGCCCGCTTTGGATTCCCGGCGGTTTTCTTTAGAACCCCATTCCTCCCATGTCGTGATCGTGCCCGTGCCCGCCCGGACCGGGTTTCTTGTCTTCCTTGGCCGGGATGTCGGTCACGCAGCACGAAGTGGTCAACAGCAAACTGGCGACGCTGGCGGCGTTTTGCAGCGCGGTGCGAACGACCTTGGCCGGATCGACCACGCCCGCCTCGAACAGGTCGCAGTACTCGTCCTTGTCGGCGTCGTACCCGTCGGCCTTGCCCTTCATCTGCCGCACGCGGTTGACGACCACCGCGCCTTCCTTGCCGGCGTTTTCGGCAATCGCCCGCAACGGCGCATCGAGCACCTGCTGAACGATCTTCACGCCCAACGCCTCGTCGCCTTCAAGCGACAGCTTCTCCAGCGCCTTGGCGCTGCGCAACAGCGCGACGCCGCCGCCGGGAACAATCCCCTCTTCCAAGGCCGCCTTGGTGGCGTGATGGGCGTCTTCGAACAGCGCCTTCCGCTCTTTCATTTCGGTTTCCGTAGCGGCCCCGACGCTGATTTGGGCGACACCGCCGGCAAGTTTCGCCAGCCGCTCTTGCAGCTTCTCGCGGTCGTAGTCGCTCGTGGTCGTTTCGATCTCCTTGCGGATCTGTTCGGCGCGGCCCTCGATCGCCTTCTTGTCGCCTCCGCCGCCGACGATGGTCGTCTCTTCGGAGGTGACGACCACCTTCTTGGCCGTACCCAGATCCGAGAGCTTCACTCCGTCGAGCTGCACTCCCAAATCCTTGAAGATCGGCTGAGCACCGGTCAACGTGGCGATATCGCCCAGCATCGCCTTGCGGCGATCGCCGTAGCCCGGCGCCTTGACCGCGCACACCTGCAAGATACCGCGGAGCTTGTTCACCACGAGGGTCGCCAACGCTTCGCCTTCGACTTCTTCGGCGATAATCAGCAGCGGCCGTCCTTCCTTGCTCACCGCTTCAAGCAGCGGCACCAAGTTCTTTGCGTTCGAGATCTTGTCTTCGTGGACAAGAATCAGGCACTTCTCGAACTCGACCGTCTGCTGCTCTTGGTTCGTGACGAAATGCGGCGAGAGGTAGCCGCGGTCGAACTGCATTCCCTCGACGACTTCAAACGTCGTTTCAGACGACTTGCCCTCTTCAACCGTAATGACGCCGTTGCGGCCCACACGCAACAACGCATCGGCCAGAACGTTGCCGATCGAGGGGTCGTTGTTGCCGGCGATCGTCGCCACCTGGGCGATCTCTTTCTTGCTCTTCTCGTCGATCTTCACGGCCATCTTCTTGATCGCCTCGACGACCGCGTCGACTGCCTTGTGAATCCCGCGCGAGAGCGACATCGGGTCCGCTCCGGCGGCAACCATCTTAAGCCCCTCGCGAAAGATCGCCTCGGCCAGCAGCGTCGCCGTGGTCGTCCCGTCGCCCGCGACATCGTTGGTCTTCGAGGCCGCCTCTTTGACCAACTGCGCGCCGAGGTTCTCGTACGGGTCGTCCAGATCGATCTCTTTCGCTACCGTCACGCCGTCTTTGGTGATCTTCGGCGACCCCCAACCTTTGTCCAGAACGGCGTTGCGACCGCGCGGCCCCAAGGTGCTTACGACCGCTCGGGCCAATTTCCCGACCCCGGCGGCCAACGGCTGCCGCGCCGCGTCTTCAAAGACCAGTTGTTTTGCCACAGCGGATTCCTCCTGTTGCGGGCTGGAAACAATCGTTGTTTTAGGGACTTCCACAGGCCAATAGTGGCAGCCTGATCCGTTTTGCGTCCATCTAAACGCAATTGGCGCGCCAATGCAGAGAAGGAAATCCACAAGTCTTTGTAGTACAATCAGTTGCGATATCGCAACCATCAAGCGGCCGCCTGCGAAGCCGACGCGAAGCGAAAAGAACGTGCCATTTTGGCAGGCGGCCGTTCCGCAGACGATCCAGTGGCGGCCAGTTGCCGGGATGATGCGGCCAGCCGGCGACTGAAGCAGCACGGCGACCGCACACAAAGCTTGGCGGACGGCGTGCGTTGCCCAGCTTTGTTGGCTTGATACGCGACAGATCGAGTCTGGCCTCCTCGGCGCCACTGCCGGTCGGCTGTGCAACCGCGCGATGCCATCCGGCCGTTACAGACTCGGGCGATCGCCCGACCGGGCTTTGCTTACTCGCGCCGGGCCAGCCACTGATCTTCCGCCTCGGGAAAGCGGCCAAGGTGGCGGACTGCCTGTCGGGGTTCGGCCATCCAATTTGCCACCGCGTCGCGCCATTTCAGATAGTGGGGCGTTGACTTGTGTGCGGTTGCCGCCTGCTCGTCGCGATAAACCTCGTACAACAAGAAGTAGTCTGGGTTGTCAATGCCTTGATTGACATCAAAACGCAGGCATCCCGGCTCTTCGATCGAATTTCTCGCGTTTTCCAGCGTTGCCGCCAAAAAGGCATCGCGGTACTCGGGCAAGACATGCACATAAACACAGGCGACCAACATGGCCCGCTCCCAAATAATCTATTCCTCGCACGGCGCGAAACGGATTCTTCCTCGACGGAGAAGGCTGCTCCTTTCGGCCCGCGAGCAGCTTGCGGCACTGCCGAAGCGGCAACGCGTTGCATTGACGATCGCTATTTTGCGGCATTCTCTACTTCCGCACAAGTTGGACGCAGTGGCCGGGCGCCGAATCACCCGGCTTTTCGGAACCGTTGAAAGTCGCTCGGCTCATTCAACCGCGTCATGCCACCCGTTTGCTCTGCGCGCCGCAAATCCCCCAGATTGTCGGTTGGGCGCGATCGGTTTGGCAGCGCGAGCGTTTTGCGAGTTGGATTCACGTGTGAGCGAATCCAATGACAGGAACCAGTTACAAACATGGAGCGATTGGAGAAATTATTGCAATCCGAACGATTTTCTCGATTGTAGCGATTATCCGGCCGATAGAAGCCTATGGACGGCCAGATGGGCAGCCCAATCGTTGGGTTGTTCTCCGGCCGATACGGGGCGAATTGATGCGCGAGGTTGCCTTTGGCGACATCATCGGCGGTTGCCAAAGGGACCAAAGTCAATCAGTATCGTCCTATCCGCCTGAACGTTGGAGTGGCCGTCGAGTTCGTCGGAACTTAGCGCGGTCGGAACAGCATTCCGTCCCGTATCGATCGGTCCGCTGCATATCGAGGTGAATGAAATGTTGAAGAATCTCGTCGTCGTCGGCTTAGTCGCAGTGTTGACTGCCGCCAGCACGGGTTGTTGCGTCTTGGGCGGACACTGCGGCCGCTTGGGCTACGCGGACAGCGAGTGCGGAATCGGATGCAATCCGTTGGCCGGCGCGGTCGATTGCTGTGCGGCAGGCCCGCGCTGCGGCACAGATTGTTGCTGTGAGCGGCGACTGGGACCGCTCGACTTCGTCTTGGGACTGTTCAATTGGGGCTGCTATCCTTGTAACGGCTGCGGCGAAACCTACTGGCCGCGCATTCAAGGCGCCCGCATCGGCTGTGAAGGCTGCGACCACGACGGCAACTACATCGGTTCAGGCTGCCGGTGCGGAGCGTCTGTTCCTGGCGGCGTGCCGGCCCCGGCGGTGGTCGAGGGCGAAGTGATTCACGAGGGCCGACGTCCTACACCGGCGGTGAAGCCCGCTCCCGCGCCGAAGGTCAGCGCAATCCCGACGCCGCCTGCCGGCCAATATGTGGGCAAACCTCGAATCTTGTACGAAACCGATGAAGTGGTTGCGCCGAAACGCATCGAATCGTCGTCGTCGGCGCCGCCGATGCCCGTGGCGCCGCCCGAGGCAACGGCCGGCGCGCCGCGAGTCGATCGAGACGGCTGGCGGGCGGCTAATACGCGAACCAGCTACCGCTGACGGGCTGGGGCAAAACGGAAAAAACAAAGCGGTCCGAGGGCACTGCCCAAAGACCGCTTTCGTGCATTTCTTGATGACGCGAACGGCCGCTCCGCTAAGCTCTCTGCGAGGAAAACTCGGCGCATGCGCGCCGAGCCGAGATTCCGGCTGCACCGGCTGGGTTAGTAGTTCAGGTCGAACCGGTAGCCTGCCTCCATTCCCTCGGCATCCAGCGCCACTTCCATCCCCAGCGTGGTTTTGGTGTTGTAGCGTTCGGGAATATTGTCGCCGTCTTTGGTTATTTGCACCAAGTAGATTCCCGGCGGAACACCGGGTGGATCGGTTGGGCCGGTGGTCGGAGCGCTGATGCTGCACGAACCGCTGTCGTCGGAAACGCCGGTGCAAACCGGCAGGTTCTGGCCAAGGAACTTCTCCGGAACGAGCGTTACCTTCGCGCCGGCCAACGGTCGGCCTTTGCGCGTGATCGTGCAAGCGACACTCGTTCGGCCGACACGGGAGTCCTTCCATTTCTGAATCCGCGCAGCAATCTGAGCGGCGTCCACCGACTTGCCGCCGGGATTGATCCGCGACAATGCGGCCTTCAGCCCCGGCGCTGCATCGAGTTCAGAACCCTCGATCTTGCCGTCTTTGTTCGTGTCGTACTGTTCCAGGGCCGCGGCAGCCGCCGCACTGGGGTTGATTTCGGGCGCCACGACGCGCGACGGCCCGCGCCCCCAACAACCCGCCGAGACAACCGCCGCCAACACCAAGATCCCGCTCAATGCGATGAAGCGACCCATGTTTCGATAATCTCCCGAGACTGGATAAGCCCAACGCGGGCAGCGCCCGCCCCCCAAGTTCGTCGCACCCGAAAAACAAACAGCGCGTTGGCGGCCCGCAAGACAACCCAGCCCCATGCGACCGCCGCGAGGCAAAACGAGCGCCGCGGACTGACTCGCGGCACACGCCCGACCTAGCGCCAAGTTAGCAAAACGGTCGCGCAACGTCAAAGGGGGTGCGCACAGCGTTTCCCAATGGCCCTCACACCGTTTGACCGAGCTGTTCGATCGCAGACCGGCTGCGTTGCCGAGGCCCTCTCGGACAAGGCGGATCGTTTGGTGCCGCTCTTGCCAAGCGAAGCCCCTTTGGGTTACGCTCATGTCAACCGTTTGCCGAGCGGCAGCACGCGCCTGGGTCTGGTCGTCTTGGGAAAGCTAATGGGTCAACGACTCCGCGTTCATCCCGGGCGGCCGGTCTCCTGCGGGTCGGCCCCGTTGCGTCACTGATCTGCGGGTCCGTTGTTCGGCCGGCATACGGCGCCGAGCCGTCGCAACGACCAGGTTGCCCCAGCCCGTTTCGCAACCGAGTGAATCGATCAGTCATGCACCAAAACGCCGATCTTTGGGCCCATTGCCTGCAATACGCAACTGCCAGCGACGTGGGTTTGCGCCGCGCCAACAACCAAGATGCGTTCAACGTGGCGCTGGCGTCGGACCAAGCCGCGTGGCAGGCGCGCGGGCATCTGTTCCTAGTGGCTGACGGCATGGGGGCGCACGCCGCCGGCGAGCTGGCCAGCAAGATCGCCGCCGACGTGATTCCGTTGACCTACCACAAGCTCTCGGCGCTCTCGCCGCCCGAAGCGCTCGTCAACGCCATTTGGGATGCGAACAAGCAGATTCACGCGCGCGGACAAGCCAGCGAGGATTTCAAGGGGATGGGCACCACGTGCAGCGTGCTTGCCCTTTTGCCTTTGGGAGCGCTTGTGGCCCACGTGGGCGACAGCCGAGTGTATCGCATTCGCCAGGGGCGGCTCGAACAGATCACGTTCGATCACAGCTTGGTTTGGGAGATGAACCATAACCAGGCCAAGCTGCCCGCGGGCGCCGCCGAATTGGTGGGGAAGAACATCATCACCCGATCGCTTGGGCCGAATCCGGTGGTGCGCGTCGATCTGGAAGGCCCGCACCCGCTGCTTCCCGGCGATACGTTCGTGTTGTGCAGCGACGGGCTTTCCGGGCCGGTGAAGGACGAAGAGATCGGCCTGACGGCTTCCTGCCTGCCACCGGAAGAAGCCGTTGCGGCATTGGTCAACTTGGCTAACTTGCGCGGCGGCCCCGACAATATTACGGTCATTGTCGTCAAGGTCCTCGGTCCGCAAGTTTGCTCCGAGGCTGGGGTTGCGGCTTCGGCCCCGCCCGCTCCGGTGCGGCACGGTCGCGTGGCTCCCTGGGTGTGGATCTGGCTCGGGGTCGCGTTGGCGACGGCCGTGATCCTCGGCACATTGACTCAGTGGCTGCCGGCCATTATTGCTTTGGGCGCTGCCGCAGCGGCAGCGATCGTCGCGATTGCGCAATACAACGCCGTGTCCGGCAAAGGCATTCCCTACGACGGCCGGCCCTTGGGACGCGGGCCGTATGTTGCCGTCGATTGCAGTGCAACCGCCGAGTTGCTCGATCGATTGGCGAAGATCATCGACGAGCTGAGACAAACCGCCGTTTCGGAGCGATGGGAAATGGATTTCTCCCGCCTCGATGCCCGCCTTGAGGCCGCCCGGCGGTTCGCTGCTCAAGGAAACGCGCAACAGGCCGCTGCCGAGTATCTCAGAGCGGTTTGCTTCCTCATGGACGAACTGAAGCGTCAACGACGCGACGGCGACAGCAGCATCTTCGGGCCGTGAGCCGCGGCGCAGCCTCGCAGGGAGCGGGGCGCCGCAATGAAATCTCATGGAAGCGGCGCGATTTCGATCGCATTCGAACGGCGCCGTCGTCCAGACGAAGGGACGGAACAGAGCAGGGCGTTCTGCTACGGACAGCCCAATTCACTGCGGAGCCGCTGCAACTCCGCCTCGAGCCGCACTTGCCGCTCACTCAACGCAGCCGCTTCCGCCCGCAACCGTTCGACATCGGCCCGCAAGGCGTCGATCGTGGCAGCCACCTCGCGGCCTGCTGCCGCATCCGAGCTGGAAGCACCACCGACATCGCGGCCAACATCAGAGCTGCCGGCCGTGTGTTCGCCTTCAGCGGCGACCCGCGGCTCGGCAGAGATGCCGGCCGACGAGTACTGAAGCCGCAACTGTTCCATTTCGCGCGGCTTATACAAATTGTGGGTAATCACATGGCCGCGGCCTTCAGGGGTCAGCGATACGACAAGCCCTTTTTGTTTCAGCGAGTCGAGGACCGGCCGCAGTGCCGCCAGATCGGCAATCGGCTCCATCCGCGCTGCTCGGCCGCGAAGCTCGCCCTCTGTTTGTGCCCCGCGCAGCAGTAATTCGGTCATCACGGCCAGTTCGACCTTATCGACCCCGAGCCACTGATAGAGCAAGTGCCGGAACTTGGGCACTCGGCCCACCCCTTCGATCATCGCCACGGCGTGCAGCTCCCGGAGTTCTTCCAGCGCTTCTTCCACCGCCTCCGCCTCGTACGAGGTGACGGGAAAACGATTGTTCTTTTGATTGCACGCCAAGACGATGGCGTTGAGCGACATCGGATAGTTCTCCGGCGTCGTCTTCGCCTTTTCGGCCAACACCCCAACTACCCGGCGTTGAATAGCGCTGAGCGGCCGCCATTGCGGCCCACTGCCGCCGACAGCTTCTTCAGACATCGTCTTGGCCTCCAACCGACAATCGGATCAGACGCCGTCCGCACAGCGCGATCAGCTCAGCACGAGGTGTCTTCGGGTTGCCCGTCGCACCCGTCCTTGCTCCGCATTGCGCGCGGCAAAGCCCAAAGCATACCACAGGGCGGCTGGGCCGCCAACCAATCGGTGCTGCCGCACCCGGCTGAGAACCCGCTCCCGTTGGTCGCTGCCATCCTTGTTGGGGAACACGGGCTCTTGGGGAGTAGTAAT
>Ga0073932_1004367_pt1 | contig 16928 bp, 19 predicted proteins | sample DewCreD2012metaG_FD_76967 | JGI IMG/M metagenome (GOLD analysis project Ga0073932, IMG submission 76967) | Hot spring sediment bacterial and archeal communities from British Columbia, Canada, to study Microbial Dark Matter (Phase II) - Dewar... ... | reverse complement strand
TATCAACTTGATATGTGTTGGATATTTATCAGTGTTGATATGTGTTGGATATCTATCAACACTGATATATCTCCAATTTTATCAACTTGATATGTTTCCAATGTCTATCAAGTTGATATGTGTGAGATATTTATCAACACGAATATGTCTTGATGTTTATATTTATCAACACGAATAGATTGGATATTTATTTCTGTTGATATGACTCTCATTCTATCAACACGAATATGTTTTGGATGAATATTTCTGAAAATACGGCGACAAAGTGGTAAGAGTTGGTTGTCGGGAGTTAAAATGTCTTCTCAAGGATCTGAGATGAAATCGGAACATAGAAGTGTCAGGAATTAAATGTTTCATATCTTTGAGACTTAATTCTGGTGTAAGATTGTTCATATCAGACATGGGCCCTTGACGATTGAGATGCGAATATTGTTAAAATTAACATCGAAGTGGAAAGAATTTGGCACTTGGATGTTGATATTTATGCCGAATCGAAGGGAATTAATGTTAAGTCCAAGTTTCGAGAGTTCAGACTAAGTTACCTGGATGAGAGGGAGATCAAGGTGTAGGAGATAAGTTGGGTGTTAATATTTAAGAAGAGAAGGAAACTTAAGGTTCTTTCGGGTTAAAGTTTGGACGTGTCGACAGCGAAAGAAAGACTAACGAGGAAGGAGAATTAGACAGACAAGAACGAGAAGAAGCAAAAATGTAAAGACGACGGAAGTCCAGTGGTAATAGAGGAATGAAACGAATTTCATGGGGGAGCTCATCCAAGTATTATCATAGTAATGGACGGCGTAGGACTTACTCAGATCACACTTATCAAAGTGGTACTTATCACAGGGTTCGAAGAAGTGTGGAGGGAAGACCTTGATTTCATAGTTTCCGGAGCGAACGACCTTGGTTAGGAGAGAGGGGCCGGTAGTGTGATTGACATAGAGATCTCGAGTGAACCATTTACGTTGGAGGGCTTTTTTCATTTCATGAAGAAGATCGGTCCAGAGTCGGTAGGAGGGGACGGAGGCGAGAAAGGCATTATTATAAAAGGGACCGTCGGAGTATGAAAAGTCAGTGAGGATGAGTAAGGGGAGACCGGAGAAGGGGAGAGAGGAGAGATAGACTTTGGCGGAATCGGAAAAGAGGGGATCGAGGGGTCGGAGACATTCCATGTCCATGTCGACATAGACGCCGCCGAGTTTTCGGAGGATGACATATTTAGCGAAGTCGATTTTCTGAATCATCAAGGGGAGAGAGGAGTAGAGAGGAAGTTCATCCGGAGAGAGAAAACGTTCAATGAGTTCTTGGTCCCAGAGTTGATAGGACCAGGAGGGGTGATGGGTTTTCCACGATTGTTGATAGCGGAAGTATTTTTGTGGTAAGTGTTTTTCACCTTGAAACCAGATTTGATGAATTCGGTGGGGAACCATCAGTGGAAGACTTTTTATTGGGAAAAAATTTACGCGAGTCATAAAAATGGAGTGCCCACCAGGAAAGATCTTTAATCAGGCGTCATATCGGTGTGTGGATATTAATGGAAAAACCGGCCAGCTGATTCGCGCGGTTCTCGATTCGAAAGAGGACTTATTTTCAGGTTGTCCCCCGAATCGAGTTCGAAATCCGGCTAAATCGGGACGACCATGTATTTTCGTTAATACGCGAGATGGAGAGATTATTACGGAGACTCTAAAGTATAAAAAGAGGGGACGAATTGAGTGTCCGGAGAAACAAGTGTTTGATCCGGTAACTGGACGATGTGTGAGTGTGACGGGAAGACGTGGAAGAGAAATAGTTGGAAGGTGGAGTTGTCTTAAATACGGTCGAGCGAAGAGACTACCTTTTACTCCGAGAGAGCACCAGACAGCCGTTGCCAATTACTTTGTCAATTCGAATCTTCGAGGAATTCTCTTGTATTGGAGTTTAGGAACGGGAAAGACGTGTGGGGCGGCTCTTCTTGTAGATCGACTTCTTTCCCGGTATGGAGAGAAGAAGGTGTATGTGTTGTCAACGGGAAGTCTAAGAGAGAACTTTATCTATGAGTATTGTATGGTTTGTGGAGAGGATCCTCTGCGGATTTCGAGACTTTTCGACTTTATTGCCTATAATTATAGTGATGTCCAATCTCTTCTTCCGTCAAGAGAGGAGATGGAAGATTCTATTATTGTCATTGATGAGGTTCACAATCTCGTAACTGGCTATTCTCATGGTTCGGATAACTATGTTGCCGTTACCGAACTGTTAATGTCTCTGAAGAATGCCAGATTTATTCTTCTTTCCGGGACTCCCATTACCAATTCTGTTGATGACCTCTATCACATCTTAAAACTGATAAAACCAGAGGCGATACCAACACTTGACGACTTTAACAATTATTTCTTCATTACCGAAGAAGGCGTTCCGGTTCCCTCTGAGAAACTTCGAGGAATTATCTCGGATGTCATTTCACGTGTTGTCGCGACGACGGATCCCGGCGACTATCCGGATGTGATTCCGATTTATGTGACAGTGCCCATGTCAGAGCCTCAGTACGCTGAGTATCAGAGAGCGGTTTCCTTTGAGTCGAGAGCTTTTCAACCGAAAGAGGAACTCAGAGATAGCGATCCGGAAGCATATCGAACACAAGTGACTCGATATGTTCTTGCGGTGACCATGATGTCCTCACAGCAAGTTTGTAATATGATTTACCCGCCAGATATTTCATATCACGTTCAGAGAGAGAAAAGAAGAAGAGGTCAGGCTCCTCCCGACCGCCTTGTCTCCGATGGTGGATGGATTGACAAAAACTTTATTGACAATCTTGACATCTACTTTCCGAAGATGCTTGTTCTTCTTCAGTATATGAAGGAAATTCCAGGAAAACATGTTGTCTACTCTCGCTTTCTCAAACGACATGGAGTTATGGCAATTGAAGCCATCTTAAACTATTATGGAATTCGGACACTTAAGTTTATAGGAATGATGAATGACGAAGAACGCAGTCAAGTTCTGAATCTCTTCAACTCAATCGATAATATGGAGGGAGAACAGTATAAAGTACTCCTAATGACAGAAGCTGGATCGGAGGGACAGAACTTTCTTCATGTTCGTGCGATTCACATTATGGAGCAGTACGTCAATGAATTTGACATCCAACAGGCGATTGGCCGTGTCATCCGATACCACTCTCACTTTGACCTCCCCGTTGATGAACAGAATGTAACCGTAATTCGATACTTTGCCGTGACACCTGGAGAACCGGTTCCTTTTGATGCCGTCCCGGATGAACGAGTTTCCAGCGACATCCGGGCCTACGACCGCGCCTCAGCCAAGATGACTCGTATTACTCCTCTTCTCGATATGTTGGATACTCTTCCAATCGTTCCGTCAACGTCAACGTCAACGAGGCATCCAGGTTAAGAGTTTCATACTGGTCAGACGATTCTGACGCTGTTTATCTTTCGAAGAATTCCTTTTAAAAATTGAAAGCATAATAAGAGGAAGCTCTAAAAATGATATTAGAGGAAGAGAAATTCGCTTCTCCAAAAGAACTTCATGTTGAATCGAAATTTGCCTTCAGATACTTCTCAGGAAGAAGGGAGAAAACCAACCCTCTCTCAATATCTCCAGAATACACATACACAGAGACCTCCCCGTAAAGAGGGCAATCCTTCTCGTCCCCCTCGACAAAATTATGATAATCCCCGAATTGGACAACCGAGAAATGTCGGTCCGTCTCGGGGTTCCGATAATTCTCAAATATCCGGACAACCGAGAAATGTCGGGCCGTCTCGGGGTTCCGATAATTCTCAAATATCTCGACAACCGAGAAATGTCGGTCCGTCTCGGGGTTCCGATAATTCCCAAATGTCCGGACAACCGAGAAATGTCGGTCCGTCTCGGGGTTCCGATAATTCCCAAATGTCCGGACAACCGAGAAATGTCGGTCCGTCTCGGGGTTCCGATAATTCTCAAATGTCTCGACAACCGAGAAATTTTGGACCGCCTCGGGGTTCCGATAATTCCCAAATGTCCGGACAACCGAGAAATTTTGGACCGCCTCGGGGTTCCGATAATTCCCAAATGTCCGGACAACCGAGAAATTTTGGACCGCCTCGGGGTTCCGATAATTCTCAAATGTATCGACAACCGAGAAATTTTGGACCGCCTCGGGGTTCGGACAATTCTCAAATGACTCGACAGCCGAGAACTTTTGGGCCGCCTCGGGGTTCGGACAATTCTCAAATGTCTCGACAGCCGAGAAATGTTGGGCCGTCTCGGGGTTCGGATAATTCTCAAATGTCTCGACAGCCGAGAAATGTTGGGCCGTCTCGGGGTTCGGACAATTCTCAAATGACTCGACAGCCGAGAAATATCGGGAAACGTTTATCCCAAGGGGAGAGGAGGATGGGTAATGGGAGGGGAGGACGACAGAATCGAGACAAAAATAAAGGTAAAGAGGAGGGAAGTGAAATGTATTCGGAACAGGTGTGGCTGTCAAGTATTAATCGAGATGCAGATCCGCAACCGCGTCCACTGCTATTAATTGTGTGTTAAGAGGGGGAGAAGATTGGAATTTAGGAATTTCGAAGAGGATAGAGAATTCTATCTTCTTCGAAGTTGGAGGGAAAATTCGAAGAAGAGGAAGGATAGGGAGATGGGAAGGGGGGATTACGATTTATTCGAGGAAGGTTTGGAGGAGGAGGAGGAGAGGAATCTTTTCAGATATTCGAGTTCTTGAGGAGAGATGGAGGTTTCAAGGGTGTTTTTATTGTTATTATTAAGATTATTTTCACGGAGCAGAGCGAGGCCGCGTTCAAGTTGAGATGGAGTGATGATGCGGAGTTTTTCGTCAATGGAGGTGAGAGAGCCTTTAAGATGGAACTGATCACGAGTGAAGGCCAACTGGGAGAAGAAACAGAGTTTTTCAGTGTCACCGGCTTGAGAGGAGAAGATTTGGCGATTTTCACGGAGAAGTTTAAGAGCATGATCTGGATCTTGAAGATGCCAGCCGGATCGCTTCAGCTGAAGGGAGAAGATTTTAAGAAGTTCATCGGGGGTGTAGTCTTCACACTCAAAGTGCCACATACAGCGACGGACGAGACCTGGTTGAGCACGGAAGATGCCTTGTTGCATGAGGTCCTTATAACCGGCAAAGATGACGACGATTTCGCCTGGATGTTCGCTCATAAACAGGTTGAGCGTGGTTAGGGCCTCCATGCCGAAGGAGTCACGTTCATCATGAAAGAGAGAGTAAGCTTCATCAATAAAGAGGACCTTGCCCAGACAGCTGTTAAGCAGCTGCTTGGTTTTAATGGCTGTTTGGCCGACGTAACCGGCGACGAAGTCCTCACGGGAGACGATTTTAATGAGGGAGGTGTCATCGGGACGAGATTTGCGGGATTCTGGGGATGTATCGGAAGGACGAAGATAGCCATCACGGGAACGTTTATGGGCGAGAAGCCAGATGATAAAGATAGCAAGAGCGAGAAAAACACCGGCGACAAAATACCAACCAAAGGTACAGTAGAGAGTCTTACAGGTGGAATAAATTATCGAGGCGATGGTGGAACAATATAAAAGAAGAACGAAGAGAGCTGTTTCCCAGACGCCTGGACTGACGGTTGAGTAGGGACCGAGGGAAGAGGAAGGTTTTGACTCTGACTCGGACTTAAGATAACCGAGAGCATACCAGATCTTTGATAACTTTTTACCAATGGAAGTTTTTCCAACACCTGGAGGACCGTAGATGACTGTATGTAACATATGCTCGGGATGATCTTTGGCGAGAGAGAGGAGATACATTGTCTGGGAGGCAATGGCATCTTTAACCTTTTCCATGCCAATGATATCATCGCGAAGTTCTTCCAGTGCTCGTTTAAATAGCTCTGGATGTTTGACATTTTTAATTAAAGGATGTGTCTGATCACATAATGAGATCAGACGACGGAGCTCTGAGCCAGGCTCACCTGCGGGAGAAGGAGTTGGTGTAAAAGGACTTTCTCCATCTGGAGATGAAGCTTCCTGGGAGGAACTGGACGAGAGGATTTCGAGAACCTTCTTTTGATTGATTTTAATTGGATCTTCTGTTGACATCTTTTCTTTCCTTTTCTTCTTTTCTTCTTTTCTTTTTTCTGTTTGGTTGTCTTCTTTTTAATATCGAATTGGGATTATTGGAATGATTCTTCTGAAAAGAGAGAAGCTTCGAAAAAGAAGGGATATCTTTCTTTTTCTGCGAGGATTTCTTGTTGTTCATTCCAACTTGAAAGTGTTGAAGAAAAGATGTCGAACCAGGAAGAAATCGACGTATTCTTTGGAAGAGCGAGAGTAAAACGAACTATTACAGACTCATTATCAATGTCGATCTCTTCTTCTTTCCACGATAGAACTTGAGTTTTGGAAAAGTTGGACGAAACGAGGTCGGAGATGTATTCATCAAGATCGAATTCCAGAAGTGCGACTTTCTTTTCGAGTATCTCATTCTTCCCGAGTTCAAGAATGTTCTGGAAAAAGGTTGGAAGAGAAATCAACTCCTCCAAGTCAGAACGAAGTTCTTCTTCCGAGAGGGCTCCTTCATATCCATATCGAGAAATCCGTCGAAAGATAATTGGAAGTTCGAGAATTTTATAATGGAAGTAGAGGCGGTAGGTCTCCTTCCAACTATTTTTCAGACGAGAAGAGACTGAGAAGTCTCGGAAAGTTTTTTCTCGCCAAAAGGATTCATTCTGACAAATTTGGGAAAATTCTCTCTTCGTTTGACAGAAGGACAAGAGATCTTGAGGTTCGAGATTGAAAGCAATCGAAAATAGAATTTCCGTTGACAGATGTTCCATTTTACAGTCTCTTGAAATTTATTTCATCTTCGAAGAGACAGACACTTGTCTTTTACGTCCCGAGGTTAAAGTTCTCTCCTCGAGAGACGAAAAAAGAAAATCTTCCTTTCTATTAAAGAGACAAGATCATGACAACAAAAGTTTCAAGGACTTTTGTCAACTGGTCGGAGAATCTTATCAATGAGAATGCGACAATTTATTATCCAATTCATGATGAAGATATTATTTCTATTATTGAAGAGTCGAAGAGGAAGGGGGCGATTGTTCGAGTTGTTGGAAGTGGACATTCGATGTCACCTCTTGTTGCTGATTCGAAGGAAAGAGTTAACTTAATCTCATTACGAGACTATCAACTGTCTCCGGAAAATGTCACGATTGATACCGAACGTCTAACGGTCACCGTTAATGCGGGATGGACACTGGGGAGACTCTATGATCATTTAAATCCTCATTCCTATTTTTTGGAGACACAGCCGGCGAGTACAGCGTTTACTCTTGGAGGTCTTGTTGCAGCGCCGGTACATGGAGGAAGACTTGGAGCATCATTTGTGGGAGATGGAGTTTTGGCGATAACATTTATCAACTTTCAAGGAGAGAGGATAACCAAGACATATTTAGATCAGGACTTTGAGGACTATCGGATTAATCTGGGAATTTATGGAGTTGTCATTAGTGTGACCTTAAAACTTCAGAAGATCGAGTTTCTTAAACTTCGGACTCAAGTCTATCGGAATGTTTTTCTTGACTCGGGAAAGGTGAATCGAGATGTTGTTGGAGACAAGTTTATTTCCCTTATTCGAGCGTGTTACAGTTCTGAGGTCAAGTATCATCACGGTTTCTTAGACTTTCATAATAATCAACTGTTAACGATTGACTGGGAGGCGACGAATGAAAAGGGGCCCATTTATCTTGACACGCCGGAGGAGAATGAGGTAAATAAGATTGGTCTTATCGAGGCTTTTCATAAATATCTGTTTCCGAACTATCGGGAGAATGAGAACTATCTTAAAATATTAGGTAAGATTTTTACAACAGGGATTGTTCTCTCCACGAAGAAGAACTCTCTGGAAGATCATGACATGTTCTGGGTGAGTCTGGGAACTCGCGTCTTCTATCTGTCATACTTAATACCGGTCCATTTTGAGGAGGAGTCGGATATTTTCCTGGACCGTCTCTGTCATGCTCTTGAGGTTGTCAGAGAACAGGTTACAATCAGTCTTCGACGAAGGAAAAAGTTTAATATCGACTTTCCTCTTGATATTCGCTTTGTGTGTTCGAGTTCTCTTGCCTCAGCCTCACCCATTGCAAGTTCCAAGAAGACGGTTTACATGGCGGTGGATTTAATGTGTTCAGCGGTTAATCTTGATCTCAATTCGACGCCATCTCGAAATCCGTTGGACTGGCTTCTTCCGTCAAGACGAGAACGAAGAAAGCGAAATGAGGACTTTCGAGAGTTCTTCTCTTCTGTGGAGCAGCAGTGGATTCGTCAAGGGGCTGTTCCTCACTATGCGAAGATGTTTGGTCTCAACGTGTCATCGGGAATTCCCTTTGACTTGAAGTATGTGAGAAGTATCTTGCCAGAGGAGACGAAGAGACGTCTTCGAGCCAAAGGACATCCTCTTTTCATGAATACATTTATCAATCAGATGTTATCCTAGAATAAAATAGAAAAGAAAAAAAATTAACACTTCGATCGAAGTGTGAATTTTTGGGAGGTTTAGCTTGTTAACCAGAACTTGGAGAGAGTTTCACGGGAGTGATAGTGCCAGAAGTCAACGAACATGCGAGGAGTATAGGACTGATAACTTTCCTCAATCTTTATAAGAAGTTGAGTTTCGGCATCAAGAGAAGACTCGGATGGGACAAAGCGAGTCAGAATTTCCTCTCGAAGACGAATCTTGGAATAGCGCTTTGGATCGAGGGCGAGACCATCTTCCGTGAGAAGAAGCAACATACTCATAAAGAGATAGGTGTGTTTACGAAGACAGTTATAAATTCGACTACAATAGGTCTTAAATTGATCGAAACGACTACTGGAGGGACCACCCATCGCATCAACGATATCTTGGGTGATTCGCATGGCCGGTTGAAGAGGCTTGGGATCATTACCCAAGATATAGCCATAGTCGATATGAAAGAGGTAACCGTCTTTAGTGATCATGATATTATCCAAATGTCGATCTCCGACTCCCAGAAGATAGGAGATGACACAATAGGCGGCCGCTGACTTAATAAAGCGGTCCCGAACCGCAGATGTGGGTAATTGTTCATTATTCTCAAGGATATAGTTGAGGAGAGTTAGCTTCTTCTGATACTTGATTGTATAAAGTGTGTAAGAGTCCGGAATCATCTCAATGATTCCACTATCACTTCCGAGAGGAAGGACACTATATGTCTTAATGCCAAAGTCAATACCTTCCTCTCGTTTTAAGATGATATCCATGAGGCGGATAATATTGATAATAATCATGTCTTGGAGAAGACACTCCTTCTTATAGAGAATGGACTGTAAGACAGGGCGCCCCTCATAGGAACAGATCATCGGAATAACAATGGGAGAGGTGATACTTTGCTTTGTGTTGAGACCGTGAATTTCAATTGCCTGAATGAGACAATCGGGATTTAAGGGAAGAGGAATCGGATTCGAAATCTGTTTTATCGAGTCTGTCGCCGAAAATCGAATGGAACAACGAAGCTTGTCACTGTTGCGAAGAAGATATTCTCTCCGAGCCTCAGGACCCATGCGATCGGAGGGCATTCGGGCCAGTGTCTTAATAAGTCTTCGTCCAGCCATGAGTTGATCAAAAACAACTGCGCGTCCGAGACGTCGATCCAGTTCTAAGACATAGGAGTTATAGTAGGACGTAAAGGTGGTATCCCTCTTCCGATAACAGGAGAGAACCCAATAAATTGAGGTTCGAAGTGAAATATGTTCTTCCGAGCGCTCAATGAGAACAGAGAGAAGTTTTTCATCTCGACAGTATTTCAGCGCAAAGACAATTTGGGGGATAAAACACTCAAACTCCTTCGAGGAAAACTTATTTAACAGGGAGACAACATGTGAACTCACCACCGGTGAGGAAAATGGAAGTGGAAGCAGTTCAAGAGAGTCGTACGGCTGAAGTGTCCTCTGACAAAACCGAGTACACATAAGATTCCAACACCGACAGTTGCGCGGACTTTTAAGAAGACGTTCCGCTTCCAGAACCTCTTCCTGTCGAGACCAGTCCAGAAGTGACAGAACCTTCACAATCCAACGATTATGTCCCGCCAAATAAGGCAAACTGTTATAGAGGAGACGCCGTTGTATCGGAGTAATTTCATATCCTGGAAGAATGTATTGAATGTCACGAAAGAGAGACTTACACACATTGACAGCTCGATGCCAGTCGCGACACACGAGAGAAATACTCGCCAGTGTCTTAATATCAAGATAACTGAAAATGAGAATGTAAGCCTCCAAGTTACGCATGGACTTATATCTCTCATAACACCGGTTACATACTCTCTCTTTGGGAGGTATCCGTTTGTTGGTACTCCGAGTCATTTTCGTCCAACGAGTCAATAACGACCAGAGAGTTGAGTCCGGCTTCGGATTTTCTGGAAGAGCCTCTAAATGTTTCGGAATGGAAATAAAGTGAGGCGCACAGTCACCACAGAAAATCTTCAAACATTGAGGCCCTCGACAGTGGTGCCTCCGTCTCAAAAAGGTAAACTTCCTCTTACATCCACAACAGCTCGTCACAGCATCATCAGGCATCCATGTGGTATTTCCTCTCGGTTGAACATAGTCGAGTTGATGTTGTCTCTCCGGCGGCGGATTCGACGAAATCCGATCCAAAAATATAGAATAAGATAAGTCTTCAGGTGATGTTCCAAGTTCAATCTTATCACTCGCCATCCTTTTATAAGAAATTAACTATTTATTGTCAAATCATTTACTTTCTCAGTCCCCTTTTATATCTCATCTCTCAACTTCTATCCAGCCATTCTCAGCTTGATAGAAGTTACACTTAACCCACCTCTCTCCTCTCTTCATTCTCCCCAATAAAATCCCCGACAACATCCTCGTGACGACCCATAATGTCTTTCTTTCGACATTCCGACAATGCCAGACTTCTGACGGTTGATAAATCCATATCTTTCGTTACCTCAAGAAACCGGTCTCACCGTTCCTTTGAGGTTAAAGGTATGCTTCGAAACTCCTCAGAGGTGCTAATCCTAAACTCAATACGAAGAAGAAACTGACACCTTTACCATTTTGCGGATTTGTCGGAAGCGAAAAAAGACACAAACATCGAAAAATAGGATAAAGTGTGAGATGCGAAGATAGAGGTTTAAAAGCTGAAAGAAGAGAATTAAAACAAAAAAAGAAATTTATCCGGAAAAAAAAGAAATGGAAGCCGAAATTCCAAAGGATCCGTCGAGACGAATCGACTATTCCGATTATCGAATTTACATTCGGAGAGTTCTGGAAGAGATTGACAATACGGTGCAAATTACAACAGATACCATTGATTCGATTAATGATCTTATTGTAAGTCTCATTCAGCGGATTCTCTACGTGGCTGATGTGGTCATTTCCTATAGTGAAAAGAAGACTCTTTCCACGGACGAGCTCATTGTAGCGGTGAAGGCGGTTTTACCGCCTGCGATCGCTAATAATTCCGTTTCAGCTGGAATTCAGGCTGAGCGAGCCGTGGCTGAGTCAGCCCCAGAGCGAGCCACGGGTGAATTAATAGGTGTGAGTCGGCGACGAGGCAAGACACCCGTAGCAACACCTAAATCTCCTGAGGCTGACGGTAAGACGGAGGGACGAAAGACGCGAACTCTTCTGACAAAACAGGCTGGAATTATCTTCTCGGTTTCTCGAATTCGAGGTTTAATTGAGGAGCAGATGGAGAAGGGATATCTTAATGTGAAGAGGATTTCCACCGGTTCTCCCATTTTTCTTGCGGCGGCGATTGAAATTGTTACAGCCAAAATCCTTTCAGCGGCACTTGGATACACTAAGGGAGACAAACGGGTTCGAATTATTCACTCTGATCTTGTCTATGGTCTTTATAATGACGATATCTTTTTCGATATTTACGGATTTGGAAGCTGGATCATCCGTGAGATCAACCTTCTTGAAGTCCAGTAAGACGTTGAAGAAAACGAAAAATGATGAGACAAAAGAAAATTCTTCTCTCTTCTCGAAAAGAGAGAAGAATGACAATTTGTAATTACTGTCATCGGAAAGTTGGTCTTGTGGGTTTTCCCTGTCGTTGTAATAATGTGTTTTGTTCTCAGCATCGTCTTCCTGAACAACATAACTGTTCCTTTGACTTTAAATCATCCGGACGCAATCTCTTAGCCAAACAGAATCCTCTTGTTTCAGGAGAAAAGATTAAAAAGATCTAATCTTCCTTAAAATTGAGAAGAGAAGGTTCTCTTTTCAGTTTCATATATAAGAGAAAGAAATGGATCTTCTTGAGTTAGGTTTGATGATTTTAAGTGGAGGTCTTGTTCTTTATATTTTTGTGTCTCTCTTCAAATCTGCGAGTTCTGGAAATAACGATAAAGAGAAACGTCAACAGAAAGAGGAGTTCTACTTTTATCAGTTCGAGGACGAGGAGACGTCAGATTGTCATGACTTGCGAGGTGAGATTTGAAGTCCCGATCTCCGACAGCCCGCACAGCCACCTACTACTCGAGGAGCTTGTTTCGTCGTTGGGACGGAGGAGGAAGAGACAGATGAATTTTGTTTTGGCTGGACTTTGGTGACAGGAGGTTGAGGACGTCGGGGTTGACTTGCGGAATTGGAGGTCGAAGAAGTAGATTGTTGATACCGTCGAGAATCGGTCATCTTTTAAAAAGAGAGAAGATTTTATCTGAATTCTTCTCTCTTTTTAAGTCTGAAATATCTTTTTGTGTCTGAATTGTCGAAATCGAAGTTTCATCGATTGCTAATTCGAAGCGTCTCTCCTGAAAAAGTCCGAAATTGGAATGTGACGGGAGATCATAACGAGAAACGAACTCCTTCAGAAGTTCGATCGCAATCTGTTCTCCAAAGACCATGCCATTATATGCATCTTGAGCATAGTGAATTCCAGCTGCATTTCTCAAAATACCACAATTACTTGCCAGTTTATTAAGTTCATGTTCAATCGTCGACTCTTCTCCTGTGTCAAGAAGGGACTTTCCATCGGCGGATGGTTCATAGATTTTAATCTTCTGGTCTCCGTCAAACCATGCCTTGACAAGAGTCACCATTGCCCCGGCAAGAACAGCGTGACCACTGGGATAGGAGCTGTGACATGGACATCCCGAATTATAAGCCTGGGGAACGAGATAGGTTCCATACTTCTCCTTGACCTTATCTAAAATGGGACTGTTTAACAGTTGTTTACTAAGTTTAACCTGAGGATACCCCAGTTTGGCCTGAGAAACACGAAAACCAAACTCCTCCGGACGTAAGACAAACTGAGTGTACTTGTACCACCAAGCCGCATTCATAACAATCTTACTGGCGCGACTGATCATGTCGAGAAAATCGACTCTTCCTAAGTCAACAAAGTTCGCCTGATTTGTCAAGGTCCCATTAACATATGGATTTCCTTGATTAAACTTATACCCATTGTTAAGAAGATAGTAGGCCGCGTTGATGACAGCTTGGACTGGCTCATCAACTAAAATCCAGGAAGCTCCATCTCGAAGTGTATGAAGATAGGTCTTCTCCTTTGAAGGAGGAACCGCCGGTCGAGGCACCTTTCCATTATGACAGTCCAAATAATCTTCCACAGTTGTCAAGTAGTCAATACCCGGTTGTGCACAGTTGTACATCTGTGTCACCTCCAAAAGTCCATACCGAAACGGTTGTAACAGAAACTGGGACAAGTACGGTCCAATAAGGTCTCCTTTGGTGGGACCTCGAAAGATCGTCTCGGGAGTTACTTGTCCGTCCTGTCGAGGAAAGGGAGCATCTTTAAGGAGACTCAAGTCGGAACAGAGTTCTTTAATAAGAGGATGTGTCTTATACTCTCTAAAAGGAATGTCACGAGCAAGAGCCATTGCATAGACTTCAAGGAGTCAGCGGCCGCCCTTTTCGAGCCGAGAGTCCACGAAAGAGGCAGACGATATCCAGCCAGATACTTTCCAAAGAGGTCACTGTTAAAAAGATCTCGAGGAGATACTGGTTTAAGTCCTCCCGGAGTGCCAAGACGAATTTGATCGATGTATTTGGGATTTCCATATTCGACAGCCTTGATAAACTTGCAAAACTCTTTTTCGTCAACATCGTCGTTATCGTTGTGAGGTAGAGCCTTGGTGTGCATGGCCCGAAAATGAGGCACACGATACAGGTCTCCATTATTGTTAATATAAATCTTACTTAGGGCTTTTTGGGCGTTTTTCCGTCTCCGTTTATTCAAGGTCGCGATATTTCTTCATTTGATCTTTTATATTACGTCGAAGAATGGTAACGGAAATTTGTATTTTTGATATCAAGAAAAGACTTAACTTTTTCTTTGAAAAGACAATGATCTCGATGTCTCAATCTTCGTCGTTTTCCTCTCGAAAGAATCTTGTTCCTCCTCTTGTTAACGGTCCCTCTCTTTTAAAGTCCCGAGAAATTTCAAAGATTCTTCCTCTCGCCAACTTTCGTCATGACGATGAGAGACTGTTCCCTTCCTCCATCTCTGAAAAGAAGATCCAGGCAACTTGTCCGCAGTCATGTCTCCAGAACCCGTCAAGACAATCTGGGGCTCTGGAGAAATCGAAGAAGACATCCGTCAAGAGTCCCTGTTCCGAATGTCATCGAGAGTTCACTCAGGTAACACTTAATAAGCATGGAGGCAAGTGTGGCCGGTGTGCTAAAAAGGACAAAGATTAAGTTCCAATTTTTTTGAATACCGAAAGAAGAAGTCGTCTTTTCGGAAAAATGTCAGCGGACCAACTTTCCGAGGAGCAACTCACCGAAATCAAACAAGTCTTCGATCGATTTGATCAAGAGGAAACGGGTCAAATCTCCTCCAAAGACCTTGGAAATATTCTCCGATCCTTCGGAATTGACGTTCTTGACAGGGACCTTACTGATCTCCTCGAGGAGATTAACCGAGATAATGGAGGTAAAATATCGTTTTCCTCCTTTTTGGAAATTCTGATTTCCCGACTGGACAACCTTGAATTCGAGAAGATGATAATTTCAGCCTTTGAAGTCTTTGACTCGACTAAGAGAGGCATTATCTCAGCGTCAGAATTGCGATATCTCATGACTCATCTGGGAGAGCGCCTCTCCGAGGAAGAAGTTAATGAAATGATCCGTGAAGCCGATGTTGACGGAACGGGTCAAATTGACTATCGATCCTTTGTAAAGCGAATGATGCGATAAAAAATGTTGACACGTCTCAAGGAAATTCTCCAGGCCATCGAAAATGGAAGGACAAACATAAGGGAGGAAGATGGGCATCTTCATTTTCGATTCGAATAATCTTTCTAAGAGTAAATAGGATTGAGAGTTCGATGGTGTGTCGACTTCCCTGGGGGAATAAATGTTTGGGTGTTTATATTATATTTGGAATCGTTGTTATTCTTATTGTGTTATACTGGATGTATTTGGCGATTCGATATGGATTCGAATCGACGGTTTATCATGACTTTATGAATCGGAAGGTTTTTGATCTTCCCTGGTTGGAGAATTGTTGTTCATGGTGGCCTCTCTCTCACTTTATTGTCTTTTTTATTCTTGGAGTTTTCTTTCCGTCTTGTGATGTTCTTGTTATTGGAGCGGGAATTTTATGGGAACTCTTTGAAATGGTCATGGCTAAACTCTTCAACCGTCAGAGACAGGGAATTCGCCGTGACACTTCCAATCGTGTCGAATATAGTTCAAACTGGTGGGCAGGGTCATTAAAGGATATCATCTTCAATATTCTTGGCTTCTATAGTGGAAAGATATTTGCCATGATTTTCTTACACTCGAGAAGATGAGATCTTCCCGGAATCATCTTTAATTATCATTTCAACGGTTTGGTTCTTCCTAACATCATTGATGTAAAATGTCTCATCGATCTTTCCAGAGGAGCACTGGTGTTTGGCGTAGGGGCTTCCTCGAACGACTGAAAGAGTCTCGAGTTCACATGATCCAACCTTTGTCTGTCTCATATTTTCGTTTGACAAACGATTTGGTTACGAAGAATGACATCTCAGCTTCAACTTCAACTGAAGAGTTGACCATCTTCTCCTGATTCAAATTTAAAAAAAAAAATCATGATAAATGAGAGAATTGCAGTCTTAAAATATGCTCTCGGAAAAGAAATGTCCTCTTTCCGGTATTTTCCTGAGAAAGACAACGAAAGTCCGTCTGAAAAAAGAGAGTTTCTCTCGAATGGAACGCGAAGACGTCGGAGAGACTATTTTCGTCCCGATACTCATCTGAATGACCGAGAGAAAAAGTACTGTCGATGTATTCTTTCTGTTGGGGCTCGAAATTCCGAAGAGTGTCTTCGGGAACGAGCTTGGTTGAAAACAAGAGGAGGTAGGACATGTTACAATCCATACGCCATTTGTCACTCCTCGACAGGTTTGAGAACCCAAGTTTCCTGCGACACCGAATATGAATTGGAAAATATACCCGAGAATGAACTTATAGCCTATGCTCATCTGAAAAGGATTCCCATTCCGGAACCGTATGATCGAGAGGCACTCCTCGATGAACTCTACAATCGGACCAAGAAGTCCGCCGACGAAAACGTCGAAAATTGATATGTTGGAAATTTGACTTCCAGAGAGATTTCTTTCACCCAAAGAGTTAAAGCATACCATGACAAAACGGAACTTAAGACCGCGTTGTCCCCCGTGCAGGATCTGTGCATATATCATTTATCCGGTAACTGTCGATTCGGAAGAAAGTGAGGCTGAGAGAACGGCAAGAGATCTGGGTGATACGGATACTTGGTCGGAGGAGCTTTCTGAGCATGAGAGTGATCGAGAGTTTATCGATAATCGTCCAACGTATCTCATCGAGATGTCATGTGAATCGAATTCCGAAGAGGAAGATACTGCCATCGAAACGGAGTCGGAGTCTGAATCGGAGAATGAAATGGAATGGGAAGAGTCCTGTGGAGAGTCTTGTGAAGAGTC
>Ga0073932_1004361_pt1 | contig 16956 bp, 15 predicted proteins | sample DewCreD2012metaG_FD_76967 | JGI IMG/M metagenome (GOLD analysis project Ga0073932, IMG submission 76967) | Hot spring sediment bacterial and archeal communities from British Columbia, Canada, to study Microbial Dark Matter (Phase II) - Dewar... ... | reverse complement strand
ATCCTCTACCCGAACAATATCATTTTTTTCTAATACAACCAGAATTTCCGTACAATGCCCCTGCATGGCCTCATCGACGGAGTTATCGACCACTTCATAAACAAGATGGTGTAACCCATCAATCCCCGTGGAACCAATGTACATGCCGGGACGTTTTCGTACGGCCTCCAGGCCCTTTAGAACCTGAATACTCTGCGCTGAATAGCTTGAATCCATCTTGTTTCCTTGTTATAACGAGAGAAAAATGACAGCTGAGTATAGCCGTTTGCCGATAAAAAGTAAAGGCAACGAAATGTCCGTTAATATGTGTACAACTTGTGGATAATTTGTTAGAATATTATTATAATGCTTATAACGATTTAGCATATTGATAGAATATAATTATTATTATTACTTAATTTTATTTATATATATATAATATAATGAGTTATTATAAAACTACTATTCATTTTTAATGTGGTTTTAACAAAAAATAGTCGCTATATTACAAAAAAGCTATTTGAAATTATTGGAATAATTGTGGATAATTTGTGAAAAACTTGAAGATTAGATGAGGAAGGTTATATGGCTGTTTGGGATTACGAAATTTTCTGGAAAGAAGCGATGAACCAGATTCAGCAAGAGCTGGAAGAGCAGGAATTTGTCATGTGGTTTAACCTGCAATATGTTCGGTCAGAAGAAAATACCATCGTGATTGGAGTACCCTCTTCCTTTTATCGGGATCAGGTTAAAATTCGCTATCAGTCCTTTATAGAAGGAAAACTGCATGACCTTTCCGGCCAAACTATAGCCATTCAGTTCGAGGTAGTCCCTAAAAAATCAAACAGCCAGGAAGCCCCAACGGTCTCAAGGGGTCAGACCTCAGGAACTGCTCAGGAACGAACGACAAAAGCCACAACAGAAACTCCTGCCAAGGGTATTACAATACAACAAAAAGATCCCCACCCCCTGCTCCGCCGGGATTATACCTTTACAAACTATGTAATCGGTGACAACAACAGTTTTGCTGCCAATGCAGCCCTCGCAATCTCCAAAAACCCGGGTACAGCCTATAATCCCTTTCTTGTCTACGGAGGGGTTGGTCTGGGTAAAACCCACCTTATGCAGGCTATCGGCAACTACATTTACGAGCACTCCAATGCAAAAATCATCTATATTACCGCAGAGACTTTTACAAACGAATTTGTACAGGCCCTGCAGGCAAACAAAACCGCCGCTTTTAAAAATAAATACCGTTTTGTAGATGTATTGTTGGTAGACGATATTCACTTTCTGCAGAACAAAATTGAAACCCAGGAAGAGCTGTTTCATACCTTTAATGCCCTTTATGATGCAAACAAACAAATGGTATTCACCTGCGATAGACCGGTCTCTGAACTGAAACACCTTTCAGATCGGCTCAGATCCCGTTTTGAACGGGGTCTTACAGTCGATTTACAGCCTCCAGATTATGAAACGAGGCTCGCCATCCTTAAGAAAAAGGCCGAAGCACGAAATGGTGCCATTCCTCAGGAAGTTCTTGAACTGGTTAGTAAAAACATCACGTCCAATGTCCGTGACCTTGAAGCAGCCTTAACCAAGCTTTTAGCCTACACCGAGTTGGTTCAAAAACCGATCACGATCGAAATTGCCCAACAACATCTAAAGGATGTATTTGCTTCACCAAAACAGGCCAATATGTCTATAGAAGTAATTCAACGGGTTGTGGCAGAGTATTTTTCTCTTTCCTATAACGATCTGAAAGGAAAAAAAAGAACCCAGAATATTGTTCTACCCCGTCAGATTGCCATGTATATAGCCCGGGAAATCACCGAATATTCTACGACTGAGCTGGGACTTGAATTTGGCGGCCGTGATCACACTACGGTTATGCATGCATGCCAAAAAATAGAAGAACGTATTCGCTCTGATCCTACCCTCGAACCGATGATACAAAACCTGATTCGTTTAATAAAAGATTATAGAACAAAGAACTGAAAACATGTTATTATTATGGGGATGAAAGGTGGAAAAGATTAGTAGTTGTGGGAATGTGGAAAAGGACATCTAACTTTTCCTAATATTGTGGATATTTTATTTTATTATCTTATATAGATATATTATAGATATCCACTTAAAAGGGCTCTCTACTATTACTACTACTAATATTTATATATTAAGAAGGAGATAGGGGTTATGAAATTCATATGTGATCGAAGCATTCTTTCCAGAGAAATCGGAATAGCCCAGGAAATAATCTCTAGCAAAAATGCTATATCAATTCTTTCCAATGTTTATTTAGAAGCAGCTAATAATACCCTGCTCTTAAAGGCTACGGATATAAAAGTTAACTTCGAAACCCGTCTCCCTGTTACGGTGATCGAAGAGGGCTCTACCACTGTTTTTTGTGATAAATTCTTAGGTATTCTCAATTCTATCCCTGAAGGGGAGATTGAATTTGAACAAACGGAGAATAAAATTGTCATTAAACCAAGTTTTAAAAAGATTAAGTTCCAGCTGAAAAGTATTGCAGCAGATAAGTTTCCCGAATTTCCTTCCCCTGGTGCAGCCCCGTCCTTTGATGTTCCCGTCAAAGACTTAAAATCCATGATAACCCAGACCGTGTTTGCCGTATCAGATGATGAAACCCGGTATTTTATGAACGGTGTTTATTTTGAAAAGCAGGAAAGTGATCTTGTAATGGTCGCCACCGATGGTAGGCGTCTTGCATTCATCAAGAAACCCTTAAGTTCCCCCGTACCTGACTTTGCCGGAGTCATTATTCCTCCAAAAATTCTTAATCTGGTGATGAAACGGGCCGGTGATGAGGGCATGGCTACCATCAGCGTTACCGAAAAGAATATTTTTATTACCTTTGGGGCCTATCAGTTATCGTCGGTACTTATCGAGGGTCAGTTCCCCAATTATCGCCGGGTAATTCCGGAAAGCCAGAGTCATTCCTTTACGATAAACCGCCAGGAAATGCTTGACGCCTTAAAGCGTGTTTCCATATTGGTAGAACAAAAATCCCGGCGGGTATACCTCGTTGTTAATCCTGGAATGCTTTCGGTGGTTTCTGAGGAAAGTGAAATTGGTGCCGCTAAAGAAGATATCCCCTGCCAGTATGCGGGAGATGAAGTCTCTATTGCCCTGAATTATCGGTACATAGAAGAACCCTTTAAGGTTATGAATGAAGATTCAGTAAGCATTTACTTTACTGAACCGAACCGGGCGATCACTATTAAGCCGGTTCCGGAACAGGACTTCTTCCATATCGTGATGCCGATGCAGCTTGAATAGTCAATGGCTTTCTCGAGCCTTAGAACCGTTGCATTTCGCAACCTTCGTGATGGAATAATAAACTTTCCCAGTAAAACCGTTTTCTTTGTTGGAGAAAACGGACAGGGAAAAACAAACATTCTGGAAGCCCTCTATGTGTGTGCCTATGGTGCTTCGTTTCGGGGTGTCCGGGATTCCCGACTGGTACAAGAAGGAAGCTGTGAATCTGCTCTGTCAGCCTTAGTGACTGGGTTTGTAGATCATCAGGTTACGGTAAAGATTCTTGGTTCCCGTAAGGTCCTTCAGATAGATGAAAAGCCGATTCAAAGCCGTAAGGACCTCCTCTCTATAAGTCCTACCATCATTTTTTGTCATGAAGATATGGAATTTATTTCCGGCAGTCCTGAACGGCGGCGTTGGTTTTTTGATCAAACCTTAAGTCTCTATGATTCCTTATATCTCGAAGATCTTCAGCGATACCGACATATTCTCAGACTGCGAAACACGGTTCTGAAAGAAGGACACCTGGACACCTTGGAGACCCTCGATATTCAACTGGTACGTATTGGTTGTTCCCTCATTGAAAAACGCGAGAAGGTTTCCCGACAATTTTCAGAGGTTTTTTCAAAACTGTATGAAGCTATTACTGGGATAGACCAGGTTACCCTTCGGTATAAACCATCCTGGTCAACCCAAAATTTTGATCAAATTATTGAACATTTGGGAAAGATCAGGGAACGGGAACTTATACTAAAAATGAGTCTATCCGGTCCACACCGGGACCGCTACCAATTCATCCGGCACGATGATGAGTTTGAAGTGCAGGCCTCAACGGGACAGCGGCGACTTTTAGCGCTGCTGCTCCGCATAGCCCAGGCAAAACTTTTCACTGAAATGTCCCGAAGGCTTCCGGTATTGCTCTTAGATGATGTTCTGCTTGAACTCGACCCGGAAAAGAGGAAAAAATTCTTTTCTGTACTTCCTGATCATGAGCAGGCTTTTTTTACTTTTTTGCCAGAAGAACCCTATGAACGGTATCAACAGGATGGCATTATGGTGTATCATGTTATGGATGGAGCGTTATATCTATGAGAAAGGCAGGGGATATACTTTCTGCATTTTTTGATGAACGACTCAGTAAGGAAGGTCAGACCTATTCGGCCCTTTTTAAGTCCTGGCATCAAATCGCTGGAGACCAGCTTTCAGCCCACAGCCGTATTGTGGAACTGGATCGAAACATTCTTTTTGTAGAGGCTGATCATCCTGGCTGGATCATGATTCTGCAATCCAGAGAGCAGGAACTCCTTGAACGGGTGAGGCGTTCCTTTCCGGAATTGGTGATTAACGGGGTAAGTTTTAGGCTAAGCAAAACAAGAAGTCCTTTGCAAAATAAAGACTTGCCTAATCAGTCTGAAAAGAATATTCCTAAGGATACCGTTCAAGCTGGAGAAGATACTATTCAGGACCAAGAACCACGAGAAATGGACTATGAACGTATCCAGGATCCCCAATTTAAAGAGATCCTTATGAGACTTGAACGAAGCATTAAATCTAGGCATACATAGGTTGACGAAAAATATGTCTTTGTTCTATACTGCGTTGCCGTTATATTGATCAAGGAGATTCTCCCATGAAACGTACATATCAGCCCAGTAAAGTAAAGCGGAACCGAAAGTTTGGTTTCCGCGCACGGATGAAAACCCGGGGCGGCCGTCTTGTATTAAAGCGCCGTCGGGCTAAGGGTCGGGCCAAACTGACGGTTTCCGACGAAAAGAAACCCTATTAAAAAAGGTATTGAACTGTCTTTCCGGTTTCGATCTGCGGAACGACTTAAGGGAAGGGAAGAAATACGAAAAGTTTTTGCCGATGGGAGAAAATTTTCCTGTAATGGCGCAAAGCTTTTTGTGATTCAAAACGGCTTGCCGGTGAACAGAATAGCCTTTACCTTTACGCGGAAATATGGAAATGCGGTTCAGCGAAATCGTTCCCGGCGATTAAGCCGGGAAGTTTATCGTTTATTAAAAGCACGGCTTCGCTCCGGTTATGATCTTGTACTTTTGGTATATCCTGGTGGGGATACCTTCACAAACCGGATGGAACAGCTTGAAACTCTTTTTCAGAAGGCCGGCTTGTTTTTGGATAAAACGTGAAAGGTATTATTCAAAATCTGATGCTTCTATTCATCAGATTTTACCAGAAGGCTATTTCTCCGCACTTTCCTCCCTCATGTCGGTATACCCCGACCTGTTCACATTATACATATGAGGCAATTCAAAAATATGGCCCCTGGAAAGGGCTGGTTATGGGAATTAAGAGAATACTCCGGTGTCATCCGTTCCACCCAGGCGGTTATGATCCGGTACCCTAATATATCGAGGAATTTTTAATGGACGAAGAAAAACGAATCCTGCTGGCTGTAGTACTTTCTGTTGTAGTTATTTCTGGAAGTTTCATGTTGCAGAGCTATTTAGCTCCGCCGCCAAAAACACAAGTTACAACGACCGAACAAGCTACGCCCATCACTAATCAAGAAAATACAAAGACCGCTGAATTAAGTCCCAGCGTGCAGACCCCGGTATCTTCATCGGATACTCTTCTCGTTGCTCCTGAGTCTGGAACTGTTCCTGTTGCCGAAGAAAAGGTAACCATAGAAACTAATTTGGTCCGGGTTGTTCTTTCTAATAAGGGCGGTGATATTGTTTCTTATAAGTTAAAAGAGCATAAGGATAAGAATGACTATGTCGAAATGGTCCTTCCTGCGGCTGAAGAATCCCATGCCTTTACTATTGCCTTCGGCGGTCTAGAAGCAAAACCCCGTAGCGAGCTTTTTAATATTAATCGTGTTTCCGATACGGTTATAGAATTTTATCGGGATTATAACCTCGGGACTTCCAATGAAAATGGGACGTTCAGACTGGTAAAGCGTTACGATTTTAAAAATAACGATTACATGTTTGAGCTGTCTATAACCCTGGATGGCGGATATTCAGTGCCGAGTCTTAATTTTAATGGTGTGGCCTATACCCTTGAGTTTGGTCCACAGATTGGTCCTCAATTTGAAAAACTCGACCAACGCTACGAATACCGGCATTACTATACCTACACCAATGGCAAACAAAAGACTGAAAAGGTCGATAAAAAAGCGCCGACCCTCATCAACTCACGACTTTCCTGGGCTGCTATTGCAGGAAAATACTTTACCTTTATTGCGGTTCCCGATGCTACCAACTATACCTATGCTTTCTCATCCATACCGGTACCAGGTTTGCAGGATACTTCTCGTTTCTATGTAATCCGCCCCGCATTGAACGGCTCACGGACCACCGATGTGCTTCGGTTCTACATGGGTCCAAAGACCCAAAATGCCCTGTCTGCCTATGATGTAAGTGATAAGAATGCCTTTAAACTCAGTGGTATGAACATGTCCAGCGTAGCAAATACAAGCGGTATTCTGGGCCCAGTGGAAACGGTTCTGAAATGGTTCATGATCCTGTTCTACAAGATTATTCCAAACTATGGTATTTCGATTATCCTGTTAACCATTCTGGTTAAGCTCTTAATGTTCCCCCTCACCAAGAAGGGATCCGAATCGACTATACGGATGCAGGAGCTGTCACCCAAAATTAAGGAAATTCAGGAAAAGTATAAAGATAATCCCACTAAAATGAATGCCGAGATGGCGGAGCTTTATAAAAAAGAAGGCTACAACCCCATGGCAGGATGTTTGCCTATGCTGCTCCAGATCCCCATCTTCTTTGCCATGTATAACCTCTTTAATAATCACTTCGATTTGCGGGGGGCTATGTTTATCCCTGGATGGATACCCGATCTATCCCTTCCCGAATCGGTCTTTAATTTTGCACCCTACAAAATTCCAATCCTTAACTGGAGCGATATCCGGTTATTGCCCTTTATTTATCTGGTTTCTCAGCTGCTTTATGGAAAGGTAACCCAGACTCCGGATCAGCAGAATAATTCTCAGATGAAGATGATGCTCTATGTAATGCCCATCATGTTCTTCTTTATTCTTTACGATGTTCCCTCCGGTCTTTTGGTGTACTGGATCATGTCGAACCTGCTTACTTTGGTTCAGCAGATGATCATTAACCGGTATCTGGCAAGGCATAAGGCAATGAGGGCTGCTGCAGAACCGGTTATTGCACCAAAGCGGAAAAAGTCTAAATAAGCATTTTCTCTTGCGAGGAGTATTCGTATGACATATGAATTTGAAGGCCGCACCGAAAAAGAGGCGATCGATAAGGCGGCGGAAGAACTGGGGCTTGAAAAGGATCAATTTGATGTTGAAATCCTTGAAACCCAACGATCGACCCTATTCAAAAAAGGATTTGTCCGTATTCGGGTTCATACGGACGAACCTGTTTCAATTGTCCGGGAATCTACGGTTTCAAAGCCGGTATTCGGTGATCCGGAGCCAAAAAATGATTTTGAAACCGAACTGGTTGCCTTTGTAACTACCCTAATAGAAAAAATGGGATATCCGGGCAAGGTCAGCATTTTATTCAGGGAAGAAAAGAAAATAGGGCTTAAAATCGATTCAGAACATTCATCCATACTGATTGGTAAGAAAGGTAAGAATCTGGATGCCCTGCAATTATTGGCAAATATTTATGCCAGCAAATTAGGCTACGATGATACCCGGGTAATATTGGATGCTGAAAATTATCGGATCCGCCGCGAAGAATCCCTGGTTCGTCTTGCCTATACCGTGGCTGATAAGGTTCGTGAAAGCCGTGGTTCTATTCTGCTTGAACCCATGAACCCCTTTGAACGCCGGCTCATTCACACGACATTAAATGACATTGCCGATGTGGAAACTAAAAGTGAAGGCGAAGGCCTTTATAAACAGGTTCGAGTCTTCTATAAGGGTAACCGGAGATAAGAGATACATAGTTGAATGTATTAGTGTAACAAGGCCGGCTTCATCATGGTTTTGATGGGGTCGGCCTTAGGTTTTTTTAGAGGGAAAAGGAGTTGTTTGTGAAAAAATTAATGCTTTTAACGGTTTTAAGCCTAAGTTGTCTATTATTGGGTTATACAGAGAGTCTTTCTGATCTCGTCTCTAAAGAAACTGCAATGGCGTTAGAAACCGATTCTAAGGTTATTAAGGTGTCTACCGGTGGAACAATGCACACTCATCTGCTACCAGAATACATTTTTTTAAAACAATTGGTTACAAACATAGAAAACCAATTAAAACCCACCATTATTGTTGAAAATTTATATATTTATAGGAAGCCGCCAGCAAAACTTGGAAAAAACTGGACCGATAAGGAACAGCTTGCACTTTTTAATGAGATTCGCGCAATCAGCACTTTAACCGGGATTGAGTATTATTCTGCAAGCCGAAAAAAAATGCGGACCTTTTATGAAGAATCCCTTGTGATTGATAGTCCAGAATTAAAAAAGCCCCTTACCGATCCCCTTGTCTCGGTTCTTCCCAGAGAAGCTAGTCTCTTTGCACGTCAGAAAGATTTAACCTTTGGTGATAATGTGTACCGCTATGATTATAAAACTACCGAAAACAGCCTTCTGTTTATACAAACCAATATGACCACCCTTTCCTATGGTTTCATCCCCTTGGTTCAGAAAGAAAACTTAAAATCCCTGATTGCAATCATCGATATTGATGAAGGACTACTTTTATATGCGGTAACCTTTGCAAAGGCAAGTACCATTCCTGGTGTAGAAGGTAAAATTAAAGATTCTTTTTCTAACAGAACAGAGGCGGTCTATAAATGGTTTGTTACTAAGGCTGACAAAATATTTAAATAAAAAAGGGAGTTTTTCAAGGGTACGCCCCTGAAAAACTCCCACCTTCCTTACAGGTTAAAAACCTACTGGAGGAGCTGCAATACGCCCTGGGACTTCTGGTTAGCCTGGGCCAACATAGCATTGCCAGCCTGACTCAGGATCCGGTCCTTGGTGAACTTGACCATTTCATTGGCCATGTTGGTATCGCGGATGCGGGATTCTGCGGCCTGCAGATTTTCAGCACCGATATCGATACCGCGAATTGCATGTTCCAGACGGTTCTGGTATGCACCCAAGTCAGCCCGCTGTTTGTTGACTTTCTTGAGAGCTTCATCAAGGGTTCCGATGGCACGGTTAGCAGTGTCTGGATCTGCGAGAGAAAGGATACTATTGTCACCTGCATTGCGGACCCCAAGGCCCTTAGATGTCATGGTGCCAATATACACGCGTTCCCGTTGATCCATGTTAGCTCCAATATGGAACCACATGGATGCGGTTACTACGTTTTCTCCGGTTGCCCGGGCAAACCGGCCGGTCAGCATATTCATACCGTTGAACTGGGCATGGGATGCAATCCGGTCAATTTCGTCTACCAGCTGGGAGACTTCGACCTGAATCTGCATCCGGTCTTCTGCGGTATAAATACCGTTCGAACCTTGAACTGCCAGTTCACGGAGTCGCTGAATGATGTCCTGGGATTCCTGCAGATATCCTTCTGCGGTTTGAATGAAGGAAATGCCATTCGAAGCGTTGGTGGACGCTTGGTTCAAACCGCGGATCTGGCTCCGCATCTTTTCAGATACGGCTAATCCGGAGGCATCATCACCGGCGCGATTAATTCGCATGCCGCTGGAAAGTTTCTCCATACTCTTATCCATACTGGTCTGAGTAACCCGGAGAGACCGATCGGCATACATGGCGCTCAGGTTGTGGTTAATAATCATAGACTTCACTCCTTTGGCGTTTTCGACGCAAACCGCTTAAGGGCGGGTATGGCGCCGCGGCATCCTTGCCGTTGCTCTACGAAGCTGAAACGTGCCTGGAACCCTCGACCCGCCCGAAAAGGAAGGGTAGAGGATTTTGAGGTGGAATGGTGTAGCTACAGGGGCCCGACGGGCATGTCGCTCTTAATCTACCTCAATTTGAATATCGGAAAAGTGAAAGAGGGGCTTAACAGAAAATGAATATTATTTGGAAATACCGGAGGGTCTGCAGCGGGAACATCCTAAAACATGTACATGGGATCTTCCCGGTTTATCAAACAGTCGTGCGACAAGTACATCCTGGGCAGAAAGGGTAGTGCTGCAGACCGGACAGACCCGCTTTCGTTCACCGGAGAGGCAGTATATACATCCGTAGATATGCATAAGGCGGTCCGAACCGTTCATCGATGGAAAGGCTGATGATTTTACCCGTTCTCCAGGAGCTAGTTTCGCTGAACAAACAGGACAGGTTCGAGGTTCTCCTGGCTTACCTTCCTCTGGGTTTTTAAAGTACCGATGAGGTTTTTTAGTGGAAAAACCAAAAAAAAGTGAATATCCAAAATACAGTAAAAGGGTTGCAATAATGATAAAAAGAAGTAATTGGACGATATCTGCCATGATCTAGGAATATAGTACATCATCTTGGCGATACGCTGGAATAGGGGTATACTGAAAGGGTGTCTATATTATACGTTATTGCAACACCTATTGGCAATTTAGGGGATATTACCTACAGGGCTGTTGAGATATTTAAATCTGTTGATGTGGTGGCCTGTGAGGATACCCGGCAAACCCTTAAGCTGTTACATCATTTGGGGATTTCGGTGAGACTTTTGTCTTGCCGTTCCCAAAATGAGGGGATAGCCGCTGATAAGGTGATAAAACTCCTCGATGAAGGCTTAACCGTAGCCTATGCCAGTGATGCCGGTACTCCAGGGGTTAGTGATCCAGGGGCGGTGCTTGTCCGGGCGGTCATTCAAGCGGGTCATGAGGCAATTCCTGTACCGGGACCTTCAGCCTTTGCTTCTCTGGTAAGTGTATCAGGGGGCCTAGATAAAACGATTGTTTTTGAGGGCTTCCTTTCACCTAAACCGGGGCGCAGGCGATCCAGATTGCAGGAATTGCTGGATACCGAATTTGCCTTTGTTTTATATGAATCTCCCTTTAGAATACTCAAGTTATTGCAGGATCTTGCCGATCTTGATAAGGAACGATATCTCTGTATTGGCCGTGAAATGACCAAGTTTCACGAAGAGTATCTCCGTGGTTCTGCTGAGGAGCTTTTAGAGATTTTACAGTCCAGGGATAGTCAAAAAGGCGAATTTTCAGTGTATGTATCTGGAAAGAAAAAGGATAAACTATTAGAATAAAAGGGCCGATGTAATGTATATACGGCAAGGCAGGACGTAATTATGACAGTAGACAGAATTGGTTCCATTGATCCTATTCAAAACAGCAAAAAGACCGGAAAACCAGAGTCGGTCCATAAAAAGGGCGATGCTGATTCTGTATCCTTTTCTCATGAGGCTGTTGAGAAGGGAGATTTGTATCAGGCTATCGAACTGGTATCATCCGCCTCTGATGTTCGCGCTGAAAAAATTGCTGAATTAAAACAGAAGATCAACGATCCTGCCTATATTAACGATACGGTGATCAATAAAACTGCTGAAAAGATCATGGATCTTTTTGGTCTATAACCTATGCCGGACATTTCTTTTAAGCTGGATCCCAGAATCATCATTGGCCCTGAAACGGTTAATCGGCTAGGAAGTGTCTGTGCTGAATATGGCAATCGGGTTGTACTCGTAACCGAACAAGTCCTGTATGAAAATAAAATAATAGATCGGGTCGTCCAGGTTCTCGAAGACTCTCAGGTAGAAACCATCGTTTTTGATGAAATCCCCCCCCAAGCGACCGCTGAAATAGCCGAACAGGTAGCGGAATTAGCCCGAGGTGGCCGCTGTAGTGCAATTATCGGACTTGGAGGCATAAAAACACAGGCAATCGGCCGGCTGGCTTCTATGCTTAAGGAAGCAGGCACCTATCTCTTCGATTTGCTTGATGGGGAAACCCCTACCTGGAAGTGTCTTCCGTATATTGCAGTGCCTACCAGCGGCAGAGATCCCTTTCTGTTTTCTGACCGATTTATCGCAGTAGATCCCCGTGATCGGTCAGTAACGGTAGTCCATACGCCTTCAGGCCTCTGTGTAGCCGCAATTATCGATAGCGGAGTGTCTGAGCTCTTATCCGATAAATTTGCCGCCACTGTTGCCTTTGATGGTCTCTGTGTGGCGATTGAGTCATACTGTTCCACCAAGTCTAATTTTCTGTCCGATGCTATTTTGGAGCAGGCCATAGCTTCCTATGGTCATATTTTAGATTCATTTTCAGAAAACAGAACCTTTGACCTGGTGGGCAGTTCTTCCCATGCGGGTTTTTTAACAGCCCTCGGTTCTGCGGTAAGTGCACCGGGTATAGGGACTGCATTGGCCTATGCATTAAACGGCCGGTTTCCTGTGGCAAAATCCTGGTGTTCCACAGTTTTATTACCCCATATTATGGAACGGCTGGTTCCTGCAAGGCCGGAAAAATTAGCCAGGATTGCAGAATTGCTCGGAGAACCGGTTCAAGGGGTTCCTACCGCCGAAGCAGCAACCCTTGCCATCGATGGGATTCGCAGGCGTATGGGTATTTTATCGGTACCGGCGCGACTTAAGGATTTTAATTTAATACTTGATCGGCTTGTTCCCGTTGCTGAAACCGCCCGCAGTCTCGATTTTATTTCCTATTCACCGCGCCCAATCACAAGCGATGAAGCCTATGACATACTGAAACAGGCCTTTTAAGTCTTTATGATTACCCTGGAAAAATTACAAAAATTACCCCGACATCAGCGCTTACGTAAAATTGAAAAGATACTTACCCAATATGAATACCAACTGACCGGTAAACCCCTGACATCTGAAATGCTTTCCAGTAATTATGTGCTCAGTGTAATTCAATTATTAGCCCAAGATACTCAGTTTGATGAACCTGCAAGCGCATATCTTCGGTCTCAATTAGAAGTACTTATAAAAAAAGAGAACCTGCGAGAGCCAGTGAACCGAATCCGACATCTTTTATTGACCCAGTTTGGTAAAACCGTAGCAGATTGGGATTTTATTGATGAAGATGGCAATCTCTCCCGGACATCGCAACAATATCTGAGCGGTGTACAGGTTTTTCTGGAAGATATACGGTCACCCTTTAATGTGGGAGCCATATTTAGAACCGCTGAGTGTTTTGGAGTAGAAAAACTGTACCTGTCGCCCTTTTGTGCTGATCCCCTGCACCCGAGAGCAGAACGTAGCGCCATGGGCTGTGTATCCATTGTTCCCTGGGAACGAAGGTCTCTAGAAACGCTGGAAGGTCCTTTCTTTGCCCTTGAAACGGGCGGAACACCCCTCCATGAGTTTATCTTCCCTGAAAAGGCTACGATGATTGTCGGATCAGAGGAGCTTGGGGTTTCCCCGGAAGCTTTACAAAAAGCCGATGCTTCCTTAGGGAGGGTAAGCATACCAACAATTGGCGCTAAAGGATCCCTCAATGTAGCTGTAGCCTTTGGGATTGCAATGCAGAGCTGGCTTCAGTTAATCAGGCCAAAGTCTTAGTATTATCCCCTGATTCGCTGGTTTTCCCGTTTAAAGCCCGTCGCAAATTTTTCTAGCAGGACCTCGAGCTGTTTTTCATTGGAAATACCAAAAGATGCGAGGGGTTTCTTGTCAATTTGATCGAAGGTTACCGTTCCAGCTTCGTATTCACAGAGCATATTTGCCAGGTAGACCGTTTCGACTAAGTCTTTAAACTCTGTAGGCGCTACATTGGGATCATGGTGCAACCGAATGGCGCTTACAAGGTTGTCAGGGAAATTCCATTTTTCTGCAATGAGTGCCCCAATCTCTGCGTGATTCAGCCCTGCCGATAAATCTTCGAAGGTGGATGCGGGGATTCCTTTTTCCATGCAAAAGATTTTTATTTTGTTCAGTAAATCTGGGTGCACATTGGCAAAAATGATTTTACCCATGTCATGCAAAATACCGCCTACATACACATCATCAAGCAGATTTCGGTCTTTTCGGAAATTCTTAGCCAGATTGTAGGCATAAAAAGCCGTTTTATAGGAGTGGTCCCACAATATTCGTTTATCGGTTGTGTCATCCCCTAATATTTTTTGGGTTCCATAGGAGTACAGCAAGTTTTTAATACCCCGGATACCGACCATTTTAACCGCTTCTGATATGCTGTCCACCTTTTTTGAAAGCATGAATTGAGCTGAGTTAACAATTTTCAGCAGGTCCGCAGTCATTGCAGGATCCATGGAAATCTGTCGGGCAATATCGGCCATTTCTGACTTTGGATCATTGATAAGTTTTTGAATCATCACAATGTTTTCGGGAAATTGAGGAAGGGAACTTACCTGGTCTACAATAGCCTGAGACAGTATAGATAGATTTTCCACTCGGGTTTGATCCAAGGGGATGGAAATACGGGCAATGGTTTCTGTATCACTGGCTACAATATCAAAGCAGTCCTCATCGAGGCCGATTTTTTTCAGCATGAGCACGAGAATTACGAGCCCAAGGCCAGCGCCTTCGGAGTCATCCAAAACCTGGGTAAGGGCTTCTTCCAGGGAGTTGTATTGCCGTGAACGGGCCAATTTATCATGGATACGAATAAGTTCTGTTTTCGTAATGGCTACATTGTTCCGTACTTCCAGATTGATGATTTGGGCCTTCACATGGAGAATGACTTTGATATAGAGGCCCTTTTCTTTCTGGAGCTGAAGATAATGACCAATATTGTCCATGGTTTCTTGCTTAAAATTAGCCATACCAAGCTTATAGTCTTCAGGGTTATTCAAGTCCAAACCCCGTTCCATGAAATAAACCCGCTTTGTATTGGCCTTTTTTGCATTAACCGCAAGTTCCCGCAAGCAATAGGACAGGTAGTCTTTAAGCTTTTCCTGACCAAGTTCCTTTAAAAAGGTTTCCAGTACTTCTTCCAAGTAAACTTCAATTTCATGAGGTAGGGTATAGGTCGTAATAGTCAGAGGAATTCCCGAATTAATGGCCTTTTTTATTCTTGAAACATCGACAACTAATTCTTGTGCAACAGCCATACTTTAATCCTTAAAAAAAATTAGAAGAATACATATTAAATTATAGCATTATAACAAATCATTCTGCAAGGATTTTGCCTATGTTTCATATCGTTTAATAATAGTAGCCATCCGCTTAAGTTCCCGGGAAACGATTCCATTGATAGAATCGGACGGGAAATTACCATCCTCATCGGCTTTTCCTGCAGGTTTTCCCATAAAGACTTCTAAGGCTTCATCGATAGTGTTAACCGTATAAAGGTGGAATAATCCAGCTTTAATGTCCTTCTGGACTGTAGTATTTAAGATAAGGTTGTTTAGATTTCGTCTCGGTATGACAACCCCTTGGGTGCCGGTAAGTCCCCGTTTGGCGCAAATGGTGTGAAATCCTTCTATTTTTTCTGAAACACCACCGACGGGCTGCATATCTCCCAATTGGTTTACACTTCCGGTTATAGCCAGATCCTGTCGAAGAGGAATATCAGAAATTGCAGATATAATGGCACACAGCTGGGCAGCGGTAGCTGAATCGCCATCTATGGGGGTATACATCTGTTCAAAGCAGAGGCTGGCTGTTATAGAGAGTGGAAAGGTTCTTGCATATCGGGAACGGAGATAGCCAGATAAAATGAGCACCGCCTTGTCAAATATTTCACCGGAAAGGCCCGATTCTCCTTCAATATTGATGACTCCTCCGTCGCCTGGGGCTACCTGGGCTGAAACTACCACGGGAATACCATAGGAATAGTAGCCCCGGTCGTGAACCGCAAGCCCGTTAATTTTACCAACAGCACTTCCGTTAAATTGCATAATGATTTCATCCGCCAAAATCATGGATTGGATCGTCTCTTCAGGCAAGCGATGCAAATAGGACCGCAATTCCAGCGTTTTTTGAATGACTTCTGCTGAAATTTCAGAAAGTTGCTGTTCCCGGGCATACCAGGTTGCTTCCCGCAGCAGATCTACCACCAAAGAAAAACGGGTACTGAGCTTTTGCCGGTGTTCTGCATCTCGTACACTCCATTCAAGCACCGCCGATACCCCTGATGGATTTAGGGGAAGGAGGCCCTCTTCCTGCACAATTTTGTGTAAAAAGGCCGCATATCGCTGTTGGGAATGTTCATTCCTGTTCATGGTCGAATCAAATTCTGCACAGACCTTAAATAGTTTTTGAAAATCCGCATCGGTTTGATACATGATGTCATAGGTGGATTCTTCGCCGATTAGCACCACCTTTACATATAGTTCAATGGGTTCCGGTTTAATGATGAGGGGACTTGCGAGGGGATTGGGAGGACACTGAATTTCTACAATGCCGGTTTGTAGAACCCGTTTCAGATAGGGCCAGGCTTCTTCATCCTGAATAATATCTTCAGCTCTGAGTACTAATACCCCTCCAGCGGCTTTAATAAGGCTTCCTGCCCTGATTCTGAGGTATGCAGACCGGAGTTCTTCCGTTACCGAGCCCGGAGGTTCAATAGTCCCGACCAGATTGGTCAGGGTAGGGCGGTTTTCGAAAATGACCGGGGGGGCACTTATCCCAGAACGATCAACAATAATGTTGACGCCATAACGGATCAGGGCAGAGGGGTGGGTATGGCTCCGTTGGGCTTCCTTTTCGAGCCGTTCAGGATAGAAAAGAGGGAGGTGGCCCATGATATCTTCTTCCAGAGATGCGAGCCAGGATCGAATTTGTTCATACGGAAAGGCTTCTGAAAGGGTCTGAATATGTTGATGAATTTCCGGTTGCAACATGCCCTTAGAAAGCTCATGAATTTTTCTATCTAAATCCAAACGTTCCCTTTT